>Ga0307372_10006651_pt1 | contig 16808 bp, 12 predicted proteins | sample OX1MG_FD_202533 | JGI IMG/M metagenome (GOLD analysis project Ga0307372, IMG submission 202533) | Soil microbial communities from Risofladan, Vaasa, Finland - OX-1 | ecosystem: Environmental > Terrestrial > Soil > Coastal area > Acid sulfate soil | place: Finland: Risofladan, Vaasa | collected... | reverse complement strand
ACCTGATCCGGGCCGAGGTCGCCGTGCCAGATGTCGAGGCCGGGTCCGCTGCGGGGCTGGTATCTTTTCGCCCACGCGCCGTGAAAAGCTTTGGGCAGAGGGCTGTCGGAATAGTGCCGCAACAGGCGTTCGGGCGGGACATAAGGACTGTGCGGAGGAAGAAAGGAAACCTTCAGAAAAAACGGCTTTGGACGGTCATAGGTTCGCAGAAACTGAACTGCGGTTTGGCCAACCCATCGTGTGCGATGCAATCTTTCCGGATAAGGGTAAGCCGTGGCCAGATAAGCATTGTTTTGGCCTTTCCATCCGAGACCCAATCCATCGGGATCATCAAGGTTCGGAGCGGTTTGCCAGAACCATGAGTGGTAATCGGTTTGAAAGATCGCGGGGATATGGTGCTGTTCATCCACAAACATCTTGTCGTAGCCATGCGCCGCGCGTGCCGGATGGAAATCGTTCTTGCCGATGGTGGCCGCGTAGTAGCCCGCATCGTGGAGCACCTGCGGGAGTTCAAAAGGATATCGCACAGGGATGGGCCATCTGCCCATGCCCAGCAGTCCGTGATGCCAGGGCGAAAGCCCGGTCAGGATGGCCGCGCGTGCCGGAACGCAGCTTGGCGTCGAGGTGTAAGAGTTGCGAAATCGGACGCCTTCCCTGGCAATCGTATCCAGGTTCGGGGTCTGGATGTATTGATTGTCGGCGCACCCCAGGCAGTCGCCCCGGTGCTGATCAGCCATGATGAAGAGGATGTTCGGACGGTCTTTTGAACGAGTTTGGGCTCCAAAGCTTCGCCTCGGAAGGTTCACCGAGGCGCCGGCAGCCACCGCCATCTTGAACATATCTCTCCGGCTGAATTTTCCATTCCTTGAGTTTTCCAATGCGTTCCTCCTTCGGGGTGCACGTATGAAGCGTATCCGGCTCCGACAGTTTGTTTCTAGCGGGCGAATGAAGTGTTGCGAATGGCTGGGGCGTAAGGCATTATCCGGAATTCCAAGGTGACCTGCGGCGCGGCCATCCAACCGAACGAACCCGAAAGCGCACAAGGCCCTTCGGATGATGTTTGTTCCTCCCGGACCCTAAGTCTGCCTCTTGAATCATAGGAAGCCCTACTCACTCCCTCACAATAAAGGATCTTTCGTATTGCGCCTCCATTCAAGCAGGTTCTGAGCGAGCGACTGCCGGACGTTTCGGTACGTGGGAAGATTCGCAATGTTGTGAACCTCTCCGGGATCCCTTTTCAGGTCGTACATCTCCGCCGCGATTTCCCGCCCCGGCGCCACATAAAGGTTGTACTTCCATTCGGCCGTGCGGATGGTTCGAATGGGATTCACCCAGTGTCCAGCGCCGTAATACTCCGCGAAAATCTCCGTACGGATGATCGCTTTGGGATGATCGAATAGCAAGGAGAAATCTTTTCCCGGCAAGGGACGCGGCCACTCGATTCCGGACAGCGCAGCGAGCGTCGGTGCAAGGTCAACGTTGCTCACCATGGAATCGCTCACCACGGGAGCCCGGAAGCGCCGAGGGTAGGAAATCAGGAGCGGAACTCGCAGCAACTCGTCGTACATGAAGGGGCCCTTGAAAGGCAGATGATGCGCCCCGCCCATGTCACCGTGGTCTGAGGTATAAACTACGATGGTATCCTCCGCGTCACTGCGGCGCCGAAGCGCTCCCAGAATGGTTCCCAGGTAGCCGTCGGTTCTCTCGATCAGATCAAGATAGTAGCTGCGATACCGCAACCAATCTTCTTTGCCCCAATCGAGTGACGCTTTTCCGGGGCCGTCCTGCAAGAATTCTTCCTGCGGGCGCGGCTTGGTCCGCAGGTCGTCGTCAAAATTCGGCGGAAGTTCGATCCCGGGCCGAACCTGAATGGAGGGTATTAACTTGGCCGCACGGGTTATATCGTGAGGTGAAAAGGGAAAACTGACGATCAACAGCCAGGGTGACGAAGGTCCGCTTCTTATCCAGTCCGCCGTAGCCTCGACAAGCTGACCGTGACCACGGGCGTCCGACGCATAATGGTAATGGTCAAAACCGAACGGCCTCAGAGCATCATGATCGTGGTCGGGGCTAACTCCTCCCCCCAATCCGTTCGTAAGGTGCCACTTTCCCAGGTAGGCTGTCGTATAACCGTGGCTACGAAAAACTTTTCCCAGGGTGGGAACGATGGGAGAGAGAGCCCGGCCGAGCGAGCTCTCATCGACGTTGGTTACGACACCTGCCTCATGGGGATAAAGTCCCGTCATCACGGCAGACCGCGATGCCGAGCATTGCGGGGCCACGACGAAAGCCTGTGTCAGACGAATACTCTGACGTTCGAGCAACTTTCGATTAGGAAGGCGCAGCACAGCGCCGGCTTCCTCTTCGAATACCTGACTCTCCTGGTCGGAGAGGATCATCAGAACATTCGGCTGCCGGGCATTATTCGCCTTTGTCTGCTTCGGAATGAAAAGAAGCTGCGCCCCCAACGCCATACTATTGGCTTTCAGGAACCCTCTTCGCGAAAGCTTTTCTTTCAGAACCACATGAGCGCTTTCTTTCTCGACGGGACGGGAATACGCCGTCTGGCAAGGCCACTCAGGCGCGGCAATGCGACTCACTACAGGTTTCCGATCCTCTCACGTTGGACTTGTCCCTTCCTCATCCGCACCCCGGAACGGTTCTGGCTCAGAAGATGAGCTTGAGGGCGAACTGGATCACTCTCGGATCACCCGCGCTCAGTATCCTTCCGAAATTTTTATTTGTTAGGGTACTGTTCGGATCAGCAAAGTTGGCGTGATTGAAGAAGTTGAAGGCCTCAAATCGAAACTGGGTTCGGAGCCTCTCAGTAATACCGAACTCCTTAAAGACACCCACGTCAACATTCCACGCGCCAGGTCCCCGGAGGCTGTTTCGACCGGTTGTGCCATACGTACCCAGTTGATTCTGGACGTAGGCCGCCGTATTAAACCACTCGTGTAACGAGTTGGCTCCGGCAGGCCGGCTGGAATCGGCGCTGATCTGGTCCGCGTTATCGTTCGTGCCAGAGTTGGTGGTTGGTCCGGAAAGCGAGTTGTCTTTTCCGCTGTTCACTGAGAAAGTATCACCGGTGTGTGCGGTGATGATGCCGGTCGCCTGCCACCCGTTGATGATACCGCCAGCAAGGCCGTGGAGGGCTCCCAGTCGAGGCAAGCTGTAAAGGAGCGAAACGTTGGCTGCATTGGTTAAATCGAAATCGCACGGACCATAATCCAAATTCGGGTTAAGTTTGTTCCGGACGGATACGCTACCGATCGTCGCCGAGTTATTGTCCATGCATTTTGAGTAGACGTAGTTTGCAATCACCATCAACCCGCGCGTCGCCCGCCTCTTCACTTGCAGTTGAAGGCTGTTGTAGTTTGCGTCTTCAAAGTCGGTCACACCTTGAAGAGACCCGATTCCAGCATAAGGACGCCGGGAATTCACGTTGGCCTCCGTTGCTCCAGAAGCATAAAGCGCGGGGTTGAATTCCGTCGAACTCATGCCCTTGACCGTGTGACTGCCGATATAAGCAAGAGAGATCCCCAGGCTTGGAGTCAGTTCGTGTTCCACAGTCATATTCCATTCCTGCGCGTAGCTGGTGGCCACATTGGGATCCAATGCCGAGGTTACGACCGGGCTACCGAATTGATAGGTTTTGAGGCCACTGGCCGTCGGCGCAGTCCACGGGAAGGGGTCGCCTCCAGCAAAATTCGCGTAGGGGTCCCCAAAGCTCGGTGGAGTGCTAATATTGACGTTCAGAGACCGAAAGGCTGCGGTGTTGCCCGAGAACCGCTGAATATTCAACGGAACCGGCCGGTAGAAAATGCCATAGGCGCCCCGGACTACACTCTTGCCATTGCCGAACAGGTCGTAAGCAAACCCTACGCGGGGAGCAAGATTGTTCCAATCAGCCTGGAAGATCGAAGCCCGCAATCCGGGATCGCCAGAGAAGACCAGGCCGGTAGGCGCGTTGGGTGCAACAATGGATTGGACACCTGCTTGGAATCCGATTTGAGGATCCTTGTTGTCAACAGGGGGCAGCCAGGGTTCCCAACGAACACCCAGGTTCAGCGTCAGTCGAGGCAGCACCTTCCAGTCATCTTGGATCCACGGCTGCCACAGGGTTTCTGTTGCATCAACAGGCGAATGTCCTCTCTGTTGGAAATCAAAGGGCAGACCCAGGAGATAATCTGCAAACGCATCACCGGACTTCGGGACCGATGAAGATGCTGTCGCAGAAGCTTGGAACACCCAGTCACCCATCCCATACCCGGTTGCCAGCGAATATTCACCCTGGTGCAGAGTATCCATTCCAAACTGCACCATATGTTTCCCATGCATCCAGGTAAAGCGGCCTCGATACTCGTAGGTCTTGGGTTGCAAAGTGATCGGCGAACCACCATTTAGGTTGGCATACCCGTTGATATCCAATAGTATCTGAGGGGGAACCCCGGCGGTGGCGGCCGGAACCTTGACGCCCAGGTCCTGCATTGTTGTGGGTGAGATGCTATCGAGGGTGCGCGGAACGCCTGTATATCCAAACGATCCCGTGAACAGCAAGCTGGGACCAAAAGTGTGAGTATCCGACACCAAAATGCTTTGATTGCGGTAGATGTTTGAAGAATAGATGTTCGGAACAGAACTGCTCTGGTTCTCAAAAAGGTATCTGTCGTAGAAATAACGCGCCGTGAAGTGATCCTTCGAGGTGAGGTTGGCGTCGAACCTCACCAGGACTTGGTCGTCGTTCTGATTGTTATTGGGATTGAACACCAGACTCCCGTTCGGCTGGTTCGGAAGCGGAATAGACGAGAGAAGCTTTGCCGCCAACGGGTCGAAACGGGCTGTTGGAATAATGTTGTCCGGAAAGGGTTGCCCCGTTTGGGGATCATAGATGGTGCTGCCGATCCCAGAAAAATCTCCCTGCCGTTCCGCCGCCGTGGGCGGCTGCGAAATGGCCGGGCTGGCTCCTCCCTGTACCCGCGTTCCCTGATACGACCCGAAAATAAACATCCGGTCCTTCTTGATGGGCCCTCCGAACGTTCCTCCGAACTGATTTCGTCTGAAAGGCAGGATGTCGGACGCGAAGTAATTGCGCGCGTCCAATGCGTTGTTGCGCAAAAACTCAAAGGCCGATCCATGAAATTGATTCGTGCCCGACCGGGTTGACAGCTCCACACTTGCACCCGCGCCAGCTTCGGCGGCGCTGAAATTGGAAGACTTCACGGTGAATTCCTCCAGGGCGTCAGGGTTGGGGAGAATTGCCGCGGTGCCATAATGGGGATCGGTATAGCTGCTGCCGTCAAGCGTGTAATTGTTGTCGCTGCCACGCATCCCGTTAACCTCGATCTGCTCGTTGGCAGACTGGAAGCTGCTACCGCCGGTTGCTACCGTACCTGGCGTCAGGAGGACGAGTTGCAAAGCATTGCGCCCGTTTAAGGGAAGTTCGCGCATGCTTCGGCTATTAATAGTGGTCTGGATTTGGGACGATGTCGTCTGTACGACAGGCGCTCCTGCTCTGACCTGAACGGACTGGTGGACCGCCCCAACGGTGAGCTGCAAACGCAGGTTCACGCTGTGGCCGGTCAGAAGATCAAGCCCGGTCCGAATCAACGTCTGAAACCCAGTGTGCGTCACGGTGACTTCGTAACTTCCAATCGGGAGGTCAGGAAAGCGGAAGAGTCCCTCTGCATTTGTGGACGCCCTGTGTGTAAGGCCCGTTGCCGTATTCCGGCATATGACCTCAGATTGAGGTACAACACTTCCGGACGGGTCCACAACGGTCCCGGTTAGCAGGGCAGTCGACTGCGCCATCAATAGGCCGGGCATGAGCAACAAGACAATTAATATCATTCCTCGAGCTGGCGAACAGCGCTGAAAAGAGACCGTCCATCTTGAAAACAGCCTTCGTCTCAGAAATAGAAACCTTCCCCTGGATCGCATAATACCAAACCCCCTCTTGAGCATTCCGATGATCCAGGACCCGACGCAAGACTAGGCCAGAAATTCGATTTACCAGACTAACCGAACCACAAGCATGACAGTGAGTAGTAAAACCCGAAAATGGCAACCCTTGGCTTTTCCTGCCATCTCTCGCCCCAAATATCGTGTTGCAGAACACAGCCTCGATAAGAAATTTCAAACCGTCGAACCATTGAAAAATTGTCCGCCATTACCCTGACTAATCGGTCCCTCTACTACCCGCCGTCGTGTCCTGTGCCCGGCAAAATTGGCTGATTCCTGACAAAATCCCACCTTTCAGGATTTTGTGATCTCACAAAGATCAAGCGCTTGCAACAAACTGACAAAAATATTTTTTTATGTCAAGGACGAAAATATTGCGATCGCTTGCTTGATGCGGAAATTGCGGCAGGTTCCAGGATCTGCGCATTAGGACAACGACCAGCATCTTCTGCGCCAGCGAGCCCTTCAATTCACGCTGGCCGAGGGGTCTCCTTCGTAACGCATGATGTGGTAATCGGCTTCCCAGCCGTTCCAGAGAATCGGCGGCGGCAAATGAGTGAGCGGGTCGCTGAGGAGATCATGCCATTTTCCGGTAGATCTGGCCGATGCACAACGTGCGCGAAATTTGCGCATAGATTGCATATGCGTTCTTACTTAGCACAACCTTCTTAAAAGCTGATCTTCAAAGCCAATTGGAGCTTTCGCCCCAGGCCGGAACTTGAAATTTCGCCAAAGCTGGAGGTTCCAACCGCGCTTCCAGGAAACCCAAAATTCGGCGTATTCGTAAAGTTGAAGGCTTCGAATCGAAACTGCGCATTGACCCTCTCCGTGATGTTAAAGCGCTTGAACAAACCCAAGTCCCAGTCGGCCAGAGAAGGACCGATCAAGGTATTCTTTCCCAAATTTCCAAACGTGCTCCAGCCTCCCAGGACGGCATCGATGGCCCCATTCCAGCCATTTCCGAAATGCGGCTCTCGCCGAACTCTTTGTGGGAGCATAGAAGATCTGGTTGAGGGCTGTTGATCCAGATGCGTAGCTTCTCCAGAACATACTGCTTCAGCGAAATCTTTTGGGCTTTCCTCCTGTCGACATTCGCTTCGGAACCTGCGATCTCAGTGGTAATATCCAACATGGCGGCTGTCCTCCTCGGTGATTTACTTTCTTCGACCAAAAGATCTATATCACTTCGGGAGTCCTCAGCCGCCCTCTCTTCCCTCCACCCTTTACACGCTTTATGCCGCACAACCATCCAGTTGGCTGAGAGCCGAAACTACGCGCCGGCGCGGGGCAAAGTGGTGGTCTGGGAGTGGCCGGACGGACGAGTGGAGATCGAGTACCGGGGACGAGCGGTGCGGTGGCGAGAGATCCCGGCCCCCAGCAAGCCAAGCGTGCCCGAGGCGAAGGCGGCCATCGGAGGGGCAAGCGCGCTGACTCCGCACCGTGCGAAGCGGAAGTGGGTGCCGCCCGCCGATCACCCGTGGCGACAAGCTGCCCAAAGGATCGGAGAGGAAAGTGTCCAGCAAGGCCAGGGGCGCGATGCCGCCGTCGTGAGTCTTGCCCACGACAAAAACAGATACAAAAAACCAAAGAAAGAGCAAAAAACCAGAACCACCAAAAGGGGACACTTCTAAAGAGCTTTGACAGAGAAGAGGCTGGAATTGACAGCGAAGGAGCGGAATGCTAAACTGCCTACCGACTGGTCGGTATCCCGAGCGGAGGAGCTCAATGCCTGCTTCGCGCCGCCGGTTCAGTGCTATTGGATCACAGTTCCCTAACTCATTCAGAATAGGTTAAAGTAATCAATATGCCATCGCAGACGATGTATGAAAAGATCTGGAGCGCCCACGTGGTCCGGGAAGAAGCCGGGCATCCGACGCTCATTTATATCGACCGCCATCTGGTCCATGAAGTGACCTCGGCGCAGGCGTTTGCCGGGCTCAAAGCCGCCGGGCGCAAGGTTCGCCGGCCGGACCTGACCTTTGCGGTGATGGACCACTCGGTTCCCACCACTGACCGCAGCCTTCCGATGCTGGACCAGGCTGCCGTGGCGCAATTTGCGGCGCTGGCCCGCAATTGCCAGGAGAACAACATCCTGCTGTTTGACATGAACGACCGCAACCAGGGGATCGTGCACATTATCGGCCCCGAGCTGGGCATCACGAATCCCGGCCAGACGATTGTCTGCGGTGACAGCCATACCTCTACTCACGGCGCGTTTGGCGCGCTGGCCTTCGGCATCGGCACCAGCGAAGTGGAGCACGTGCTGGCCACCCAGTGCCTTTCGCAGTTCAAATCCAAACCCATGCTGGTGCGGGTAAAGGGCCGACGGCCGCAAGGGGTCACGGCCAAAGACATTATTCTGGCCATCATCGGCAAGATCGGAACCTCCGGCGGAAACGGCCACGTGATCGAATTCGCCGGGGAAGCCATTCAGGAACTTTCCATGGAAGGCCGGATGACGGTCTGCAACATGTCGATTGAAGGCGGCGCGCGCGCGGGCATGGTGGCGCCGGACGAAACAACCTTCGCTTATCTCGAAGGCCGGCCGTTTGTTCCGCGCGGCAAGGACTTTTACGCGGCCGTCGAACAGTGGAAGACCTTCGATTCCGATCCCGGCGCAACCTATGACCGTGTGGTGGAACTTGAGGCCGCAGCCCTGGCGCCCCAGGTGACCTGGGGAACCAATCCGGGCATGGTCACCGACGTCACCGGCAGCGTGCCGGACCCCAGCTCTTTCAGCGATTCGGTGTCTCGCCAGGCCGCTGAGCGCGCTCTTGAATACATGGCATTGAAGCCCGGAACCCGCATTGCCGACATTCCGGTGGACCGCATTTTCATCGGCTCGTGCACGAACGCGCGCATCGAAGACCTGCGCCTGGCCGCCCGCGTGCTGGAGGGAAAGAAGATCGCCTCCACCATCAAGGGAGCGCTGGCCGTTCCCGGTTCCCGCCGCGTCAAGGCCCAGGCGGAGGCCGAAGGTCTGGATAAAATTTTCCGCGCCGCCGGATTCGAGTGGCGCGATTCCGGGTGCAGCATGTGCCTGGCCATGAACCCTGACGTTCTGCCGAGCGGCGAGCGCTGCGCCAGCACCTCCAATCGCAACTTTGAAGGCCGCCAGGGCAAGGGCGGGCGCACGCACCTGGTTAGTCCGATGATGGCGGCCGCCGCGGCCGTCGAGGGCCACTTTGTCGATATTCGCGACTGGAACGTTGGGCGCGTTGAATAGTTCACATGCTGCCGTCTTGCCGTTGGCCGGCTGCAAATTGCAAATTACGAGTTACAAATTGAGAGTTCTGGGTTCAGAGTTATGAGTTGTGGGTTTTACCGGAGATCGATTGAGCAATCATGCCTATGTCAAGATTCGAACTTTCGTAATCCCGCAACCCAGAACCCATAATTCAGAACCCGGAACTATTTTTCGGAGCTAGCATGACCCCCTTTACAAAACTTACCGGACTGGTTGCACCCATGGATCGCGTGAACGTGGACACGGACCAGATTATTCCCAAGCAGTTCCTGAAAGCGATCACGCGCGAAGGATTCGGCCGGTTCCTGTTTTTCGACTGGCGCTATCTGGACGTCGGGGAGCTTAATCCGGAGTTTGTGCTGAACCAGCCGCGCTACCAGGGAGCCTCCATCCTGCTGGCGCGCACCAATTTCGGCTGCGGTTCCAGCCGCGAGCACGCGCCCTGGGCGGTGCTCGATTACGGCTTCCGAGCCATTATCGCTCCCAGCTATGCCGATATTTTTTATATCAACTGCTTCAAGAACGGCATCCTGCCGATCACTCTTTCCGACGACCGACTGGACGAACTCTTCAGGCGCACCGAGCAAAATGAGGGCTACCAGTTGACGGTGGACCTGGAAAGCCAGACGATCACCGAAGCGACTCCGGCAGGCGGCGGCCTGAAGATCTCCTTTGAGGTTGATCCCTTCCGGCGGGAATGCCTGCTGAACGGCTGGGACGACATCGGCCTGACGCTGCGCCATGAAGACCAGATCGCAGAATTCGAAAAAGCGCGCCAGCCCAACGCCACCCGCTATGGCTCGCTCGAAGCTTCTTCTGGCCAATAAAAAACCAGTCCTGTTGAACGGCTAAACCGGACTGGAAGTCCTGCCTCGTCTCGCAACTTGCCTTTAACCCCTGGCCTGCGCTTCAGCGGCTGAAGCCGCTTTTATGCGGCGCAGCAGCCAGGATGTCATGGCTGAAGCCATGCCCCCCTACAAATTGCCGTCGCTAAAACCAGCAGATGGAAGCGTGCGAGAAGGAATCAGTGGAAGACCGGATTGTTGATTTGCAAAGCCATCAGGGCAAACGAACCCGCGATGATGACCACGGAAGCAACAGCCAGTGCGTTCCAAAGGTTTTCAGCCGGCCGTGTTTCCGGCGCGCCTTCCGGAACGAGATAGCCGAGAAGAAGGCCGGCGGCAAGCCCGCCAAAATGAGCGGCATTGTCGATGTTGAAGAACAGGCCGAAGATGGCAATGTAAATGACCCATCGCCACAACATGCTGCGATATTCTTTCCCGAGATGCCCGTGATGGAAAGTGGCCCCGATCAGAATGCCGATCAGTCCCATGATCGCGCCGGAAGCTCCAATGGAAAGACTCATGGGGCTCCACAAGAGGCTGACCATATAGCCAATCACGCCCGTGACGAGATACAGCACGACGTACTTGGACATCCCAAACAGCCCTTCCACTTCAGGCCCCAGGTCAAACAGCACCCAGAGGTTTAATCCAATATGCAGAAGCCCGGCGTGCAGAAACATGGCGGTTACCAGCCGCCACCACTGCCCGGCATATATAAAGGGGCCGAACTTGGCTCCCAAGCGAAGCATCACGGTGCCCTGGATGCCTCCAAACAATCCCCCCGACGCGCCCGGCCCGCCGGCCCTTTGCGTCAGGAACCATTCCACCACAAACATCAGAACGATCGCCGCCGCCAGCATTGAAGTCGCGCTAGTGGGCATGGGGATGATGCCCATGATCCGGCTCGGAGTCCCGGCGCCGCCCCGGGCTCGCTGAGGCCCGATCTTGACGCCGCAATGGGGACAGACCTTGGTGCCACGGGGAATCAGAGCGCGGCATTCCGGACACATCCGGTGAGACGTGTCATAGGACGGATTGGCCGCGCCAAAGGACGAGTGCCACCACGCTTTCAGCCTTTCGATTTTGAACCAGATCTTTGGAGGAAGTTGCATAGGCCCCGGGAGTTGGTAATGTACGGAAGTAAACGGTTATTATATGCCACCCGCCTGGAAACCCCGCACGTTTTTCACGAAGGGCACGGGCCGGCGCTTCGGCCCTTCGGCCGGATTATCGCACCATCGGCAAAGCTGTCCTGCGGTAAAATGACAGGCGCGCCGGTTTTCGCCCGGCTGACGGCGTCGGCCTGGCCGGAATATCGGAGGACGAACGGCAACCAGAACGCGGAAGTCTTGACGAAGAAACGGGCGAACCTGAAATCGTGGTCAAGACGCTGAAATCCAAAACTCGCTCCAGGACGTTCAAGAAGCTTGGCCGGCTGGCCTTTCTGGCGGGTCTGGCATTCTTCTGGACCAGTTGCCACCATCGGGCGCCCGTTGTCCCGCCGCCGTCGGGCGCTCCTTCAGCTCGACGGCGCCCCTCAACCCGGCATTCCTCCACGCGACGGCATCCCCCGGCTCCATCCCCGATTGTCCAGGGCGAGGAAGGCATCGCATCCTGGTACGGCCGTCCCTACGATGGCCGGCGGGCCGCCGACGGCGAAATTTATAATATGCATGCGATGACCGCCGCGCATCGCACGCTGCCTTTCGGAACCATGGTCAAAGTGCATGACCTTGAGAATGGTGATAGCGTGGTGGTGCGGATCAACGATCGCGGACCGTTTGTCGAGGGGCGCATCATCGACCTCTCCTACGCGGCGGCGCAGGCGATGCACATGTCTGGGACAGCCCTGGTGCGCTTGCAGATCTTGAGCCCCGGACCGGATGCTTCCGGCGGCATTTATTCCGTTCAGATCGGCGCGTTCCTGGATCGAAGCAATGCCGAAAGGCTGAAGGATCGCATTGAGCAGAGATTTCATCCCGTCATCATCAAGACCGCGGACCACGGCAACGGGGTATTCAACCTGGTCCTGGTGGGGCAGGAGAGCACCAAAGAACAGGCGGAAGAGCTGGCAAGCCAACTGGTCCGCGCCAAACTGGCAGCACAAACCTATGTGGTAAGAACCAATTAGAATCTCAGCGGTTTTCTTGCGGAGGCATCATGGATACTTGTATTTTTTGCAAAATCATTGAGCGCCAGCAGCCGGCCAAGATTGTCTATGAAGATGAGCAGGTCGTCGCCATTGAAGACATCCGGCCGCAGGCGCCGGTGCATCTGCTGGTCATGCCTCGAAAGCACGTGCCCTCGCTTCAGGAGGCCGAAAGCGGCGATGAACCGCTGCTGGGCCACCTTTTCACGGTGGTCGCCCAATTGGCTCGCGAGCGGCAGCTTGAAACACGAGGCTACCGGACCGTGGTCAACAACGGGCCGTGGGCCGGACAGACCGTCTATCACCTGCATCTGCACGTGCTGGGCGGCCGCGTTTTTCACTGGCCGCCGGGATAAATTTCCGCGGCAGCCCGTCGGTGACTGAGGTTTACAACGACCTTGTTTGCAGCGCCGGTGTCCCCACCGGCGTCTTCGGGCGCTGAGGACAGTCCGATACAGAAAAGGGTGTCGCGATGATTTGCAATCCTCAATCGAGGGTTGCCAGCAGGGCCGCCAGCAGCGCGGCGCGGCGCGGAAGTTCGCGGATGATGACGTGTTCATGAAGCGCGTGCGCGCCGTCGCCCACGCCTCCCAGGCCGTCGAGGGTGGGAACGCCGAGCGCGGCGGAAAAATTGCCGTCCGAACCGCCTCCCGTCGCAGCGTCTTTCACTTCAAACCCGAGTTGGCTGGCCAGGGCTTTCGCCTTTCCGAAAAGTCCCATCGTCATCGCCCGCTCCATCGGAGGCCGGTTGATTCCGCCCTCAATCTCCAGGCGGGCTTCCGGATGAACAGATTTCAGGCCGAAAATCTTTCGTTCGATCCGCGCCTGGTCATCGCGCCGCGGGATGCGAACATCCACCGTGGCGCGGGCGAGCTCCGGAACGACGTTCGACCGCGTTCCACCCTCAATGACCCCGACGTTCAGCGTGAGGCCGCGCCGCGGCTCCGCCAATTTTTCAATCTGGAGAACCTGGCGGGCAAGCTCGGCAATCGCGTTGACCCCGGCGCCGGGATTGACTCCGGCGTGCGCCGAACGTCCGAGAACGGAGAGGCGAAATTCGCCCACGCCCTTGCGGGCCGTCTTCAGCGCGCCGCCCTCCGCCGCGGGTTCCAGCACCAGCACGGCCCTGGAGGCTCTTGCCTCTTTTTCAATCTCACGCCGAAACGCTTCACTTCCCGTCTCCTCTTCCGGGTTCAGGAAAAACCGCACGGAACTGGAGGGTTCAACTCCAAGGGCCTGGAGCGCCCGGACCGCCGCGAGCCCCAGCACAATGCCCGACTTCATGTCCAGAACGCCGGGACCGTAGGCACGCCCACCCCGAATCCGAAAGGGCATGCGAGCGAGCGTCCCCTTGGGCCAAACCGTGTCGTGGTGGCCGATCAGAAGAATGGGCTTTTGCGGGCTGGATGTCTCGCGCCTTCCCTTGCTGCCGCGGGGCGTGGCGGCCCGCGATCCTCCCCAGAACTCCGCCACCAGGCCGGCGCCGGTAACAGGATTGTCGAGCATCGAGACTTTACCGTGATGGCGGCGGAACGCGCGCGCGAAAAAGCGGGCCAGGCGATCGATATCGGGCCGCGAACAGGTGGGCGATTCCATCTCCACGGCTTCATGGAGAAGCTTCATGGTGTTGGGCAGGTCCCTTCGGCAATAAGCAAGAAGCTTGTGAAATTCCACTTTTGTCCTTTCGGGTTCGAGCGATGATCCCGCCCGGGAGCAGCAGGACCGTTCGCCTCGTGACAGCAAACGGTGTTTCATTCTATCCTAAAGGGGATTGCAAAATAGAGTGGCCTTGATCTTCGGTAGTGATTCATTTTGGTTTTGTGGCGCTGCGCTTTAGAGCCTTTGTGACAGCCAGCTTTTTCGTGCTGGTGCGGCGCTCGGCGGCAAGCCCTGCTTGCCTGAGCGCCGAAAGGATTGAACAATAATAGCCCGGCGGTCATAGACTGCCGCTACAACGGTTGTTGCCACTCAATTTTGCAAACCTCAGTAGCCGTATCGGTCCAAGCGAAAGTTGCCGCCCGGGAGCGGCCTTCGAGCCTGAAAGAGGTTGTCTGTTGAACAAGATCGCACTGGCGCTGGTGGTTCACGCGCATCAACCCGTCGGCAACTTCGATCACGTTTTCGAAGAAGCTTACCAGAAAGCTTACAGCCCGTTTGTCCAGGCGCTCCTTCGCCATCCGCGCATCCGCGTGGGGCTCCATTTTTCCGGGTGCCTGCTGGAATGGATTGAAAAGCGTCATCCCGAGTTTTTCGCGCAGGTCAAAGAGCTGGCGGCGCGCGGTCAGGTGGAGTTGATGGGCGGAGGATTTTACGAGCCGATCCTTTCCGCCATTCCCGATCCCGACAAAGCCGCGCAGATGTCGAGGCTCAGCGATTATCTTCAGAAGCATTTGGGAGTGCGTCCGCGGGGCGCCTGGCTGACCGAACGCGTGTGGCGGCCGGACCTGGTGCGACCCCTGGCGGAAGCCGGCGTCCGGTACGTTGTGCTGGATGACACTCACTTTATCGCCGCCGGCGTGGAACCAGCAGACCTGCACGGAACTTATCTCACGGAGGATTTGGGCGTTCAGCTTCATCTGGTTCCCAGCTTGAAAAAACTGCGTTACACGATTCCATTCCGCGAACCGAAGGAAACGCTCGATTTTCTCAGGCAGAAAATCGGGCGCGCCCAGGTTCTCTTCGCGGCCGGCGACGACGCGGAAAAGTTTGGAATCTGGCCGGGCACGAACGAACTTTGCTACAAGGCAGGCTGGTTGGAGCAGTTTTTCCAGGCCATCGAAAACGCCGGCGACTGGCTGGAAACCACCACGCTTTCCGGTTTCATGGCCGCGCACAAGCCGCTGGGCAGAGTTTATCTTCCCACCGCTTCCTACCCGGAAATGATGGAATGGGCGCTGCCCGCGCGAGCGTGCGGGGAATTCAAGCAGTGCCTTGAAGAAACGGAAAGCATGCCTGGCGGCGAGCGCTTCCGGAAATTTCTGCTGGGCGGCACGTGGCAGGGATTTCTGGGAAAATATCCCGAATCCAATCAGATTCACAAGTCGATGCTGGAGGCGAGCCGCCGGTTTCACAAGGCCGAAGAAGCTCTTCCCGCCCATGGCGAGCGCCGCGGCCTGCTGGATGAAGCCCAGACGCACCTGCTCGCCGCGCAATGCAATGACAGCTACTGGCATGGATTGTTCGGCGGTCTGTACTCTCCGCACCTGCGCAGCGCGGTGTTGCAGAATTTGATCCAGGCGGAAACCTTGCTTGACCAACTGGAGGGCGACGCCGGAACAGACAGCATTCGAGTCTCGCAGGCTGATTTCGATGTGGATGGCGAGCAGGAAATCCTGTTTTCTCATCCCAAGGCCGGAATGCTTCTGAAACCGTCGGATGGCGGCACCGTGGCAAGCCTGCGCTTCAAGCCCGCCGAGGCGGAACTCATCAATTCATTGATGCGGCGGCCCGAGGTCTATCACAGCCAGATCCGTTCAGCCATCGAGAGCCATCAGGAGCCGTCCTCCGGCGAGAAAACTGATCTCACAGAACTCCTGCGTTACGACCACTACGCACGGCACTGCTTCCGAACCTATCTCTTTTCGCCCGCAAAGCAGTGGAAAGATTTTGAACGGCTCGATCTGCGGGAAGAAGCTAACCTGGCGGCGGGCGCCTGGCAAGTAACGACAAGCCCGGCCGTAAACCCGGTCGAGCTTTCCCGGCAGACCCGATATGAGCGTGACGGCTTCGGCCTTGACCTTGAGGCGCGCAAAGTCCTGTTTGCGAGGATCACCGATGCCGGGGTTCACGTCGAATGCCAGTCGCTGATTTCAAGCGATCAGGCAAATCCCGTGCCGCTGTCACTTGGAGTTGAACTGGTCTTCAACCTTCTGGCGCCGAACGCTCCGGACCGCTACTTCCTGGCCTCGCGCGAACGGCATCCGCTCGAATTCGCGGGCGAAATCCGGGCCGCCAAACTGGAACTGGTGGACGAGTGGCAGCAGATCAGGCTGGTTCTCGAAGCCCGCCCCGAATGCCGCTGGTGGATTGTTCCCATCAGGACGGTCTCGCAGTCAGAGGCCGGCTTTGAGACCGTTTACCAGGGCTCGGCGATTCTGGCAGTGTGGGAAATCAACGCCTCGTCCAGCCCCGAAAGCCGGTGGCTGGGAATTGAAATGGGAAGGCCGTGACGGGAACCGATTCTTCGAACAACGCCGCCGCGCAGCTTTGCTTGTATTCCTCGGGCGCGTCTGCTAAATTCAGATTCATCTTTGGGTTGGAGTGATCGAATGGCTGTCAGCCAGGAATTGCTGGATATTTTGGTCTGCCCGCTTTGCAAGACTCCTGTCACGCTTACGCCGGACGGCGGGGGGCTGAAGTGCGGCAAGTGCCGGCGCGTCTATCCCATCCAGGACGACATTCCGGTGATGCTTGTGGACGAAGCCAGGATTGACCCGGAATAACGCCGGACTTCACCGGGCGCGCTCAACGCTCAGAGCTTCATCCAGCGCCTTTTGCACTTCCTCGATTTGAATCTCCTTCATACAAATGTTGTCCTTGCAGGTTTTCATGACAGGGGTTCCGTAACACGGCGCACAGGCAACGCGGTGGTACAAAATGCGCGGGG
>Ga0307372_10006649_pt1 | contig 16810 bp, 13 predicted proteins | sample OX1MG_FD_202533 | JGI IMG/M metagenome (GOLD analysis project Ga0307372, IMG submission 202533) | Soil microbial communities from Risofladan, Vaasa, Finland - OX-1 | ecosystem: Environmental > Terrestrial > Soil > Coastal area > Acid sulfate soil | place: Finland: Risofladan, Vaasa | collected... | reverse complement strand
CTCATATCGCCGCGCAACTGGAAATCCTCGATCAACTCAAGGAGATCCTCGGCACTGTGAGCAATAGCCTCAATAGGGAGCGCGCCGCCGCCCACCAAAGCCGCCCCTCCCTTGAGGGTGTGCAGTTTGACTCGCGCGCGCACCAGCGCGCCCTCATCGGCGGGGTTGTTGCTCAGCACCCCAAGGGCCCGGTGCAACTCCGGCATCAATCGCGCGACTTCCTCAAGGAAGGTTGGCCATAGCGAGTCCGCCGGAGTCTTCGTGCGCGCCGCGCCTCGGGCGGCCTTGAGACGAGGAGTCGGCGGCATGGGGATCTTCGCGGCCAGCGATGCGTCATCGATCGGGGTTCCGGATTGCGCGGCGGCTTTGCGCTGCATTCCCTCCAGCCGGCGCAACAGCACGGGCTCGTTGGCCAGGGGACTTCGGATCTCCAGTCGAGACTCAATCGCCGTTGCCGCCTCGTTCAAGAGACTAAAGGCCCCGGCCGGCAATCCTGGGGCTGGCTGGCTGGTATCGTAGTCGTCACCCAGGAGGTAATCTATGATGTCCTCGGCCGCTTCCGAGAGAACTGCCAGTCCTTCGAGTTCCTCGGCGACCGCGGGCGGGGCGGATTGCGCGGTGACCCGCGCGTCGCCCTTGAGCGTATGGAAGCCTCTACGCACCGTGATCATGGCATCCATCGACTGCTGGTTGCTCCAGAGATATTTCAGGGATTGCGGCAGGGTCTTGGTGGCCGTAATCATGGCCTCCCGCCGGAAGAGAGTCTCCAGATCCTCCTCCTCGGGCTCGGGCAGGGACTGGCCTTCCCCTCCCTGTAACACCGGCACGGGCGTCTCGTCGTCAACTCCCACTCCACTAAGGGTGCCGACCAGGCCGAAACTGCGGGCCTCCTCAAGCGACATCCCAAGGGCGGCCGCGATGGCCGCCGCGTCGTCCTCCCGTGGTTTGATCGCCCGGTACTTATCCTCAATCTCGCTCACGGCATCCAGGGGAAGGGGTCCAACGGCCAGCAAGGCGATACCCTGCTCCTGTAAGGACAACATCCGTTCGCGTAAGTCGGCGTGCTCGTGCCAGGCACACATCTCCATGAGGACGCGGCATAGGTGCTCCGCGGTTCGGTCGTCGTTCTCCCAGTACCATTCAAGGCGGGCCCGTAATCCCGCTTCCAGGGCCGAGGCAGCCCTTGCCCGCGGGGGGGCGATGTCGCCCTGGTCTTCTTCCACGTCCGGCGAGACCACGGGCGAGGGCGGGGCAATACGAGCAGCGGCGAAAGCCGCCCGCACCTCGGCCAGAGCGTCCGCGGTGCTCCTGGCCGAGTCGATGGCGCTCATGCGGCGGCCCCTTCCTCGCTGCTCGCCAGAGCCACCCGTACCGACTCGGCATGCCCTTTTTGGGTTTGCTCGAAAATACGCAAATCCCCGGTGGTCCCGCGCAGGCGGTCGGCCAGACCCCGAAGCTGCCCGGCCATGATACAAAACAGATCCACCGAGTTGTTCACATCGTCTCCACCCGCCTGGCAGGCCGATATCTCAATGTTATTGGCCAGGAGCCGGACGCGAAAGCTCAGGTTGCCAAGGGTCTCGCTGATCGCGAAGTACTCCTGGGCCAGGGCCGCGCAGTACTGGTCAAGCGCCTCTCGCACCCGAATCCCCACCGAGCGCGTATCCTCAAGGTCGATCACCGCGTGGATACGGTCAAGCTGCCGGAGCGCTTGTACGTCGCCCAAGAGCCGCTGCTGGAGATCGAACAGGGTGCGGCCCAGTATGGTGCTGATCTCATCAAGCTGCCCATCAAGCGCTTCCATGGCGCTGTCACGGAAGCCCGCGCGCGCGATGTGACCGCTGTAGTTGTAGGCCAGGGCGGAAAGCTCGCGCGATACCCGCTGGACGGAGCCCACCAAGGTCTCGACATTGAGTTGGCTATCCTCAAGCATCCGGGCCAGCAATTGGACAACGAGTGGATTGGTCTGGCTCATGCCGCGCTCTCCGTGCCGAGGTGGGGCGCCAGAGCGGGAACTGACTCCGGCTCGCTCACTCGGAGGTCGGCCACCGATTCACGCAAGCCGGCCACGATCAGGCGCATGTTCGCGATCTCATCGCCGGAAGCGACCAGTTGCTCGGTGAATTGCTCAAACACCTGGGCAATCTGCGAGATCGATTGGGCCGCCTCAAGGGCGGATTGCGATTGGACGCTGGCCGAATCGGCTACACTATCGATGAACTGCACCAGGCTGCCGTTCGTATTGGTCACTTCGTCGAAGGTGGCCCTGACGGTTCGTACCTCTTCCACGCCGCGCCGGACCTGCTCGGAAATACGTTCGATCCGCCGGTTCACCTCGTCGATGGAGGTCACCACACTGCGTACCGCGCCTTCGGCGTCGGCCAGGGTGTCCTGTGCCTGGCGGGCCAGGCGTCCGATGTTGGTGGCGAAGGCGGAGCCCGACTCAGTGCCCAGGTGACGAGCTTCAAGGGTCGCGTTCGCGGCCTGCATGTCGAGGTTTTCCGCGTTGCTTTTCACCGAGGCCACCAGGGCGGTCAAGCGAATCGAGTCTTCCTGCAGACGTTTGAACTCGCGCGTGGTCCCGATAGCCGCTTCCTTGATCGAATCGACCGCCTCGGCGATCCGGCCCACTGACTCCTGGCCGGACCGCACGGCCTGGCGGGCGTGACCGGCCAGGGTCGTGGCGGTCTGCGTGCCTTGCTGTACTTCCACGGCGGAGGTGGCGACGTCCTCCACCCGAGCGGCCACCAGGGCCACTTCCTCGGCCTGGTTGGTGGCCGCGTCCACGATCTTGCGTACCCCCACGTCCACTCGAGCGGCGCCTTCCTGCACCGCCTGGGATGCCTGGACGATACCACCGACGATTTGCCCGTAGTCGCTGATCAGGCCGTTCAGGGAGAGGGAAAGGAGTCCCACTTCGGAGTCGCTGGGGGGAATCTCCACCGTCAGGTCGCCCTCGCGAGCAATCGCCAGCGCCTGGGATACGGTCACGATGTCCTCGGTCAGGGCATCGGATCGAGCCCGCATGGCGGTCGCGTTCTCCTGTTCCGTGCGTTGCACGCGCCGGTTCTGGAAGACATACACACCAAGGGTGAACGCGAGGAGGACAAGGAACAGGACGCCCACCGCGATAATGGAGCGAGTGGCGCTGGCGGAGAGGCTGCCGGGCGCCGTATAGCTTACCACTTCGAGACCAGACATCCCCACGGGCGCGACGCTGCCCTGAACCGTGGTCCCACTCACCGCGAATCGGGCAGCCAGGGCGCCGGCGGCAAGATTCGTGGGGGCGGGCACCAACCCGGTCGTCTGCGTCAGGCCCCCGGAGGTGCCTGGATCCAGGGTGGACAGGGGTCGCGTCACCGGCAACAAACCCCGTTGGTGCGCGGCGGCCATGCCGGGACCGATCACCACGTTGCCGTCCAGAATCACGCTGCCGGTCGTGCCGGCCTGAAGGTACGGACTAAAGAGGGACGTCGCGTCGATCTGTTCCACCAAGGCGCCGAGGGTTCCGTGGCCCGTGGGAGAGGGAATCGGTTGGAAGACGTAGAAGTCGCCATAGGGCCCCGCCAGGGGACCAAATACCAACGGCTCGATCGCGGAGGCACCCGGTTGCAAGACCTTATTCAGATTCGTCTGCATCTGGTTGGTCACCAGGTAGCCTTGAGTCGGGGGAGCAGCCAGATTGCAATACACGTTGAGGTCACAACTGGCTCCCACGACCCCCCGGTACAGATGATAGACATCATGCACCTGGCCGAAAATGAAGTTTCGGTTGGCATCGAAGAGATAGACACCCGCGAGTTGCGGATTAGCCTTCTGGAAGCCAAGGGTGGTTAACTCAATCCGGTTGATCGCGGTGCTGTTGACGTTGCTCTGAAGGAGAGGAACAATGCCATCCTGGCCGGCCAACGCGGCGGCCAACTGCGCGTCAGTCCGAATCGAGCTTTCGATCGCCTGGGCGCTGGTGGACGCGGTGGCCTGAGTCTGCTTGCTCACGTCGCCGGCGGCGGCGTCGCTGATCACTCGGAAGAGCACCACGAAGAGGCCGATGAACACCAAAAGCACCAGGCCGAGGGTCAGGTAGAGAAGCCGCTGCCGGCGATATGTGGGGTTCGTCATGCCTCCCTCCTCTCGGCCGTGGCTCGGTGGACCTTGTAGGCCCTCCGATCCGCCGTGCCGCCGTTCTCCGGGCCGCGCACGAGCCGTACATCAATGACCGTTGTGAGTTGCCGTGGTACACGGCCACTGTTTCCCATGACACCGCTCCTCCTGGATAGGGGGGATCCATGATCAAGGCAGGACCACGCGAAATCAGTACTTAGGTCATCGTACGACGTACATCCAGCCAGGTGTTATAGCCCAATGGTACTACGGCAGGCGAGGGAAGTCCTTACCCGGACGGAGTACTCTCCATGTCGTCCGTCTCCAACGAATCAGCCGGCTGATTCCAACGCCGTTCGGCGCCAAGATCGCGCAGGACCGTGTTGCAGATTGCCTCTAAATCCAGCAGCGCCGCCTCGCCGCGGGGGCTCTCAAGCAGAGCCCGGATGTATGGTTCGGTAATCTCACCGCCGGGCTCGGCGAAGACCGGCTCCTGCAGGAGCTCGTAGCCGTAATCGATGGCGAACGCCAGGCGATACTCGTCGGTCTCGGAGGGCAGGGACTCTCCCACCACCACCACCCGCTGGCCCTCCGCCGCGCCAGGCCCAAGCGGCCCATCGCGCAAGTCCAGCAGACGGGGGAGATCCACCAACATCTCGCCGCGCTGGGCCACGTTAATCAGGCCCATCACATAGGGCGGCACCAGCCCAGCCGGCAGTGGGGTCGCGGTCGGCATCCCCGTAATAAAGGGGAGGAGCACGGTACGGCCGTCGTCCGGGAGCGCGAACAGCCGTCCGCCCAGCGAGACGAGGTAACACCACATTCCCTCGTGCGATGCGCCACGCTCACGGGTCCGCGATTCCTCGGCAATCATTGGCGTCTCCTTGGGCATTGAGCGGCCAATCGACCCTCAGCCCCTATTGTATGCCAATACGGCGCCCAGACACAGCCAAAGGTGGTAGCCAAATAGTACTGCGTGCTTATCACTCTGTATAGAGTGGGGTGCATTAACCCGGCGGCCCAAAAAGGCCCCGGAAGGTCTCCACGAATCCCTGCCAGCCGCTCCGCCGGCCCTGCCGCCAATCACGAAGCCCACAGCATTCGCAGAAGGGCCGGAGACGTTCCGGATTCGCGTCATAGTCGTTCACCTCGAACTCGTGTCCGCACCAGGCACACTTGCAGAGGCGCCGCTTACTCCAATCGTCTCGCTTACAGCGGTTGCAGACCTGCGGGACAAAGTCGCCTACTGCCTTGCTGGTGACCCAACGGTTCCCGCAACGCCGGCAGTAGCAGGTGCGGCCCGCCCCCACCCGCACATCCCAGATTACGATCTGGTGGTGAGTCAGTAACTCCTGCATCAAGGCCGGATCGAGGTGAATCGATTCAGTCGCGGGCGCCACATGGCGGGCATCGGCTCCCAATTGCTGTATCCGCTTCAGCTTCTCGCCCAGACGGTTGACCGAGACGAGCGGAACCGCCATCGGCAAGCGCCGCAGCAGATCCAGCGCCGCCGGCTCGGGCTGGCCAATCAGCGGCGCCACCTCCCGGGCCAGGGCCCCGAGATCCGCGCCCCGCCGGAGCCGCGTAATTACCAGGACAAGTGGGCTGGGGCCGGTGGCGGGCAAAACAGTCGGAGGCGGCATGATCGGCGGCGGGGTCATGGGACCGGTACGGGCGCGGGGGGCCCGCGGACGGGCGGTCAGCGCCGTCTCGATCTCGCGGGTGCTGGCAAAACGGGCGGCCCGGTCGGTGGCCAGGGCACGGCCGATAATTGCCTCCAACTCCGGTGATACGGTGGGATTGAGCAAACGGATCGGCGGGAACTGAAAGGGCGGCTGGCGCGAGGGATCGCGCAGGGTGAGCACATGGTGCAAGGTGGCGCCCAGTGAGTAGATATCGGAGCGGGAGTCGGTCTGCCCCGTATAGTGCTCGGGCGAGGCGTAGCCGCTGGTGCCCAGGGCAGTGGTGTCGGAACTCTGTGCCTGCTTGAAAAAGCGGGCGATGCCAAAGTCGATCAAGCGCAACCGGCCGCTGGGCTCAATCAGGATATTCCCCGGCTTGAGATCACGGAAAATGACCGGCGGCTGCTGCTCGTGAAGATAGCGGAGCAGGGCACACAACTCGATGGCCCAGGCCCGCGCCTGCTGCTCGGAGTATGGCGCGGCGCGCGCATGCAAGGCCGCCTCCATGTTCTCGCCTTCGATATGCTCCATCACCAGGTAGTGGCGAGTGTTGACGCTGAACCGATCGAAGACCGCTGGGATGGCGGGATGGCGGAGGGCGGCCAGTATATCCGCCTCGCGCAAGAAATCACGGGTCGCCTCGGCCCGCTCCTCCGGGGTGGCGAAGCTGTCGACCATCTCCTTGATCGCCACCACTCGGTTGGAAAACCGCGTGTCATACGCCTGGTAGACGGTACTCATCCCCCCGCGCCCCAGCACCTTATCCACCGTGTAGCGTCCGGCCAGCATGCTGGAAGCGGTCACGGGAGCGGGCGCGGGACGGGCGAACGGAGGCGCCGGTGGAGGAGGAGCGCCATCCATGCGCGCGCCGCACACCGTACAAAAGCGGTAGCTATCGGGAACCCGCGTGCCGCAGTGGGCACAAATACTCTGCATGACCAACGGCTCATTCCGCCAAGGAGCAACCGCGGCGCGTGACCGCGTACCGATCAGGATAGCAGGGGGAGGCGGTGCCCTGATACACTAACCGCATGAGTAACGATGCCTTTTATCTCACTACCCCCATATATTATGCCAACGCGGTACCCAGCGCGGGGAGCACCTACACGACTCTGATCGCTGATTTGGTGACCCGCTATCACCGGCTGTTCGGCCAGGATGCCCGTATGCTGACCGGGACCGACGAGCACGGCGACAAGGTGGCGCAAGCCGCCGCCGCCGCCGGGGTCTCCCCGTACGAGTATGCCACCCGGATCAGCAATACCTTCCGGGACGCCTGGCCCCAATTCGGGATCGAGCCCAGCGATTTTATCCGCACCACCGAACCACGACACATGAAGGTAGTGCAACAGATCCTCCAAACGGTCTACGACAAGGGCGACATTTATTTCGGGGAGTTCGGCGGCCTCTATTGTTACGGCTGCGAACGTTTCTACACCGAAAAGGAATTGGTGGACGGTAAGTGCCCCCAACACCTGACCGTTCCCACCTTGATCAGTGAGAAGAACTACTTTTTCCGCATGAGCGCCTATCAAGAATGGCTGATCAACCTTCTGGAAACGCGGCCGGACACGGTGCGGCCCGATCAGTATCGGCGGGAGATATTGGGCTTCCTGCGCGAACCCTTGCAGGATCTCTGCATTTCCCGGCCCACCAGCCGTCTCACCTGGGGCATCCCCTTGCCCTTCGATCAACAGTTCGTGACCTATGTCTGGTTCGATGCCTTGATCAACTACGTCAGCGCCCTGAATCCGCCCGATGATCCGCTCTACAAGACGTATTGGCCGGTGGTTCAACATCTGATCGGCAAAGATATTCTCACCCCGCACGGGGTCTATTGGCCGTGCATGCTGAAAGCGGCGGGCATCCCTCTGTTTCAGCACCTGAACGTACACGGCTACTGGACCATGGGTGGGCAGAAAGGCTCCAAGTCGATTGACGCGAGCGACGCCATGGCCGACGCGATGGAGTTGTTCCGGAAGCCGGTGGCGCTCACCGAACGCTACGGGGTGGATGGGGCGCGCTACCTCCTGGCCCGCGAAATGATCTTTGGCCATGACAGCGAGTTTAGCCCCGCCGGCCTCCAGCGCCGCTACAACGCCGATCTGGCGAACGATCTGGGCAACCTGGCGAACCGGGTGGTGACCATGCTCAACCGCTACTGCGGGGGCATCATCCCCGATCCCTCGGGCGAAAGTGACAGCGATCGCGACCTACGGGACACCGCGACCGCCGCGCCCGACGCGGTGCGCGCCGCCATCGAGGCGATGCAGCCCCATCAGGCGCTCGCCGAGGGGATGAGCCTGATCAAGCGCACCAACAGTTACCTTGAGCAGAAAGCGCCGTGGTCAGCCGCCAGGGCCGGGGATCAGGCCGGGGTCGAGATTACCCTCTACTACGCGGGAGAGACCCTGGGGATCGCCGCCGCCCTGCTCAGCCCCGCCATGCCAACCAAGATGACCGCCCTCCGGATGGCCCTGGGTCTGCCGCCGGCCTCCACTTTGGGCGGTTGGGGCCATCTGGAACCCGGCACGAGGCTGGACCCGCTGCCGATCCTCTTCCCCAAGATCGAGGAATAGCGGGAAACCCTAGCCGCGCATCCGGTTTAGGGCGTCGAAGGCAGCCACCTTGTAGCACTCGGCCAGGGTTGGGTAATTGAACACGGTGTTGACGAAATAGTCCACCGTCCCTCCGAAAGCGATCACCGCCTGGCCAATATGGACCAGTTCGCTGGCGCCCTCGCCTATTATATGCACGCCCAGGAGTTGGCCGCTGTCGGAGTGGAACAGCAGCTTGAGCATCCCCACCTGGTCGCCGATGATCTGACCCCGCGCGATCTCCTTATAGGATGCTTTCCCTACCTCGTAGGGGACACCGTCGCGGGTCAGGTCGGATTCGGTATAGCCCACCATGGAGATTTCCGGAATGGTGTAGATGCCATAGGGGAAGTGGGCCGGCACGCTGCTGGCGGGGAGCCCGAAGGCGTGGGACGCGGCCAACCGTCCCTGTTCCATCGAGGTGGACGCCAGCGAGGGGAATCCGATCACGTCGCCCACCGCGTAGATGTGCGGGACCGCCGTCTGATAATGGTCGTTTACCACCACGCGCCCGCGCTCGTCGGGCGCGATCCCGGCGTTCGGGAGATTGAGGTCGGCGGTGGCCCCAACCCTCCCGACGCTATAGAGCGCCTTCTCGGTCCCGAAGTGCTTCCCGCTTTTCAGGTGGGTGGACACATGACCCTCGGGAGTGCGCTCCACATGGGAGACCGTTTCGCTCAGCCGCAAGGTGACGTTGTTCTCCCGCAGATGAAAGGCCAGCGAGGCGGCCACCTCCTCATCAATGAAAGACAGCAGGGTTGGCCGGGCATCGATCAAGATGACCCGCGTCCCGAGAGCCGCGAACATGGAGGCATATTCGCAGCCGATCACCCCGGCCCCGATCACCGCCAGGGTATGGGGAATGCGATCCAGGGCGAGAATAGCGTCACTGGTGAAGATCGAGCAGTCATCCACCATGTAGTCGCGGGGGATCGCCGCGTCGGTGCCGCTGGCGATGATGATAAACCGAGCCCGAATCGACCGGCTCCCGCTCCCATCAAGCAGAGTAAGGACGAGGGTATGGGGATCGCCAAAGGCCGCCGAGGCGCGCAGGACATCCACCCCGTTCCGGTACATCTGATGCTGAATCACATCCAGTTCATGCTGAATAACAAAGTTCGCCCGGATCAAAAGGTCACTGATCGTAATATCGCGTTTCACGGCGTAGCTGGAACCATAAAACGTATGCTCGCGCCAGCCCGACAGGTAGAGCACGGCCTCCCGCAACGACTTACTGGGAATGGTGCCCGTGTTGATGCATACGCCGCCCACCACGGATTTCCGTTCGATGATCGCCACCCGATGTCCCGCCTTGGCGGCGGCGATGGCCGCGCGCTGCCCACCAGGACCGGTGCCTATCACCGCCAGATCATAATCGAACCGTTCCTCATCCATCGTCATATCACTCTCGTTCCGCTCACGCCTGCGTGGTATTCGTTCGGCTGTCTATCCGGCCCTATCCTAGCAGAGATCGGGTTGCCGACACAGTACCCCATGGGCGCGAGCTTTTGGCAAGAGGGATCATTGGTCCTTTGAACATTAGCCGAGGCACCTATATATTGGAGGAAAGAGTGGATTAACCGCTTGCAAAACCTCAAAAGGACATTTCTTTCGGATGAAGTATCTTCCACATCTATTCCCCTCCTCTCATCGATCTTTCCTTGTCATGGCCGCGCTCCTGGGCCTCCTCTTGTGGGGCTGCTTACTGCTGTCGAGCCCGCCGGCCACGGGCCAGACCGAACGGAGCGCGCTCGTCACGCGGGCTCCGCGGCCCACAACGGGCGCCGCACTCAGGCCGGGACTCGCCGGCAGCCCGGCAAAAGAGGCGCGGAATCGTGTGCTCGCCGCCCTGGTGGCTAGTATGTCGGGATCTCCCCCCGGCTTGGGCGCGCGGCCCGGCCTCCACGGCAGCCCACCTCCACGCCCCACGCCCCCACCCCCGTCCGTGCATACCCTCCGTGCCTGGGTCACCGGCTACGATCTGGCCGGTGTCACCGCGAGCGGCGTCCCCGCCGGCCCCGGAGGGTGCGCGGTCGATCCATCGGTCATTCCGCTCGGCACCATGATCACGATCGAAGGGATCGGGCGCTGCCGCGCCAACGATACGGGCCCCGCGGTGATGGGAGCGACGGTCGATATCTGGGTACCAGACGCCCAAACCGCCTACCAGCTTACCGGCGGCTACACGATCCACTATTAGCCGGATCGGATCGATCGGTCCGATCCCGGTTTCCGCGCCGCCCCCTACCGTAATATGCCAGAGGGCACCTGGCATCACCCGCAAGCGGGTTCCCGGTAGAAGTGAATGGTACTGCTCCCATCTGGTGTATGATTAGATGGTGAGACGTGGCATACTCTGGTCATGACTGCGAGAGCAACGGCAACATCGTCTATGCCTGCACATACCATGTGGTCTTCTGTCCGAAGTATCGACGGAAGGTGCTGATCCATGGGGCTAATGTGCGTCTGAAAGCCATCGTCGTTGAAGTGGCATCCGCTACCGCCAGTGATGTAGTGGAGATCGAAGTGATGCCGGACCATGTGCATCTCTTGCTCGAGGTCGATCCGCAGTTTGGCATCCACCGGCTGGTGCGGCTGATCAAGGGCCGGTCCTCACACCATCCGCGCCAAGAGTCCCCGTGGCTCAGGAGCCGTCTACCGTCGCTGTGGACCTCCTTGTACTTCGTGAGCATGACCGGCGGTACGCCCTTGGCACTGATCAAGCGCTACACTGAGAACCAAAATCGGAGCGGCCGATGATCGTCCGCCGCGCCTATCGCTATCGGCTGTACCCAACCCGTTCTCAGGGTGTGGCCCTGGAGGGCGTCTTGGCACGGTGCCGGGAGTTGTACAACGCCGCACTGGAGGAGCGACAGCAAGCGTATAAGCGGCTTGGTCTCTCGATCAGCGGCGCCGCCCAGCAGCGCCAGTTGCCCGCGATCAAGAAGACCCGTCAGGCACGACCTGCCTGAGAATCTCCCGCCTTTAGGCGTGGAGAGTTTCAACATGAGAGAACACATGGGGTGGGTGCGGCGCCGGGTGAAACGCCGGCAAGGAAAGGGTTGAACGCATGGATCGCGCGGCGCTCATTCGGGCGGCACGGGGCGAGGAATCGGTGGATCTTCTGCTGGAGGGGGCCGAGATTGTCAACGTGCTGTCTGGAGAGATCTATCCAGCCGACGTGGCCATTCACCAGGGATGGATCGTGGGGGTGGGCGACCGCTACGAGGCAAAGGCACGGGTGGATATGCGTGGGCTTACCCTCCTGCCGGGCTTGATCGAGGGCCATATCCATATCGAGAGCACCATGCTTTCGGTGCCGGAATTCGCGCGCGCGGTGCTGGCCCGCGGGACCACCACGGCGATCGTCGATCCGCATGAATTGGCCAACGTGCTGGGCCTTGAAGGGATCCGCATGGTCTTGCGGTGGGCGCGGCAGGTGCCGCTGGAGATCCATGTGCAACTTCCGTCCTGCGTCCCCGCCTCGCCTTTTGAAACCGCCGCCGCCATCCTCGACGCCGCCGCCCTCCGGACCCTGGTCGGAGAGGTAGGCGTCTTGGGGCTGGGAGAACTGATGAACTTCCCGGGCGCCCTGGCCGGCGACCCAGACCTATTGGCGAAGGCGGGGCTTTTCGGTCCCGAGGGCCATGTCGATGGCCATGCGCCGGGAGTACGCGGGCGGGATCTCTCCGCCTACCTGGTGGCCGGACCTCGCACCGATCACGAGTCGGTGGCGGAGGCGGAGGCGGAGGAGAAGCTGCGGAAGGGCATGTGGTTGCTGATCCGCGAGGGCTCCACGGAGCGAAATCTCCACGAGTTGTTGCCGTTGATCCGCCGTTTGCGCCCGGCCCGCGCCGCCTTCTGCAGCGACGACATTACCGCCAATCATCTTCTGCGCGAGGGACATCTTGATGCCATCCTCCGCCAGTCGGTGGCAGGCGGCCTTGACCCGATCACCGCTGTACGAATGGCCACCATCCAGACCGCGGAGTGTTTCGGGCTGGCGCGGCGTGGCGCTATCGCCCCCGGCTACGCGGCGGATCTGGTGGCCGTGGAAGACCTCCGGCGGTTCCGGGCGGTCTCTGTCTATAAGATGGGCCGCCTGGTGGCCCGCGAGGGCCAGGTGGTGACGCCTCTGCCGGTGCCCGATACGGCGGGTAGCGACCACACCATGCACCTACCGCGTATCGATCACCATGCCTTCCGCCTGCGGGGACGCGCCGGAGACGCGCGGGTGATCGGGATTATACCGGGCCAGATTGTGACCGAAAATCTCCTTCTCCCCGCTCCACACCGGGGGGGGGAACTGGTAGCCGATCCGGATCGGGACATCGCCAAGCTGGCCGTGATTGAGCGGCATGGCGGCCGGGGCCGGATCGGCCTTGGCCTGGTCCGCGGCCTGGGATTGCGAGCCGGCGCCATGGCTTCGACGGTGGCGCACGACGCGCACAACCTGGTCGTGGCGGGGATGAACGACGAGGATATGCTTTTCGCGGCTCGGCATCTTGGCCAAACCGGGGGCGGCGTGGCGGTGGTGGCCGGGGGCGAAGTTCTGGCCGATCTTCCCCTTCCGATCGCCGGCCTGCTCTCGCCGCTGCCGATCGCCGAGGTCGCCTCTCGTTCCGATACCCTGGACGAGATGGCGCGTACCCTGGGAAGTACGCTCGAACACCCGTTAATGACCCTGAGCTTTCTCGCGCTGTCGGTCATTCCTTCGCTCAAGCTGACAGACCAGGGGCTCCTTGACGTGGAGCGCTTCACCCTGACGGCCATTCAGGAGTGATCAGCGAATCAGGAAAAGCCAAGCCCAGTTAACGTGCGCCCCAGGAGGTCGGCTGCTTGCGCGTTGGAGCCCATGGCTACCGCAATCTCGGTCCCGCGGGCGCGAACTACCAGGGAATAACCTTTAGTGTGCCAACTCATGGGAGCTTGGGAGGCCAATGTGGTATGGAAGCGGGCCGCGGTATAAATGCTCAAGGCTCGTACGTAGGTTTGGGCTCCCGTCACGCTGGTGAAGCGGCATTTCCAGATCATCATTGAGTCGGCTCCGCTCTTGTACACCACCCAGCGGTCGGCTTGCCATGCTGCCCCAGCTTGCGTGGCTACCGCGGTCTCGGCGGGCTTATCCGCGTGCTGGCTGAAGAGATCACTGATCCCGAAGGCACCCAGAACGTCGCTATCCACCTCCGACCAGTCTGATCCGAGATGCAGCGCATCGATCGTTTCGGTGGTCGTGCTGCCGTGGCGCTGAACATAGAGCGCTGGGTTGAGCACCTCGGCAGTCGAACTCGGCGGATGCCGCATGGCGTTATCGACAGCCAGAGTGGCGGCGTCGCGGGCGGCGGTTCCCTTCTTGCCGTTGGCGGCCGCCTGCATCAGGTATTTGACAAAGGTCGTCCCTTGCGTGGAAGGGAACCCAATCTGGTCGTGGGGAAAGTCGGAGGGCGGCGTACTCCCGCTTTGTAATTGCTGGTTCAGGAGGAGAATATCTTGCCGGCTGAAAGTGGTAATGGCGAAGTTAGTCATGGTGGTGAAGGCGTCACCCTCCACCAGGGCCTCGGCCGCCAGTTGCGCGTCGGAATTATGGCCGGCGGCATCAGTATGGGGACCGATCAAGTTGGCGAGATTGAAGTTTTGGTCCAGCAAGGCTCGGGCGAATTCGTGAGCGATAAAGGCCCTATCGAGAGGAGTATAGGCCGGTTTGCCGTCCCGCACGTAGAGCGTTTTCCCGCTGATATCGTATTGCGCCGTGGTGTTGCCGCCATACTGGCTGCGCCGGATCGCCGCCAGATCCTGGTTTGGCGCCAGGGCGCCCAACAATTCAAAAGCCAGTTCCGTGCCGGCCAGCGGCTCGGCCGCTACGTCTCGCTGGCGGATCGCGATCGCCTCGGCCCGTAAGCTGGAGCTATTGACCAAACGCACTTTGATCGGCTGATGGGTCAAGAGCCCACGCACATCCTCGGTGGCGCAGGCAATGGCGGTGATTGAGGCTTGGGATGAGGCATACTCTTGATTGACGAACACGACGGCATGGCGGCCCGCGCACGCCGATCCCGCGGCCACCCCTACGCGAGGCCCCGCGAGGGAGAAAAACGCACACAGCCCCAGGATCACGGCGGAACGCCGCGCCCATGAGGCGAATACCCGGCTTCCCAACTGCCACCACCGAGATACAAAGAAAAAAGATAAATAAGGCCCGCGAAGTTGTGCCGCGAAACCACACGCGGCGAGGAAATGCGTGCCGCTACAGTGCCGTGACGGTGCACGGGGAAAATGAGATGAACCTCACTGTAGTTTTAGCATACAGCACATGGCAATAGGGTGAAGCGACCCAGGGTCACTTCACGGGTCGGCTAACATGAAACGGGCTCCCAGCCCCGTGACCTGGCGGTACTGTACTAAAATGGCTAACGGTGCGGCCTGACTCCGCACTACGAGACGGCAAGGCCCAACTTCGCCGCCAGCACCTTGTTGGAAGGCTCAACCAGGACTGAACCATCGGGAAAGACAATCGTGGGGACGGATTGGCGACCGTGGTTCAGCCGCTCCACCATGGCGGTCGCGGCCGGATCCGCTTCAATATCCACGTAGTGATAGGAAACACGGTTGGTCTCCAGCAATCGGCGCGACCGCTTGCAGTCCCCACACCAAGGGGTGCCATAGAGGACGATGTCGGACTGAGCGGTTTCGAGGGATACGACCATGATGGAATGGGCTCCTTTGGATAGCATAATGTTTCTCTTGTCATCATACCGTCTGAGCGCCAGTGGGAGGAAGTACGCAACCACCTCACCACCTCTACTCGCTTTTTCCATTATTGAGCGAAAGCACCGCCATGAAAGCTTCCTGGGGAATCTCCACGTTGCCGACCCGCTTCATCCGGGCCTTCCCCTCCTTCTGCTTTTCCAGGAGCTTCCGTTTCCGGCTCACATCACCGCCATAGCACTTCGCCAGCACGTCTTTCCGCATGGCACGCACCGTCTCGCGGGCAATCACCTTGGAGCCGATCGCCGCCTGGATCGGTACCTCGAACAATTGGCGAGGGATGATTGTCCGTAGCTTATCCACCAGTTGTCGCCCCAGGACATAGGCTTTCTCCTGATGGGTAATCATGGAAAGGGCGTCCACCGGGACGGCGTTGACCAGGATATCCAGCTTGACCAACTTCCCCTCCCGGTAGCCATTCATCTCGTAGTCAAGCGAGGCATAACCCTGGGTGCGGGATTTGAGTTGATCGTAAAAGTCGATGATCAGTTCGGAGAGCGGCACGTCGTAGTCGATCTGCACTCGTTGCTCGTCCAGATAGGACATATGCACGAACAATCCACGGTGCGACTGGCATAACTCCATGATCGCCCCGATGTAGCCGGTGGGGGTGAAAATGCTGGCCTTCACCCAGGGCTCGGCGATCGAGGCGATGGCGTCCGGGGTGGGAAGCTGAGCCGGGTTATCCACCGCGGCCACGGTGCCGTCGGTCCGGGTCACCTGATATTCCACGCTGGGGGCGGTGGCGAGCAATTCCAGGTTGTATTCACGCTCTAGCCGCTCCTGGATGATCTCCATGTGGAGGAGGCCAAGAAACCCACAGCGATAGCCGAAACCCAGGGCCACCGAGGTTTCCGGCTCGTAGGTAAGGCTGGCATCGTTCAATTGCAGGCGATCCAGAGCGTCGCGGAGGAGTGGATAATCCTCGCCGTTGATCGGATAAAGACCGGCGAAGACCATGGGCTGGGCCGGTTTGTAGCCGGGGAGGGCGGCGGCGGCCGGCCGCTGCGCGTTGGTGATCGTGTCACCTACCTGGCAATCCTTGACATTCTTCAGCCCGGTAGCAATATAGCCGACCTCGCCCGCGCTCAGTTCCGGCAACGGGGTAAGAACGGGGCGGAAGCTGCCCAGATCCATTAATTCGCTCTGCGCCCCGGAGCCCAGGAGCGCGATCCGATCACCGGTAGAGAGCGTGCCGTCCATCATCCGCACGTAGGCGATTACCCCACGGTAGGAGTCGTATTTGGAGTCGAAGATCAAGGCTCGCACCGGCGCCGCCGGGTCGCCGCTGGGAGGAGGCACCTGGCGCACCACGGCCTCCAGCACTTCATGAATCCCCAGCCCGCTCTTGGCGCTGATCAGCACCACTTCCTCGGGGTTCAGCCCGATCACCCGCTGCAGTTCATCCCGCACCCGCTCCGGCTCGGCGCTGGGAAGATCAATCTTGTTGATTACCGGGACGATGGTCAAATCCTGCCCAAAGGCCAGGTACACATTGGCGAGGGTCTGGGCCTCGATTCCCTGGGTGGCGTCAACCACCAGAATAGCCCCCTCGCAGGCGGCCAGGCTGCGGGAGACCTCGTAGTTGAAATCGACATGGCCGGGAGTGTCGATCAGGTTGAGTTCGTAGGTGACGCCGTCATCGGCGGTGTAGGCCATCCGAAC
>Ga0307372_10006647_pt1 | contig 16812 bp, 11 predicted proteins | sample OX1MG_FD_202533 | JGI IMG/M metagenome (GOLD analysis project Ga0307372, IMG submission 202533) | Soil microbial communities from Risofladan, Vaasa, Finland - OX-1 | ecosystem: Environmental > Terrestrial > Soil > Coastal area > Acid sulfate soil | place: Finland: Risofladan, Vaasa | collected... | reverse complement strand
TTGGTTCGGCAGTTAAGCCGGTTAGGGTTCGAGGTCGCGCTGCCTGCGCCGCTGTCAGGTGATGCCACACCGGGCGAGGGGACGCTGCTCTCCGGCGCCTAACCACGCACATTTTCAGGTGAGTTACGAGCAAATACGGGTTGAGTAAAAGCTTCAGCAAACGGTTGAAGCAGCACAAACAAGAGGTCTGCTGATGTCGACATAATGACGCCTCCCCGAGAGATACCTTATCATACCTCTCAGGAAGACAAGCGGACGTAGAGGTAAAAATGGCCAAAGTCGGGTCAAAAGTGCGGAAGACCCATTATTGGCTCGGCGCTAATACCGTCGTTGACAGTAACCTACACATTTGGAGGTGGAGTGTCTATCGGGAGGAATGGGATGGATACTGGGCGGCGCGGCGGATACATCCGCGCGAAGAGCCCCAGCGGCTACGAAGACCGCTGACTCGAAATGGAAAGTAACGCCGCTCTCTACCTGGGCATGGAGGATGTAGCAGCTCGGTCCACTCTTCTCTTGATGGGCGGCTGATTGCGGAAACGCTGAATGGCAGTCGTGTGCACAGTCAGAGGCCTGTGGCCAATCGCCCCTGGTCGCGACCATCTGTCGCACTTCGATCGCAAAAGTGTGACGTTCAGGATCGGTCTGGCAATCTGGTTGCGATGGACGGTTGTGACCAGCAACTCGTGGATACGGTGGTATGCTGGGCCGCAACACAGGCGATGCAGGCTTCTGACAAGAGGGGAGAGCGTGAACTGATGCGATCACAAGTGGCGTCCACTCGTAAGCGCGAATGGGGAACCGAGCAGCGGACAATTCCGCTACCGAGCATTCACACCCGGCCATCGACACGTACCATAGCGTTTGGCCGGCTCGGGATTGTGGCTACCGTGTTACTGTGGGCTTTGTACGTCTTTACGACGATTTTCCGTCAGTTCTTTGATTGGCCGCATACCGCCTCGTTTACCTTGCAGGCAGCAAGCTATCTGGTGGTGGTGACATTCCTTACATTCTCGGCGCTGGTATACTTGCTCCTGCGACAGGGAGCAATTGAGCGTTTCGGCAAGCATGTGCGTGTACCAAGAGCCGAGCTCAACCACTGCTTTGCTGAGCGTCAGCCGTCGATTACGGTACTCGTGCCCTCGTATGCTGAGGAACCTGCCGTGATTCGGAAAACGCTCCTCTCAGCGGCATTGCAAGAATATCCGGATCTTCGGATTGTCTTGCTCATAGACGATAATCCAGATCTGACAAACGCCGCCGCCAGTGCGCGCTTAGCAGCAACCCGTCGCCTGACAAATGACCTGATGCAATGGCTCGCCGAGCCGCAGGAACGGTTCATAGATGCGCTTCGGGCCTATGAACAACACCGCCAGCAAGCGGTAGACGCTCCGAACGGCCCCGTCAAACACCTGGCCGAAGAGTATGCTTGGGCCGCAAACTGGTTGGTTGAGAAAGCGAACGAGGAAACCATCGACGATCACGTTGATACCTTTTTTGCCGATCAAGTCTTCCGTGAGCTTGCAAAGGACCTGCGTCTCATCAGTCAAGCGTTGGTGGCGTCGTATGAACAGGGCGCCCAACTTCCTGAGGAACGTGTCTTGCAGCTGTATCGTCGTTTGGCGTGGACATTCAGCGCCGAACTGGCAGCGTTCGAGCGCAAACACTATGTTTCGTTGTCGCACGAACCAAACAAAGCCATGAACCTCAATTCCTACATTGGGCTTATGGGTGGTTCCTATCGCTCAGTGGCGACCCCCGAAGGCTTGGCGCTCGTGCGCGCGGAACAAGCGCGTCCAGGTGACATTACCATCCCTGACAGTGACTATCTCCTGACGCTCGACGCCGATTCCATCTTGCTGCGGGAGTACTGCTTACGGCTGGTCTACTGTCAAGAGCAACCAGGCAACGAACGTGTTGCTGTTACGCAAACACCGTACTCGTCGTTCCGTGGCGCTCCGACGCGACTCGAACGATTAGCGGCGGCAACGACTGACGTGCAGCACATTCTCCAGCAAGGTATGACGAGCTATGGCGCCACGTTTTGGGTTGGCGCGAACGCCGTCATCCGTAAGAAGGCTCTTGAAGACATCGTGGAAAAGGAATACATCGGTGGCTTTGAGATCAAACGCTACATCCAAAGTCGCACGGTGATTGAGGACACTGAATCCAGCATTGACCTTGCGCTGAATGGTTGGTCGCTCATGAATTATTCGGAACGACTGAGCTACAGCGCGACGCCACCAGATTTCGGTTCGCTCGTCATCCAACGGCGGCGTTGGGCAAATGGCGGCTTACTCATCTTGCCAAAACTCTGGGCTCAGGTACGTGAACGCCGACGTCGAGGGCAAGCAGTTTCGACGGCAGAATATTGGCTACGGCTGAACTACATGGGCTCGACCGCATGGTCAACCTTCGGGCTGATTTTCTTGCTCGCCTTTCCGTACGATGGCCGCCTACTCAGCCCGTTTGTAGTGCTTGCTGCGTTACCATATTTCCTGGCAATGGCAAGCGACTTGCACTACTGTGGCTATAAGCGATCGGACGTGCTTCGCATTTACGGCTTTAACCTCATCCTGCTCCCGGTAAACCTGGCAGGGGTGTTGAAGTCGCTCCAACAGGCGCTGACTGGTAGAAGGTCCCCCTTTGTACGAACGCCGAAAATCAAGGATCGTACAGTCACACCATTACTCTACCTGTTCGCCCCGCTGTCCATCGTTGCGTTCTCGGTCTTTACCCTGTGGCGTGATTACAGTTTACACAACTGGGCAAACGCTGCGTTTGCTGCCTTCAATGCAATTGTGACGTGCTGGGCAATCTTCGCCTACATCGGTATCGATCATATGTTGGTCGATATGTGGCTCGGCCTCACCAACTGGTTCTATGTGACCACCTACCCGAAGCAACCAGCGCCTGTAGCAACGTCTGAACCAGTCCTTGATTGGCAAGCGGTGTTGTACCATGGCCATTCACGAGAAATGGTACCGCTCAGTGTCATCGGTACCCAGTCAGCCAGCAGCGCGCTTACTGCTACTGCAAATGAAAGGTAGCTCATAGGATGAACACTCGACAGACGGAAGCGGAAACGATCACTCAACGCTTGGGTCAGCCTGTTCGGCGGTTGTCGATCCTCAGAGTGGCATGTGCGCTCGTGCTATTTCTGGGCGTGATGACCGGCTGTACGTACGCCATAGCACAGCGGCTGACAACCCCCGCAATTGCCCTCAACCCTACCCCCTGGTTTGCGGCGTACGTTGATGTCACCGCTTCGCCTCGGTTTGAATTCGAACAGCGCGGCGCAATGCCGGAGCGTAATATGATCCTGTCATTCGTGGTTTCGTCGCCAGCCAACGCCTGTACGCCTGCCTGGGGCGCGGCGTACACCCTGGATCAAGCAGCGACATCGCTCGATCTCGATCGGCGCATTGTGTTGCTGCAACAGCAAGGTGGACATGTTACCGTATCGTTCGGTGGTCGCGACAATCATGAATTAGCGGTCGGCTGCACCGATCCGGTGCAGCTGAAAGACGCCTACAAGTCGGTCATTGACCGTTACCGCCTCGACACGATTGATCTCGATCTCGAATCGTCGAATCTGACTGATTCAGCTGCGGCGGCGCGTCGGGCGATCGCTCTGGCCGACCTGCAGGCTGAAGAACGTGCAGCAGACAGGAAGTTAGCTATCTGGCTTACTCTGCCGGTGACGCCGCAGGGATTAACCAAAGACGGCACGGACAGCATTGCCCTGATGCTTGCCAAGGGTGTCGACCTCGCCGGGGTCAACATTATGACGCTGGACTTTGGCGCCAGTCTAACCGCAGGTCAAACGATGCTCAGTGGAGCGGAAAGCGCGCTAACGGCTACTCACCGCCAACTTGGCATTCTGTATGATCAGGCCGGAGTTCATCTGAACAGCGCATCACTGTGGGCCAAACTTGGCGCTACGCCCATGATTGGTCAGAATGATGTTGCAGGTGAAGTGTTTACGCTTGACGACGCCCAGGCCTTGCATCAGTTTGTGCTGTCACAGGGCGTTGGCCGTGTGTCCATGTGGTCTGCCAACCGCGATGTGGCGTGTGGCAGTAACTACGTGTATCTCAATGTTGTCTCGAACTCATGTAGTGGGGTAGCGCAGAACACGCAGCAATTCGCGAGTACCTTGGGGAATGGGTTTACCGGCACTCTCGCTGATAACGCCGGTTTAATAACCGCTGCTGATGCGAAAAGCGCATACCTCCAGGCGCCAGATGATCCCGCCACGAGTCCCTATCCGATCTGGACAGCTTCGGGGGCCTATCCAGCTGGCTCCGAAGTGGTATGGCATCACATGGTGTACAAGGCGAAATGGTGGACACAGGGCGATGTCCCGGATGATCCCGTCCTGGAATCCTGGCAAACACCCTGGTCGCTCATCGGACCCGTCCTACCGGGCGAGAAACCGATCCCGCAACCGACGTTGCCAGTCGGCGCCTACCCGAACTGGTCAGGTACTGCAACGTATGATGCGGGCCAGCGCGTGCTGTTGAATGGTGTGCCCTATCAAGCGAAATGGTGGAACCAGGGCCAAAGCCCCGCCGCCGCAGCCTCGAACCCAGATGGCTCCCCGTGGGTACCACTAACCCCAGATCAAATTGACGCTATTCTGGCACAAACACAGAAATAGGCGTGACCAGGGCAGGAGAGGTTGCAGGCCGTCGTGGCGGATTACAACCACCTGCCCTGGCGATGGTGAAGGGCCGCTCCTGGCAGCCGGGATTCTTGTCGCTGAGGTCCTACCCCAGTTGCTCGAGGTACGCGTCAGGCGCCAGTCCCTGGTAAGCCCATTGCCAGGAATTCAGGTGGATAGTTGCCAGCGTTGCAGCATCAGCGCTGGTCGCCAGCCGAATGGTCAACGCGCTCGTCATCATTGTGCTCCTCGTGCTCCTCGTCCGCGCGGAGATATTGCTCCTGTTTGCTGCACCCGTTACGCTATTCCAGCGCTTGGTGAGAGGTATGGCCCGGCATGCCTCCTCCCAGGGAGTACGCTAGGCGTTGCCCAACCACTCTTGTACTGAAGAGGCTGTTCACGCCGTGTACTGAATACCGCGCCATTTACTCCCGAACGCTAGAGGGCTGTTTCTCTGTTAAAGCACTGCTTACACGCTGCATCTTGACGACTCGTGCGGGAATACCGACCGCGACGGCGTGGGCGGGGATGTCATGGGTGACGACGGCGTTGGCGCCGATGACTGCGTTATCGCCGATGTGGACGCCTGGCAGAATCGTTGCTTTGGCGCCGATCCACACATTGTCGCCAATCACGATGGGCTTCGACACAAAGCCCCGCGACCCGATCGGCGACGTGTCAACGCCGATGACATGATTCTCGTCGTGGATGGAGGCATACTCGCCAATGAGGCAATGCGCGCCGATGCTCACCTTCGCGTGCGCCGCGACATAGCAGCCCCGATTGAAGAACACATCATCTCCAATGGAGACAGCGCCATGCAGGTGAAGCGAACAGTCGCGCATGAAGCGTACTCCACGCCCGACACGCAGTTCCGCATCCGGTCCTACCTCAACATACGAGCCGTGGTCCAGAAAAAAGAGACCACAACGTAAGGTGGGACGCTGCACCCGTAGCGCAACGTAGCGGCTCAGGGCAAGCGCATCGCGTAGGGTAAGCCGTGAGGCTAGCCAGCGCCCAGTCAGCAAGCCGCTCCGCAGACGCGCAGACAGCGCGCCGGTAAGCTGCGACTGCGATACTGGGCGCGCCGAGGTAGCGCGCGGCCAGAGCGCCACCACTGCATACACACTTACGGCCACGGCGCCCACAGCCTCGCCCAGCAACCATGCCCACCCTGCGCCAACGAGGCCCAGGCGCGGCAACAACACCCACGCCAGCGCTAGTGTCACCGTGGCCATCCCCAGGTTGAGTGTCCCCGCATAGTAGAGCTTGTGTTGCACTCGGAACATACTTACGGCGATATTCGTGATGGCATCGAAGATGGCCGAGCAGACGAGCAACAGGAGCAACGGCTCCCCGTAGTGCGCGTAATTCGCCCCAAACAGCGCCAGGATGTAGTGGCCACCGAACAGGAAGGCAAGCATCATCGGGCCAAGCAACGCCAGGATGAGCAACGCGCTGGAGCGGGCCTTGCGCCGCAACGCGCCACGCTCATGCGAGCCTTCAGCGAAGAGCGCCGTGGCGACCGATGAACTGATCATGAAGAACAGGCTGCCCACCATCCAGGTCGAGTAGAAATAGGCGTTGGCGGTCGCCGAGAGCCGCACGGTGACGAAGACCGGCAGCAGATACATCGGCGTCTGGCCACCAATGTTGATCAGATGTTGCGCGGCCAGTGAGGAGAACATGCCGCGCGCCTCGCCGACGAGGCCGCGTGTCGTCGGTCGGTAGGCGCGGCCCAGCCGAGGAATGAAGCGCGCCGCCGCCCAGAGTGTCGTTGCGCCCGCCGCCAGCGCCCACGACGCGAAGATACTGAGCGCCCCAGCGCGCATCAAGAGCAGTGGCGCGACCAGCAACGGTATCTTGAGCGCGGCAAAGGTTGCGTTGCGCGCCAGCGTGTAGCGGGCGTGGCGCTCCGCGATGAAAAGCTGATCGAGCGCGGTCGCCAGGTTCCACAGCGTCACGCCCGCGATGAGCGCCAGCGCGAGCGCGGGCCAATCGCCCGCCGCGAACTGGCGCGACCAGTGGGGTAGCGCCAGCGCCACCACTGTTCCGCCTAGCAGGCCCGTCACCGTCACCACCGCCAGCGCGGCGTTGAGCGTGCGCGACCACTCCGCTCCCGCCGCGCGACGTGGCAGCAACTGCGCCAACGTCGAGCCAACCCCGCACAGCGTAAGCGTGGAGGTAAGCGTCATGATCGAGACGAGCGCCGAGGCCAGCCCGACCTCCTGCGGCGAATAGGTATGCACGGCGATCAGCCAGTAGACGTAGCCCAGCCCCGCCGTCACCACCGTCACCCCCATAATGGCGACGCTATTGCGCGCCAGCGAATCCTCGCGCAGCCGCAGCGCCAAGACCGTGAGCCGCGTTCGCGCTATGCTGATAGCGTTTGCAGACGCCTGACTCCCCACTGGAACAGGGCGCTTGAATCGCTGTCCTTCCTGCTCTACCAGAGCCATGTGGTTCTCCTTTCTTGCCTTCGCGCCTCCCAGGCGCCTTCCACTCCCCTAACTCGCACACCCCTCACGACAGGTTTGAGCAGAGATGGCAATGGCACATGATCTGGTTTATGGGCGCACGGATGGAGCCAGGCGGCGCTTCACCGCGACGCTGACGGACGAGGTGGTCGTAGCGGACATGGTCGCGGCGCCGGTCGCAGCGGCAGGCGCCGCCACCCACGCCGTCGCCTGCCGATAGGTCGTCGTGGGCGTGGCGCCGAGGGCAAGCGTAGCGGTCAGTTGCTCGGCGCTCCCCGTGGCGCCGTTCGCGGCCAGCGAGGCAATGTTGACGGTGGCCGTCCAGGTCTGGTTGGCGCGCAAGTCGAGCGCAGACCAGACCTGCACGACCTGACCATTCATGGTCAGCGTGAGCCGATAGGTCGTCTCATTGGCGCTCAGGTTGCGCACGCCCACTTGCTCCTGGGCGCCAACGCCCGTCTGCGTGATGGGCAGCAGCCACAGGCTGGCGCCGATGGCAGTCTGCTCACTCTGTTGCGCCTGGTTGGCGCCTGCGACTGAGAGCGTCATTGCCCCACCGATACCCAGCAGAGCGACGATGATCAAGGCCCCCGCGCGCACGTTGCCCACGGTCTGTGTGTGGTTAGCGCCTGGGAGCGCCCAGCCGATCAGCGGCTCGACAGTGAGCGGACGCCCATCATGCAGCAGTAGCGCGACGACGCTCGCCACCAGTGTCACGCCGCCCAGCGCCAGCAGCCACGCCGTGTATGAGAGGCCCCACGGTGTGAGATTCAGCGCCAGGCCACCCAGCGCAATCAGCGAGAAGTCGAATCCCAGGGTGTACGTCATGCGCTTCACGAGGCCCAGCGGCGCGTGTGGAAACAGTGCAGCGGTGAGCGCGTAGCCAGGCGCCAGCACGGCAAAGACGCCTACCAGCGCGGCGATGACCAGCGCCGCGCCGGTCAAGGGCGTCGCGCTCGACTGTTGGAGGAGGGCGTGCAGGGGCGTGAACGCAAGTGTGACGATGGCGCCCAGCGCGAGAAGGTGCAAGTCGGAGAGTTTAAGACGCATTGGTGTAGACTCCCATGTCATAAATCAGGATGTCGCCGCTATCGTAGATGCAGTTGACTCCCGGCAACGCGCCGAACTTGGTCAGTGCGGCGTAGCTCAACGGACTGGTATGCGCGAAGGCCTGGGGTTCATTCTGCTCGAAGTACACCCCGACGTGTGGTAAACCGGTGGTCAGCCGCAGGTCCACAAGCAGGTAGCGGACGTGTGAGGCGCGCACCAGGGCAAGATCGGTCGCGGTGAACGTGGGCGAGGTAAAGACCGTCGCCAAATCCACGCTGTAACCGATGTCGGTGATGATAGTTTGGTCGCCGTAGGTCGCCAGCGTAAGGCGGTTGTCTCGGTCAGCGGTGAACGCATTGCCTGGGCCTAGATGTGTTCGCGCCCACTGCGCGGCAATAATGCTCTCGGAGTTCATGGAGCGCATATCGGCTATCACCTGATAGGGACCTGGCATGCGGTTCCAGTTCGGCCCCGCTCCGATAACGACCTCGCCGATGAAGACCACCAACAGCAACACTTGCAGCACGACACGCCCAATCAATGAGGTGTAGCCGGTCATCTGGCGCGGCGCGCCCCGTGGGTCGCTAGTGGCGCGCCCGCCGTGCGTGAACTGCCGGAGCCATCGCTGCGCAGTCGCCCTGACGACTGGGGCGCGCATCGTCATCGCCAACGTGAACCCTACGCCGATGAAGATATAGTCGGGCAGACGACTTGCGATGGACGTGCCATCAACCGCCAGTCGGGTCACCTGGCTGATAGGATAGAGCAGGCTCCCTACTCCCAGCGTCAGCGCTGCCGCGTTGGCGCGTTGGGTTCGCCAGATGCGCCAAAGGCCTAACGGCAACCCAAGCGTGATTAAGGCGATCGCAGCGAAGGCGACTATTATCTGCCAGAGCGGCTCGGTCTGGCCAGCGTAATCCACGAAGAGCGCGCGGGCTGGCGAGAGTCCTGCGAAAATATTCGACAACTGTTGGGTTGTCTGTGTGAGATACGGCCCAATATAGCCGACGACAAGGCTATTGGTGGCGAAGGCCCACCCGATGGTCATCAACACGCCAACGATTGCAACATCAATGGGGCCAATGCCGATTGGCGCGTTGACGCCGCTCCGCGTCCAGAGACGCTGCCAAAGGAAGATTACGCCCCAGGCCAGGAGGAGCGCCACGATGGCGTAGGAGGTCAGGTGATGCGTGATGGTCAACCCGCCTAACATCAGCCAGATCGCCACAGTGAACGACGCGCGGTACCCTGGGGCTGCGCGCAGTCGGTCGACGACGAGGCTCAGCGTGAAGGCGCCCAACCCAATCGCCAGTGATTCATAGGCGAACTGGGCGTCGAAGAAGATAAAGTGGGGGTTGGTCATATAGAGCATCGTCGCGATTCCGGCGAGTCGCGCCGACTGGCTGACGCCCTCGTAGAAGAGATACAACCCCAGCAGCAGCAACAGCCGCGCCACGCCGATGACGATGATCCCCGCCGTGAAGATTGTCAGTCCCGTTAGCTGGCTGAGCGTGGTGGTGACGATCTCCAGTCCCGGATAGAATGGGCTGATCGGCAACTGGGAGTTGAAGGTGAACAGGCGCTGCTGGGCCAGCAGGTCTTGCGCGGTGCGCACATGCAGCAACTCGTCGAAGAAGGTGAACATCACCGGGTAAGCCAGAAATTTGACGACATAGAGCGCCATCCCCAGGATGACCACCAGCCCGATGCGCTCGGCGCGCGATGGCGCCGACGACAGGAGCCGAATGGCGATGGGGAGGAAGAGGATGGCCAAGCCAATCCAGAACAAGGTGTCGCCCCAGGGCGCGTTGGCGCGGTTGGCGTTATCGGCCACCGCAAGGGTGAGCAACCCCAATGCTTCGACACAACAAATCAGTGGAAGCCATCCCCACGTGGCGGGCGTGAGCGAGCCAGCGCCAGCCGGTGAGGCTCCTGCTCCGCCAGTGTGCGCCGAGCCAGACTGGCTGGACGCCTGTGGAGGCGTCTGTGTGAAAGGAAAGAACATCTGCATCACGAACTTTCTTACTATCGGCGCCGGACTTCGTCATGGCGTCACGTCACGGTGTCGCGTCATGAGGGGACGCCAGTACCCAGCCAAACGAACAGGTACGTTTCTACGGCGCCTACCGCGAAATTACTGGTCCGACCGCCACCTGGGAAGGACCACTGAGTGCATCGGCGAAGACTCGCTCCACACGTTCGGCGATGGCGCTGGCGTAGTAGGAACTGACACGCTGCAGGCCAGCCGCCCCCATGCGTTCGCGCAGGGCGGCGTCGTCCAGCAGCAGGCGCATGGCGTCGCGGAGGGCGTCAACGTCGCCGGGTGTAGTCAGCAAGCCGGTCTCGCCCTCGACCACTTCATCCGGCAGTCCACCAATACGCGAGGCAATGACGGCTTTGCCGGCGCCCATCGCTTCGAGTGTCACTGTGGGGCAGGGGTCGGCCCACAGCGACGGGATGACCCCAAAGAGGCAACGTCGCCACGCCGCCAGCACCGCGCGCCGGGGCCAGTTGCGTAGAACGACAACGTTGGGATGCGTCTCGGGGGTGGGCAGCGGGAAGTCGGGCTTGGGGTAGCCGATGAGAACCAATGGCGGCGCATCCACCAGCTCCGCGTGAGCTTGCAGCGCCATGCCAACCCCCTTGTAGCGCCCCAGCGCCCCGGCGAACAGGATGAACGGGCGCATTGGGAGCTGCGCCACGTAGGGTTGCAGCTCCGCGTTTTCTACCTCCGTGCATTCGCCGTCCGCTCTTGCGCCTGCATGCGGATCATCGGGGATGAGCGTCGGGATGACATGGAAGGGCGCCGAACCCCGCGCCAGACGGTTGCCGGTCACCACGGCGTCGCTGACCGCGATAAACGCATCCACCAGACGCCGTTCAAGCGGGCTGAACGTGAGGTTGCCGAGCGTCGTCACGACGCCCTTGCCCAGGCCATAGTGACCTGGCGCGCAGGCCAGGCATTTCCGCAGATTGGGGCCATCGCACAACCCATCCTCGCGCAACAAGGTGGTTCGGGCGCAGACAAGGTAATAGTTGTGCAGCGTGACGACCAACCGCGCGCCGCTCCACGCCTTGAACGGCAAGAAGGAGCGCACGAGCCAGTTGTGCGCGTGGACGATCTGCGGGCGCTCGCGGGCGACGATGCGGCGCAGAGCCAGCAGCGCTTCGGGGTCGGGCGTCGGCGGCGCAAAGCGTCGCCCACCATTCGCGAAGAGACCACTGAGGCGGCCCACCGTGGAGCGTATCCGGTAGACACGCACGCCATCTTCTTCCACCTCAAACTCTGGCATACCTGCGTGCCAGAGTGTAGCCACCGCTACGTCGTGCCCACGCCGGGCGAGCGTGTGGCTCAGCGCCCGCGTGTGCTCTTCTTCACCGCCGATGATGGGCGGATAAAACTGGGTAAGCGTCAGAATGCGCATTGCGACCTCCGGGCAATTGAACGATACAGCGCCAGCAGATCGGCGGCGCAGGCGTCCCAGGTGGGCAGTGTGACATCGGTGGGGATGAGGGGGTGGCGAAGTTGCGCGATGATCGCGGCGGCGATGGCAGCATCTGAAGCGCCGAGCGGCGTTGCGCGCGCCCAGCCGTTGCGCGCCAACTCCTGCAGGGCAGTCGTGTTGGCGACCAGCGTCGGGCGACCCAGCGCCAGCGCCTCCAGCGCCGCCAATCCGTGCGCCTCGTGTTCGCTGAGCAGCGCCACCAAGCTGGCGCGCCGGATGATCGCCGTCATGCCATCATTGTCCCCCGGCGGGACACCGCCAATCTCGACGCAATCCACGATACCGAGTTGCTCAGTGAGCCGCCGGAGCGCACCCTCATATTGGCCGACGCCGACGACACGTACCCGCGCGCCGGGGAACACCTTGCGCACATGGGGCAGCGCGCCAATCACCCGATGATGCCCTTTGTAGCGTTCGAGACGCCCCACCGAGACGATCAACGGGCTGTCGGCGGCTGGCGCGTCTATCGTTGTGTTCGCCTTGGCGGCGTGGTCGTGCGTGGGCAGATGATGCGCGCCATTGGGGATGACGAGGAAACGGTCGGCAGGCAAGGCCAACTGCCGCTGAAAATAGGTCGTCTCCCAGGTGGACGGGCCAATGAGGCGAACCGCGTGCGCCAGCAAGGGTCGCAACGCCTGCCACTGCGCGCCGCGCAAGAGTTTGCGCACCAGCGAGGCGTCACCACCGGTATGGAACGTCACTACGTAGGGGATGCCTGCTCGCCAGGCGGCGTACATCGCCATCGGCGCGACGAGGGTATGGACGCCCTGCGCATGGATGACATCCCACTGACCACGCATGATGACGTCATAGATGTCGGGCGCGAAGAAGTAGTCTTTGTCGGTGGGCCACGCGCGTACCCGCACGATGCGAGGGCCATCCGGCTCGAGTTCTTCAGGCGCCAGCGTGCCATCCGGGTTGGTTGTTAGCACGGTGACGGTGACATCAGCACGGACCAGTCGGCGGGAGACCTCAGCGACGTGCGTTTCCGTTCCTCCGATCTGGGGGAAGTAGCGCGGTGTCACCAGCAAAACCCGCAACGGCGGCTGATACCCGGCGTTCTCTGCAATGAACGAGACCTTGCCATCTGGCGCCACCGGACCGCCAAGCCAGCCGCTTGGGTTGGGACGCCTGGACGAACTACACATGCTGCGACCTCATCCTAGGTGAGATGAAAAACATCAACGGCGCCGACAGCGAGATGGAGAGATATCCCAATGTCGTCAACGCCAGCCCGACCATGATCACCAGTGCACGCGCCAAACCTGAGGTGTCTCCCCTGGCAAGCACGCCCCACAGGTTGCGCGCCACTCCTAATGGGAGCGCCCGTAAGGTATAGGTCCACTCGCTGGCCAGTCCATCGCGCGGGCCAATCAAGCGGGCGATCCGGGCCTTCGAGCGCCCCTCGTGAAAGCAACGCAAACGGAAATAGCTAAAGGTTGCTCGATGAGCGGGGACGGCGTGCGAAACACGCGAACGTGGCTCGTAGAGAAACGCGCGTTTTGGCCAGCGCTGACGCGCCCGCACACAGAGTTCGGTCTCTTCGCAGCCAATTGGGTGCGCGCCGATGCGCCCCAGGCCTCGATGAAAGCCCCCCAATTGCATGAAGACATCGCGGCGGATCAACATCGACGCGGCGATCACATTGCGTATGGGGGCAAGCCGTAATGGGAGGCCACGGTAGCCACACCCCACTACCCAATCGAACTCATCGGGGAACCACTTGGGGCGGCCTGTGCGCCACGCGGGGAAGATGGCTCCCCCCACGCCCAACACATTGTCGTGTGCGCACGCTTGCAACAAGGACACCAACCAATCAGGTTCTGCGGCAGCATCGTCGTCTAGGAACGCGATGTAAGCGCCGCGCGCACTGTGAACGCCAAGATTGCGTGTAGGCGTTACGCCCCTCTCGCCGGTGTTCTCGAGGATGGTAATCTCCGGGAAGGCGTCGCGCGCCAACGCCGCCAGCGCCGGATTGTGGTCGATCACCAGCAGAATCTCAATCGGCTTCACCGTCTGCCGCTGCACAGACCGGATGCCCCTGGTCAGCTCTGACCAGCGTTTGTGGGTGTACGCCGCGATCACCACCGAGACATCGGCGACCGTTGCAATCTGGTGTGTCTCGCGGGGTGTAACCCTCTCGATGATCCTGAGCGCGAGTTGACGCTGTGGCGCGTTGGCGCCGCCCGCCGACGAATAGACTCCCGTAAAGGTCTGGGGGGTAGGCTGAGCGATACGAATGACGCGCGGCGTGATGTCGTCCTCCACGATGAGCGCGTCACGAAAATCGTCGTCGTCGGCTATGGCAACGCTCCCCAGGGCATCGGGCGTTTCGGTCGCGTCGATCGCTTGCGCGGGATCCGCCAGCGCGCCGCCCAGCAGGCGATCACGTAGAGCCTGGCTGAAGACGTAGCGCCGGTCGGTGACGACAGCGCGCCCGTCAAACCACTCCTGAATGATCATCTTAAGGACCTGCCAGCCATCGCGGATGGCGTTCAAATTGCTTTCGCCGTGAATGCGCAGGTGCTCATAGCTGGGCGCCTCAACGATATGTAGGTTGGCTTTGTGGGCGCGCAGGTTGAGCTGCGTCTCGACCTCGAAGCCGTCGCAATCCACCGTGAAGCACTCCAGGCACTCGCGCCAGAAGGCGTTGTAGCCATAACACAGGTCAGTGAAGCTGGCGCCGAACAGTACGTTGACCAGCCCATTGAGTGCGGCGTTGCCCAGTCGCCGAACAGCGGTGATGTCGGCGCTGCCACCCCCGGCAGCGAATCGCGATCCCTTGACGAAATCTGCGCCAGCAAGCAGCGGCGCAATAAACTCATCGATCTCTTGCGGATCGGTTGAGCCGTCGGCGTCGAGCAGGACGATGATGTCGCCGTGCGTGGCCGCCAGCCCACAGCGAATGGCGTCGCCTTTGCCGCGCTTCCGTTGGCGCACGACGATGATGCCGGGCCGCAGCGCCTGCGCCACCGCGACCGTAGCGTCGCGCGAATTGCCATCCACCAGGATGACCTCGCCGACGCTCGCCGGAATGCGCGCGAGCACATGCGGAAGATTGAGCGCCTCGTTCCGCGCAGGGATGAGCACGCTGATGCGCAGTCGCGCCGAGTCGGGTCGCGTGTCTCTTGTGGTTCGCGCGCCATGCGGCATGGGGCGTGCGCGCTCGGATAGTTTGGTCGCTTCCGCATTAGCGTCCCAGATGTCGTCAGGGAGCATATGCGCAGTAATCCCCATTGTGGTTCCTTACCAGTAGTCAACATGCACAGGACAGTAACAGGTGCGGTGAGAGGCTCGGCCATCAAAGCGGGCGGTGTGATGCGTTGAGGGGGACCTAACCGCTGCGGGATATAGGGCGACTTCAGGCGCTTAGCACGAAGTGAGCGATTATCCCATCCGTAAGCGCCAGAGCGTCATCTCACCGACTCTGAGAGATAAGGCGATCCGCGCCAGCGCAAAGAATATATCATGGTACTTTTGTAAATATCATCGTAGTCTTATAATTCGCATAGTACACTTTGCGGCTGGGGAACAGAGTGGCATGACTGGGGTGGTATGGCCAATGTAACTGGCATTACGTAAGGCCGGTCTCTCTACCTTTGCCCGATGGCGAACCGCAGCCGCAGATGCATCTTATGCGTGAACCCCAGTCTCAAGAGTTCACTTCTCATCAAATTGCCCTACGCGCGACTATGATCGGGGACCCAACAAGGTGTGGGTCTACAGCGCCCTGTGTGTGCGGGATGGGCAGGCCCTGACCCAGACGGCGTCCGCTCGCAACACCGCAGGCTACCTGGAATTGTTGAAAGCCCTTGACCAGGCCTATCCAGAGGGCGACCTGTATGTCGTGGCGGATAATCTCGCCAGTCACAGCAGTGGCCCCATTCGCGAGTGGTTGGCTGATCACCCCCGCATCCAGCACGCCTTCATCCCGGTCGGGGCAGCCTGGTTGAACCTGATCGAGGGGTGGTGGCGCATCTTCCGCCGCAAAGCCTTCGCCGGGGAGTCTCTGGCGGACGCCGACGACATCGCGTACGTCACGCGCACTGCCACCGCTCAACTCAACCGCCACGCTCACCCGTGGGTCTGGGGACGCCCGCCTCCACCACACCGCCAGCTCCGTCGCCGCTTTATGTACTGCCTTTGAGGAACGACGCACTAAGTGGTGCATCCACCAACAACACTGGAACACGAAACCTCTGGCTGCACTGGCATTCTAGCCATGCGGTTCGTTGGATAGGCTCGTGAACTTGGCGGATGTACCACTAAGACGAAGGTCAGCTTTCGGATAACTGCCCAGACGAGGCTAAGGGCCGATGGACGAGACAGTTGGCTCATCGCCGCATCCTCCTCTCTCGATGGACGAACGTTGGCATAGCCAATACGGCTTTCCTATCCACAACAGCCCACATGAACAGCCCACGATTCACAGACGCTATCCCACTTTGCGGAGTGGACTTGGAGGATTCGCTTGCTGCGCGGGAACAGCGCTGCGGACACTAGCTGCGCGTGCCGCTGTGTCGACGCCCAAGTGTTGGCGTACGGTCAACCGATCAAGTATTGCGGTGAGGCTAAACATTCCGATCAGTTTGCCGTGATCAAGCACAGGAGCTTGTGTGAGTCCCTTGGTCGCCAACAGCCGGAGCGCGTCTTCCGCCGATTGGTCCGGCTGCATGCTGACCAGTTTCCCCTGTGGCGTCATAATCTGACGCAACGTGGTCTCCGACCAGCGCGCGGCGGGAACGCTGCGAATATCGCGTAAGGTGACGATGCCAATAAGGATATGATCGGTCTGGTCGCCTATCACGGGGATGAGGCGCTGACCCTGCTGCAAGATGAACGTATCCACTGCTTGCTGTATCGACAGGGTGGGAGGCGCCCCCAGCGGCGCCGGGATCATCGCTGCGCGCACGGTGAGATTGGCGACGGCTGACTCCAGTTGTTGCTGTGTGCTTTCAGCATGCGCAGCCTGCAGCAGGAATAGGCCGATAAACCCCATCCACAAACCGTCGAGGACGTCCCCCAGAAAGAAGATCCAGACACCACCCAACATGAGCAGATAGGCGATCCCTTGCCCAACGCGAGCGGCCCAGCGGGTCGCTGTGCTGAGGCT
>Ga0307372_10006646_pt1 | contig 16814 bp, 11 predicted proteins | sample OX1MG_FD_202533 | JGI IMG/M metagenome (GOLD analysis project Ga0307372, IMG submission 202533) | Soil microbial communities from Risofladan, Vaasa, Finland - OX-1 | ecosystem: Environmental > Terrestrial > Soil > Coastal area > Acid sulfate soil | place: Finland: Risofladan, Vaasa | collected... | reverse complement strand
GGCCGGCTGCATGGCGCCCGGCCACCAACCGAAGGCAATCCCCACCCCCTCGCCAGGGACGCGGCTCCGCTGCTTCCAGGCTGGATGCTCGGCCAGGGCCTCAAGCACGGCGAGGCTGCCGACTTTGGGCATGGCGCTGATCCCCTGTCCGGCGTCCCCTTCCTTGATCGCGTTTCGGCGGCGGAAGGCCAGTGGATCGAGGTCGAGGGCGCGGGCCATCTCGTCCATCTGGCCCTCGATGGCGAATATGGCCTGGGGAGCGCCTGGAGCCCGGTAGGCGCTCGATCCGGTCTTATGGGTGAGCGCCTCGTAGCCCTGGATTTCGAGATTGGGCCACCGATAGGAGCCGGCCAGGGTCATGCAGGCCGTGCCCACGCTGCCCCCCGCGAAGGCGCCGGTATCGATCACCACGCTCGCCTTCAAGGCGGTCAAGGTGCCGTCGCGTTTGGCGCCGGTGGTGACGGTGAAGATCGAGGCTGGGGCGGGATTGGCGGTACGCATCTCTTCCGAGCGGCTATAGATGAGGCTGACCGGGCGATCGAGGGTCCAGGCGAGCGTGGCTACCAGCGGATCCAGGACCGCGTACTTGGCGCCAAAGGCGCCCCCGACCTCCATCGGCACCACCTTTACCCGCCGTTGCGGGATTCCGAGCATGGTGGCGACATCCTTCCGCACGGTAAATACGCCCTGGGTGCTGGTCCACACGGTCAGGTTGCCGGACCCATCGGGGGCCGCGGCGGCGGATTGCGGTTCCAGGTGCAACTGATGCACCCAAGAGGTTCGATACACGCGCTCGATCACCACATCCGCCTCAGCCAGACCCACCGCCACGTCTCCACGGGTCACTCGTTCGGATCCCGCGGTATTGGGGGTGCTCTCGGCCGCCTGCTCACCGCTGACCGCCGCGTGCGCCATGGCCCCGCCTACCTCTTGCCCGGCCCTGGGTTGCCTCACCAGCGGGCTGTCCTTGGCCAGCGCGGCCACCGGATCGGTAACTGCCTCAAGCACCTCGTACTCAACCTCGATCAAGTCGGCTGCATCCTGGGCTTCAGCCATCGATTCAGCCACCACCACGGCCACCGGCTCCCCGTCGAAGTGCACTCGTTCGCGTGCCAGGGGGCGGCGGTTCCGCGTGAGGTCGTCTGGGCCACCCGTCGGTAAATCCGCGCCGGTGAACACGGCCACGACCCCTGGCGCCCGGCGCGCGGGCTCAGTCTGGATGCTCCCGATACGCGCGTGGGGGTGGGGGCTGAGGACCAAACGGGCATGGAGCAGGCCGGGAAGCCGCAAGTCCCCGGTGTAGCGGGCCCGGCCGGTAACTTTCGCCTCGCCATCGGTTCGTGAGACGGATTTCCCAATTGTCGCGTAGGAAGCTGCCACGGAGTGTACTCCATCTAGTGTCGTCGGGGGGATTCATCGGGCAAGGGAAGAAAACGCTTCCTCTATCGTACAGGATGGCAGGTATTATGGCGCCTGGATCGAACCGATCGGTCGGATCGATCCGACCGCCGACTACTCCCGTTGGCAGCCGAGGAACAGGTCGGCCAGGCTGTCGGCGATCGCCTCGCTCGTAGGCCCGGTGGGATCCGCCAGCCATTGGCAGGCGCCGCCGGCTGCCGCCAGGAGCAGCCGGGTAGCCATCCGCGGCTCCAGCCCTGGCGGCAACGTTTCGGCGGCCACGCCCTCGGCCAGCATTCCTTGCCAGAGGACTTCGTATCGCCCGCGCGCTTCGGTGAACCAGCGCAGAGGCTGGCCTTCGAGATGCCGCCATTCGACCAGGAAGACGGTCGCGCTCGCCCGGTTCTCGGCGATGACCGCGAGATGGGCGTGCAGTGCCTGGCGGAGTCGAGCCCCATGAACAGCGTCACCGTGGGCGATTGGTTCGACCGCGTCCGTGAAGAGCCGCGCGGTTGTACTGACTATCTCCAGGAGGATCTCCTCCTTGTTGGCCACATGCGCGTAGAGACTGCCTTTCAGCATGCCGACCCGCTCAGCGATGTCTTGCATGGACGTGCCGTGATAGCCGCGAATGGCGAACAATTCCGCCGCCTCCAGGACAATCTGTTCCCGCCGCGCCCCCGCCGCTGGGCGGTACTCCCGCTCCGGGTCGTCCAACAAACGCTCGTTTGGCTGCATGTTCGCAGTATACGGGTGGCGCCCCAGCAGGAGCAACAGCGGTCAGCGCGCCGGAGAAATCAGGTATAAAAGTTGAGCTGGTCGTCGCGGAGGAAACCAGCCAGGGTGATATTCGCCCGGCGGGCCACCTGGACGGCCAGACTGGTGGGGGCGGATACCGCGGCGATCACCGGGATGCGGGCCACCAACGCCTTTTGCACGATCTCGAATGAGACGCGACCGCTGACCAGCAGGATGCGATGGTCCAGCGGGAGGGCGTCGTCCAGGAGGGCACGGCCAATGAGCTTATCCACCGCGTTATGGCGCCCCACGTCCTCACGAGCAGCCAGCAGGTTCCCCTCCAGGTCAAATAGCCCCGCCCCATGCAGGGCTCCGGTCGCCTGAAACACACTCTGCGCTGCCCGCAGGCGATCGGGGAGAGGATACAGCACGTCAGGCGAGACCGAGATCCTGGCTTCGAGAGCGGGAGCGAGGGCCAGCGCGGTTTCAATGCTCTCCTTGCCGCACATCCCACAACTGGAGGTGGCGAAGAAGCGCCTTGGCGCGGCAGCGGTGGGACGGGCATCCTGCCACTCCACGGTCACGCGATTCTCGGCCAGGCTCCCACTGGCGTCGCGCCACGCGCCAAGGGACCGCAAACTGCTTCGATTCGCCAGCAGGCCCTCGCCATGCAGGAACCCTACCGCCAGTTCCTCATCGTGGCCGGGAGTCCGCATGATCACCGCCAGGGGCTCCCCACCGGCAAAGATTTCGAGCGGCTCCTCGACCGCGAGCGTGTCGTCCACCTCCGTCTCGTGGGTGCCTCGAACGCGGCGAACGCGGGTGGTAGTGATCCGCTCGGGGTCTTGAGGGGAGCGATACACGCCGGTCTCCTTTGTGGCGGCGCTACGATTCCCTCAGTCCAGGTAATCCTTGAGCTTCCGGCTGCGCGACGGATGGCGCAACTTCCGCAGAGCCTTGGCTTCGATCTGGCGGATCCGCTCCCGCGTGACCCCGAACTCGCGTCCGACTTCCTCAAGGGTACGGGCCCGCCCGTCCTCCAACCCGAAGCGGAGCTGCAAGACTTTCCGCTCGCGGAGCGTGAGCGATCCGAGGACATCCTCGACCTGCTCCTTGAGCAACTGGTGCGAGGCGGCCTCCTGGGGGGCCATGGCACCAGCATCCTCGATGAAATCTCCCAGATGGCTGTCCTCTTCCTCGCCGATCGGGGTTTCCAATGAAACCGGTTCCTGGGACACCTTGATGATCTCGCGTACCTTTTCGGGCGCGATCTCCATCTTGACCGCGATCTCCTCCGAGGTAGGCTCCCGGCCCAGTTCCTGGAGCAGCTTGCGCGACTCGCGGATCAGCTTGTTGATCGTTTCCACCATGTGAACGGGGATCCGGATGGTGCGGGCTTGGTCCGCGATGGCGCGGGTAATCGCCTGGCGAATCCACCAGGTGGCGTAGGTGCTGAACTTATAGCCCTTGGTGTGGTCGAACTTCTCCACCGCGCGGATCAGGCCGATGTTTCCTTCCTGAATGAGATCCAGGAGATTCATCCCACGGCCAATGTATTTCTTGGCCACGCTGACCACCAGGCGCAGATTCGCCTCGGTAAGACGGCGTCGCGCGTCAAGCCCGCGAATGATCGTATCCTGATTGAAGTCCCAGTTTTCAATCAGGGCGAAGGCCAGATCCTCGCTGATCTTGACTCGGTCGGCCAGAATGACCGCCAGTTCCTGGCCGCTGATCCCGGGCCGGGCCCGCTCGTCCCAGATGTCCGCGGCCTCGTGCTGACCAAGGCGGAGCAGGCGCGTCAGGTCTCGCATGGGACCAGAGCGATCGGTTTCCTCCTCACCCAGCTTTACCACCCAGTAGGTGTCTACCGCCGCCGTCACCAGATCGTCGAGAATGACCACATCCACGTCGGGGATGCTATCGAGATCATCGGTTTCGTCGCCCTCGGCCACCGGATCCCCGGTCGTGGCTTCCGCGCCGTCGGGTTCGGCTTCGGGCTCGGCTTCAGGTTCGGGATCCGCCTCAACCCCTGGCTCGGTCACTTCCAGGTCCACCTCATCCACCGCCGCCAGTGGATCCAGTCTGCGCTCCCGCTGCTCGACCTCCACCAGGTCACGGAGCCGCTCCAGCACGCGGGCCGTGGTGGCGGGAGGGATTCCCGCCACCTCCGCCAGGGCCGTGACGGCGTGGCCGACCGCCTCCTCCTCTTGCTTCAGCAGGCGGAGTAGGTCGTTCAGCGCTCTATCAACCCCTTGTTCGCCCAGACGGATCCGCGCGCTCAGTTCGTCACGGCAGGCGATCGCGCGCGGATCCTCCGCTTTCAGGAGCATGGCGAAGCGCCGCGCGCCCTCCTCAAGGATCGTCTCATCAATCTCGATCACCCTGGCCCAGGCGGCGGCGGCGCGGATTGCCTCGCGACATTCATCCGCCGTGAGCCTGATCAACTTGATCTGGTAGGCGAGGCTGGATTGGGCGCGATCCACCTCGCGATCCCCAGCCTTCATGGCTACCGCGAATTCCACCTCCTCCTTGCCTTTAAGGAGGCGGACCCGGCCGATCTCCCGCAGATACATGCGGACGGGGTCATCTATGTTCCCCCCGTCATCTTCAGCTACGGCATCTGTTTCTTCGTCCAGGCCCGGTTCCAATTCAGATCGAGTATGCATCGCGTCGCCACGTACGATCGGCGGCCGAAACAGGGTGGCGGTTGGTTCACTGTCTTGAATCACGCGGATTCCTTCCTCCTCCAGTTCGGAGACCACCGTGCCCAGCGGTCGTCGTGGCGCGGCATGCCTCGCCGTTCCGCGCGCGCGTGCCGATGGTCGGATGGTGAACCAAAATGCTGGCCATTATCGTGTCCGCTCCGCGCACGCGGGCCAATCTTCTGAAGGGCTCAAGCGGTGTGCTACTGGTGATAGCACATTGAGCGCCGTTCGGCAACGTTTGCTCCGGGCGCGGCGCCGCGCCCGGAGTGCTTCTCTCTCTTTATCGGCTCATTTGTCCCGATCATCACCCTGCAATGCGGCCTGAGCCGCGGCCAGCCGGGCCACGGGCACGCGGAACGGTGAGCAACTCACGTAATCGAGTCCCACCTGATGGCAGAAGGCGATAGAACTGGGATCGCCGCCGTGCTCACCGCAAATGCCAACCTCAAGACCGGGCCGCGCGGCCCGCCCCCGCTCGACCCCCATACGTACTAACTGGCCCACCCCATCCCGATCGAGGGTCTGGAAGGGATTCTCCGGGAGGATCTTCTCTTGCACGTAGCGGAGCAGGAACTTGCTTTCCGCGTCATCACGCGAAAAGCCAAAAGTAGTTTGGGTCAGATCGTTGGTCCCGAAACTGAAGAACTCAGCGTACCTGGCGATCTCACCGGCGGTGAGGGCGGCGCGCGGCAACTCGATCATGGTGCCGATCTTGAAATGAATCTTCACGCCCTGTTTTGCTTGCTCATCCTCCGCCACCCGCTCCAGTTGCACACGCGTGCGCTCAAGCTCATTCACATGGCTGACCAGGGGCACCATGATTTCTGGCCGGGCGTCCACGCCCTCCTTGACCAGTTCGCAGGCGGCGCCGATAATGGCGCGGCACTGCATCTCGGTAATGCCGGGAAAGGTAAGGCCCAGACGGATCCCACGGAGACCGAGCATGGGATTCTGCTCGCGCATTTCCTCGATCGCGTGGAGCAGCTTCTCCTCCTTCGCCAGGGCGGTTGGGTCATTTCCCCTGGTCCTGAGTTCCACCACCTTGGTGAGCTGATCCTCGAAGGAGGGCAGGAACTCATGCAGGGGCGGGTCAATCAGGCGGATCACCACCGGCAGCCCGGCCATGGCCCGGAGAATACCCCGGAAGTCCTCCTTTTGGATCGGCAGAAGTTTATCCAGCGCCTCTTGCCGCTCCGTCTCGTTCTCGGCCAGAATCATCTTCTGCATCACGGGCAGCCGCTCCGCCTCGAAGAACATATGCTCGGTCCGGCAGAGGCCGATCCCCTGGGCCCCGTACTCGCGCGCCTTCTGGGCGTCCCGAGGATAATCGCCGTTGGCCCAGACTTGCAGCCGGCGAACCTCGTCGGCCCAGCCAAGAAGGGTTTGCAGATCGATCTCCTCGGCGAAATTTGGATCTCGGGTAGCGATCTGGCCGGCGAAGACCTCACCGGTGGTGCCGTCGATGGAAATAAAGTCACCCTCGCGGATCACGCGGTCACCCGATCGCATCTCCCCGGTCCGTTCGTCGATCGTGAGATCTCCGGCCCCGGCCACGCACGGTTTGCCCATGGAGCGGGCGACCACCGCCGCGTGGCTGGTGGCGCCCCCACGGGCGGTCAGAACTCCGCGGGAGGCGATCATCCCATGCACGTCGTCGGGAGAGGTTTCGGGCCGCACCAAAACGACCGGCTCGCCGGCGGAGCCCAACTGGGAGGCACGGTCAGCGGAAAAGATTGCCTTCCCGGCCGCCGCGCCCGGCGACGCATTGAGCCCGGTGGCCAGCAGGCGCCCTTCACCGGTGGCCTTTGTCTTGTCCTCGTGCACGAAGCGGGGGAGAAGGAGTTGCGTGATATCGCCGGCGGGAATGTATTTCTCGCCAATGGCGGTTCGTTTATCGATCAGCCCTTCTTGCACCAAATCCACGGCGATTTTCACCGCCGCCGGACCGGTGCGCTTGGCCGATCGGGTCTGCAACATGTATAGCTTCCCGTTCTCGATCGTGAACTCCAGATCCTGCACGTCCTTGTAATGGCGTTCCAGCCGCTCGCCGATTTCCACGAACTCCCGATAGACCGCGGGCATATCGCGCTCAAGGGTCGCGATGGGGGCCGGGGTGCGGGTACCGGCCACCACGTCCTCCCCCTGGGCGTTGAGCAGATACTCACCAAACAGGCGCTTTTCGCCCGTGGAGGGATTCCGGGTGAAGGCGACGCCCGTCCCCGAGCTAGGGCCCATGTTGCCGAAGACCATGGTCTGGACATTGACCGCCGTGCCAAGATCATGCGAGATCCGGTTGAAGTTCCGGTAGTCGATCGCCCGTTTTCCGTTCCATGACCAGAAAACCGCCATAATGGACTGTTCGAGCTGCATGAGTGGATCGGTGGGGAAATCCTCGCCCGTTTCCTGGCGCACGATGGCCTTGAAGCGGGCCACCAGATCCTTCAGCCCCTCGGCGGAGAGATCGGCATCGGTCGCGGCCCCCAGGCGTTCCTTGGCGGCGACGAGCTCGTGCTCGAAGACATCGCCCTTCACCCCGAGAACGATCTTCCCGAACAGTTGGACGAAGCGCCGATAGGCATCGAAGGCGAAACGCTCGTTGTTGGTCAGCCTGGCCAACCCGGCCGTCACCTCGTCATTCAGGCCCAGGTTCAGCACCGTGTCCATCATGCCGGGCATGGAGAACTTCGCCCCCGAACGGACGGAGACCAGGAGCGGATTGGCGGCGTCGCCAAAGCGCTTCCCCGCTTTGTCCTCCACTACGCGCAGGGAACGCAAAACCTGGTCCCACAAACCGGCGGGCAACTGCCGGTTTCCCGCATAGAAGGCGTTACACGCCTCGGTGGTGACGGTAAATCCGGGAGGGACCGGGAGGCCGGCATTGGTCATTTCGGCGCAGCCCGCGCCCTTTCCCCCCAGGAGATCCCGCATGGATGCGTTCCCCTCGCTGAAGAGGTACACCCACTTCTTATCCGTCGTAGTCGCTGTTGATTGCTGTTGCATCGTCTGAGCCATTCGTTCATCTCCCCTATCTCGCGCCCAGCGCCCCAGTGGGCACCGGGTTCCTCACCGCGTCATGGTGTCGTATGCCGGCCTCCCGTCCGGGCCGGCGAGCATGGTCAGCCCGAGTAATGCCCGAGGCTGGTTAGGTTTGCTTCCCATTGTCCTATCCGCTCGCGCGACTAGACAAGGCGGCCCAGGATATAGGGAACCACCTCGCTCATCGCGATCCGTTCCTGCGACATGCTGTCACGCTCGCGCACGGTGACCGCGTTGTCCTCCATGCTGTCAAAGTCCACCGTCACGCAGAACGGCGTCCCCACCTCATCCTGCCGCCGGTATCGCTTCCCGATCGAGGCAGTTTCGTCATAGGCCGTCATCACATGTGGCCGCAACGAGGCGGCAATTTCACGGGCCGTGGCGCAGAGTTGCTCCTTTTTGGACAAGGGCAGCACCGCCACCTTGGTCGGCGCCAGGCTCTTGTGGAGGCGAAGCACGGTGCGGGTGCCATCCTTATCCGGCTCTTCGTCGTAGGCGGAAAAGAGGAAGGCAAGCATCGAGCGGTCAACCCCGGCCGCCGGCTCGACTACATAGGGCAGGAAGCGCTCGTTAGTCAGATCATCCACGTAGGAAAGATCTTTCCCACTAGCCTGGGAATGTTGCCGGAGGTCGAAGTCCCCGCGTTTGGCCACTCCCTCCAACTCGCCCCAGCCCCAGGGATAGTGAAATTCGATATCGGTCGTGCCCGTGCTGTAGTGGGCCAACTCCTCCTGGTCGTGCTCGCGCAGGCGGAGAAGGTCGGCGGGGATCCCCAGGTTGAGATACCACTGGAAGCGCTGTTGCTTCCAGTGCTCGTATGCCTCGTCCGCCGCCTGGGGCCGCGTGAAGTACTCGCATTCCATTTGCTCGAACTCGCGGGAACGGAAAATAAAGTTCCCTGGGGAGATTTCGTTCCGGAATGACTTTCCGATCTGGGCGATCCCCAGGGGGAGGCGCCGGTTGGTGCTCTTCTGCACGTTGAGAAAGTTGACGAAGATTCCCTGGGCGGTTTCCGGGCGGAGATAGACTACCGCCGCATCTTCCTCCACCGGGCCGAGAAAGGTCTTGAACATGAGGTTGAACTTCCGCGGTTGGCCCACGCCGCCGCCACAAGCCGGGCACAGGCCGTCAGCGGTCAGTTCATCGGCGCGGAAGCGGCGATGGCAGGCCGTGCATTCGACCAGAGGGTCCGTGAAGTTCTCCACGTGCCCGGACGCGCGCCACACCTCAGGGGACATGATAATGCTGGCATCCAGGCCGACCACGTCGTCGCGGCCCTGAACCATGGCCCGCCACCACGCGCGTTTGACGTTGTTCTTCAGTTCAACGCCCAGGGGACCGTAATCCCAACAACTATTGATCCCGCCGTATATCTCACTGCTCTGGAAGATGAAGCCGCGCCGTTTACAAAGCGAGACCAACTTGTCCAGGGATACCGGTCTATCCAAATGCCGCGCTCCCCTCCGGAACGGCCCGCAGCCGCCGGACAACCTCGATAAAACCAACTGATCGCAGACGGACGTCCAACAAATACTGAATGTACCCGATCAACACTCGCTCTGCCTGAGCCAGGGTCTCTGACGATACCCGTATCTTGCCCAGTATGTCGTCCTGGCGCGTCTGGAGGTTGCGCAAGAGCCGCAGGGCCTCCACGCTGATCGGGTACGCCGCTGGATAACGTTCGACGCAGTTCGGGCACACAACCCCACCGTCGGGGGGCGAGAAGCTGTTGGCCTCCGGCTGGATGAGCGTTTCGCAGCCGACGCAGCGGTGTAATTGGGGCCGATAGCCGCTGAAGGCGAGAAGGTCGAGTTCGTAGGCCCTCAAGGCCGCCAGCGGATCCACGCCCGGATCTCCGAGGCGCCCGAGAAGGGTCAGCAGCACGTCGAAAAGCCCGGGATTGGGGCCATGCTCCTCGGTGAATCGGTCGAGGAGTTCGCCGGCGTAGAAGGCGAGTGAGAGGCGCGTGAGGTCATCCCGTAAGAGAGGGAAGCGCTGGATGGTCTCGCCCTGAGTGACCAGATCGAAGGATCGGCCATGTACGAGAAAAAGCGTGGCGTGCGTGAACAGGTCGACGTGCGCGGCCAGGCGGCTGGTGGTTCGGCGCGCACCCTTGGCCAGGGCATGGAGTTTGCCGTGGTGGCGCGTGTAGAGGACCAACATACGATCGCGCTCGGAAAACGCGGTTGATTTGAGAGTGACGGCCTCGACGCGATAGCTGCGGGGAGTGGTCATGGCCGGCACGTCCCAGGGGCAGGTTTGCACATGCCTCAGTGTACCATGGCGCTCGATGCGGGAAGAGGGCCACGCCCTGGGCGGTGTGGCCCTCCACCTGAAAACTGCCGTGGCTTGGTGGAACCAACGACAGCGTACAGAGGGGCTCCGGAGACCGGCTTACGCCGGTCGAAGCACCGCCTTCGCGGCAACTTCAAGCCCTTTCCCAGTGTAGACGGGGGGTTTCGTGGTCACAACACCTACATAGTCCCCTAATTGGTAGCTGGTTGGCTACTTGTCGCGCCCTTCCACCCTGGCGCCCTCCGCCCGCTCAGCGTAATATCCCATTGATCCGCGGTCATCCCGATGCTAGCCTGAGATGGGCCGCGAGAACCCGAGAATCGCCGGCCGAGGACGAATGAATGGCCATACGGGCACGGCTTGATCATGGCATCAGCGATGCCTCCCGACCGCACCGGACTGCCGCCGAGGGGCCGGCGTATCCGCTGCCCTGGCGGGCGCGCGCCACGGTGGCGCGGCTGCGGGCCCGGCTCGATCAATCGCGGCTCCGGGTGCTGCTTCAGGCGCAATCACGGATTGAGTGGCGCATTGTTGCCTTGCACTGGTTGGTCATGGCCCTGGTCGCCTCGGGCGCCCTGCTCCCCGCCACTTTGGGCCCTGGTCTCGGCTTATCCAGCGGTCTGCTGGTCCTGGGGATATTGATTCTACATCCTTTGGGCTATCTGGTGCTGGCCCGCTATGCCTGCGTTCCCTTAGCCCACAATGGGGCCGCTCGAGTCGCCGTCTTGACCGCCCTGGACGTGAGCACGGCGGTTGGGGTGCTCTTCATCACCGTGAACAAGCCGGGATACACACAGGTACTGCTTTTTACCGTGGTGTTGCTGTCGGCCACTCGGTATAGCCTCGGTCGTGCCTTTGGTATCACCACCCTGGTCTCCGTCCTGCAGTTCTTTTCCATCCTGGCCGCCAACCACCACTCGCTGCAAGTGACTAACCTGAGTAGTGCCGTCGTGGCCATGTTTGCCCTGACCTATGGGGTAAGCCAACTCAGCCAGGCTGAGCGGAAGATGGCCACTATCGCCGCCGACAACGCCCATCTCTATCGGGCGGTGCTTCTGCGGAATACCGAACTGGCAACCATTTATGGCCTGAGCCAGACCGCCACTCAGGACACCGATCCCGATCGCTTACTTGAATCGGGCCTGGAACTGATTCTCTCCTCCATGACCCTCCTTGGCGGTCATGCCTTTCGCTACGATGCCGCCGCGGAGGCCCTGCAGCTCCTGTTCGTCCGCCAGGCGCACCTGATCACGGGCGACCATGCCTGGGGGTGCCTCGCCGAGGCGCGGCAGGCGGCGCTTTCCCGAGGAGTGGTCATCATCGGCATTCCCTTCGAGGGCGAGGAAGCGGTGTGCCGAGTGAGCGTGCCCATTCTGGTTCAGGGTCAGCCGATGGCGGTGTTGCAGGCGATCATCGCGGCACCAGACGCCCAGGACGGGGATCTCCCTCCCACCCAGAGCTTGAACGTAGCCTGCCAGGAACTGGGCACCTGGGTGGAAAAAGCCCTGCTGCGGATGGCGGCCCAGCGCAGCCTGGTCCTTGAGGAAAAGAACCGGATTGCCCGCGAGCTACACGATACGGTTCTGCAAATGCTGTTCAGCGCCGGTCTAGGCACCGAGTGGTGCTTACAGCGGAGCCGGCATGATCCGGAACTGACCCACAAGCTGATGGACGTACGTCGCCTCACCGCGCGGGCCGGCGGTGAGTTGCGCGGCGCCATATATACGCTGTCCTCCACGCTCTCCGAAGTCGGGCTTGTCCCCGCCCTGGAGGCAATGGTTGGCTCCTTCGTGGAGCAATATCATCTGCCGGTCTCATTCAGCACCGTTGGCCAGCTTCCCGATCTGGCGCTGCTCCGCCAGAATGCCTTGCATCGGGTCGTGCGAGAGAGCCTGATGAACGCCTATAAGCACGCGCGGGCCAGCCATGTGGCGGCGCGCATCATCTTTGGCATGGACCAGGTGACGGTCGTGGTGCAGGACGATGGAGTGGGGCTGCCGACTGGACTGGCCGAGCATTATACCGAGGATGCGGGACATTTTGGCCTCCGGACCATCGCGCGGCAGATAGAAGAGTTGGATGGGAGATTTGAAGTGACAAATGGCGAGGAGGGCGGCACCCTTGTGCGCGCAACCCTCCCCAGTCGAACTCCGCCCGGAGGAGGTGCAGGATGAACGCGATCTCGGCGATCCGTATTCTCGTGGTGGACGATCACGCGATCGTCCGCGAGGGGCTGACCACGATTCTCAACCAGGAACCAGACTTCGAGGTCGTTGGCGAGGCGGTGGATGGGGTGTCGGCGCTGGAGGCGGTTGAGCGGCTCAAACCCACAATCGTGCTGCTCGATATGCGAATGCCGGGGATCGACGGCATCGAGGTGTGTCGCCACATTACCACTCACTTCGCCGGCACGCGGGTAATTATTCTCACCGCCTTCCTGGATAGCGAGACCATCAATCGCTGCATCCAGGCCGGCGCCACCGGCTATGTGGTGAAGGATGTCGAACGGACGGATCTGAAGGAGTCTATCCGCGGCGTGGCTCGGGGCGAGGCATTCCTGGACCGGAAGGCGCATACGGTGGTGGTGGAACGGCTCAAACGCGATGGTGACCGCAATCGCGTGATCCTGAACGAGCGGGAAGTGAGTATCCTAAAGTTAATGGCGGAAGGCTGCACCAATCGCCAGATTGCCACTCAATTGTATGTCAGCGAGGGCACGATCAAGGATCAACTCCAGAAAATCATGGACAAGCTGGGCGCGACCAATCGCGTCTCCGCCTTGTATGTGGCGACCAAGGAGGGACTGATCTAGGCGCCGCTCGGCAGCCGTGCTCGTCCGCGCGCGAGGAAGAATGATCGAGACGGATCCCACCCTGGAGACCCTGGCCGGCGCGCTGGCGGTGGCTGGCGACGATGCCGGTTATCTGGAGGCTCTCGGCGCCCACTACAACGCGGCGGGCATGCCGCTCCCCGCCCTGCTGGCGGCGCTCCCCGACACACCCGGCGCCGGTCAGGCGGCCTCGGCCCTGGCCACGGGCTACCTCCGTGCCCGCGAGCATCACGACGAGCATGAGCTTGCCCGCTTGCGCCTGGAACTACACCGGCGGCGGGCCGAGATTACCGCCTTGCAGCGGGTGAACACGGTCGCGACCAGTAGCCTGGATGAAAGGACGGTGCTGACCAAGGTGGTGGACGCGGTGGCCGAGGTGATGGGGGTCGCCGTGTGCTCCATTTACTTGTTGCAAGGTTCGAATACGCTGCTGCTGGGGGCCACCTACGGCCTCAGCTCCTCGGCGGTGGGCGCGGCCCGACTTTCCCTGGGCGAGGGCCTGATCGGCTGGGCCGCTCAGCACTGCCGGACCACCAACGTGCCCGACATCTGGCGCGATACGCGGGCCAAGTATCTGCCTGAAACCAATGAAGATCCCTATCACTCTCTACTGGCGGTCCCGATCATGGCGACCGGCGGCGAGGCAATCCTCGGGGTGATCAGCGTGCAAACCCGCGAGGGGCGCGAGTTCACCGCCGACGAAATTACCTTTCTGGAAATGGTGGCCGGGCAACTCGCGCTTTCGATCGAAAACGCCCGTTCCTACGGCCAGACCGATGCCCGCCTCCACCAGAAAGTGGCGGCCCTCACCACTCTCCATCAAATCGTGGTGGCGGTGGCCGGGAGCCTCGAGTTGCGCCGGGTGCTGGATACGATCGCCGCGCAAGCGCTCATCCTCTGCCAATGCGATGGGAGCGCCATTCTTGCCCGGAAGGGACAACAGCCCCATCTGAGAATCGAGGCCACCCAGGGTGTCGACAATCCCGAGCACCGCGACGCCATCCAGCGAATCGCGCTAGCCGCCATGCAGCAACGGGCGCAGCGTACCGCTATCCTCCCAGGATCTTCTCCGGAACTGGCGCGCGCCCTCGTGTGCGTGCCACTCCGGGGCCAGGGATCGACGCTTGGGGTTTTGGTGGTGGTGGGTAACCCCGGACAGAGTTTCGACGGTGAAACCTGTGATATTCTCAACGATTTTGCCAGCGTGGCGGCGCTGGCGATCGAGAACGCCCAGTTACACCAGGCGACTCGGCGGAATCTGGAATCCAAATCGGTCTTATTGGCTGAGTTGCATCACAGGGTGAAGAACAACTTGCAGACCGTGGCCTCGCTCCTGTCGTTGGCCCTTCGGCACTGCAAATCCGACGAGGCCAGCAATACCTTGCGCGAAAGCTATAACCGAGTGCGGAGTATCGCGGCCGCCCACGACTTACTGTCTCGCGAGGCGATCGGGATTACCACGATCGAAGCGGTGGCGAAAAAGGTCATCGAACTCCTCGAACCAACTCTGCAAGGGAAGGCGGCCATATCCTTTCAGACCGAAGGCGAGACGATAGAACTGGAAACCCGTGAGGCGACCACTCTGGCGATCCTGCTCAATGAGCTATTGACCAATGCCGTGCGCCATGGTCTCCGCGGCAAAGAGCGGGGAACGGTGCGCGTGCTGTTTGGGCGGCAGGCCTCGCAAGTCTGGGTTACGGTGGCCGACGATGGGAATGGCTTGCCGCCGGACTTCTCCCTGGGGCGGAATAAGGGTCTTGGCCTCTCCATTGTCCGCACCCTGGTCGAGGCGGATCTGCGGGGACAGGTGGATTGGGGCGGTGACGGCGGGGCCAGCTTTACCCTGCTGTTTACCCCGCCCGCGGCGGGGATCGGGCGGGGCGAGAGCGCGGGCCGCCCGTGATCGGGCAAAACAGAGCCCTGCAAGTGGGGACAAGCGGAGTGCTGTGGGTGTGGTCTGAGTCGCTTGCAGGGCTTGGCTCTAGTATAAGCACCAATCACAAGTTGTACTAGGTGTCGCATCAAGCAAAATCACGGACGGACGGAAAAGCTCGCCTCGATCAGCTTTTGGTCGACCGAGGGCTGGCCGGGGGGCGGGGCGAAGCCCAGCGGCTGATCGAGGGTGGCCTGGTCGGTTCCAGCGGCGTGCTACTCTCGCGTCCCGGACAGGTGGTAGCCCTGGACATTCAACTGGTCGTGGAACGCCCGCCGGCCGCGTACGCCAGCCGGGGCGGCCTGAAGCTGGCGGCGGCCCTGGACCACTTCCCCATCCGCGTGGAAGGCGTGGTGGCGCTTGACACCGGTGCTTCCACGGGGGGCTTCACCGATGTGTTGCTGCGGCGTGGCGCCGCGCGCGTGTACGCGATCGACGTAGGGTATGGCCAGCTTGCCTGGACCCTCCGGACGGACCCCAGAGTGGTGGTGATGGAGCGGGTAAATATCCGCTACTTGCAAGAGTTGCCGGAGCGGCCCGCGCTGGCTACAATCGACGTATCATTCATCTCCCTTGACCTGGTGCTGCCGGCGATCCGGCGATTGCTGGTCGACGACGGCCAGGCAATCTGCCTGATTAAACCGCAGTTCGAGGCCGGGAAGCGCTACGTTGGCAAGGGAGGCGTGGTACGAGACCCCGAGGCGCACGCGATGGTGCTGCGCCGCGTGTTGGGCCGCGCCCGCGGCGACGGTTGGCGCGTGGGCGGTCTGCTCCGCTCTCCCATTACCGGCCCTGCCGGGAATCGTGAGTTTCTTGCCTGGCTGCATCACGGTCCGGCGCCGGATGACGATGACCTTGAATCCAGCATAGCGGGAGTGCTCAGTGGCCCAGATTCCTCTTCTGCCGAGCGAGCCATTTAGCAGCCCGCCGCTGCTCCGGGTCGCGGTGCTCTATCACCCGAAAGTGCGGCCGGCCCGTGCCATGGCGGACCAGGTACGCGAGTTGGTGGCGGGGCTCGGCCTCCCAATCTCGATCAGTTCCGTCTGGGATTCGGAGGAGATAGAGACGCTGCTCCCTCGGATCGATGTCTGTGTCGTGCTGGGAGGCGACGGCAGCATGCTCCGGGTGGCTCGCCTGACCGCGCCGCACCGGATTCCCGTGCTGGGGATCAACCTGGGGAAGCTGGGATTCCTGGCCGAGTTGGAGCCGGATGAGTTGGCTCGCCGCTTGCCGGCTCTGCTGGGCGGGAACTACTGGATCGAGAAACGCATCATGATCGCCGCCGAATTATACCGGGAGGGCGCGCTCATGGGCCGCTATGACTGCCTGAATGAGGTGGTGGTGGGGCGGAGGCATCTTTCACGGGTGGTGAGAATACACGCGAGCATCGACGGTCATGGTCTGACCACCTATACCGCCGATGGAGTATTGGTCGCCACTCCCACCGGTTCCACCGCCTACGCTCTGGCTGCCGGCGGGCCGATTCTGCATCCAGAGGTGCGGAATCTCGTCCTGGTCCCCATCAGCGCCCATCTGTCGCTCCGCGGCCCGTTGGTGTTGCCCGAGACCACCGAGGTGCGGCTGACCGTCCAGACGGACCACGAGGCGGGAGCCAGCTTCGACGGGCAGAGCGATGTCCACCTCCTCAGCCACGATCAGGTGGTGGTCCGAGTCGGTCCCAACATGGCCCGCTTCGTGCGGGGCCAGGAGCGCTCCTATTTCTACCATACCCTGGTCCATAAGCTGGGAGTCCGCCACTAGAGTCCCAAGGGGTTGATCCTTAAGTTTTGCGTGCTATCATAAGGAGGTAGTGCTCTCCTCGTCCGCCGCGCCGGCACCCGTGACCGCCCCGCGTAGGGTGGCCTTTCCCGCGGCCTAT
>Ga0307372_10006645_pt1 | contig 16815 bp, 13 predicted proteins | sample OX1MG_FD_202533 | JGI IMG/M metagenome (GOLD analysis project Ga0307372, IMG submission 202533) | Soil microbial communities from Risofladan, Vaasa, Finland - OX-1 | ecosystem: Environmental > Terrestrial > Soil > Coastal area > Acid sulfate soil | place: Finland: Risofladan, Vaasa | collected... | reverse complement strand
TGGGATAATCCGGCTACACTCCTACCTTCACCGCTGGACGTCGAGCCACAAGCGGGAGTAGCTCACCTGGCAGAGCGCAACCTTCCCAAGGTTGAGGTAGCGGGTTCGAGTCCCGTCTCCCGCTCCATACTTCCTTGTTCGAACTTTTCGACGCCGAAAACCATGTTGAACGGCGCGCGGTAGGTGACCCCCTCGATCTCTCCATCCTTGACCAAGATCTGCTCGAAGACGGCTTTGTTGTATAGCTGGCGCGTCCGGTCATTGGCCGAGCGGTAGGCTTCCGCGCAGTTGCTGGCGAACTTGATCGCCAGATCCAAGATCTCCTGCCACTCCGCCAAGGTGGCATCCACATCCCCCAGGCGCTTCTCAACATCCCGCGTTTCGCGGGAGATACGGTCCTGCTCGGCCCGCAGAGTGGCGACATGGAGGTCGGCTCGACTGCAAACAGCATGGAACTATGCCGGGGAACCATGCCGGGTCTTGCCAGCGAACGCATGTTCCCTTAAAATTACGTGGAGTCTGCCGTCATGACAAGAGGTGAACCATCGCTAGAAGATCGAAATCTGATAACTCAAACGCGACCGGGCTGGACACTAATGGTCTAGAGGGTTGGCTGTGGGATGCCGCCTGCTCAATCCGTGGAGCAGTTGACGCCCCGAAGTTCAAGGACTACATCCTTCCGCTCATCTTTGTGAAGCGGCTTTCCGACGTCTTCGATGACGAGATCGACCGGCTGGCTGAGAAGTTCGGCGATCGCGAGACGGCGCTTGAGTTGGTCGAAGAGGATCACTCGCTGGTTCGCTTCTACCTGCCTCCCGAGGCTTCGTGGAGTGCTGAGATCCGCCGACTAACGACAGCCGTCGGCCAGCGACTCACCGAAATCATTCGCGCCATTACGAAGGCAAATCCGACCCTTCAAGGTGTCATCGATATCGTCGACTTCAACGCGACGGTCAGCGGCCAACGCATCATCGATAACGCTCGGCTGTCGACGCTTATCGAGATCCTGAGCCAGCATCGACTCGGTCTCAAAGACGTCGAGCCCGATCTCCTTGGCCGTGCATATGAATACTTGCTCCGAAAGTTCGCTGAAGGTCAAGGCCAGAGTGCCGGCGAATTCTTCACACCTAAAGAAGTCGGTTGGCTCATCGCACGACTTCTTCAACCCAAGCCCGGTATGACCATATATGACCCCGCCTGCGGATCCGGCGGACTGCTAGTCAAGGCACAGCTCGTGGCGAATGAATCGCCGTACGGGTCGAAGCAGCCTCTTCACCTCTACGGGCAAGAGCTTAACCATGTCACTTATGCCATCGCGAAGATGAACATGATCATCCACGACATGGAAGGCGAGGTGGCGATCGGCGACACCTTACGAAGCCCTAAGTTCGTGTCTCAAACCAAGGTGCGAACATTTGACTTGGTTGCCGCCAATCCAATGTGGAATCAGACTGGGTACGACGACTTCTTTTATGAGGCAGATTCACTCAGCAGGTTCGGGTTCGGCTATCCGACTGGCTCAAGTGCTGACTGGGGTTGGATTCAGCTAATGTATGCATCTCTGAACGAACATGGGCGGGCGGTTATCGTACTTGATAGCGGTGCCGTTTCCCGTGGTAGCGGCGGCCAAGGTGGTAATCGGGAACGAGACATACGGCGGCAGTTTGTGGAGCGCGACCTTATCGAGGCTGTCGTCCTTCTACCCCCGGACCTGTTTTATAACACGTCGTCGCCTGGGATCCTCCTTTGCCTGAACCGCGCGAAGCCCGAGGAGCGCCGCAACAACATTCTCGTCATAAACGCTTCGACCCAGTTCGAGAAAGGCCGCCCCAAGAACTTCATTCCCGATGAGAAAGCCGAGCTGATAGTCGGCGCGTTCCAAGAGGGGGAGCCGGTTGAGGGTCTCGTCAAAATCATCACGCGCGAAGAGGCAGCCGCTAACGACTACAACCTGTCACCTAGTCGGTATGTTGCGCGCGAAGACGGACCCGAGTTAATGGACGTTGTCGCGGCCTTCGATCTGGTGCAGATAGCCGATGAGTCGATGAAGGTGGCGGATGCTGCGTTCCGCGCCGCGATGGAACGTTTGGGCCTAACCAAGGCGACCAAATGAAGCCGAATGCGTCTGCAACCCGCATCCGACGTCTACTGCCGCACGGATGGATAGAAGTGCAACTCCGCGATGTAGCGACCTGCCGCGGTGGTTATGGCTTCCCGCCCCGCGAGCAAGGCCAGGGTAATCGTATTGGCAGTGTCCCTTTCTTCAAAGTCTCCGATATGAACCTAGCGCCCAACTCACGCACCATGCTGGTGGCTAACAACTACGTCGACGAGCCCGCACTCAAGCGACTCAAGGTGCGATTGTTCGACAGGGACACGGTCATCTTCCCGAAGATCGGTGCGGCGATTGGCACTAACAAGAAGCGGATACTGACGGCTCCATCACTCGTTGACAACAACGTCATGGGTATCTGGTCGACGGATAGAGACCGACTAACCCCTGACTACCTCTACTTCTGGTTGCTCTCAGTCGACCTGCGTGCCTGGAGCGCGCCTGGTGCACTGCCCTCAATAACCCAGCATGCAGTACTCGAGTCGCGCGCCTTGCTCCCGCCGATAGCAGAACAGAAGGAAGTCGCAAGCGTTCTTCGTGCCGTCCAGGATGCAAGGGAAGCGACTCGGCAGGCCGTTGAGGCGACACTTGCTCTTAAGCAATCCCTCGTCCGGCACCTCTTTACCTACGGCACCGGTTCAGTGCTGAGAGCAGAAGAGGTTCGACTGGCCGAGACTGCCGCCGGCCCGATCCCCGAGCTATGGAGCGTGCTATCGGTTGGCGAGATTTGCGAGGTAAAGGGCGGCAAGAGACTACCTAAAGGCCACGCGTTCTCCTCGACACGAACTGAGTTCCCTTACATCCGGGTGGTTGACCTAAAGAATGGCTCGGTCGATACAGGCGATCTCCGTTTCCTAACCCCAGAGGATCGCGATGTACTGCGTCGCTACACGATTTCGAGTGAGGATGTCTATATCTCGATCGCCGGGTCAATAGGGATTGTTGGGAGGGTCCCGGAAGAACTCGACGGCGCATGCCTTACCGAGAATGCCGCGAAACTGGTGTTGAAGGACAAGCGGACACTTCTCCCGAGCTTCCTAGCGGCGTTCCTTGCATCGCCCATTGGTCGGCGTCAGATCGCGTCATTCACCGCGACGACCACCCAGCCGAAGCTCGCACTGGGTCGGATTGCCCAGATCCGAGTTGCCGTTCCGCCACTTGAGGAACAGGAGCGGATCGCTTCCGTTCTGGACTCACTCAGGCTTCGACTCAGCGCGCTCAACGATCGACAGGCTGCCTTGGGTCACCTCTTTGACTCATTGCTGAATGTCCTACTTGTGGGACACCGGCGACTGTTATCTGCGGAGGCGGCCTAATGGCCCGACGGTTCACTGAGGCAGCGACTGTTCAGCATCCCCTGGTTAAGTACGCCAACGAGGTGGGTTGGATGGTTGTCTCTAGGGATGAAGCCTTAGCTCAACGTAGAGGTGAGGCCGGACTCTTCCTGCAGCAAACTTTGCGCGACCAGCTGCTCCGTCTAAACCCCGGGCTGGTGACTGCCCCGAATGTAGAGGACATCGCTAAGCGCCTGGAGGGTGTCAGGACCGGAATCGAAGGCAACGAAGAAACGCTGTTGTGGATCCGCGGTCGCCGGTCGGTGGTCGTTCCGACCGAACGGCGCGAGGTCAACATCCGGCTCGTGGACTTCGATAACTTGGACGAAAACCTCTTCCAGGTCACCGACGAATGGATCTATACGAACGGGAAATTCACTAACCGAGCGGACGTAGTCTTCCTGATCAATGGCATCCCGGTAGCGATTGTCGAAACTAAAGCTGCTCATAAGGCTGATGGCGTCGATGTCGGGATGACGCAAATGAGGCGCTACCACGCTGAGACGCCTGAGATGCTGACCGTGCCTCAGATATTCGACATCACCCACCTCATGAGCTTCTACTACGGCGCGACCTGGAGCCTGGACCGCCGCAACCTATTCAATTGGAAGGATGAGGAGCCAGGCAACTTCGAGAAGAAGGTCAAGCGCTTCTTCGACCGCGACCGGTTCCTGCTGGTGCTTCGAGACTACATCGCCTTTATCCGCAAGGACGATGTGCTGTCGAAGCTGATCCTGCGCCAGCACCAGACCCGAGCAGTTGAGAAGGTAATCGAGCGGGTCGCCGATACCACCAAGCAGCGCGGGCTCATCTGGCACACTCAGGGCTCGGGAAAGACGCTAAGCATGATGACAGTTGCACAGCAGCTCTTGACACGCCCGGAGTTTGGTAAGCCCACTGTCGTGATGGTGGTCGATCGAAACGAGCTGGAGAGCCAGCTGTTCGGAAACCTACAGGGATACGGCCTAACCAACGTTGAGGTCGCTCAGACCAAGAATCATCTGGAGCGGCTGCTGAAAACTGGCTATCGGGGCTTGATCGTATCGATGATCCACAAGTTCGACCGAATCGCCAAGGACGCCAATACCAGCAAGGACGTCATCGTTCTGGTAGACGAGGCGCACCGCACGACCGGCGGCGATCTCGGCAACTATCTGATGGGGGCGCTCCCGAACGCTACCTATATCGGCTTTACCGGCACCCCGATCGATAAGACGGCCTATGGCCGGGGCACCTTCAAGACCTTTGGCGGCGATGACGACCAGGGCTATCTCGACAAATACTCGATTGCGGAATCGATCGAGGACGGCACCACCCTGCCGCTTCGCTACTCCTTGGCTCCAAACGAGATGCGTGTACCTACTGAGCAGCTCGAGCGGGAGTTTCTCGATCTGGTTGAGGCTGAAGGCGTCAGCGACATCGAAGACCTGAACCGCATCCTAGACCGCGCCGTCACCCTGAAGGCGTTTTTGAAGTCAGCTGACCGGATCGACCGCGTCGCTAAGTTCGTGGCCGAGCACTACAAGGCCAACGTCGAACCGCTGGGATACAAGGCCTTCCTGGTCGGGGTTGATCGCCAAGCCTGCGCTCTTTACAAGCAGGCTTTGGATAAGTACCTGCCCGCTTCATACTCGGCCGCCGTGTATACGCCGGCTCACAACGACCCGCCCGAATTAAAGGAGCACTACCTCGGCGAGGATGAGGAGAAGCAGCTTCGTAAGGCCTTCGTCAAGCCGGACACCGAGCCCAAGATCCTGATCGTGACCGAGAAGCTGTTGACCGGCTTCGATGCGCCGATCCTCTATTGCATGTATCTCGACAAGCCGATGCGTGACCACACCCTGCTGCAGGCCATCGCCCGGGTCAATCGACCTTACGAGGCGGAGGGTGAGGTTCGCAAGCCGTCCGGTTTCGTCTTGGACTTCGTCGGGATCTTCGATAAGCTGGAGAAGGCCTTGGCATTCGACTCGGATGTCGTGGCCGGGGTGATCGAAAACCTCGACGTGCTGAGGGAGCGCTTTCAGGAGCTGATGGAGTCAGAGGCTCCCAGCTATCTGGAGCTGGCCAAGCCGCCGCTCGATGACAAGGCGGTCGAGCGGGTCATTGACCGCTTCACGGACAAAGAGGACCGCGAAGACTTCCGCAAGTTCTTCCGAGAAATCCAGACTCTCTACGAGATCATCTCGCCCGACCCCTTCCTGGTTGATTACATCGAGCGCTACCAGCAATTGGCGATGCTTTATCAAATCGTCCACGTCGCCTTCGAGGTGCGCGAGAATCCGGTCAAGGACCTGATGAACAAGACCGAGGAACTCGTCAAGAGTCACGTCACCGCCGAAGGCCTGGCTGAGATGCTGCCCATCTACGAGATCAACGAGAAGACACTCGAAGCGCTTAAGAAAGAGGGTGGGTCGGGGTCATCTAACGTCGTCAACCTGGCTCGTAGCATCGCGGCCGCGGTCCGCAACAAGGAGGACGAGCAGCCGTACCTTATCCCAATCGCGGAGCGGGCAGCGCACGTCCTGGAACTATTTGAGAACCGGCAGCTCAGCACTCTCGATGCACTGAAGGAGCTTGAGCGGGCGCTTGAAGAGTTCAACGCCGCACAGCGCGAGCTCAAGGACAAGGGCTTCGACCTCAATGCCTTCGCGATCTACTGGATTCTTCGCCGCCAGTCCGTGGCGGGAGCGGAGGACTTGGCCCCTGAAATCGACGCACTGTTCGACCGCTTTCCTAACTTCCGCGACAATCCGAACGAGCGGCGCGATCTTAAGGCCGAGCTGTACAAGGCCCTTCTTCCCAAGGTCGGCAGGGGTAACCGGACCGAGGTGGCGGAGGCGATCTTGAAGGTGAGGCGGCGATGAGCGCCGAGGTCATGCGAACAGTAGGCACGAGGTGGAGCGACGCCGAAGAGTTCAAGCGGACCGTTCGAGCCTGGGCGGATCGGATCAAGGTCCGACCGGCCAGGATCCAGGTTCAGGCAATGAGCAAGAAATGGGCTTCGTGCTCAGCGGCTGGAACCGTCAGCTTCAGTGCAGATCTTCTTCAGATGGACCGCGAGTTTGGCGAAGCAGTCATCGTCCACGAACTAGTACATCTCAAGATTCCCAACCACGGCAAGCTGTTTTGGAGCTTGGTTCGCTCGTATGCCAAGGGACATCTCGCCGACGTCTCCGAGGAGAGATCCGGTACCCGGTCGGCGGGCACGACCGGTAATGCCAACAGGATCGAGTCGCAATGAGGATCGCAACTGTTCAGGTAAAGAACATCAAGAGCGTTGAGGATTCAGGTGCACTGCACCTCGGTCCACGAGTCAACGTGCTGATCGGACAGAACAATGCCGGCAAGTCAGTGCTGATCCGGGCCATTCATCTGATGCAAAGCGGGTCTCTCACCCCACCCAATGATGTGAGAGTGGCCCAGGATATCGGCGAAGTCGACGTGGGTGTCACTGACGCTCAGAAGGAGATGCAACTGCTCGGCCTGCCCCCGCATACCGACGAAGCCACACTCCAGTTTCGCCTGAGCCGGTCCAATAACAGCACTACTCGAACGATCGCCTACGCAACTAGCAACAGTGCGAATGTTGGCACCTTTCCGCAGACAGAGCCTCATAACGTTATCTACCCATTTCTCGCCAAACGCAAGGTAATGGTCTACGATGAGGTGGTCAACCAATCGAAGACCACACAGGTTCTGGACAATTTCACCCACCTAGTCTCCAAGGTCGATCGCCTCACTACTCCAAGTCATCAGCTATTTCAGGAGTTCCGCGATAACTGCCGTCGAATCATCGGCTTCGAGATTGATTCGGTACCCTCCCCGGGCGGGCATAAGATCGGCTTCCCGGTGGGAGCCACCGGGTCCATCACCTTGGAAACAATGGGTGAAGGAGTCCCACATCTTCTCGCGCTAATTGCCGACCTTTGCATCGCCGATGGCAAGATCTTTCTCATTGAGGAGGTCGAGAACGATCTTCACCCTCGCGCTCTGAAGAACCTACTAGAGCTCATCGTTGAGAAGTCTGCGCGCAATCAGTTCATCGTCACCACGCATTCCAACATCGTCGCGCGGTATCTAGGGTCCGTCGAAGGTAGTAAGACGTTTCGCGTCCAGCTCGAGTTCCATGGCCAGATACCGACTGCGACCTATCGAGAGGTGCCCGAAGACCCCGAGGAGCGCCGCCGCGTCCTTGAAGAGCTCGGCTACGAGATGACCGACTACGACTTGTGGGACGGCTGGTTAGTGTTGGAGGAATCCTCAGCCGAGCGGATTATTAAGGATCTGCTGATCCCGCAGTTCGCCCCGGGGCTGCTCGGCCGAGTGAGGACAATTGCTGCGGGTGGTGTTGACGGAGTGGCTCTCAAGTTTGACGACTTCAATCGACTCTTCCTCTTCACCCATCTGACACCGTCCTATCGCAATCGCGCTTGGGTAATCGTTGACGGGGGTGAGCGGGGCAACGAGGTTGTGAAAGGTCTTCGCGCCAAATATTCAGCGTCGGGCTGGACCCAGGAGCATTTCCGGGCACTGACCGAGTCAGACTTTGAGCTGTACTACCCACCTCAATTCCAAGAGGCCGCAGCCGCAGCTCTGGTGATCGGTGATGGACGCGCGAAGCAAGCCGCAAAGGCTGAACTGCTGGAGACTGTCCTAAGTTGGATGCGGGCCAATCCAGCGGAAGCGACCGAGCAGTTTGCGCAATCGGCAACCGAGGTCATAGTCATTCTACAGGAGATAGAGAAGGCATTGGCCCCGCCTGCTGCGTCGGTGAGCACGGGCCAGGTGGCTGAGCAATGATCGATAAAGGCGCCAAGCTGCGCGCCGTCCTCGCCGGCGAGGCAAGGCGCTTGTATGTGGATTGCAGCTACTCCAGCCGTGGCCATTACGAAGAGGCAGCTCACTACGTGAAGTTGTCCCGGATTGTCGGACTGCCGCTGGCCATCATCGGAGGTCTAACGGCCGTCACCGCAGCTTTCACTGCCCTACTCGTCGATGCCAGGTGGATTACAGCTTTGCTTGCAATCCTCTCGGCGATCTTGACCGGCCTACATGGGTTCCTAAGACCCGAGGAGAACGCCGAGGCCCATGGCACGAAGGCTGGTCGATACAAGGCGATTCGGGATGATGCCTTGCTGTATTTCAAAATTGAGATCTACACCAGCGCATCGGACCAGGAGGTGGTCGGTCGTCTGAAGGCGATGCGCAACGAGTACAAGGAACTCGGCCTGGTCAAACCTCATCGGGTTTCTCAGGAGGCGTACGAACGGGCCAAGGCCAGCATCGAAAAGGGAGAAGCAAGTTATGAGAACGATCCCCTTTGGAAACAGCTGGAGGATCACTAAGTGGCACTGACCGTATTGGCAGCCTTTGGTGAACTGCTGACTCGCATAGCTCTCACCTCAGATCAGCGTTCGGTGGGAAGCACCCGACAGACAAGTCTTCGGGACTTCCTAAAGGAACGCTTCACCCTATATGCAGAGGAGCCGGCTCCGAATCCTTGGCTGATTGGCTCCTACTCGCGCAACACGATCCTTCGCCAGGAGCGTGATATCGACATCATGGTGTCGCTCTCTCCAACCAAGTATTGGCAGACATACCAGACCAATTCATCAGGACTCGTGCGTCTCGTTCGCGATGCACTCAACAAGGAATACTTAAAAAGCGAGGTAAGTACATCCGGAGCGGCCGTCGTCATGAACATGACTGTCTTCAATGTCGATGTTGTGCCGGTCCTTCCGCGAGATGGCGGCGGCTATCTTGTCGCCACCGGTCAGAACAAATGGAAAGCTTCGAATCCTAATTTCCATTTTAATCTTATGCGGGACCACAACAAGGAAGACGAGTTGCTAAAGCCGTTGGTAAAGCTGGTCAAGTACTGGAACATCTGCAATGAGTCTCTGCTCGGATCATTCCATTTGGAAGCAATGATCGAGAAGATGTGGAGAGACGTATCTATTGGAAACCATGCACATGGGATGAAGGAGACCCTTCGCGTTCTAGCCGGGTATCTACCGACGACATTCCATGATCCCTGGGCACCTGGGGGCACGATAGATGATTATCTCGTTGGCGAGGCACTCAAGAAGGCGACGTCATATGCCACTATCGATGCTGCCTCGGCCGCAACGGCTGAGGAACTGAGGAACTCTGGCAACGATCGGTCGGCTTTTGATGAGTGGAAAAAAGTCTTTCGGGGCGAATTCCCGGCCTACGGATAGTCCACCAAAGGATGTAGCGGCGGGCTAGACCGCATAAACTGTCGTATTGCTCCGCACTCTGATGGGTGCAATACTGTAGTGAGGATGCGCCGAGTTAGTCGTCCCAAATCTATGAAGGTGGCCCCGCTAACATCGCGCTAGTTTAGTCGTGTTAATCACGGGACCGAAGTTACGGCCATGGCGACTCGCCTTGGCCGTTATTGAGCAACCGCTATGGGTTACAAACACATGATAGCATTCATTGTAGGTGCCATATTACTAGGCGTGGTGGTCTTCCTCTACCACAATTCTCAGGCTGCCGATTGCTCCAACGTGAACCCTCAAATCGCCGCCCTGGACGTAGACGCCAGCTCACTTCAAAGTAAGTTGAATGATGACCAACAACATCTGGATGGTCTAATTTACTTTGGCGACACGGGATACTTTGCGCAAGTGAGAGCTCAATGGCAATTGCAATACCAGACGGACGCTAACGGTTTGCTCTCCGCCCAACAGGGACTCCAAAATCTGCGAGCGAGGTATCCACAGTGCTTATAGAGCCTCCACCGTGGACATATTAAGCCCAGCCTTCTATAAGCCTGCGGGATCTAAAGCATGAGGCTGCAGAAAGGTGCGACGCTGCTACCGCGGAGCTTGATCAATGCCAACGGCGCCGCCTTTGTCGACGACCTCGGTCCAATGGCAGGCCTGTTGGACTCGCTTTCTAACGACTCCCGTAAAGCCTATCGCGATCAGAACGCCACAGACGTTGCCGAACATGCCGCTACGCACATACTCGTGGTCGCTGGCCCGGGTTCGGGTAAGAGCTTCCTTTTTCTGGCGCGCATTAAGCACTGGTTGGCGCAGCATCCGGACGCCAACATCTATATCGCGACCTTTGTGCGAAAGCTCGTCAAGGATCTCCAGACCGACGTTGCGACAAAGGCTGGCCTGAATCGGGCCGATCGATCACGTGTCACAGTCTCAACGCTGCACGCCTTGGCCCGAAGTCTCCTCGAGCGCAACAATGGAACAGCGAAGCACCGCCTTCGGGCCCACATTAAGGTCATCGCGTGGCCATGGGAAGACGTCGTGTGGAAAGACGTCCTTCAGTTCCGCACAGATCTCAGAGCAGCCGACCATACCCTCCCCCAACTGCAGCGGCAGATTTACACCGAGGAGCTCGATACCAGCGCTGCGTGGATAGACCTACGTGACACGTATTACCGGCTGGGCCGCTTCTACAACGCGGTTGGATTCGCTGACATGATCTTGTTCGCTCGCGAGGCGATCGAGGAGAACCCCGCGCTGAATAGCCATCTGCTCTGGATCGTCGACGAGTACCAGGACTTCAACCGCGGAGAGGACCACCTTGTACGCGCCATCACGCAGACGGCCCGAGGGGTCCTCATCGCGGGTGACGACGAGCAGGCGCTCTACCAGGAACTTAAGGGGAGCCACCCCGACATCATCATCTCCTATTACACCGGAGGCGCCTTCGCGAGCGCCATGCTGCCGTACTGCAGCCGCTGCAGCTACTACGTCTGCCTGGCTGCCTCCGCGTTCATAGCTAAAGCGCGACCCGCCGGTGCCATCGCCAAGATCTACTTGCCACTTACTGTCGACAGCACCGATCCCAAGGTCCAGGTTGTAGCGACGGCGGCACCAACGGCCGCTGTCGACTACATCGCCAAATTCCTCGAAGGCCACAAGTCCGAACTTGATCAATACATGGCAAAGCTTGAGTCTGGCGCAGAAACAGACCCGTTTCTACTGATCCTTTCCCCTGATCGGTCTGCCAGTTTCTACAGAACCAACAACGCCGACAAGGCCCTGCGCCAGTTGATCGAGCGGTGGGCCAGTGTCGTTCCTGGCCATTCCTTCGACTACCGCCGTGTCGCGACCTACTTCGTCGCCAGCTGTGACGCACTCGACAATTTCGCGCTGAGAAAGGTCCTCGATTTTGAAGGAGTCCCAGTCGTGGATGCTCACGACTTGCTGACCGCAGCGTTGGATAGTGGCCGCGCGTTGTCGCAGGTCGACAGCGAAATGATCACGAGTGCGGTGGGGCAATGCGACGCTGTCGCCGCAGTGATCCGAGCTGAGGAACTTAGCCCGAGCCAACAAGTGGCGGAAATTGCCCAACTCATTACGGTGGACAACCCGGACAGGCTCGTACAGGAATTCGAAGCTGACCCCGTCAGCCAACATGCTGAAGTCGTGGAAGACGAGGTAGAAGCCATCCCGACCGCTGGTGCCGTATCGCCAATCGAGTTGATGACGATGGTCGGATCTAAGGGCTTGTCGGCTCAGCATGTAATTGTCATCGGCTGCGACAACGTCAACATGGCTCGAACTAGTCGGCTCACGTTCTTCGTGGCCGTGACCCGCGCGCGCAAGTCGCTCCACCTCATCGCATCGATGAAGGCTGGTGGCGGTACCACCGGACATGACTTTCTGTCGAACCTTCCCGAGGACTATTGCGAATTCGTCGCCTATACGAAGGGTACGAGGACTGCGGAGCCTCTTGTAGGCCGAGCCGGTTTCAACGAGAAGCTCGCCCAGCTGGGAAGGGCCGGAAGGCGGCACGGGCGGTGACAGCTCCTAACGGCCTGATCCCGGAGGCGCTTCAGTCCCATCTATCTCAAGCGCTATTCGGCCACCGCCAGGGGGCTCAATGAGACGAGCCCTCCGGTGGATGGCCGGCCTTAGAACACAGCCTCGGTACTTCTGGGTCGCGCTGCTCCTTTCGTTGGCACTCCTCGTGGCAGCGACACAGTCTGCCGTTTCTGGACACGTCGGCTGGTCTAGCTTCCAAGTGACCATTGCGGTCCTCGCCATCGCTGCGGCAACGTTACTTGCAACTTTGCCAATGCCGGCGAAGCTTTGGGTGGAACGGCAGTATGAGCTGGGGGTGGACGACGTGATCTTCTACTTGTACGACGAGCCATTCGTAGGGGAGGTCCCAAGGGACATCCTTTTCCAAGTCCACGTCGCAGTCGCAAACCTAGGTGGCCGCAAAGCGGTTCTGTCGGCTCTTCGAATAGAAGCACTCTTAGATGGTGCTGGCAGCGAGATCCCTATCCCGGGTCTCGAATTTCCGATACTCGCGCAGCGGGTGCAGCAGGGAGGCGGCTGGCGCATTGAGGATCGTGTTATGCACCACTACAACTACCTAGACTTTATCCCCGGTCCCCACATCTTGGAGCCGGATGAGGTCATAACAATGCGGCTACGGTTTCGGCCAGGCATTGATTGGTCGCAGCGTTGGAACCTGAAGGCATTAAGGGAAATGTGCAACGCGCTCCAACGACCAATCATGGCCATTCGGGTAACTGCGATTTACCGACGAGGACGATCCGTCATGCATGATTCCTTCAAGGTAGATGGTCTCCAAGTCTTGCAGCAGGACAAGTACGCCGCTCGCGTGAGTGAGATCACCAACGACTTCCGCGCACGTCCAACTGTGGAGGAGCGCGCCATCACCGACTGACGGGCGCAGACGATGTCGAGATTAATGTCATGGGCACCGATTGAGTTTGAGCGATGGCACGCCTTCGCTATAGGGGCGAGCTTTCAGGATCAGAATGCCGCTGCGAATCTCCGAACCGCGATCACTCGGGTTGACGTGTCATGGTCGAGACTGCGGCAAGACCTGTTGGATCTCTTTCTACCATCGGGTCCGGAAGGGACGCACGCCCACCATCACTATCACGCGCCAAGCGATCCGACCGAGCGTCGGCGCGTCATCAGCGCGACCATAGCCGATTACGAAGCGGCGCTAACCGGCATCGACGTGGCCTTGGAGTTGTCCGCCGAGGTTTACTACCCCGGCACCAAAGATGCCTGGAAGAAGAAAATGCTCAAAGCAGCCGAATTATCGAATGCGACGAACTTCGACAGAGCGGTTCTGTACCTACAGCGAACGCCGCAGTGGTCTCGCAACTACGCGATCGTCCATCCGCTCAACCATGTGACCTGTCTGCACTTCGACCATGTCGGCAACGCGATGTGGGTACGGCAGCGTCGGGACGACCCAGACCCAGCGGTACTTGCCGATCTCGACACGTTGCTGCATCAAGCACGCGGGGAGATGGATCCGACAAAGTACGTTGGTGGGGACATTGACCCGGCGATGGCTCTCACCTGGACCGGTTCTGTTGCGGGCACTCTCAGTGAGCATCAGAGGAAGGCATTTGAGTCCGCCCGGAAGGAGTTGACCTTCTGGCTGCCGTATCCCCACGAGGTGGCCAGCTACCTGAACACCTTCATCGGCGGGCTCATCGCTCAGCTTCCCGAATCGGACTTCAAAACGCTTGTCTTCGGCGGGTCTCCAAGTCAGCTGGCCGCCCTGTCATTGGACGATGTCCCGGAGCCAAAGGTGGGTCCGGTCGACTGGGACGATGAGCTCGAAGCTATAGCAGGAGACCCGGAAAAGGAGCTTGAGCTGTTCGAAAGGTACTTGAAGGACTTCCCGGACAATCCAGGCCTCCTCAATAACATCGGTGTAGCCAAGTATCGACTCGGCCACCATGAAGAAGCTATCGAAGCATTCACTCGGGCTGCCGCAGTGGGCGGGATGGAGCCGGACCTTGCCAAGTCATTGGCCGACTCGCACTACAACATCGGTGCCCGTGAATACAACTTCGGCAACTTCGAGGTCGCGCTCGGCCATTACCGGCGCGCGGTGGAGCTTAATCCAACCGACGTTCAATCGATGGCCCACCTGATCGTAGCGACCGCGAGGGATGGCCGCGTCACCGAGGCACTTACGATCGGGGCTGGCGCGCTGATGCTTTATCCCAAGAATCCTGAGATCCTCTATAACGTCGCTCTGACGCTTGCTTTCGCCGAGCGCCACGAGGAGGCCTTGGACTACGCGAAAAGACTACTTCAAGACACGTCCGACCATAAGCCGGCGCAGAAGTTAGTGAGCGATCTCTCGAAACGTCCGACCGCGTAGCAGTCTGCCGGCGTGGTCGAGCATGCCACGTCCAAAATCAATCACTACTGGAAAAGCAGTCTTGTGGATGGCTGGTGCGGGAGAGACAATTAAGTCCTTATGACCCGAGCACGAACATCACCCATCAATTCTGTGGATGAACTCATGGCATACGTATCGGCGCTTCCCCAACCAGCGCCCGGCCATACCAGAGTTTTCCGTGGGCAGACCAAAGACTACGACACAATGAGTCCGACCGGTCTCCGAGGCGGCAATGAGCCAGGCCACCGCACCTTCAATGTGTTCACCCAGCAACTTGCCTCACACCTTCACGATCAAGCCGGTTCAGTCGAGAGTGATCTCGAGAGTTGGGTGATCTGGACTCGCGCGATCGCTCAGCACTACGGGTCGGGTAGCCGATTCCTCGATGTCACGAAATCTCTTGATGTGGCGATGTGGTTCGCCACGCACGAAGCACGCGACGTCCAAGTCAAGGCCCTCTTTGGTCAGCCGGGTCCACTAGACCCGGTCCACGACATGCCCGCGGACCTGCGCGGAACGGCATTTGACCTAATGAAGTCGGGCCACGGCTATGTCTACGCCCTGGACGTACCTGATTGGAATGCAACCGGGCCCTTGAAGCACGGGGATCTAATTGACCTTGCCGAAGCACCTAAGATCTTTGCGGCCAGTCGTCGGATGCAGGTGCAGCAAGCGTGTCTTGTCTATGCAGACCACTCGACCAATCAGGGTGATGTCAAGTCGTTCTGCGCGACAGATCCGATTCCCGTCGCCGTCCCGATAACTGGGCACACATTGCCGCCAACGACCCGCGATCTTTTCCCCGGGCCGGCCGAGGACGATTGGTACAGGCGTCTGCTGTCAATTCCTCAAGTTCACTGCCTGGACCCCGATGGCAAGGGTCTCAGGCTGGCCCAGGCGATTCCGACTCGTATTTACATTGATCAGCAGACGCGGCGGCAGACAGAGGAACGGTTGATTGTCTTGGATCCACCTCTTCTGTGGCCTGAGATCAGTCGCGAACTCAAGAAGGATTCAACATGGCTACCTGGCGCCTTTAAGCCTGATGGAGCCACTCCGTTACTGCTCGAACTGCCGATTTTCGCAATGACTCCTCCGGTTGACAGCGGGCAATGGAATTATGAGGTGGCCATTTCTGACCTCCCGGCCGAAGTCAAAGCAGACGATGTCGACACCAGCCGGCCGGTAGCCGTATCCCTGGATAAAGTCTTTGTCGAGTTCAGTCCCCTTGAGCTCGTGAAATGGGATGAAGTTGAAACGGCAAGGGTTGAACTCGTCTTTTGGCGTGGCGTGTATTTTGAGCGGAGCGATGACGACGGTTTCACCCTCTGGCTAGTAAATCAGACCTTCCCAACTGGGCAGCTGAGAGTTAGTGGTCCATTCAAGTATCGCTACGACCGCGCCTCTCGCGAGCTGGTCTTCAGAGTCGCAGATGAGTGGGTCGCGTCAGGACCATTTCTCAAGAACCTTGTGGTCGTGTTGACCATCATCCGTGAATTTTCAGAAAAGCCGATCGCGTGCCCATTTCCCACCCTCTCATGCGAAGGCTTGCGAGTCTACGTCGTCAGGGTCCAGAAGCAGACCGCGGGGTTGGTACGGGTCCGCGCTCCGCGCTCGGATGAATACGTGTGCCTACTCACTCATCCCAAGCGCGCCGCGCCGTTTGATGCTTCCTCCAACGATGCTGGCCAAGTTGTCATCAGAGCGAACGAGGAATGGTCCAAGCTACCCCTCAGGGATATTCAACGCGCGCTTCCAATAGCTCCGTGACAATGTCTTTTGGGTTATCCCAGACATATTCGACACCGCCTCTTCCAAACCAGCCCTAGCTGAGCAACAATTGGCCTATCTACTTCCCTCGGAACTAATCGACCGGGCTGGTAGCTCAAGCGGGATGCGATCAGGAGTGGCTTCGGAAAATGGCTTGCAGCCTGGCTCTGATCTCTAAAAAGTTCGAGCAAGCGAACGTATCCCGCTCCACCCCTTCTTTCGACGGGATTTGAACTTGATTCGAGTCTCCAAGGGCGCTGGTGATCCCTTCCGACCGCGGCACCGCCATGGCCTCCAAGGGACCGGCCTGGATCAACCAACCAGAGCAGGAGGTGATGACCACGTCGTGATTTTCAGCGCACGCGATGTCTCAAAAGGGTTGACAAATTCCGAAAGCGCAAGGGCAAGCGCCCT
>Ga0307372_10006644_pt1 | contig 16822 bp, 14 predicted proteins | sample OX1MG_FD_202533 | JGI IMG/M metagenome (GOLD analysis project Ga0307372, IMG submission 202533) | Soil microbial communities from Risofladan, Vaasa, Finland - OX-1 | ecosystem: Environmental > Terrestrial > Soil > Coastal area > Acid sulfate soil | place: Finland: Risofladan, Vaasa | collected... | reverse complement strand
AAATAAGGTATATAGGGGGTGACTATCCATGTCGCCATGCAAGCCGGCGCTACTGTCGATCTCGACAGCGCGCCAGGCGTTCGGATCGAGCGAGCTGATGATCATTTCAGCAAGGGATTGGTAAGGCTCGAGCTGATCGGCGAGATCATTTGAATATGTGAGCGCAAGTGAATGCAAATCGCGCATATTCAACGCGACGTTGAGGATCCCGCGTACGCGCGTGGGCACATCCAGATCTGTTAGAAGTCTTGTCACCTCATCTTTGTCAGCCCCCCTAAAAGAGACCAAGCTGTCGATGAGATGCACGTTTGTCAGGTGTGGCTTGCGTAGTTTTCGGGTCATGAGACTTCTCTTTGCGATGTGATTTAGCATTACGGGCATGGACGTGTTGAACCGATGGTGCATTGGTGCGTGACGGTCGCGGCGTCGTGGGGTCGCGTCGAGCTGATGGAGCAGTAGTTTCGCGCTCGGATGTGAAATCAGTGGATGGCTGCGGTTTGGGAGCCGACTTCTTGCAGATTGAACTGATGGTGTCGGGATGCACATGAAATATTTTGGAGACGAGGATGAATGAGAGCTTGCTGGCGAAGGCATCGGAATTGGCGTTCGCGTATGCCCAAAGCGCGACTGAGAGCTCCCGGGGATCTGAACCGAATGCCACCAATTGGGTGAGCAGGGAATCTAATGGGAATTCGGACGGGGGCAGTTCGTAGGCCAGAAACCATTCACCTTCGGGGTCAAGCGCAGCGAGTAGCGTCCAAAGAAGCATGGACTCGGGAGCAATGCTGTAGCGTCTAGATTCCAGGCGGCGATGGGGCGCGAGAGACTCGACGAGTAGGGGTATCTTTCGTAGTCGTGCCTTTAGCGCCAGGTGTCTCTCCAGGCTCAGCGCGCCCACATATCGGCCCAGGTCGGGTTGGCGCTGACCCTCAAGAAGTGCAGTGATTTTGTGATCGACCCTTTCGATCTGGCTACGGAGCAGCCTAAATATCCCTCCATTAGCCCGTGCTCGAGGGGGGCGTAGTTTCGTCACTTCGGTCACGTCGATACCTCTACTAAACCTCTACACACCGGGGTCTCGAATTTCTGTTAAATCCGAGCCCAGTACCCCGGGCGCCGGCCCGCTATTCCGGGCCCCTCCCAACATCTCTACAGGTGGTGGTGTTAAAAACCGTGCAAAACGGCGAAGCCCCATCCCATGGGAGGCGCGATATCAGGGGGGTCCTAGACAGCCTCTAATTAGAGGTGGGGCGCGCCAGACATGGGATTGAAGGTCAAAATGTCTAATATGTTAGACATTTCGCTCATAAACGTTTAGGCTTAGCTATCTGCAGAGGAGCGTAGTGATGGACATTTCAGCCAAACAGCGATCGATTCAGGCCCCCTCAATCCAGGAGGTTGGCAGGTTTGTGCGCGAACGCCGCCGCGCCTTGGGACTACGTCAAGCCGACGTGGCGGAGCGCGCCGGGCTATGCCGCGCCCGGCTGGTGGACCTGGAAAACAGCAAGGCGGTTGAGGGCCTGAGCTTTCACAAACTTAATAGCCTGCTTGCGGCGCTCGGCCTGCAATTGGCGATCTCGGCACGGCATGATGCAGCCGAGGTGAGGGCTTACCAGCGCAACGCGCTGCGTGTACCGGGTAACGTCAAGCTTCGGGTTCCGTCCATCGGATAACCCATGAATACGCGCATACCCTTGGGACTCCCCGAGGTTGCCGAGCTGTTGGATCGATCGCCTGCGACACGCGAGGCGATCCTCGTCGGTGGGCAGGCCCTCAATGTGCTTGCCGTCCACCACGGACTCGATGCCATCGCCACTGCCGTCAGCTATGACATCGATTTTTTCGGTGATGCCACTGTAGCGCGCGACGCCGGGCATGCCTGGGGTGGACGCGCCCGAGTCGCGGATATAGATGATCACACGCCCAACACGGCGCTAGTTTTGGTGAACTTTCATGGGCAAACCCACCAGATCGACTTTATGGGCGAGATCATGGGGGTGCAGGCCGAGGAGCTCAAGGCTTGGGCGGCAACGATCGAGGCTGATGGAAAGACATTCCGTGTCATGCATCCCCTGCATGTCTTACAATCCCAGCTTGAAAACGTCTATGGCGTTCTAAATCGTCGCGCGATGGGGACTCGTGCAGTGGCGCGTGCCAGGCTCTCCATACAGGTCGCGGAACGCACGATTCGGGATTATCTCGATAACAATGACAAACGTGCAGCCTTCAAGGCAGCCGAACGTGTCGCTGAAATCTCGACCCATCCAGCGGCATTACGTGCCTGGTATGAGGACAATCTAGACGTACTTGCGGTTATACCGGCACACCCTGAATGGCCATCGGAATTCACTACGATACGTCTTCCGCAAATACACGACATGACCTCAAGAAGTCGGAACCAGTATGCGAAAGCGCATAAAAACGAATGGTGACCAGAACTGGATGTTCCGAAAGACGAATCTCTATAGATAAAGATCTGCTCAGCTAAAAGGAACTCATATTTGATGTTTGAACAAGCCTTCAAGAATATCGATGACGTGCTCTGGAAAGAAGCTGGTTGCACCACCGAGCTGGATTACACCGAGCAGACCTCATGGCTATTGTTTCTGAAATATCTCGATGGATTGGAGCAGGATAGATCTGATGAAGCCAAGCTGAATGGCAAGAAATATAGCTATATTCTAGATAAACCGTATCGCTGGGAAACCTGGGCCGCACCAACAGGCAAGGACGGCAAGCTCGACCACAACGCCGCCATGACCGGCGATGACCTCCGCGATTTCGTCAACGGCAAGCTTTTCCCTTACCTGCATGGTTTCAAGCAGCGCGCCACCGGGCCAGATACCATCGAATACAAGATCGGAGAAATCTTCGGAGAGATCAAGAACAAGATACTGAGCGGCTACAATCTGCGTGAGATTATTGATCACATCGACGAGCTGCGCTTCCGCTCTCAGACAGAAAAGCATGAGCTCTCGCATCTCTATGAAGCCAAGATCAAGAACATGGGCAATGCAGGACGCAACGGCGGCGAGTATTACACCCCGCGCTCGCTGATTCGCGCCATCATTCAGGTCGTTAAACCCAAGATTGGCGAGCGCATCTATGACGGCGCTTGCGGCTCAGCGGGCTTCTTGTGTGAATCCTTCGATTACATGAAATCAAAAGGTAAACTTACCACCAAGGATTTAACTACACTTCAGTCTAAAACTTTCTACGGTAAGGAAAAGAAGTCTCTTGCTTATGTAATCGCCATCATGAACATGATCCTGCATGGCATCGAAGCGCCTAATATTCTGCATACCAACACGCTTACCGAGAATCTCGCAGACATTCAGGAAAAGGATCGTTTCGATGTGTTGCTGGCCAATCCGCCGTTTGGAGGCAAGGAACGCAAGGAGATACAGCAGAACTTTCCCATTCGCACGGGAGAGACTGCGTATTTATTTCTACAACATTTTATAAAGATGATAAAGGCTGGTGGGCGAGGTGGCATCGTCATCAAAAATACCTTCCTATCTAACACTGATATTGCTTCCGTGAGCTTGCGTAAACTGCTATTGGAAACTTGCAACCTATACACTATCCTCGATTGCCCTGGTGGCACATTCCAGGGCGCAGGTGTGAAGACTGTAGTGCTATTCTTCGAGAAAGGCGCACCCACCCGTAAGATTTGGTACTACCAGCTCGATCCGGGCCGCAGTCTCGGCAAGACCAACCCGCTCAACGACGACGATCTTGCCGAGTTCGTGAAGCTGGAAAAGACCCTCACTGACTCACCCAAGAGCTGGAGCGTGGACGCCAAAACAATTGATCAAACGACCTTCGATCTCTCCGTGAAGAACCCGAACGGCGGCGATGAAATCGCGCATCGCAACCCAGCGGCTATCATCGAGGAAATAACTGCACTGGACGCCGAGAGTGCTGAAGTGTTGAGGGATATCAAGGCGCTGCTATGAAGAAGAGGTGGCAGAGAAAGCGTCTTGGCGATGTTCTGAAAGTCCAGAACGGCTACGCATTCGACTCGGAGGGTTTCAATCCCACGAAAGGTATGCCGCTTATCCGCATCCGCAGCTTAAAGCCGGGAACAGAAACCGAAACCCACTTCGATGGCGACTACGACAAAAAGTATGTCGTGAAAGCGGGCGACTTGCTTATCGGGATGGACGGTGAGTTTGGCTGTTACGAATGGAAAGGCGAACCAGCCTTGCTCAATCAACGAGTGTGTCGGCTGCAGGGCTTTTCTGGCGAACTCATTCCGAGGTTTCTATTCTACGGCGTCAACGACTATCTGAAGGCGATCGAATATGTCACCGGCTACGCCACCGTAAAGCACATTTCCTCGAAGCAAATTCTCGCTATTGAGTTCCCCATCCCCCCACTGGACGAACAGCAACGGATCGTCGGGTTGCTAGACGATGCATTTGAGGACCTTGCCACCGCCCAAACCAACGCTGAAAAGAACAAGCAAAACGCCCGCGCTCTCTTCGAAAGCTATCACAATTCTATATTCAAAAAACGGCGTAAAGGATGGGTAGAAAAGCCCTTGGGAGAAGTCTGCGAATACGTAAATGGTAAAGCTCACGAACAGTGCATTGATATAAATGGTTGCTTCATCGTCATAAACTCTAAATTCATCTCGACCGAGGGGGAGATTATAAAAAGATCAAATGAGGCACTCTTGTTACTTCAGCCCGGCGACATTACGATGGTTCTCAGCGATGTTCCCAAGGGGAAAGCACTTGCTAAATGTTTCCTTGTTGAGAAAGCCAATACTTACACACTGAACCAGCGGATATGTCTGCTTCGTTCGGCGCATATACACACCAAGTTTCTATTTTATCAGCTCAATAGGAATAAACATTTCTTGAGCTTTGACAATGGTGAGAACCAAACCAATCTACGATTGAATCAGGTGTTGAGCTGCCCGCTATTTATTCCACCAATAACTGAACAAGAAACCATAACCAACAATCTAGATGCCATTTCGGAAGAAACTAAACGCCTCACATCACTCTATGAGCGGAAGCTCGTTGCGGTAGATGCGTTGAAAAAATCATTGCTGAACCAAGCCTTCACTGCAGAACTGTGAATAAACATGAGCAATCAAACACCATTCTCGATTCGTATCTTTGTTGTTGATGGAGATCCAGATGGCTTGCGTACTATTGAGCGCTCTAACTGGAATGGAAAGGGAATAATGTTCCCTCGCGCACTTTATACACACGTGCGCAATCGATCAGAATTTGAACAACCGGGTGTTTATTTGTTGATAGGTCCCCGTACAGATGGGGATGGTGAGATGCTCTATATTGGTGAAGGCGATCCTGTAAAACAACGGTTTGAAGAGCATTATGCCGATAGAGATTTTTGGACACGCGCCGTATTCTTCGTTGCTGGGTCAGGGCAACTGCACAAGGCTCATATTCAGTTTCTCGAGGCTCAGCTTATAAGCAGAGCAAAGGCAGCCAAACGCATGCCTTTAGACAATATTAAAAACTCAAATGAGCCCACATTGTCAGACGCTGACCGTGCCGAAATGAATGAATTTTTACATATCATTCTTGGGATGCTACCTGTACTCGGTGTTCAGGCATTCGAGCAACCTGTGGGACAGGGAATGAATGTCGATGCAGTACTACTTCACTGCAGTGGTCGTGGGGTGGATGCTACAGGGTACGATACTCCTCAAGGTTTTATGATCCGGGCGGATTCATGTGCAGCAATTGACGAGGTACCATCACTTAAAGAATATTCATCAAACGTAGTCGAATTACGAGCAGATTTGCTCAAAAATGGTGTTTTGGAAAGACAAGGTCAGCGATACCGATTTACCCAAGATTACACTTTTAATTCGCCATCACTTGCCTCAGCCGTTGTGCTCGCCAGGCCATCAAATGGACGCACGGATTGGAAGGACGAAACCGGCATGACGTTAAAAGAACTTCAAGAAGCACAGGCACATAATTGATTAACCATGAACGAAGCCGAGACCTGCTGAGCACATTGACCCCGCTTTAAAAACAGCTGGACCTGTTTAGGAAGTGGTCGTGACGATGACAGAAACGGAAACTCGCATCGAGACGGAGGCGCTGGAATTTGCCCGCGAGCATAAGAAGGAGCTTGCCCGACGTCTGACGGACCCGACAAAATACCCTCGTGAATCTAACCCGGTTTCGGTATTTATGGCCGCTTCGCCTGGGGCGGGTAAGACCGAAGCCTCGATAGAATTATTAGCCAGCTTCGGCAGTCCGACGATCATCCGCATTGATCCCGATGAACTCCGAAGCGAGTTCTCCACATATTCGGGCGGTAATGCTTGGCTGTTTCAGATGGCCATTTCAGTACTTGTGGATAAAATACACGACATGGTGCTGGATCAAAAGCAAAGTTTTCTGCTCGATGGCACGCTTTCACACTATGACAAAGCACTGAAAAACATTCAGCGTTCCCTGAAAAAGGGGCGTATCGTCCAGATCCTCTATGTTTATCAGGCCCCGATGCAGGCTTGGACTTTTGTACAGGCCCGGGAGGCGAAAGAAGGGCGGCATATCCGCCCAGAAGATTTCATACAGCAGTATTTTGCCGCCCGCGGTGTGGTGAACCGCTTGAAAACCGAACTTGGGAAGGCCATTCGCCTCGACCTTTTGATGAAAAACAACGACAACAGCACCCAGTTCTATAGGGCCGGGATGGACCAAATCGACAACCATATCCCGGAGCAGGTCGGCCAGCAGGAACTTGAACACCTTTTGGGCTTGAAATCCGCATCAAATGGCCCTACTTGAGTACTACGTAAAAACTGGTCTAAAATTCATCCATGCCCTCTTCACGCAAATCAAAGTCGGCGGATTCCACGCCGTTCTCTGAGTTCATCCGCAATGCCTCTTCCGCCGAGAAGAAGCGTGTGTATGAGCGCGTCCTCAAGAAAGCCACTGAGCGGCAGAACCGCCTGCTGCGTGCAGTTGTGGTCAACAAGTAACTGCCGGTTCTCCGGCTTTTGAGCCTGTCTCATAATTGGTTACTATCTCCTGACTTTCCAGTGGATAGTTTGCCGTGAATGAGGCCGAGACCCGTGCCGAGCATATTGACCCTGCTTTAAAAGCGGCGGGCTGGGGCGTGGTCGAGAGCAGCCGCATCCGGCGCGAGTATCCCATCACACCGGGCCGCATCGAAGGCCACGGACGGCGCGGCAAGCCGCTCACGGCAGATTATGTGCTGGAGCATCGCAACACGAAGCTCGCCGTCGTCGAGGCGAAGGCGTGGGACGAAGAACTGACCGAAGGCGTGGCTCAGGCTAAGAATTACGCCGGGAAGATGGCGGTCCGCTTTACTTACGCGACCAACGGCCAGGGCATCTATGGCATTGATATGCAAACTGGCAAGGAAGGCGAGCTCGCTGCCTTCCCGACGCCCGACGCACTCTGGAAATTAACCTTTGCCACAGCGAACGCCTGGCGCGACCGCTTCGCCGCCGTCCCCTTCCCCGACAAGAGCGGAAGTTGGACGATCCGCTTTTATCAGGAAATCGCGGTCAGCAGGGTATTGGACGCAATCTGGGAGGGGAAAGATCGTATCCTGCTCACGATGGCCACTGGAACGGGTAAAACATCGATTGCCTTTCAAATTTCTTGGAAGCTTTTTCAAGCACGCTGGAACCTGATTGAGAGGAACGCCGATGCTGAGCCCACGCGCCGCCCCCGTATCTTGTTTCTGGCCGACCGAAACACGCTAGCTACACAAGCTTACAATGATTTCACTTCGTTTGCCGCGTTTGCAGATGACGCTCTGCTTCGCATCAAACCGGAGGATATCAGCAAGAAGGGCAGAGTGCCGAAAAATGCCAGTCTGTTCTTTACCATTTTCCAGACCTTCATGAGTGGTCCGCTCAAGGATGGTAAGCCATCGCCGTACTTCGGCGAGTATCCCGCGGATTTCTTCGACTTCATCATCATCGATGAGTGCCATCGGGGCGGCGCCAATGATGAGAGCAACTGGCGCAGCATCCTCGAGTACTTTGCCCCGGCGGTGCAGCTGGGCCTCACAGCGACCCCGAAGCGCCAAGACAATGTGGATACCTATCGATACTTCGGTGAGCCCGTCTATATCTATTCCCTGAAGCAGGGCATCAACGACGGCTTCCTCACACCTTTCAAAGTGAAGCAGATCTCCACCACACTCGATGACTATGTGTATACACCCGATGACCAGTTAGTGGAAGGCGAGATCGAGGCGGGACGGCGCTATGAGGAAGCCGACTTCAACAGGATCATCGAGATCAAGGACCGTGAGAAGAAACGCGTCGAGATCTTCATGTCGCAGATCAACCCGAGCGACAAGACCCTGGTGTTTTGTGCCACCCAGGACCATGCACTCGCGGTGCGTGACCTCATCAACCAGATGAAGACTATCCCGGATCCCAACTACTGCCAGCGGGTCACGGCCAACGACGGGGCGCTCGGTGACCAGCACCTGCGGGATTTTCAGGACAACGAGAAGACCATCCCCACGATCCTCACCACCTCGCAAAAACTCTCCACCGGCGTGGATGCCCGCAATATCCGCAATATCGTGCTCATGCGGCCCATCAACTCCATGATCGAGTTCAAGCAGATCATCGGGCGCGGCACGCGGCTGTATGACGGCAAGGATTACTTCACGATCTATGACTTCGTCAAAGCCCATCATCACTTCAACGACCCGGAGTGGGATGGGGAACCCCTGGAACCCGAAACTATCGACAAGAAGCCACCGGCGGAAATCGATCCCGAGCAACAGCCGGCGGAACAGAAACGCCCGGACACTGTGAAGCCCGAGAAGATCAAGATCATTTTGGCCGATGGCAAGGCGCGCACCATCCAGCACATGATGGCGACCACCTTCTGGCATCCGGACGGCACGCCCATGTCGGCGCAGCAGTTCATGGAGCTGTTGTTCGGCAAGTTGCCGGACTTCTTCAAGAACGAAGCCGAGTTACGCGCCCTGTGGAGCCAACCCGATACGCGCGTGAAACTTCTGCAGGGCTTGGCCGAGCACGGTTTTGGCCCCGAGCAGATGCGGGAGATGCAGAAAATCATCGATGCCGAGAACAGTGATCTTTTCGATGTGCTCGCGCATGTCGCCTATGCATTGGCGCCGCTGACGCGAGAACAGCGCGCCTCCCAAGCCAGGGTTGAAATCAGCACGCATTTTAACGACCGCCAGCAGGCGTTTCTCGATTTCGTGCTTTCGCATTACGTCGCCGTCGGGGTGGAGGAATTGGATCGTGAAAAGTTGACGCCGCTCCTGCGGCTCAAGTACCACGACTCGATTGCCGATGCGGTTAAGGATTTGGGCGAACCCGATCAAATCGGACGCGTGTTCTCGGACTTTCAACGTTATCTGTATCAGAAAGCGGCATGAGATGATCGATGGCATATCGAAATGTTTGGGGTCACATTGACCCCCTGGGCGCCATCTTTTGCATAGCAAACGGAGGCCGAAAAGTCGGGAGGGGCGGGCGGGATTTCGGTTAGGTCAAAAGGAATGTTCCCCGTGTGCAGGCCGAAATTTCCAAATCATATCGCTGGTTCGACGTTGCCGTGTCGTCCGGCCAGCAACCGGAAAACCGCCCGCGCAAAAAATCCCATTCATCGTAACTGCCTGAATTCTCAGTCCCTAGCCGGGAACGGGTGATTAACGGATAGAGGAGTTCCGCAGAACCTCTCGCATGATTGATGAATCTAATCTGACGCCTGCAGAACAAGCCGCAAACAAGGCGATTCAAAGTGTCTTTCAGAGCATTCGAGAATGTAAAAACTTTCGTCTAGAAGCGGGTGCTGGCGCGGGCAAGACATATACCCTAGTTGAAGCTTTAAGATTTGTGCTGCGTGAACGAGGCTTAAAGTTTTTAAAATTACAACAGCAAATCGCGTGTATCACTTATACGAATGTCGCCAGCGAAGAAATTACATCGCGGACTGATGGGCACCCAGCTGTACATTCGTCCACAATTCATGCGTTTTGCTGGTTGCTAATAAAGGCCTTTCAGCCGTACTTGAGAAGTAATCTGTCGACAATTGAAGGGTGGCCAGAGCGACTGGAAGAGGTTGGTGGAATCGGCCAGAGACGCATTGAGTATGATCTGGGTCACCGCCGCGCAAAACCAGAAGATTCAGCAGTATACCTTGGACATAATGACGTCCTCGAGTTGACTGTGTCACTTATGGAACAGCCGAAATTTAGAACTCTAATGGCAGCACGGTTTCCGATTCTTTTTATTGACGAGTATCAAGATACAAATGCTGCATTTGCGCAAAGTTTGGTGAGGCACTTCATTGAACCTAAGCAGGGCCCTTTGATCGGGCTTTTTGGCGATAGCTGGCAAAAGATTTACGGGGACGGCTGTGGATTGGTTAGCCATGGGAATCTAACGGCGATCGGGAAGGAGGCAAATTTTCGCTCCACTACCGCAATCGTTGATGTGCTAAATAAAATGCGACCTGATTTACCGCAAAGAGTGAGAAACCCCGGTCTGATCGGCTCCGCAGTCGTTTATCACTCCAACGCTTGGAACGGGACTAGAAGAACAGGGTCACATTGGGATGGAGATCTCCCACCGGATCAAGGCCACAAATATCTCGAAATGGTAAGACACCGTCTCGCAAATGAAGGTTGGGATTTCTCGCCGGGGACAACCAAGATATTAATGTTGACGCATAACATACTTGCTACCGAGCAAAATTACAGCAACCTGGCGGGAGTATTCCAATACAATGATTCCTTCATAAAGAAGGAAGATCCGCACATAGCGTTCTTTGCGGATACCCTCGAGCCACTTTGTGTGGCCTACCTAGCTCAACGCTACGGTCAGATGTTCTCCATTCTAGGTACCAGTTCCGCTACTATTCTTACCTTAGATAATAAGCGTGAATGGACGGACGATATGAATAGACTTATTGAACTAAGAGATTCCAAAACAATCGGCGATATTATAGATTACTTAAAGATTGCGCGGTACCCAGGATTATCCGATGCAGTCAGGGATAGGGAAGCTGCGCTATCCAAAGCATCGGCAGAGGCTGTTGCGGAATCTAGATCTCTGAGTGAGCTTGGTAAATTGAGAGCGATACCATATAAAGAAGTTGTGTTTCTAGCGCAATTTCTTAGTGAACATACCTTATTCTCTACTAAGCATGGAGTTAAAGGCGCGGAATTTGAAAACGTGCTGGTCGTCCTTGGTAGAGGGTGGAATCAGTATAATTGGAAACAATTTCTCGAAATGCATGGAAATCTAATTCCTGCCAACCGGGTTGCTGCGTATGAGCGGAATAGGAATCTTTTCTACGTTGCCTGTTCGAGGCCTAAAAATCGACTAGCGTTGCTATTCACACAACTACTATCTCCCGCTGCGCTGGCGACATTGTCAGATTGGTTTGGCGCAGGGGCAATATTTGCGCTAACGGAATCATCAAAGTAGAACTTGTATTCAATTGCGGTCCAAATTGCAATGTTAAGAGCTGGTGCACTTGTGGACTGGGTCCACCCAAACATTAGCCCCATACGGTTTGAACAACAGATGGGATTAGCTTAGAGTGGTGTCTACGAAAACGGCAGCAGTCCAACCAACTTCGCAAAGTATAAGGTTGCACAACGTGGCGGACCAGGAAGACATCGACGAAGCGGCGCGGATCCCGTCCGAGGAAAAGACAAGTCGGAAGAGATCTGCGAAGAAGAGAAAAAAGCGTAAGCTCGCCGCTGCTGCTTCTGGCGTCGATGGAGCCGCAGGCACTGCGAAGTTTCCGCGGCATTCAGTTACTAAAGCACTGCGTGTTCCTCGAGCTGTGCTCGAACAAAATGCCGGCCGCCCCTGTGGTGACAAGGAGGCACTTAAGTATGCAGGACTGTCGTTCAATGGCCCCTCGCGACTCGAGATCAGTTCTGCAATCAAATATGGGCTGCTGGATAGACCAAGCATAGGGGCGGTGGGCGTAACTGAGCTGGCAAAGCAGATTATACGTCCTCAGAAGCCGACAGACGCGATCGAGGGTCTTCGAAAAGCCGTCTTAATGGCTCCTGAAATCTCGGACGTTTACACACACTACCGCGGAGAGAACATCCCGGACGATGAGTTCTTTCGCAATGCCCTTGCTGACACATTCAAAATCCCAAGAGACAAGATCGATGAGTTCAAGTCGATATTTTTCGACGATCTGACAGACGCTCAGTTGATGGACGATGTCGATGGGAAGAAGCGCATTATCGACGTATCTACCAGCTCGCCGGAGTTCCGCGGACAGCCTGACGAGATACTCAAGAAAATAAGTAAGGGTGTAAAGATTGAGCAGGGCGATTCGTGCTTTGTCATGATGCCCTTTGCCGAGCCTATAGGTGGCTACTACAAGTTGATCTACGAAGTAGCGATTAAGAAAGCGGGCTTGCGGCCCGTCCGCGCTGACGACGATATTTTCACTACCGGTAAGATCATAGACCAAGTGTGGGAAGGCATTACAAAGGCAAGAGTGCTTGTGGCTGAACTGACAGGTCGAAATCCGAATGTCTTCTATGAGCTAGGCTTGGCTCATGCGCTCAACAAGCCGGTGGTTCTTGTGTCCTCGAATCAAACAGACGTTCCCTTTGATCTCAAACACATTCGCGTTATCTACTACGACGTGAGCGACCCGTTCTGGGGCGACAAATTGATTTCTAAGGTCGCTGAAAACATTGTGTCAGCGCTGAAGAATCCCGGCGAGGCGTTGCTGAAGAAGCCAGATTAGTCGCACGGTTGATCGCCGGTCTTGATCTACTCACTGACAGACTCCCGCTTTCATATACGTCCACACCTAGATGGGCGGCAATAGTTCTCGCTCTGCAGAGCTGACTTTGGACCGAGAACTGAATGTCCGGGACGGACAAAGTTCGTGGTGGACGTCTGAGCGTCCTGTGTATGGGAGGTAGTTTAAGCATCTGACCGGCCGGAGTTGGCCGGATGCAGCAGTCACGTGTATATGCTAATTATGCTCTTTTTGGGGTTATTCTAAGTGCTGCGATCGGCCAGATGCTGATATTCATAAATTGCAAACAATTAGGGCAGACAAGTAGAGGGCGGTATGCGCGAATCATCTGGGCAAGAAAGAGATCTCAAAATTGAGGAGCTCAGATTTAATGAGCGACAGCATTCCTATGATTTAACACAGAAGCTTTCATATTATGTTATTTCAGCTGAACTGATTTTCTGTGGGTACATGCTGCTAAATGCAAACGAGTTGGCGGGTATACACGGAGTCCGCTTCCTCTACTGCGCATGTGGTTTTGCGGCTATCTCAGGAATCTTATGGCGCTTTTTCTACAACGAGACTAACCATCAAAATGTCCACGGAACTAAAGGACGGTTTTATAGAGGTCTATTGATTGTACAGCTAAGCGTCTATTGTATTTTCGTTGTACTGTCTCTTGTAACTTTTGTTTGGATTCTAGTCGCGGGCTTCAATTATCTAAAAATTACGGATCGATCAAGGAAAGAGGTGGCGACTACGTCTGCTCAAACTAGTGGCTCAGAGATATTTCATCTGCGAAGTGAATGTGCTGTTTTAGGGGAGAAACTATTGAATAAAAGTATTGTCGGTAGTGCACTCACACAAAATCAAACATCGCACTACAATCCCCAGACTAACAGGTGTTTTGTTGAAATCGACGTACAACGGGCCGATTTAAAGGCACCAGGATTTTATCTCAAGCGCTATCTATACGATGGTCAAACCCAGGAAATGCTGGCTGTTTCATCGAATGAAAATGGCAGTAAGTCTGGCATGGTATATGAAGGAGCACACCACAAGACAACGGATTTATCCTATGCTGGTTATGACGATGCTGAGGTTTACATCAATGCAATGATGAATGATGACCGACAGGAATAATCTTAACTGAGTAAACGCATCATGTCGTCCGCGTCCGGCCAGAAACGGCCACTCCAATGATAATGTATTTGCTTACTTGAACTGCAATGCTAAGGAGTAGCGAGATATGAAAAAGGTGGAATTATTGCTCTGATTTTGCACTGAATAAAACGGAGTGTACGCTTCGTAAAAGTGAAGTAGAGCTGTTAATTGGAACGTCTTCGCCGATTTCCCACATCATCATCCCTGCAAGATGCCTGGTAAGCACGTAATTGGCTTTGGCTGCAATTGACGACGGATCTTCGTAACTTATCCATTGCCGAGATAATCTATTATATGCGTAGACGGCGCTTATCTTGTTGTCCACTAGAAGGCAATGCTGTGTGAATCCTGATTCTAGAAGTTTTCTCGCAACCTGATAGGAGCCATTTCCTTTCGTGCCAAGATCATAAGCAGACGTCTTTGATTTATCGAACTGCTGATACAAACCATAACTACCTGATGAAGCCTCGACTCCACCATAGCCCCTGAAATATGCCGGGAAGCCCAGGATAATCTTATTTGCTGGTACATAGTTAGAAGTCAAATATCCAATCGCCTGATTGTCACTGATATGATAAAAATGTGGAAGTAACGGTTCGTCCGGATCGGTATAAAGATTGGAGTCATTACCGGTAACCGTCCCTGGATAATATGGACCATGAAAGTCGTAGCCCATGAGTGAGACATAAGCTTTATCGGCAATGATGCCAAGGTTATTGGTGCATGATTTATTAGTCGGGCAGTCTATGCTCCGCAACGTCTCCCAATCGCTGGGTACCTCAATACTGATGAAGGCCTGTTTGCCAAGTGCTCTCCTCAAATCCAGAACCAATTGTGCGTATGATTGACCCTTATGCAGATCAAAGAAAGCATCTGGTTCGAAGTCGAGATCAATGCCATTCAGGTGGTATGCATGAATAAGCTGGGTTGCAGACTGAATGAAAGCTGCTGGGTGATGAATGGCATTTTCAAAGGTTTTCTGACTTCCTGCTCCCCCTACGGAGATGACCTTTTGCAGCGTATGGTCCTTGTTGTCTAACCTTGCAAAGGCGGAAAAACTACCTGACCATGCGGTAGCCGCATTTGGGCAACTGTATGGCTGTTTAAGACAAAAGTGTTGGACATCGTTCTGAGACAGATCAATAGATGGGCGGCTGAAATATACATGCCCGGACCCGGCGACTTGCAAAAAGGCGTAGGCGAGTACATTAATTGCATCTAGTTGTTGCAACAGCGCTTCATTCTGTTGGAGCGCACCGCCTTGATTTAAGCTGCCCGGGATGGGGTAAGACGCATATTTTGATGTGTTATCAGACCAGAATGTCATCAAAATTGTGTGCGTATGTATCTGTGTGGCATTAACAGCATGCCCGAGAAATAAGAACACGATTACCAACAGAACACCTGTTTTAAAGACCATAAATATTGCTTTCAAGAGCATATTTTCTTTTATGACCGGACGCAGCTCTTAGTAGTAGCTTCCACAAAGGGTTAATATTACCGTAGCATGGATAGCTGCTTCCGACCAATAGTAGCCTTATAGATGATATCTAATGAATGGATATCACTCTTGGAGAAAGTAACTTGTCATTGCTACATGACATACAAGAAGCTATAGTCCAAGAAGATGTAGATCTAGGCTCAGTTCTTTTAAAGCTTAGATTGCTGGCGTCTCGTCTAGGTAGTGACGTATTAGAGGATTGGGTTAAGCACGAATCTGAAGGCTATCCTAAAGATGTAGGGGTCCCATCGTACAGAGTCGTGGGCATTACGTACCATGGGACTTGGGCAGGTCCATTTGGTTCGGGGATAAAAAACGCTCCAATTCCTCCCTACTTAATTAAGAAATATGCTGGTGACAAATGGGTGAATGTTGAAATACGAGAGAGTATTGCAGCTGTTGAAGATCTTTTAAAAAATAATTCAGAAAAAAGTGGGACTCTTGGAATCGATGCATCAGATCTAATCCTTTTACTCCATAGGAAAATTTACAAGGATTACAACTGTATCGACATTAGCGCCGCGATGTCGCCAAGCTCGTTAGCAGAAATTAAGCAAGCGGTGAGGGGCCGTATTCTTGAGCTTACAATCGAATTAGAGAAGGCTATTCCAGAAGCCACACAAGTAGAATTTGGGCCTGCAGCCAAACAAAAGTCAAATTCTGAAAAAATACAACAGATATCTCAGCAAATAATTTATGGGAATGTAACAACTGCAGTCACAGCAGGACATGGTTCTAATATCACAGTCTCAATCGGCGAAAGTGATACAGGCGCGCTTATCGAATTTCTTACAAAGTCAGGCATACCGAAGGCAGACGCAAGTGAAATTGCAAATATAATGAAAAGTGAAAAGCCTACAAGCGTCGAAGAACCATTTGGTGAGAAAGCCGAAAGCTGGATTGCATCAAACTTGGTAAAAGCTGCAAAAGGAGCTTGGGGTATTGGAATCAATATGGCTACTAAGGTTCTGAGCGAAGCAGCATTGAAATACTATGGGCTTAAGTAAACGAGAAAGTGGATTTGACCCGCTTTGGTAAACACTAGAACGGTGGTTATTCGAGCTTAAATTGAAGGGGCGCTATGGGTCGGAAGCGGTAGGTCACTGATAATTGTGAATATCGACAATAAGCCTGAAGATACACATCGACGTAGTGTAAATTCAATATATTGGCGATTATCAGCGAGCGTTGGCGAGTTTACGAATAAGGGCGGGCCAGCTAACTGATTGATAAATAAAGATACCTATTTTCCTAGCTTCCACTACGAACCAGGGGGTCGGGAGTTCGAATCTCTCCAGGCGCGCCATTATTCAATGACTTAGCTCACCTTAGCAGGATAACCATAAAGCGATCCATTGGATCACTTTATACTTCCGAATTCCCATTGGATGAACATTGCGATTTA
>Ga0307372_10006641_pt1 | contig 16825 bp, 14 predicted proteins | sample OX1MG_FD_202533 | JGI IMG/M metagenome (GOLD analysis project Ga0307372, IMG submission 202533) | Soil microbial communities from Risofladan, Vaasa, Finland - OX-1 | ecosystem: Environmental > Terrestrial > Soil > Coastal area > Acid sulfate soil | place: Finland: Risofladan, Vaasa | collected... | reverse complement strand
AAGAGGATCTTCTCCGCGGCCCGCCCCTGGTGGGTCGGGATCACGTGGCGGAAGCCGAAGAGGTCCTTCACCGCCCGCTCGAACGTGAACCACGACGGCGACCCCGCGTACGACTCGTCGCCGTGCTGGATCGCTGCCCACTGGTCCCGGCTCATCGCCCCGGTCCCGGAGTCCGTGAGCAGGTCGACGAGCACGTCCTCGGCGCGCAGCGAGAACACGTTGTAGCCGGCCTCCCGGATCGCCGCGGCCCGCTGCTCGCGCGTCGCCATGACGAGCGGCTCGACCGCGTGGATGCGGAACGGCTCGATGATCGTCTCGAACTCCTCGTCGCCGCCCGTCATCGGTGCCCCTTTCCGGCCGCCGCCGGGTGCGGCGCGCCCGCGGGCCGCCGCGCGAGCGCGCTCAGCGCCGGGGCCCGTCGTAGTCGTGGAAGCCGCGGCCGGACTTCCGGCCGAGGCGCCCGGCGTCGACCATACGGCTCAGCAGCGGCGGGGCGACGTAGGCGGCGTCGCGGAACTCCGCGTACAGGACGTCCGCGATCGACTTCACGGTGTCGAGCCCGATGAAGTCCGCGAGCTCGAGCGGCCCCATCGGGTGCGCGCACCCCGACCGCATCGCCTCGTCGACGTCGGTCGCGCTCGCGCCGCCCGACTCGACCATCCGCACAGCCGCGAGCAGGTAGGGGACGAGCAGCGCGTTCACGACGAAGCCCGCGCGGTCCTCGCACCGCACGACCGACTTGCCGAGCGTCTCTCGCGCGAACGCCTCGGCACGGGCGATCGTCGCCTCGCCGGTGAGGAGCGACGCGGTGAGCTCGACGAGCCCCATGACCGGGACCGGGTTGAAGAAGTGGAGCCCGACGACGCGCTCGGGCCGGGAGGTCGACGCGGCGAGGCGCGCGATCGGTATCGAGGAGGTGTTCGACGCGAGGACCGCGTCGGCGCGCTCGACGATGCCGTCGAGGGCCGCGAAGACCCCGAGCTTCACGCGCTCGTCCTCGGCGACGGCCTCGACGACGACGTCGCACGCGGCGAGCGCCGCGATCCCGGCGGCGAGCTCGATCCGGCCGAGCGCCGCGTCGCGCGCGGGCTCGTCGAGCTTGCCCGACGCGACCGCACGGGCGAGCGAGCGCTCGATCCGCTCGCGGCCGGCGGCGAGCGCTCGCTCGTCGGCCTCGACGACCGTCACCGGCACGCCCGCACGCGCGACGACCTCCGCGATGCCGGAGCCCATGAGGCCGCAGCCGACGACGCCGACGCGCTCCGGGTCACCCATCGCCGAACACCGCGTGACCCGGTCCGTCGCGCAGGAACGACGCCATTGCGGCCGCGGCGTCGCGCGTCGCGAGCGCCGAGTCCATCGCCGCGCGCTCGACCGCGAGGCCCGCCTCGAGCGGGACGTCGAACGCCGCGTCGATCGCGGACTTCGCGAGCCCCTGCGCGAGACGCGCGCCCGCCGCGAGCTCGCCCGCGAGCGCGAGCGCGGCGTCGATCAGGACGTCCGCGGGGACGACGCGGTCCGCGATGCCGATGCGCAGCGCCTCGTCCGCGGCGACCTGGCGGCCCGTGAGCACGAGGTCCTTCGCGCGCCCGGGCCCGACGAGGCGCGCGAGCCGCTGGGTGCCGCCGGCGCCCGGCACGACGCCGAGGAGGATCTCGGGCTGGCCGAGGCGCGCGGACTGCGACACGACGCGAAGGTCGCACGCGAGCGCGAGCTCGAGGCCGCCGCCGAGCGCGTAGCCCGCGACCGCCGCGACCGTGGCGCGTGGGAGGGCCACGAGCGAGTCGCACGCCCTGCGGAACGCGTCGAGGAGCGCCGGCGCCCGCCTCGAGTCGGCGAGCTCCTCGACGTCGGCTCCGGCGGAGAAGAGCCGGTCCCCGCCCCAGAGCACGAGCGCGCCGGGGGGGTCGTCGCCGAGGCGCTCGACCTCCTCGGCAAGGGCCGTGAGCACCGCGGTCGAGAGCGCGTTCGACCGGGGCCGGTCGATCCGGACGAGCGCGACGGCACCGTGCCACTCCACGCCCCCCGGGCTCGCCTGCGGATCCGGGTCCCGTCACGCCGCGACGCTAACCACTGGCCCGCCGGCGCGGCAAGAGACGTGCGGCCCGCCTGGGGCGGCCGCGAGCCGGGTCGCTAACATCTGGCGATGGATCTCTTGCACTTCGGGGACTACGTCGCCGGCGACGTGTACGAGGTCGGGACCGTCGAGGTCACCGAGCCCGAGATCGTCGAGTTCGCCCGCAAGTTCGACCCGCAGAGCTTCCACGTCGACGCGCAGCTCGCGAAGTCGACCGTCTTCGGCGGCATCATCGCGAGCGGCTGGCACACGTGCGCGATGTACATGCGCATGTTCGTGGACGCGCTGCTCAGCAGGAGCGCGTGCCTCGGATCGCCCGGGATCGAGCAGATCCGCTTCCTCCGGCCCGTCCGCCCGGGCGACGTCCTCAGCGGGCGCGCGACGGTGCTCGACTCGACGCCGGGACGGCGCGCCGGGCGTGGCACGGTGCGCATGCACTGCGAGCTGCTCGACGCGGCGGGCACGACCGTGTTCACGATGACCGCCCTCACGATCTTCGCGACCCGCTAGGCGCGGCGAATGGTGGACCGGGCGCCGGAGGGCGCGCGCGCCGTGCTCGTCGAGCGGAGCGACCGCGTCGCGATCCTCACGTTGAACCGGCCACACGCGTTGAACGCGGTCAACGCCGAGATGGCCCTCGCGCTCGGAGAGGCCGTCGACGAGGTCGACCGCGACCCGGAGATCTGGGCGGTCGTGCTCGCCGGCTCGGGCGGTCGGGCGTTCTGCGCCGGCGCGGACCTGAAGGCCCTCGCCCGCGGCGAGTCCAACGCTGCTCCCGGCCACGAGGAGTGGGGCTTCGCCGGATTCGTCGACCACGTGCCGACCAAGCCCGTCGTCGCCGCGGTCGAGGGCGCCGCCCTCGGCGGCGGGACGGAGATCTGCCTCGCGTGCGACCTCGTCGTCGCCGGCGCGGGTGCGCGCTTCGGCCTGCCGGAGGTGCGCCGGGGGATCATCCCCGGTGGCGGAGGACTCGTCCGGCTGCCGGCACAGGTCGCACCGAAGATCGCGGCGGAGCTCATCCTCACCGGCCGGCAGCTCTCGGCGCAGGAGGCCGCCCGCCTCGGCATCGTCAACCGCGTCGTGGACGACGGCGACGCGCTCCGCGGCGCGCTCGCGCTCGCGGCGGAGATCTGCGAGAACGCCCCGCTCGCGGTGCAGGCGGCGAAGCGCTTCCTCGCCGCGCGCGCGGGTGGCACCGGCGCGCTCGCCGCCGAGCGCCACGCGGAGTCCCGCGCGGAGCGCGCCCGCGTCGGCGAGACCGAAGACGCGCGCGAAGGCGCGCTCGCGTTCGTCGAGCGGCGCCCGCCGCGATGGACGGGGCGCTGAGCTCAGAGGCGGTGGTTGGGAGCGCCGCGGTGGACGGTCACCGTGACGCGGTCGCTGAAGCTCTCCGTCGACCACAGGCCGAAGCGTGCCCACCCGCTCTCCTTCACGCCACCGATCGGCAGGTTGGGCTCCGCGTACATCGTCGGGCCGTTGACGTTCACGACGCCCGCCTCGAGGCGACGGGCGATCGCGACCGCTCGACCCGTGTCCTCGGTGAGGATCGACGCGGTGAGGCCGTAGGGGGTCGCGTTCGCGATTGCGATCGCGTCGTCGATCGCGTCGAAGGGCTCGACGACCACGACGGGCGCGAACGTCTCCTCGCAGTACATCGTCGCCTCGGGCGGCACGTCGAGAAGGATCGTGGGCTCGAAGCACCGGCCCTCGGAGCCGCCGCCCATCACGACCTTCGCGCCGTGCTCGACCGCCTCGGCGATGCGGCGCTTCGCGTTGGCGACGGCCTGGTCGTGGATGAGCGGACCGAGCTGCGACGCGGGATCGGTCGGGTCCCCGACCCGGAGCGTCGCGGCCTTCGCGGCGAAGCGCTCGAGGAACTCCTCCGCGATCGAGCGCTCGACGACGAGCTTCCGCGTGTTCATGCAGATCTGTCCCTGGTGGAAGAAGGCCGCGAACGCCGCGATCTCGACCGCGGCGTCGAGGTCCGCGTCCGCGAGCACGATCGTCGGGTTGAAGCCGCCGAGCTCGAGCGCGATCCGCTTCAGGTGGCGGCCCGCCCGCTCGGCGAGCATGCGGCCGACCGCCGTCGAGCCCGTGAAGTTGAACGCGCGGACCTCGGGCCGGGCGAACAGCTCGTCGGCGATCGGCCCGGCCTCGCCGGGACCGTGCGTCACGACCTGGAGCACCTCGGGCGGGAAGCCCGCCTCCTCGACGATCTCGGCGACGGCGAGCCCGGCGGAGACCGGCGCGAGCTCGGACGGCTTCAAGACGACCGTGTTGCCCGCGGCGAGCGGCGGCGCGACCGTCCGCCACGCGAGGTTGAACGCGCCGTTCCACGGCGAGAAGCCGGCGACGACGCCGAGCGGACGACGCGTCGCCGTCGCGTAGGTGTCGGGCGCGTCGACGGCGATCGCGATCCCCGCGTCGCCGTACGCCCACTGCGCCGCGAGGCGCAGGAACCCGGCGGCCCACTGCACCTGGAAGCCGGCGAACGCCCGCACGGCGCCCGTCTCGAGCGCCATGGTCGACACGAGGTCGTCGCGCCGACGCTCGACGATCTCCGCCGCGCGGAGGAACAGGCGCTGCCGCTCACGCGGCGGCACGGCCGCCCACGCGGGGAACGCGGCCGCAGCCGAGTCGACGGCGCGCGCCACGTCGGCCGCGGACGCCGAGGGGACGCTCGCGTACACCTCGCCGGTGAACGGGTTCAGGTCGTCGAACGCGCGCCCGTCCGATGCAACTGCCCACTCCCCGGCGATCCACTGCCGGCGCTCGCGGGCGGGCGCGGATGCGGGTGCGGGTGGTTCGACGGTTCCGGTCATGACCGCTCCTCCGTGCGTCGTCGGCCGCCCGCCGCGAGAGGTGCGGCGAGCTCGCCGTGCGCGGCCCCCCAGCGAGCTCACGTCGACTAGTGATCACTATAGAGGGTAGGTATCGGCGCATCCAGGGTGCACGGTGCCGGTCCAGGCACGACCGGGGCACGTGCCGAGCATGCCGCACTCCAGCTCAGATCCGTGAGCCGTCGCCGGGCGGACCGGCACGCGGGGTGCTCGGGAGCCGCGGAGACGTCGCCGGTGTGCTAGTGCCACTGGTAGTGTGCATGCCGGCCGAGCCCGTGCGGTCCGGCCGCGCGACGCGGTACGTGCGCGCCGCACGGGGACAGGCCGCAGGAACGTGGGGGTCGCGATGATCGAGGGCATGGTGCCGTACCCGGCGGACGTCGCCGCCGAGTACCGGGCGCTCGGGTACTGGGAGGACCGGACGCTCTGGTCCGTCTACGCCGAGGCCTTCGCGCGCCACGCGGACCGCGCCGCGCTCGTCGCGGACGGCGAGGAGGTCACCTACGCGCAGGTCGCCGAGCGCTCGACGCGGCTCGCGGTGGGCCTGCGCAGGCTCGGCCTCGGCCCGGGCGACCGGATCGTGGTCCAGCTCGTGAACGAGCCCGCGTTCCTCTACCTGTACTTCGCGTGCCTGCGCATCGGCGTGGTCCCGCTGCTCGCGCTCCCGCCGCACCGCGAGCACGAGATCGGGCACTACGTGGGCTTCGTCGACGCCGTCGGGTACGCGGTCTCCTCCGAGGCGGGCCGCTTCGACTTCGTGAGCTTCGCCCGCGCGATCCGCGACGGCCACCCGGGCCTCCGGCACCTGCTCGTCTCGGGGCGGTCGGCGCCGGACGACCTCGTCTCGCTCGACGCGATGCTCGCCGACTCGGCCGCTCCGACGCCGGCCGAGCTCGCGGACCTCGCCGCTGTCCCGGTGGACCCGACCGATCCCTGCTGCCTGCTGCTGTCCGGCGGGACGACCGGCATCCCGAAGGTCATCGCGCGCACCCACAACGACTACCTCTACAACGCACGCGTCTCGGCGGAGGTCAACGGAGTCGGGCGCGACAGCCGGGTGCTCGCCTGCCTCCCCCTCGCCCACAACTACCCGCTCAACGCCGGCGTGCTCGCGTTCTGGCTGCACGGGGGCGCGGTCGTCCTCTCGCGGACGACGTCGGCGGCCGACGCGCTCCCCCTCGTCGCCCGCCACGCGGTGACCCACGTCGAGGCGGTCCCGGCGCTGTGGATCAAGTGGCTGAACGACCCGGTCATCTCGACGGTCGACGTCTCGAGCGTCCGCGTCGTGAACAGCGCTGCCCAGAAGCTCCAGCCGGAGATCTGCGCGCGCCTCGAGGCGACCTTCCCGAACGCGATCGTCCAGGAGATCTTCGGCATGACCGAGGGCCTGCTCTTCATGAACCGCCTCGACGACCCGCCCGCGGCGAGGCGCGAGACCGTCGGGACGCCGATCTCGCCGGCGGACGAGGTGCGTCTCGTCGACGAGGACGGGAACGACGTCCCTCCCGGCGAGATCGGCGAGCTGCTCTGCCGGGGCCCCTACACGCTGCGCGGCTACTACTCGGCCCCCGAGGTCAACGCCCGCATGTTCACCTCGGACGGCTACTACCGCAGCGGCGACCTGCTGCGCCGCCACGCATCGGGTGGCTACGTCGTCGAGGGGCGCAAGAAGGACCTCGTGAACCGCGGCGGCGAGAAGATCAGCGTCGAGGAGGTCGAGGACATGCTCCTCGCGCACCCCGCGGTGCGCAACGTCGCGTGCGTGCCGATGCCCGACGACGTGCTCGGCGAGCGCATGTGCGCGTACGTCGTGTCCGCCCCGACGGCCGGGGCGGGCGTGGCGGCCGGGGCGGCCGTCACGCTCGACGAGCTGTGCGCCTTCCTCGCCGATCGCGGGCTCGCGCGCTTCAAGTGGCCCGAGCGGCTCGAGGTCGTCGAGGATCTCCCGCTCTCGAACATCGGCAAGGTGCAGAAGAACGTCCTTGCCGCGCGCGCCGCCGCGCTCCAGCAGGGCACGGCCACGTGAGACGGGCTCCCCGATGACCGTGCGCGTCGAACGCGAGCGCCAGGCGTCGGGCTCGGACGTCGCGGTCGTGACGCTCGACGACCCGGCGCGCCGCAACATCTTGTCGCCGGCGATGGTCTCGGCACTCGTCGACGCGACGACCGAGCTCGGCGCCGACCCGGGCGTGGGCGCGGTCGTCGTCACCGGCGCCCCGCCGGCGTTCTGCGGTGGCGCGCCGCTCGCGAGCCTCGCGGACGCGAGCGCGCTGGGCTCGGGCCCGGCGGGCCCGGCGGGCCCGGCGTCGGGCCGGGCCGGCACCGCGGGCGACCCGCGCGCGGCGCTGCTCGCGATCTACGCAGCCTTCGAGGCGGTCGAGCGCCTGCCGATGCCCACGATCGCCGCGGTGAACGGCGCCGCGGTCGGCGCGGGGCTCAACCTCGCGTTGGCCTGCGACGTGCGGGTCGCGGCGCGCTCGGCCCGGTTCGACAGCCGCTTCCTCTCGCTCGGCCTGCACCCCGGCGGTGGCCACACCTGGTCGCTCGCCCGGCTCGTCGGGCCGGGTGCGGCCCACGCGATGGTGCTGTTCGGCGAGGTCGTCGGCGGCGGCGACGCCGAGCGGATCGGGCTCGCGTGGCGCACGGTCGACGACGACGAGCTGATCGAGGCCGCGATCGCGCTCGCCCGGCAGGCGGCCGGGGCACCGAGCGTGCTCGCGCGACGGACGAAGGCGACCATGCGCGCGACCCGCGCGCTCGCGTCGCGCGAGGACGCGACCCTCGTCGAGCTCGACGCCCAGCTCTGGTCGCTCGCAGAGCCCGAGCTCGCCGCGCGCGTGGTCGACGCGGCCCGTGCGCGCGGCCCCCGGCGCGGATGAGGTCGCCCGCAGGCCCGACCTGTACTATTACCCTCGGTAAGGACTAGGAGGCGGAATGTCGGCGCGACCGGTGGCGCTCGTGACGGGGTCGTCGAGCGGGATGGGCCAGGCGGCCGCGCAGCTGTTCGCCGCGCGTGGCTACGACCTGGTCGTGAACTACTCACACCGGGCTGACGGCGCCGAGGCGACCGCGAAGGCGGTCGAGGCCGCGGGCGGGCGGGCGGTGGTCGTGCGCTGCGACGTGAGCGACGAGGCGGCCGTGCTCGCGATGGTCGAGTCCTGCCGGCGGGAGTACGCGCGGCTCGACGTGCTCGTGAACGCGGCCGGCACGACGACGTCGCAGCCGCCTCGTGACCTGTCGCTCACGACGATGGACGAGTGGGACCGGATCATGGCGGTCAACGTGAAGGGCCTGTTCCTCGTCACACGCGCGTGCACGGCGCTGCTCGGCGCCGCGACGGGCAGCGTCGTCAACCTCGGCAGCCTCGCGGGCGTCCGGCCGACCGGCGTCCAGCCGTACGCGTACGCGGCGAGCAAGGGCGCCGTCGCGACGCTCACGAAGCTCCTCGCGGCGAACCTCGCGCCGGCCGTGCGCGTGAACGCGGTGCTCCCGGGATGGGTCGAGGGGACCTGGATGCAGGAGCAGCTCGGCGACGACTACGAGCGCCTCGTCGAGCGCCGAGCGAAGCACACCCCGCTGCGGCGGGTCGCGTCGAACGACGACGTCGCCGAGACGATCTTCGCGGTCGCGACATCCATGAGCTTCGTCACCGGCCAGCTCGTGGCCGTCGACGGCGGCTACTCGAGCACCACCTGACGCGAGGAGGCATCGTGCCCGCACATCGATCCGAGGCCACCGCGGGCGGCGGTCCCGCCGACGACTTCGCCACGGCGCTGCTGCAGCTCGGCTTCTCGCACCACGAGGCACGCGCGTACGTCGGCCTGCTCGCGAGCGAGCCGCGCACCGGCTACGCCGTCGCGAAGGCGACCGGGGTCCCGCAGCCGAAGGTCTACGAGGCACTGCGCAAGCTCGTCGCGCGCGGCGCGGCGTTCGAGCTCGCGGGCAGGCCGTCGCGGTTCGTGCCGGTTCCGGCCGACCAGCTCCTCGCGAAGCTCGAGTCCACGTTCTCCGATCGGCTCCGCGTCGCCCGACGGAGCGCGGCCGAGCTCCGCGCGGACGGCGACGTCCCGACCTACGAAGCCGTCCGCCGCCTCGAGGAGTGGCCGAAGATCGAGTCGGCCGCCCGCGCGACGCTCGACCGGGCGCGGCGGCGCGTCTACATCTCGGCGCGCGTCGACGAGCTGCGCACGCTCCAGGGCGAGATCGAGGACGCGGTCGAGCGGGCGGTCGACGTGGTCGCGCTCTGCTTCGGCAAGGAGCCGTGGGCCGTCACGGGTGTCCGCACGTTCACCCACGCGAGCACCGACAAGATCCTCTACCGGAGCCATCAGGCGCGGCACCTCGCGATCGTCGCCGACTCGGCGGAGACCATCTGGGCGCTCGCGACCGACGGCCACAACTGGTCGGGTGTCGTGAGCGACAGCGCGCTCGTCGTCGCGGCGATCAAGGACTTCGTCCGCCACGACATCGACCTGCAGCGTGTGTACGCCGACTTCGGCGACGAGCTGAAGCGCGTCTACGGCCCCGCCCTCGAGACGCTCGAGGACTACCGGCACGACCCGCAGCCGGCCGCGCCGGAGACGGCCCGCGTGGTGGCCGAGGCCGAAGCGGCCGGCTGAGCGTTCGGCCGTTCAACCGTTCGGGCGCTCGGGCGAGGGCGCTCGGGCGAGGGCGCCCGCCGGGGCGGGTGGGGCGATCCGGGCGGGTGGGGCGGCGAACGCTCAGCACGTGAACGTGACCACTCTCCGTGCATTAGGAGTCGTTCGGCCCTACGAGGCGCGGCTGACACGGCCGAGAGTAGTGGGAAGCGCGGCCGGCTCCCCGTCGACCGCGGTTACGAGGCTTCGACGTGACGACTGCCCAAGACAACCTGACCGAGACCTGGCGCCACTTCTTCGAAGGCGACGCGCCCGGCGCCCGGAACGATCTCGTGCTCGCCTACCTGCCGCTCGTGGACGAGGTCGTCCGCAGGCTGCCTCACAGCGTGCGCGGGTACTGGGACACGGGCGACCTCCGGAGCTTCGGCCTGCTCGGGCTCGTCGACGCGATCGGGCGCTGGCGCCCGGCTGCCGGGGAGCCGCCATTTCCTCCGTTCCCCCCGTACGCGCGCATTCGGATCCGCGGCTCGGTCTTCGACGAGCTCCGCCGACTCGACTGGATGCCACGCGCCGAGCGCCGGCGCGTCACGCAGTACTGGGGCGAGTACGACGCGATCACCGCCCAACGCCAGCGCCTCCCCGCGTGCGACGAGGTCGTCGACGCGATCGGTGGCGGCCGACGGGCGAAGGCGGCGACGCGCATGGCGATCGCCGAGGCGCAGCTGCTCCACCTCGACGCGCCCGCGCCGGGCGCGCCGAACGAGGGCGAGCCGTCGCCGCTCGGAGAGTGCATCGCCGACGCGTTCGCGCCCGATCCCGCCCTTCGCGCCGTCGACTCCGACGAGCGCTCCCGCGTGCGCACGGCGATCGCCGCGCTCCCCGAGCGCCAGCGCGTGGTCATCGCGAACCGCTACCTCGGCGAGCTGTCGCTCGCGCAGGTCGGCCAGCTCCTCGGCGTGAGCCCGAGCCGCGTCTGCCAGATCGAGGGCGAGGCGCTCCGGACGCTCCGGACGACGATCCACGGGGATCACCGCGAGCGCGGGCGCGCCGCGTCCTAGAGCGCCCGGGGCGCCGAGCGCTCAGATCATCGACTCGACCGCGGCGACGTCGTCGGCCGCGACGTGGCGACCGTCCGGCGAGAACTCGCTCATGCGCTGGCTCGTGACGATGTCGGCCTCCGTCCGGTAGGCCGCGACGACGAGGTCCTCCCAGCCCGCGACGGGCCACTTCTCCTCGAGGTCGACGATCTCCCCCGGAGCGGTCGCCGCCGCCGCCGCACGGAGCGCGGCCGTGCAGATGCGGCGCTGGCCGGCCCGGTCACGCGGCCGGCCGACCGAGTTGCCGAGCGGGAAGTCGAGGAACACCGCACGCGGCGGCCGCACGCGGGCGGTGATGTCCCGCGCACCCGCGAGCGTCACGGTCGGGATCCCCGCGCGCTCGACCGCGCGCGCGAGCACGCCGACGCTCTGGTGGCACGCCGGGCAGAGCGGCACGAGCAGCAGCAGGTCCGCGCCGGCCTCGCGCGCCGCGTTCGCGACGTGCGGGCCCATCTCCTCGACGACGGCGACGAGCGTCTTGATCGCCCCGAGGATGCTCAGGTGGTACTCGGTGACGCCGCCGATCTCACCCTCGGCGGCGAGCTCCGCGAGGCGCTCGTAGGGGTGGACGACGTTCACGTCGAGCATGCCGGGCCGGCGGATCGGGCTCGGGTGCGACGGGCGGAGCGAGGCGGCCGGCGTGCTCGCGGGCAGGCGGCGCACCGTGAGGTCGTTGGTCGGCGCGAACGGCGGATCGTCACGCAGGTGCACGCCCGCGCTGCTCAGGACCATCACCCGCGCGCGCTCGAGCGGCACCCCGAGCGGTCGCCACGGCGGCGTCCCGAGCCGGACGACCGGCATCGGCGGCAGCGGTGCGGTGATCTCGTCGATGAGCGGCAGGTAGTCGATCGGCAACGTCCCTCCTCAGGGACGGATCGCGACGACGGGAACGCGGATGACGACGGTCTGCTCGCGCGCGAGCGCGTCCCGCACCGCCTCCGCGAGACCGGACGCGGACCCGACGTCGACCCCGGTCGCGCCGTAGCCGGTCGCGACCGCGACGTGGTCGATCCCCGGCAGCTCGGTCCCCGGGTGGAAGCGGTCGTCTCGTGCGACACCGAGGAAGCCCTCGACCGCACGCTTCACCGCGAGGTAGCCGCCGTTGTCGAGCACGACGACGACGACCGGCGCGCGCTCGGTCACCGCGCTCCAGATCGCCTGCACCGAGAAGTGGAGGCTCCCGTCGCCGACGACCGCGACGACCGGACGCGACGGAGCGGCGAGCTTCGCACCGATCGCCGCGGGGACCCCCCAGCCGAGCGAGCCACCCGTCGTGCGGAGCACGAGCGCGTCCTCGGGGGGCCGCAGGTAGCGGAGCAGGCGCCGGGAGGAGCGCACGCCCTCGTCGACGAGGACGACGCCGTCGGGGAGCACCCGGTTGAGCTCCGCGCCGAGCCGCTCGATCGCGAGCGGCACCGCGTCGGGTGCGGCCGCGAGCTCGGAGGCGACGCGCTCGCCGCGCGCCGCCGTGGCCTGCGCGAGGCGCCGGGCGCGCGCCGCCCGGCGGGAGGGATCGAGCCCGCCGCGCGCCGCGAGCTCCGCTGCCAGCGCGTCGAGCACGAGGCCGACGTCCCCGACGAGCCCGAGATCCGCGGCCACGGACCGCCCGACGTGCGACGGGTCCGCGGTGACGTGCACGAGGCGCGCGCCGGGAGGAAGGCGCGCGCGAGTCGCGTCGGAGAACGGGTAGAAGACGCGCGACCCGACCGCGAGCACGAGGTCGCAGCCGTCGAGCACCGAGCGCTCCTCGCCATAGAGGCCGAGGTGGCGCGCGTCGCACGGCGAGTACGGCAGCGAGCCGAGGTCCGAGAAGTCCGTGTACACGAGCGGAAGCTCGAAGTCGCGCGCGACGCCGAGAAGGGCCTGCGCGGCGCCGAGCGCGCCGCTGCCGGCGACGAGCAACGGCGCGCTCGCGCTCGCGAGCAGGTCGACCGCAGCTCGGATCGCCGCGGGCGCCGCCACACTCGCGAGGTCCGTCGGGCGCCACGCCTGCCCCGATCGGGTCGCGTCGGCGTCCACGGACTCGACCATGAGGTCCTCGGGCAGCGCGAGGAACGCGGGCCCGCGCGGCGGTGCCATCGCTGCCTGGAGCGCGCGGCGGAGGTCCGCGCCGATCGATCGCGCCGAGAGCGTCTGCCACGCGGACTTCGTGAAGCCACGAAGGAGTGACGCGAGATCGGGCGTCGCGCAGAACGCGTCCTCGGCGAGCACCGCCCGGTCCTTGTGCCCCGCGGTCATGACGACCGGCGACTGGTCGCGGTACGCGTTGAACAGCTGGCTCATGCCGTTCATCGTCCCGACGGTCGTGTGGAGCCCGACGACGCCGGGGCTCCCGCTCACCCGCGCGTAGCCGTCCGCCATCGCGACCGTCGCCCCCTCGTGGAGGCTCAGCACGTAGCGGGGTGCCCCGGCCGCGCGGATCGCCTCGAGCAGGGGGGCCTCGGTCGACCCGGGCAGGCCGAAGAACGTCGTGACCCCCGAGTCGACGAGCGCTTCGACGAAGGACTCCGCTCCGTTCACTTCACACCCCCGTCGCGGACCGCGGCCCCGAGGAAGATCTCGGCCATGTCGGGATCGGCGAGAACCTCGCGCGCGGGCGCGGACTTCGCGACCGCCCCGCGGACGAGCACGTACGCCCAGTCCGAGATCTCGAGCGCCGCGTGCGCCTTCTGCTCGACGAGGAGCACGGCCTTGCCGTGGCTCGCGAGCGCCCGCGCCTGCTCTTCGAGCACGACGCGCGTCAGCGCGGGCGAGAGGCCCGCGGTCGGCTCGTCGAGCACGAGGACGCGCGGTGCGAGCATGAGCGCGCGAGCCACGGCGGTCATCTTGCGCTCGCCTCCGCTCATCGTGCCGAGGTACCGCCGCATCTTCGGCTTCAGCGCGGGGAAGACCTCGAGCACCTCGTCGACCCGGGCCGCGCGCTCGGACTTGTCGAGCAGGTAGCCGCCCATCTCGAGGTTCTCGCTCACGCGAAGCGTCTCGAACACGTCGTCGACCTGCGGCACGTAGCCGATGCCCCGCCGGGCGAGCAGCTCGAGCGGCTGACCCGTGACGTCCTCCCCGTCGAGGACGACGTGGCCGTCCATCACCCTCGACAGCCCGAGGATCGCCTTCAGCAGCGTGCTCTTGCCCGCACCGTTCGGACCGACGACCGTGACGAGCCGGCCCTCGGCGACGTCGAGGTCGACGCCGTGGACGACGACCACGTCCCCGTAGCCGGCGACGAGGCCGCGCGTCGCGAGCGCGCTCCTACCCCCGCCGGGCCGCTCAGCCGACGATGTAGGCATCCTGCACCTCCTTGTTCGCGCGCAGGTCCGCCATGGAGCCCTGCGAGAGCACCTTGCCCTGGGCCATGACGACGACGTGGTCGCAGAGGCGCTCGACGGCGCCGAGCTCGTGCTCGACGAACAGGATCGACAGCCCCCCGGCGCGCATCTCGGCGCACACGCGCTCGAGCCGCTCGGAGAGCATCGGGCTGAGCCCGGCCATCGGCTCGTCGAGCAGCAGGAGCTTCGGCTCGACCATGAGCGCGCGCATGACCTCGAGCATGCGCTTCTGCCCGCCCGACAGCTCGCGCGCGAGGTCGCCCGCCTTCTCGCTCATCGCGAACATCTCGAGGAGCTGCTCCGCCCGCTCGGTGAGCTCGCGTTCCTGCGCACGCCAGTAGCGGGTCCCCGCGAGGACGGACATCGCGGTCTCGCCGCGCTGGCGCGGCACCGCGGCGAGGAGGTTCTCGATGGTCGTGAGCCGGCCGAACTCGTGGGGCAGCTGGAAGGTCCGGACGAGGCCGCGGCGCGCGCGCCGGAATGCGGCGACGTCGGTGACCTCGGTGCCCTCGAAGCGGACCGACCCCGAGCTCGCCGGGATGAAGCCGCTCACGATCCCGAGCACCGTCGACTTGCCCGCTCCGTTCGGACCGATGAGCCCGGTGATCGAGCCCCGGCGCACCGCGAACGTCGCGCCGTCGACCGCTCGCACGCCCCCGAAGTTCCGAACGAGGTCGCGGACCGCGAGGATGTCCTCGCCCGGCGCCCCGCCCGCCGGGAGCGGAGGCGTCCGCTCGAGCACCCGCGCCGCGACCCGCGGCACGCGAGCGGGCGCGGACACGGGCGCGGGCGCGGACACGGGCGCGGACGCGGCCGCCACCGCGGACACGGGCGCGGACGCGGCCGCCACCGCGGACACGGGCGCGAACCCGCGAGCGGGCACCGGCGCGAACGCGGGCGCTGGCGCGGGCGCGTCGAGGTCGCGCGACCCGGGGGGTCCGGACCCGGACCGTCGTTCGGGTATGAGGCCCTGGGAGCGGACGAAGATGAACGCGATCGTGAGCAGCCCGAGGATCATCCAGCCGAAGTCCTCGACGAGCCCGGGATGGCCCGAGATCTGCGGGAGGAACTGGACGCCCTGCAGGATCAGCACGGGCACGATCACGGTGCCGAGGAGCACCCCGCCGTCGTTGCCGATGCCCCCGACGATGATCGCGGTGAGCAGCGCGAGCGTCTCGACGTACTGCCAGGAGGACGGCGACCAGCCGCCGATGAAGCCCGCGAGGAGCGCTCCGCTCAGCCCGGCGTACGCGCCGCCGACGCCTTGGACCATGAGGCGCATCGCGACGACGTTCTTGCCGATCGCGACGGCTGCGTCCTCGTCGTCGCGCATCGCGCGCAGCGAGCGGCCGAGCGGCCCGCGCGTGAAGCGGCGGAGGAAGGCGTACGCGACGACGCAGACCACCGCGACGAGGGCGACGTAGCCCCAGGAGCGCGCGCTGCCGTTCAGCGAGGCGAGCGGGTCCGGGATGAGGCTCAGCCCCGCGTTGCCGTTCACGATCGCCTGGTCCGCGCCGATCACGGTCGTCGCCATGATCGAGACGACGAGCATGATCATCGCCTGGTAGTCCTGCCGGAGCCGCTTCAGCCCGGTCACGCCGACGAGGCAGCCGAGCACGCCCGACACGACCATCGCCGCGAGGAGCGCGACGACGATCGGCAGTCGCGAGCCGAGGATGTAGCTCTGGAACGCCCCGTTCGCCGAGCTCGACCCGAGCGTGAGCACCGCGTACGTGTAGGCCCCGGACGCGACGAGCGCGATGTACGCGAAGTTCGCGACGCCCGCGACGCCGAACTCGAGGTTCAGCCCCCACGTCGCGAGCAGGTCGGTGCCGAGGTAGACGAGCAGGACGACGACGTAGTACCAGATGCCGCTAATCGGTCCGCCCTCCGGGGTCGACGTGTGGCGCCGGGCGCGGGTCGCCGCGGTCGCGTGCGGCGCCGCTCATGTGTTCGCGAGCCTGCGGGTGACGGCGCCGGCGGAGAACAGGCCCCGCGGCCGGACGAGCAGCATGATGATGAGGATCACGAACGCGATGACGTCCTGGTACGCGGGGCTCCAGTACGCGCCGGCGACCTGGCTCGCGATCCCGACGACGAGGCCCCCGACCATCGCGCCGTACGGCTGGCCGATCCCGCCGAGGACGGCGGCGGCGATCATGTAGATGAGGAACGTCGAGCCGAGCGTGAAGTCGAACGACACGGTCGTGATCGCGAGCGCGACGCCCGCGGCCCCGCACATCGCCCCCGACAGCAGCCACGTGAAGTCGATGATGCGCTCGGTGCGTATCCCGCACGCCCGGGCGACCGTGCGGTTCGTCGACGTCGCGCGCATCGCGCGGCCGATCTTGGTCCGTGTCAGCAGCAGGTGGAAGCCGACCATCAGGGCGACCGTCGTGCAGATGATGATGACCTGCGACGTCGTGAACACGAGGTCGAGCACGGTCAGCGTGCGGCCCGACTGCTCGCCGAAGCTGTGCGCGGTCGCGCCGACGAACACGACGATCGCGTACTGGAGGACGATCGCAGCGGACACCGTCGCGATGATGATCCCGACGAAGCTCGTGCCCCGCCGCTTCAGCGGCTCGAGCAGGATCCGGTTGAAGATGACGGACGCGACGCCGATGACGGCGCTCGTGATCGCCATCACGAGCCACACGTTGACGTTCAGCTGGAGGAACGCGTAGCCGACGAACGCCGCGAGCGTCATCATCGACCCGTAGGTGATGTTCAGCACGTTGCTGATCCCGAACTGCACCGAGAACCCGACGGCTCCGAGCGCGATGACCGCGCCGGTCGCGATCCCGAACCCGATCGCCTCGATCAACAGCTTCACCGGTCTCGTCTCACCTCTCGTCGTGGGGCCGCGCGGCCCGGGCCGTCCGCG
>Ga0307372_10006640_pt1 | contig 16829 bp, 9 predicted proteins | sample OX1MG_FD_202533 | JGI IMG/M metagenome (GOLD analysis project Ga0307372, IMG submission 202533) | Soil microbial communities from Risofladan, Vaasa, Finland - OX-1 | ecosystem: Environmental > Terrestrial > Soil > Coastal area > Acid sulfate soil | place: Finland: Risofladan, Vaasa | collected... | reverse complement strand
CGCGGTGACTCCGGATCAGGCCTGCGCGCATCCGAACTGGGTGATGGGGCGCAAGATTTCGGTGGACTCGGCCACGCTGATGAACAAGGGCCTGGAGGTGATCGAGGCGCACGTGCTGTTCGGCGCCCCGGCCGCCTGCATCGAGGTGCTGGTGCACCCGCAGAGTCTGGTGCATTCGCTGGTCGAATACGCCGACGGTTCGGTGCTGGCCGAACTGGGCCATCCGGACATGCGCACCGCGCTGGCCTGCGCGCTGGCCTGGCCCGAACGCATCGAGGCCGGGGTGCCGGGGCTGGATCTGGCGACGCGGCCGGCGCTGACTTTCGAGGCGCCCGACACCGCCACCTTTCGCTGCCTGCCGCTGGCCTATGCCGCGCTGGCGGCCGGCGGTGACGCCCCGGCCGTGCTCAACGCCGCCAACGAGGTGGCGGTCGCCGCCTTCCTCGCCGGCAGCCTGCCGTTCCTGATGATCGCCGACGTCGTCGAGGCGGTGCTGGACGCGCTGCCGTCACAACCCGTCACCGATCTTGAAACCCTGATTTACCGCGACTTAACGGCGCGTGAGGCGGCGCACCGTATCATCGGCGCCCGCCTGCGCTGCTGAAGCGGCGGCGTGCCAGACTGCGGCAGCGGGGGTTGCAGACCAGCGGAGCGGCGTGAACGGATGAGCGAAATTCTAGGTTCTGTGTGGTGGATGGTCGTCACCCTCGGGCTGCTGGTGACCTTCCATGAATTCGGTCACTACTGGGTCGCGCGCCGTTGCGGCGTGCGCGTGCTGCGGTTTTCGATCGGTTTCGGCAAGCCGCTGTGGAAGCGAGTCGGTCGCGACGGCACCGAATACGTGATCGCGGCGATCCCGCTGGGCGGTTACGTCAAGATGCTCGACGCCCGCGAAGGCGAGGTGGCTGCCGCCGACCGCGGTTGCGAGTTCACCGCCAAGCCGGCCTGGCAACGCATCGCCATCGTCGCCGCCGGCCCGGCCTTCAACCTGCTGTTCGCGGTCGTCGCGTTCTGGGCGATGCTGGTGGTGGGCAAGCCCGACTACCTGCCGATCGTCGGTGCAGCCGACCAGCTGGCCGCAGCGGCGGGTGTGGTTGCCGGCGACCGCATCGAGCGCGTGGACGGCCGCGCCGTCGGCACCTGGAGCGACGTCGGTCTGGCGCTGGCCGATGCCGCCACCGCACGGCGCGCGGTGACGCTGGGCGTGCGCACGCCAGGTGGTGCCGAGCAGACCCTGACCCTGCCGCTGCAGCAGCTGCCGTCCGGCCTCGGCCCCGACGCCAGCATGCAGCGCATCGGTCTGGTGCCCAAACAGCTGATGGTCCCGGCGGTGGTCGCCAAAGTCGAAACCGGCAGCGCCGCCGCGCGCGCCGGCTTCCGCCCCGGCGACCGCGTGCTGGCGATCGCCGGCCAGCCGGTGCGCGACTGGGCCGGCCTGGTGCAGGCGCTGCAAGCGCAGGCGGGCCCGCAGCGGCCGCTGACGATCGCCATCGAGCGCAACGGCCGGCGTCTGGATCTGCTGGCCACGCCGGTCTATGCGCGGCGCGCGGACGGCAGCTCGGGCTACCTGCTCGGCATCGAACGCATCGCGGTCGCTGCCCATTACGACACGGTGCAGCGCAAGGGTCCGCTGGCCGCGATCCCGGCCGCCTTCGCGCAGACCTGGGACCTGACCGGGCAGACCCTCGGCATGCTCGGTCGCATGGTCACCGGCCAGGCCTCGCTGAAGAACATTTCCGGACCGATATCGATTGCCCGATACGCCAACGCCTCGGCCGATCTCGGCGCGGCGTGGTTCCTGTACTTTCTCGGCATCGTCTCGCTGAGCCTGGCGATCATGAACCTGCTGCCGATCCCGATCTTGGACGGCGGCCACCTCGTGTATTACCTTATCGAGTCCATCAAGGGCAGCCCGGTGAGCGAACGGGTCATGGCCACCGGTCAGTATTTCGGCATGGCCTTGCTGGTCGCACTGATGGGTCTTGCGTTCTACAACGACTTGATGCGCCTGGCGTCCTGACCGCAGCTCCTTGCCGGCCTGAATGCCGGCGCTGCAATGCTCTGCGGTTCACCCACTGGAAAACCCGATGAAGCGTATTGCCGCCCTGATCCTGCTTGCCTGCCTGACCGCCAAGGCAAATGCCTTCGAACCGTTCGTGGTTTCGGGCATCCGCGTGGACGGGCTGACCCGCATCGCGCCCGGCACCGTGTTCAGCTACCTGTCCGTCGAGCAGGGCGACACCCTCACCGACGCGCGCGCGCAGGAAGCGATCCGCGCCCTGTTCCGCACCGGTTTCTTCAGCGACGTGGCGCTGGATCGCCAGGGCACCATCCTCGTGGTCAAGGTGGTCGAGCGGCCGTCGATCGCCAAGATCGACATCCGCGGCAACAAGGACATCAAGACCGAAGAGCTGATGAAGGGCCTCAAGCAGATCGGGCTGGCCGAGGGCGACACCTTCGACCGCCTCGCTCTCGAGCGCGTGCAGCAGGAGCTGACCCGGCAGTACTACAACCGCGGCAAGTACAACGTCACCATCGCTCCGCACGTCACCCACCTCGACCGCAACCGCGTCACCATCGACATCGAGATCCGCGAGGGCCAGGCGGCGCGCATCAAGGAAATCAACATCGTCGGCAACACCGCCTACAGCGACAAGCAGATCCGCAGCGACTTCGAGTCCAGCACCAGCAACTGGACCTCGTGGTACTCGCACGACGACCAGTATTCGCGCGAGAAATTCACCGGCGATCTGGAAAAACTGCAGAACTTCTACCTCGACCGCGGCTACGCCAACTTCGCGATCAACTCGACCGAGGTGGCGATCAGCCCCGACAAGCGCGACATGTACATCGACGCCGACGTGCACGAGGGCCACAAGTACAAGATCGCCGACGTCAAGCTGCTGGGCCGGCTGGTGCTACCCGAGGAAGCGCTGCGCCGCCTGGTCATGGTCAAGCCCGGCGACACCTTCTCGCGCCGCCGCATCGAGGCCAGCACCAACGCGATCACCCTGGTGTTGTCGAACATCGGCTATGCCTTCGCCAAGGTCACGCCGGTGCCTAAGATCGACAAGGTCAAGCGCACCGTCGATTTGACCCTGTTCGTCGAGCCGGGCCAGCGCGTCTACGTGCGCCGCATCGTGTTCAAGGGCAACAGCAGCACCGAGGACGAGGTGATGCGCCGCGAGATGCGCCAGTTCGAGGGCGGCTGGTACTCGCAGGCGGCGATCGACCGTTCCAAGGTGCGCCTGGAGCGCCTCGGCTTCTTCAAGTCGGTGGAGATCAAGAATGAACGCGTGCCCGGCTCGCCCGACGAGGTCGACCTGCTGGTCAAGGTCGCGGAGGAACCCTCCGGCGCGCTGCAGTTCGGCCTCGGCTATTCGCAGTATTCGGGCGTGATCGGCAGTTTCTCGGTCTCCGAGCGCAATTTCCTCGGCACCGGCAAGCAGATTTCGGCACAGGTGCAGCAGAGTTCGTTCCTCAAGCAGTACAGCCTGAGCTACCTCGACCCCTACTTCACCGACAGCGGCATCAGCCTCGGCTACAACGCCAGCTACACCGAGCTGAACCAGGGCCAGGCGAACATCGCCAGTTATCTCTACAACACCAAGTCGTTCTCGGGTTATCTCGGCATTCCGATTTCCGAGACCGACACCATCAATGTCGGCCTCGGGCTGAGCAGCAACACCATCAACACCTATCCCAACATCACGCCCCAGCCGCTGATCGACTACCAGAACCTGCTCGGGCACCGCACCATCCACTCGTGGACGGCGACCATCTCGTACGCCCACGACACGCGCAACGAGTACTTCACGCCGACCCGCGGCGGCCTGCAGTCGATCTCCGCCGAGATCGCCCTGCCCGGCTCGACCGTGCAGTACTACAAACTGTTCGCGGTCAGCAGCAACTACTTTCCGCTGCCCAAGGACTTCGTGCTGGGCCTGACCGGCAACGTCGGCTATGGCAAGACCTACGGACGCGACAGCGGTCTGGCGTTTCCGTTCTGGCAGAACTACTTCGGCGGCGGCGTCACCGATGTGCGCGGCTTCATGCAAAACACTCTCGGCCCGCGCCTGACCGTGCCGGGCTACCTCAATGCGGAGCCGATCGGCGGCGCGTTCAAGGTGCTGGGACGCGCCGAGCTGTTTTTGCCGCTGCCCTTCCTCAAGAACAGCAACACCGCGCGCGTGTCGCTTTTCTACGACACCGGCAATGTGTTCAGCACCTACAACCAGTTTGCCTGGGGCCAGCTGCGTTCCTCGGTTGGCATCGGCCTGCAGTGGCGCGCGCCGATCGGACCGATCAACATCAGCTACGCGATGCCGATCAAATACAACCGGGTCACCGACGCGCCGTTCATCGAGCGCTTCCAGTTCACCTTCGGCTCGACGTTCTGAGGCGTGGGCGCCGGCCACGGCCGGCGCCGCGCGGTTCGGGGAGGCTCCGCGCATGTCGGCAACCGTGTCCCATCGTCTCGACGAACTGGCGTCGCGCTTCGGTCTTGGGCGGCGCGGTGACGCCGCGACGCCGATCGCCGGCGTCGCCAGCCTGGCCGATGCCGGTCCGCAGCAGCTGGCGTTTCTGGCCAACCCGCGCTATGCCGCGCAGCTGGCGACAACACGTGCCGGCGCCGTGGTGCTGCGTGCCGAGGATGCCAGCGCCTGCCCGGTACCGGCGCTGATCGCTGCCGATCCCTATGTGGCCTTCGCCCGCATCGCCGCGCTGTTCGAGCAGCGCCCGCATCCGCAGCCGGGCATCCATCCCAGCGCGGTGATCGCGCCGGGCGCGCAGATCAGCACCGGGGCCAGCATCGGTCCGCTGTGCGTGATCGCGGCCGGCGCGCGGATCGAGGACGGCGCCGAGCTGGGCCCGCACTGCGTGGTCGGACCCGACTGCACGGTGGGAGCCCAGTCGCGGCTGGTGGCGCGCGTGACCCTGGTCGAACGCGTGACTCTCGGCCGCCGCGTGCTGGTGCACCCGGGCGCGGTGCTGGGTGCCGACGGTTTCGGCCTCGCCTTCGACAAAGACCACTGGATCAAGCTGCCGCAGCTCGGCGGCGTGCGCATCGGTGACGATTGCGAGATCGGCGCCAACACCACCATCGACCGCGGCGCGCTGGGCGACACTGTGCTCGAGGAGGACGTGCGCCTCGACAACCAGATCCAGATCGCGCACAACGTCTGCATCGGCGCGCACACCGCGATGGCAGGCTGTTCCGCGGTGGCCGGCAGCGCGCGCATCGGCCGCTACTGCCTGATCGGCGGCAGCGCCGGCATTCTCGGTCACCTCGATCTGGCGGACCGGGTTACGATCACGGCCATGAGCCTGGTGACGCATTCCATCCGTGAGCCCGGCGAATACTCTTCGGGGACCGCGCTGCAGAGCAACCGTCAGTGGCGTCGCAACGCCGCGCGCCTGAAGCACCTGGACGAATACGTGCGCCGCCTGGCGGCGCTGGAAAAGGAAGCTCGCGATGACTGAAACCGCACTCAGCCTGCCCGTGGACGTGAACGCGATCCAGGGCTTGCTGCCGCACCGCTACCCGTTCCTGCTGGTCGATCGCGTGATCGCGCTGGAGCCGGGACGCTCGATCACCGCGATCAAGAACGTCACCATCAACGAGCCGTACTTCCAGGGCCACTTCCCCGACCACCCGGTGATGCCGGGTGTGCTGATCATCGAGGCGCTGGCGCAGGCCTCCGGCCTGCTGGTGCAGCTGTCCGGCGATCCGCCGGAACCGACCCAGGGCACCCGCATGCTGTTCTACCTGGTCAAGATCGACAAGGCGCGCTTCAACCGCATCGTCGTGCCTGGCGACCAGTTGCTGCTCAAGGTGACGCTCAAGCGCATGCTGCGCGGCATGGGCCTGTTCGAGGCCGAGGCACGGGTCGAAGGCAGCGTCGCCACCAGCTGCGAGATCATGTGCGCCGGGCGCGCCGAATGACTGGATGGAACGTCCGAGCTGTCCGCAAAGAACGCCAAGGGCGCGAAGAGACATGCGAAATGAATGTCCTTCGCGAGCTTTGCGTCCTTCGCGGACATGGGCTTTCCGGGACATCACGATGACTGGATGGAACGTCCGGGCTGTCCGCAAAGAACGCCAAGGGCGCGAAGAGACATGCGAAATGAATGTCCTTCGCGAGCTTTGCGTCCTTCGCGGACATGAGCTTTCCGGGGCATCACGATGAGCGTGCACCCCACCGCCGTGGTCGATCCCGCCGCACGACTCGCAGCGGGCGTCGAGATCGGTCCCTACAGCGTGATCGGCGCCGACGTCGAGATAGGCGCCGGATCCCGCATCGGCGCGCACGTCGTGATCGACGGTCCGACGCGTATCGGTCGTGACAACCGCATCTGGCCGTTCAGCGCGATCGGCAGCGATGCGCAGGACAAGAAGTTCCACGGCGAGCCCAGCGAACTGGTGATCGGCGACCGCAACACCATCCGCGAATACGTCAGCATCAATCGCGGCACCGGCGATGGCGCGCACGTCACCCGCGTCGGCAACGACAACTGGATCATGGCGTACGTGCACATCGCGCACGACTGCGTGGTCGGTGACCACACCGTGCTGGCCAACAACGCCACCCTGGCCGGACACGTCGAGGTTGGCGATCACGCCATTCTCGGCGGCTTCGCCGGCGCGCACCAGTTCTGCAAGATCGGCGCGCACGCTTTCGCCGCGATGTACTCGGCGATCAACCGCGACGTGCCGCCCTTCTGCTATGTCGCCGGGCAGTTCGCCGAACCGCGCGGCGTCAACAGCGAGGGTCTGAAGCGGCGTGGCTTCGACCCTGCACGCATCGCCGCGATCAAGCGTGCCTATCGCACGCTGTACATGGCCGGTCTGCCGCTGATCGAGGCGCGCGCACGGCTCGCCGAGCAGGCGCAAGAGAGCGATGACGTCGCCGCCATGCTGACCTTCATCGAACGCTCGGAACGCTCACTGGTACGCTGAGCGCTCTGTGACCGCCGGGGAGGTGCCGCGGTTCCGGCACGCCGCTCAGGCGGCTGCCGCCAGCACCTCGGCCAGAAGATCCTCGAGTGCCGGCATGTCCGGGATCACTGCAAGGTCATCGCGCAACAACACCTCTTCGCGCACGCAGGGAGGCAGCGCGTGGCCGTCGCCAGTTGGCATCAGCAGATCCGGCGTCAGCGTGGTCAGGCGCGGGAACCCCTGCGTCAGCATCGCCAGGAACGGCAGCTTGGGATGCCCGCCCAGTGCCTTCAATACCGCCACGCGCGCATGCAGCGCGCCCTCGCCACTGCCATAGCCGGCGAGGGTCGAGAAGGACACCAGCGGCACGCGCCAGCCACGCCAACGGATGCGCCCGAGCAGCCACGCCGGTGCGCCGGCGACCAGTTCCGGCGTCGCGAAGGTGATCACCTCGGCCACGGTGGCGTTGGGCAGCAGCACGCGAGTACCGCTGACCGGAATCATCACACCGCGGATTTCGCGCGGTAATTCGTTCATGCCTGTCCCCTGCCCAGTTCGGAAGCGAGCCGTGCGGCGAGATCGCGCGGCGTGGCGAAGTAACCGATCAAGCCGGCGGCAGCGGCGGCGTCGACCATCGAGCTGACCACGCAGCTCGAAGGTTCCTGCCCCCAGACGCGGCCGCCACGCGCAGCGACGATGTGTGCACCCGCCACGGCATCGCTGGCCATCCCCGACAGGATCAGCGCCATCGCATCCGGGCCAAACGTCTCGGCGATCGCGGTGAAGGTGTCATCGATGGACGGATCGTAGGGGCTGTCCGTGGGCAGCGGCTCGGTCTGCACGCGTCCGCTGCGCTCGACGCGCAGACGCTTGCCGCTGGGTACCACCAGCACCTCGCCGTGCCGCAGCAACTCGCCGGTAACCGCCAGTCGCACCGGCAGCATGCTGGCCTTGCCCAGCTGCTGGGTCAGTGAGCCGTTGAAGGCGGCATCCAGGTGCTGCACCACCACCAGGGCTGCCGGCAAATCGGCGGGCAACGCAGCGAGAAACTCGTGCAGCGCCTCAGGGCCGCCGATCGAGGCGCCGATGACCACGATGCGGCGCAGCGCCGACCGCCGCTCCGCCAGGTTCATTTCGTGTGACGCCGCCTCGACATGCGGCGCCAGTGCCTGCTCGAACGGGATCAGTTCGAGACCGCCAGGATCAATCTCGAACAGCATCGCCGCGTCCGCATCGGGAGAAAGAGGGGCCAGGTAGTCCGCTGCCGGCACGGTCTCGATACCAAACTCGACGGCCGCACCGGGCACCGTGGCACGCGTCGGCGTCGGCGTCGGCGTCGGCGACGGCGACTCGAACCCATCCGGCAGATCGAATTCGAGCAGCCCCCAGTCCGGTGCATCGGGGAGCGCCGCGGGCGTGGGCGCCGATGCGGGCGCGATGATGGGCGGCAATTCGTCCAGCGGCGCCAGACTGAAGTCGGTATCGAGGATCGCTGCTGGCGGCGTGACCGGCGCATCGGCGACGGCCGCGGGCGGCGTGTCCTGCCCCTGCTCGGTGCTGACGCGCGCAAGCCATGCGTCGATGTCTTCGATCGATGTCGGCTCGGTCGTGGCTGGCGACGGCGCAGGCGCATGCGGCTCGGCATCCGCAGCATCCAGCAGCGGCGAGGCCGCCAGCAGCGCGGCAATTTCGGCGTCCAGTCCGGCTGCATCGGCACGCGGTGCTGCCGCGGTCCCGCCCGTGACCACCGGCTCGGTGGCCACCGGAAGCAATTCGAACAGCGCTGCCAGATCGGCATCGCTGATCGGTTCGGCTGCGGGCGCCGGCGCATCACCGCCGGTCGCTGCCGTGTCGTGCTCGGCAATCTCCAAGGGCTGCGGCGCTGACAACGCAACCGGCTGATCCGAGTCATCAACCGGCTCGCGCGCCGCATCAGCCTGCGGCGGCGACGCGGCGCTGACGGGCACCGGCGCGGCGGCCACGGCGGGCGACGGCATCGCTGCCGTGGGTACGTCCACCGCTCGCGCGCCGGCGGGCCGCGGGGGATCGACGTCGGCGCTGCCAAGGATCTTGGCGGCCAGATGCCGCGCCCAACGCGCCTGATCCCACCCGGACAGTCGACGCGAGACCTCGGCATCGTTGAATACCAGACGCTGCCGCGACAAATCGAGAGCATCGCAAAAACTCTCGATCGCGTCCTCGGCCGCCGACTCCAGGCTGATCACGACCACCTCGGCACCACAGCCGGCCACCATGGCCGGCGTCGTGTGCGTGGCGGAATCCTCGAGCACGATCTGCGCCCCGCGCTCCTGCAGGGCCTGGCGCAGGCTTGCGCCAAGCGCCGCGTCCTCGAACAGCAGCGCCACTGCGGGAACCGTGATGGCGGGCTCAGACACGACGCAGTTCCAGAAGCTCCAGCACGTTGCGCAGCAGCTCGGCTTCCTGGTACGGCTTGCCGAGGTAGCGCTCGACGCCGATTTCCAGCGCGCGCTGACGGTGCTTTTCACCGGTGCGCGAGGTGATCATCACGATCGGCACCCGCTTCAGGCGCACGTCGTTCTTCATGTAGGTGGCGACCTCGTAGCCGTCCATGCGCGGCATCTCGATGTCGAGCAGCATCACGTCCGGCACGCGCTCCTGCAGCTTCTCGACCGCGTCGAGTCCGTCCTTGGCGGTGATCACGTCGAGATCGTTGCGCTCGAGCACGCGGGTGGTGACCTTGCGCATCGTGATCGAGTCGTCGACCACCATCACCAGCGGCCGCGCGCGCGGCTCGGAGACCGGCTCCGGCAGCTGCAGTTCGAGCAGTTCCTCGACCGTTTCCACATCGGCGCGCTGACCCAGCGCCGCGCTGCGGCGCACCAGCGGCGCAAGGTCGAGGATCATCACCACCGAGCCGTCGCCCATGATGGTGGCGCCAAAGATACCCGGCACCGAACTGATCTGCGGCCCGACCGACTTGACCACGATTTCACGCGAGCCGACCACGGCGTCGATGCGCACCGCGGCGCGTTGATCGCCGCTGCGCATCATCAGCAGCGGCAGTTGCGGCTCGTCGCCGACGCGTCCGGCGCCGATACCCAGCAGGATGCCGAGATCGTGGATGGCGTACGTCTCGCCGGCATAGGTGAAGGTGGGCGAGTCATGCAGCAGCCGCGTCGCAAGATCTTCGCGGGCGATGCGCGCCACGCCCTGCACCGAGGTCATCGGCAACGCGTAGACACTCTCGCCGAGTTTGACCAGGATCGCCTGAGTCACCGCCAGCGTGAACGGCAGCCGGATCGAGAAGGTAGTCCCGCGCCCGCGCTGCGAATCGATCACCAGCGTGCCGCCGAGCTGCTTGATCTCGCTGGCGACGACGTCCATGCCGACGCCGCGGCCGGCCAGCTGGGTCACCGTCTCGGCGGTGGAGAAGCCCGTTTCAAGCACGAAAGCGTAAAGATCACGATCGGACAACTGCGCGTCCTCGTGCAGCAGGCCGCGCTCAAGCGCCTTGGCACGGATGGCGTCGCGATCGAAGCCGTGGCCGTCATCACTGACTCCGATCACCACTTCGGTCGCCTCGCGGCCGACCTGGATGGTGACCTGGCCCTCTTCCGGCTTGCCGGCGCGCAGGCGCTCAACCGGCGTCTCGATGCCGTGCGCCAAGGCGTTGCGCAGCATGTGTTCGAACGGCGCCTTCATGCGCTCGAGCAGGTTGCGATCCATTTCGCCGTGGGCGCCCTCGACGCGCAGTTGCGCGCGCTTGCCGAGCTCCTGCGCGGCCTGGCGCAGGGTGCGACGCAGACTCGGCACCAGCGCATCGAACGGCACCATGCGCGTGCGCATGAGGCCTTCCTGCAGATCCGAGCTGACGCGCGACTGCTGCAGCAGCAGGGTTTCGGACTGGCGCGTGATGTCGTCGAGCAGGCCCTGGATGGACACCAGATCGGACACCGACTCGGCCAGTGCGCGCGAAAGCTGCTGCAGCTGCGAGAAGCGGTCGAGCTCGAGCGGATCGAACGTCGCGCTGCCGGTTTCCTGGTGCTCGCGCTGGTAGCGGGCGATGATCTGCGCCTCGGTCTCGATCTCGAGCTTGCGCAGCTGCTCGCGCAGACGGCTGACGGTCTGCTCGAACTCGACCAGGTTGAAGCGGAAGGTGGCGACCTGCTGCTCCAGACGCGAGCGGTAGATCGATACCTCGCCGGCGTAGTTGACCAGCGAGTCGAGCAGGTCCGAGCGCACGCGGATCATCTCCTGCGGCGCGCGGATCTCCTCGGGCTCGAGCGGCGGCAGCGGCCGCAGCGGCACACGCTCGGCGGCTGCAGGCACTTCCGGTTCGACATGGGCCGTCCGCCCGGCGATCACGGTGGTTGCGGCCGCTGCAGGCTCGCCCGCAACGCTGCGGCCTGCCGCCAACGCTTCGAAACGCTCGATCGCCAGCTCGGGCATCGCGATGGCGCGATGCTGGGCGATGCGCTGCACCAGCTCGTGCAGGCGGTCGAAGCCGCGTTCAAGCGACTCGATCACCAGCGGCTCGGGCACGCGGCGGCCCTCGCTGACCGCCTCCAGCAGCGTCTCCATGGCATGCGCCAGGTCGCCGATCGGCGCCAGCCCGGCCATGCGCGCACCACCCTTGAGGGTGTGCAGATCGCGCTGCAGGCCCGCCACGAACTCGCGCTGATGGGGCGCCACCCGCAGGCCGGCGATCTGGCCATCCGCGTGATCGAGGATGTCCGCACCCTCCTGCACGAAGATCTCCAGCAGATCAGCATCAAGGTCGGGCAGATCGAGTGCGCCGTCCGGCTGCGCATCCTCGGGGAACGGCGGTAGCGGCACCGAGGCCGCGAACGCCGCGGGGGCGGACTCCGCGACCAGCTCCGACTCTTCACGCACATACGAGTCGGCTGCGGTCAGTGCTGCCGCATCGGCATCGGCATCGGCATCGGCGTCGGCGTCGGCGTCGGCGTCGGCGTTTTTGATCGTGCTCGTCACCGCTTCGACAGGTTCTTCTTCTGCGGCTACGCGGGCTGACGATTCGGCTTCTTCGGCGTCTGCCTGGGCTTCGGCTTCAGCAGCAGCCGCATCCGCCGTGAACGCGGCGCTGACCGCGTCGTCTTGCGACGGGTATGGCGATTCCGCGTCGACAGCCGGTTCGGCGGCAGCGAACGCCGCCGCATGCTCGGACGCAGATGTGGCGGCCTGCGTTTCGGACTCGAACGAAGCCATCAGCAAGGCGGTGAGATCGTCTTCCGCAGTCACTCGCGGAGACGACACGGCCGGCGCCGCCGCGCTGGCGGCAGTGAACTCGGCCAGCCAGGCTTCAATGCGCGCATCCTCTGCGTCTGCCGCGGCAGCATCCACCGGCACCTGCACGGACAGCTGCGTCTCTTCCTCCTCGGCAGCCGCCGGCAGCGGCAGGTCCGCCACTGCATCGGGGGCGTCTCCGGGTGGCAATTCGTAGACCGGATGCGCCAACTGCGGCTCCGGCAGCGCGTCGCGCAGGGCGGCCACGCGCGCTGCCAGCGGATCGGAATCCGGAAGCACGGGGGCCATCGCGTCGTATTGCGCCATCACCTGCTCGATCAGGGCGGCTGCATCGGTGAGAGCCTGCACGCCGTCCGCAGCGGGCACCTGTTCCAGTGCACGCAAGCGCTTGAGATAACTCTCGAACGGCGCTAGCACGTGCCCGATCACCGGAATGTCGACCATCGCGATGGCGCCGTTGAGCGTATGCACGGCGCGCAGCAGCGGCTCACTGACCGGCTGCGGGCTCTCTTGGCACGTGGACAGATAGTCACGCACGGTGGCCAGATGCTGCACGACTTCGCTGCGCAAAATTTCCAGCAGCACCGCGTCAACCGGTGGCAGCACCGGGAGGTCGATGACGGCATGATCGAATGGTGCGACCGCGGCACCCTCGGCCTCGATACCGGCCAGTGTCGCCCCCGGCACCACGGCGGCGAGCGCGGCTGCATCGAGCGCACGCGGCACGCGGCGTTTGACCACCCGGCGCACGGTTTCGAATCGCGTCGGCTGCTGGAACTGCTCGACGCTGGCCGGCTCGCCGGCCGCAAGGCGATCGGCAGCCTGCATGATCGCCGCCAGCGGTGCGTGTTGATCGGCATCGCCGCGCAGCGCCGCCAGCAGTGCGGGCAGGGCGGCGACCGCATGCCGCAGCAGCGCCTGCACCTTGGTGTCGGGCGCGATGCTGTGGTCGAGCACGCGGTTGAGCATGTTCTCGACCTTCCAGGCGAATTCGCCCAGGGTCAGCGCGCCGACCAGCCGTCCCGATCCCTTGAGGGTATGGAAGGCGCGCCGGATCGGCTTCAGCGCATCGAGATGGTCGGTCTGCGCGAGCCACGCCGGCACGCTGGCACCGAGGCCGTTGATCTCTTCCTGCACTTCCTCGACGAACACCTCGCGTATCTCGGCGTCGATCTCGTCGGCCGCGGCCTGGAAGCCGGCTGACGCGGCCCATTCGCCGACCTGCACCTGCTCTTCGACTTCCTCTTCGATTTCGATCCAGTCGGCGTCTGTGCCGGCCGGCGGTGCGGTGGCCTCGGTTTCGGCCAGTCGCAGTCCGGCGACATCCGCTCCCTGCGTCGCCGGCAAGCCGAACTCGCCGACCACCAGATCGCTCAGGTCGCTGCCCGCGGCAATGCTCACCGATTCGGTCAACTCGATGGCGCCCGAGATCTGCATGGCCGGCGACGACATGGTCGACGTGCCTGCGGGCAGCGGCTCGCTCGAAGTCGGGAACGTCTGTGCCGCGGCGATCGATGCATCGGGCTGGCGCAGGGGTGGCACCGGCCAGTACCCCAGTGCGGCCAGGCTGCGCTCGGTGACGTCAAGAATGCGCTCGCGATTGGGACGCTGCTCGCGCGCCGCCTCCAGGTAGTACTCCACCGACGCCAGCGCATCGGCCAGCAGATCCATCTGTTCGGCGGTGGGAATGCGGCGATCGGCGACCAGCTCGTTGTGCACGAAGCGTGCGATGCCGACTAGCAATTCGGCGGGCCGCTCCAGGTCGAGCATGCGCAGGGCGCCGCCGATCTCCTCCAGCAGGGTGGGGATCTGCTCGACGCGGGCGTGGTCCCAGGGCGATTCGATGAAGGCGACGATGTCTTCCTTCACCTTGCCCAGATTGATCGCCGCCTCGTGCGTCAACGCCTCGAGAATGCGCCGTGCCTCGGCCTTGGGCAGCATGGCGGGAGTCTCGTCGGTATCCTCGGCGCCCAGGCGGTCGATGTGGTCGTCCAGCGAGGCCTCGACATACAGCAGCGCGCCAGCCACATCGAGCAGGGTGCTCTCGTCGGCGCCCCGGGCCTGACTGGCGATCTCGTTGACGATCTGGCGCTGCTCGTTGACCACCCGCCGCGGCACGCCCAGTCCGAGCATGCCCAGGGTGTCGGCGACGCGACCAAGCACGTCGGCCTGGCTGCCGAGCTGCGCGGGGTCGCCGCTGGCGTTGCGCAGGAACAGGTCGAGCGCGTCCTTGACCCGCAGCAGATCTTCCTTGATCGCCTTGGCGACCGTGTCGAGCAGGGCACGATTCTGCCCCGCCATCGCCCCGCGTGCGTGTTCCAGCTCGCGCTGGCTGGGCAGCAGGCGATCCAGGCGATAGGTGTGGCGGATGGAGTCCAGACGCGTGGAACCGGGCTTGGCCTGGGCGACGTAGTACAGCAGACTGCGTGCCAGCTCCTCGGCCTCGCCGCGCGCCAGTGCCACCTCGCCCTGCTCGATCAGCATGCGCATGCAACGATCGACACGGCCGATCAGCTGCTTGACGGCGACGCTGTGCTCTTCGAGCAGGCCCTGCTCCAGACCCTCGACCACGCCCGAGGTGATCCACCACAGGCGTCGCCCGGCCACGCTGTAGCACTCGGCGCCGACAGCATCGAGTACCTGCCGCATCGTCGCCAGGTGGGCCTGCGCGCTGCCTTGATTGCGGAACCACGCCAGCAACGGCGGCTGGAAGCGTGACCGCAACGCGGTCAGCGCGCTCTGCTGGGCGGCTGGCGCCCGTGCGGAGGCGGCGCCGGGCGCATCGGACGGCAGCGGCGTGTTCAGTTCCGGCGTGAACAGCATCGCCTCCGACACCAGCTTCTCGCCGCGGCAGGCACGCAAGTCGTTGAGCAGCGGCAGCAGCACGATCGGTATGTCGCGATGGCCGCTCTGCAGGCGCTCGAGGTAGTCGGGCATCTGCACCATGCCGCGCATCAGCGCGGCATAGGCTTCGTCCGGCTGGCGCACGCGGCCTTCGAGCAGAGCCTGCGCCAACTGTTCCATGTCCTCGATCACCATCGCCGCGCCGTACAGCTCGACCATGCGCAGGGTGCCCTGCACCTGGTGCAGGTAGGTCGCGCAGAACCGCATCTGGCTGGCGTCGGCCGGATCCTCGACGTAGACCTCGAGCGCCTGGCGCGCCTGCTTCAGGGTTTCGTCAAGCTCACCCTTGACCCAGGTCAGCGTGGTGAAGTCGATGTCTTCGTCGAGGCGCATGGCGGGTCTCAGCGGTTGCGCAGATAGGCCAGCGTGCCGGGGGCGGCAACGCGGGTCAGCGCGGGATGACTGAAGCTGGTGACTTCGCCGGCGCCGAGCACCAGCAGGCCGCCCGGCTCGAGCAGCCCGGCCAGTGCGTCCAGCAACTCGCGGCGGCGCTCGCGCGCGAAGTAGATCAGCACGTTCTGGCAGTAGATCAGGTCGAGTCGCTTCAGCGGCGCGGCGGCGGCATGCAGCAGGTTGACGCGCGCAAAGCCGACGCGACGGCGCAGGCGCTCGATTGGCGCAAAGACGTCGCTGTCGTTCATCTCGACATAGACACTGCGGTATTCCAGCGGAATCTCGGCCAGTCGTGCGGCCGGGTACTGCGCACTGCGTGCCGCCGCCAGCGCCGCATGGCTGACGTCGCTCGCGGTGATGCCGTAAGTCGGGCCGTGACCGAGCGCGGCCAGCGCATGGTCGATCACCATGGCCATCGACCACGCCTCCTCGCCACTGGCGCAGCCGACACTCCAGGCGTGCAGGCGCTCCCGGCCGGCGGCGATGCGCTCCGGCAGCCAGCGCCGGGCGATCAGATCCAGCGAGGGCGCATGGCGGAAGAAACGCGTTTCATGCACGGTCAGGCGGTCGACGAGAGTGGCCCACTCGACCGCGCCCGCGGCACCGGCGCTGACGAGGCGGAAGTAGGCCTCGTAGTCGCCGAAACCGGCCTCGCGCATGCGCGAGCGCACCGCGCCGACCAGAAACGTCATGCGTGCCGGTGCAACCACCACGCCGGTGCGCTGCTCCAGCAGCTGCGCCCAGCGCGCAAACAGTTCCTCGTCCATGCCGGGCAGGGCCATGCCGGGAGTCGTGGGGCCGATCGCCACCGCCATGCGCTTCGCCGCCTCCGCTCAGCGCTGCCCGTCAACCAGGCAGCTTGAAGTCCGCGACCGAACGGCGCAGATCGTTGGCCATCTGCGCCAGGTTGCCGATCGATTCAGCAGTCTGGCTGGCGCCCGTCGAAGTCTGCGTCGTGATCTCCTGAATCACATTCATCGTCGCCGAGATGTTGGTCGCGGCCGCCGACTGCTGGCGTGCCGCCTCGGAGATGTTCTGAATCAGGTCGGCAAGGTCGCTGGACACCTTTTCGATGTCGCCCAGCGCGGTGCCGGCGTCCTCGGCCAGGCGTGCACCTGAAACCACCTCGGCGGTGGTCTGCTCCATCGAGCTGACCGCCTCGTTGGTATCGGACTGAATCGTCTGCACCAGGGTCTCGATGCGCTTGGTGGCGTTGGACGAACGTTCGGCCAGTCGCTGCACCTCGTCGGCGACGACCGCGAAACCGCGGCCGGCCTCGCCGGCCGAAGCCGCCTGGATGGCCGCGTTCAGCGCCAGGATGTTGGTCTGCTCGGCGATGTCGTTG
>Ga0307372_10006638_pt1 | contig 16834 bp, 17 predicted proteins | sample OX1MG_FD_202533 | JGI IMG/M metagenome (GOLD analysis project Ga0307372, IMG submission 202533) | Soil microbial communities from Risofladan, Vaasa, Finland - OX-1 | ecosystem: Environmental > Terrestrial > Soil > Coastal area > Acid sulfate soil | place: Finland: Risofladan, Vaasa | collected... | reverse complement strand
GATTCGCGTAGGGTCGGACTTCGCCCACGCAATTGCCCCGGCTGCGCCGTGTTGGCGATTCAGCCAAGTCGCAATTGCGTTCACTTTGCGTCCGTGTCCGGGCCTACTCAGTACAGCGTCGTCGGGACTGAGCCCCGCCGTGCCGACGACCATCGAGAGGAGCGCCGGAGCACGGTCTTGCCCCGGAAACAATACGAAGCTCATCCCGCCGTATGCGCCGGCGGTGGCATTGTTCGGGTTGATCAGCGCGGCGAATGGAACGTCAGATTCGAGGGACATTCCGGACGGGGCACGAACCGATACGGTTGCCTTGGCCGTTTGCGGGTAACGGCCTCCCGCACCGAAGAGGCTCTCGAACGCCTCCCTGGCATGCGTCGCCCACTCAGGCGAGTACGGTTCGTAGATGACTTCGAGCAGCCGCTCCATCGTGGCCTCCTGGTCGTGCCAGGAGACACCGAACTGGCCCCCCGCGCAAGCTGACTTAGCCCCGCACCGCCCGCACCACGTCCCCGTCCGGCGGGATCGGCTTCCCCTGGGCGTCGGCATAGCCGTCTTCGCTTTCGGGCAGCCAATAGGCGTGCATGAGCCGCCGAAAGATGGCCGGCAGGGCTGTCTCAAAGGCGTCGTTGATGGCGGTTTGGGCAGCCTCCGCCGCGATCGTCCGCACCTCCTGCGGGGTCATCTCGTCCTCCTCCGGGGTGGCTGCGAGCAGTGCCGCATAGTGCTGCTCCCGCAGCGCCGGCATGTTGAAGTCGTTCGGACGGTTGGTGGGGTCGATGTCGGCGTGCGCCGGGAAGTGGGCGCGGTTGAACGCGAAGCCGAGCGTCTCCGCCAGCCAGCGGCAGAGCGCAATCGAAGCTGCTGTCTGCGCGGCGGTGAGCGGCTCGCCGGGGAAGCCCTCGTGTTCGATCCCGACCGTATAGCGGTTGACGTTTTGGCCATGCCCGCGCCAGGACGGCCAAGGCGCGGGGATGGCGTCGTCCCGCAGGCCCGCGTGCCAGCCCGCATCGCTGAGCTCCAGGTGCTGCATCACGCCGCCATCGCGCGCCACCGTGAAGTGCCAGGAGACACCCACGTGGCCGGCCAGCGCCCATTCGCGCGCGGTGTGTGCATAGCCGGCCATGATGTGCAGCACGGCCGCCGCGGGGACGTTTTCGCCCGCCCAGAAGGTGGCTTCGCCGCGCGGGCCACGTGCGCGCCACGGCACCCACTCGGCGGCGGGATAGCGCGGCTGCGACGTCACGATGCCAGCCCGGCGAGGCCCAGCCGGATCTTTTCCAGCGGCGAAGCTGGCCCTGTGCGCGTACGGCCGGGAGCACCGATGGGAACGCGCTGGACCTGTTCGCGCCGCACCGCCTCGCGCACCTTCGCCACCACCGCCTGCGCGCTGGCGAAGCTCGCCTCCAGCTCTTCGAGTGTCTCGCCCTGCACCATCTCCGGGTCGAGCGCGGGGTCGCTGGCGAGGAACGATTCACGCAGCCGTCCCGCGAGCGCCCGCCGGGCAGCTTCGTTCGCCGCCACCAGCGCCTCGTGTTCGCTGGCGAAGCCGTCCAGCCGGGCCGTCACGGCGTCGCGCTCGCTGCGGATCGCTGCGATTTCGGCCTGCAGCGTTTCGATGCTGAGCTCCGGCTGTGCGGCGGCTCCTTCGCCTTCGGGTGCGCCCGGCCCTTCGTTGCGTGCGTCTTCCATTTCAAGCTCCTTGCGTGTGCTGGTGAGGAGTTGAAGGGGCAAGCGCGATTAACCCAAGTGGGCGATGTCGCTCTGGTTCGAACTTCGTCCCGCTGCTACCCTCGCCCGGTATGCTTCGAATGCGAACCCGTGCCTGGCTGGCGCCGATCGCCCTGCTTGCGCTCGTGGCGCTGGCCCTCGGCGCTTGCAGCAGCAACACGAACAAGACGGTCGCGAACGCGGCTACCGTGGCTGCCCAATACACGCCCACGCAGGTCGGCGCGGCGACGGCGACGCCCGCCGCCAGCCCCACAGTCGCCTGGCCCGGTCCCGCGCCGGCGATGACGGCCAACATCACGGCTATCTTTCCGGCGAACGGTGCGAAGGTCACGCAGGCATCGACGCGGCTCAACAAGAACACCCAGCTTGGCGGCGTCTGTGCCGATATCTCCTTCGCCAGCCCGGTCCAGAGCATCCAGTGGTTCCGCATGGCGGTCGATGCCAAAGAGGTGACGGCGAAGCTCACCGTGCTGGTCAAAGCCGACAGGAAGACCGGCCAGATCTGCTATGCGGTCGATGCCGGAATCCCCGTCGGTAAGCACACTGCGGCCGTCTCTGTGCAGGACCCGAGCGACACGACCGGGAAGATCCTGCAGATTGTCGCCTGGGCATTCGAAGTGGTCTGAACTGGCCCCGGGCGGGCGATCAGCGATCGGGCCCCAGCAGCGCCAGCAAACGCATCCCGATGAGCGGCAGGTGGCGGCCGGGCCGCCGCACCCAGCCCACTTCGCGCTGCAGGGGCGGGTCGAGCGGGATGCCAACGACATCGCGCCGGCCCGCGAGGCTCATCGCCGGGGCGAAGGCGATGCCGCCGCCCGCCGCAACCATCGCCAGCAGTGCCTGCAGGCTGCGCAGCTCGATGCGCGGCGAGAGCGCGATGCCCCGCTCGTTGGCTGCCGCTTCCACCTGCGCCCGCAGGCCGTGGCCGGGCATCGAAAACAGCAGCCCCGGTTCAGCCAGCGGCGCCGCGAGGGGCAGGATCGAGCGCTGAGCCCACGGGTGGGATGGTGCCACCGCCAGCAGCACCGGTTCGGCCAGCAGCGGGTGCACCTCCAGCCGTGAATCGCGCAGTGGCAACACCAGCAGCGCGAGGTCGAATTCGTCCGCCACAACGCGCGCGATGGCATCGTCTGTGCCGAGCATCTCGACGTGGATGCGCGCCGCCGGGCTCTCTGCGCGGATGACGCTGAGCGCGGCCGGCAGCAGGTTGTCGGAGAGCGTCTCGGTCGCGCACAGCCGCAGCGTCCCGCCGACGGCGCCGCCGGGGTCGGCGATGAGGCGCGTCGTGGCGGCGATATCATCGAAGACGCGGTCGGCACAGTCGCTCAGGGCGAGCGCCGCCTCGGTTGGGACCACGCGGCGGCCTACGCGGTGAAACAGTGGCGTGGCCAGCTCCTCTTCGAGCAGGCGCAACTGCTTGCTGACGGACGGCTGGGCGACGTGCTCGCTTTCCGCCGCCGCGGTCACGCTGCCGGTGCGGATCACGGCCCGCAGGTAGCGAAGCTGGTGGAGTTGCAACATGCCTCCTGGCTATCGAAACGATGAGATCAATATCTTAGACCGCCAGTGAGCCGGGGCGCTATCGTACTCTCGAGCCACCACCCGTGGCCCGGGGAGCAGCCCATGTCCAACGATGCCTCATCGGTCAATGAAAGCGTGCGTGGCCAGTTCGGCGCAGCGGCCGCCGCCTACGCCACGAGCGCCGTGCACGCCTCCGGCCCCGACCTCGCGGCGATGGTGGCGCTCGCCGCACTCACCGGCAGTGAACGCGTGCTGGACCTCGGCTCGGGCGCCGGCCACTGCGCCCTCGCCTTTGCCGCGAAGGCAGCGAGCGTGCGCGGCATCGACGTCACCCCGGAGATGGTGGATGTGGCCAACGGCCTCGCCGGCCAACGCGGCCTCACGAATGTCACCTTCGAAGTGGGAGATGTCGCGCGGCTGCCGTTCGAAGACGGTTCCTTCGACCGAGTCACCAGCCGCCTGAGCGCGCACCACTATGCCGACCCGGCGCGCTCGCTCGCTGAGGCGTTTCGTGTCCTGCGCCCCGGCGGAATGTTCCTCCTCGTCGATTCCGCCGCACCGGAAGATCCGGCGCTCGATACGTTCTTCCAGGCGGTCGAATTCCTCCGCGACCCTTCGCACGTACGCAACTGGCGTGGCAGCGAATGGGTGCGGATGGCGCGTGCCGCGGGCTTCGAGGGTGCCACCGTGCGCGAGCGCTTCGCGCCGTTCATCGATGGCGCCTCGTGGGTGCAACGGATGCACACGGCGCCCGCACGCGTAGCCATGATCCGTGAACTGTTTAGCGGGGCAACGCCGGCTCAACGCGCCGCTTTCGAGCTGCGCGACGACCCCTGGGGCCTGCACATCCCGTTCGTGCTCGTCACGGCGGAGCGCCCGCGCTAATCCCCGGTGAGGCGGTCGCCGAGCAGCCGCCCAATCGCCGGCTCAAGCTGCCACTGCGCGGCGAGCGCGGCATATTGCGCCCGGCCCGCCGCTATCGAACGGGTGCGCCCTTCACCGGGCGGCCGCAGTTGCGCCCGGAGCATCACATTGCGCGCCGTGTGTTCCGGCGAGATGAATTCGATCACGTCGACACCATAGCCGCAGGCTTCGAGCGCGGCCGCGCGCAACCCATCGGTGATGAGGTCTGCCAGGCGGTGCCGGAAGAGTCCAGGGCCGGTCAATGCACTCCAGGCGGCGTTCCCGGCGCCGGCGCGCTCGCGCTCCCCAATCTGGGCAACGACTTCGTGCTGGCAGCAGGGGGCCACGACAATCGCACGCGCTCCCAGCTGCACACCGGCTGCGATTGCCTCGTCGGTCGCGGTATCGCAGGCGTGGAGACTGACGAGGATGTCGATTGGCGCTTCCGTTGTGAGCGCCCGGTGCTGTTCGGCAAACGCGCCGATCGTCTCCGCCCGGAAGGTGGCGCGATCGAAGCCCAGCCGCCGGGCGGTCTCTGCGATGGACGCAATCAGTTCGGCGTTCTGGTCGATTCCGGTGAGCTCGACCGCGATGCCGCGGATTTCGCCATAGACAGAGAGCGCGAGGCTGAGGTAGGCCTTGCCGCAACCTGCATCGACCACGCGGACTGGCCGGGCAGCTTCGGCAGCCGCATCCCAGGCGGCGAGTGGCCGGAGCAATTCGAGATAGTGTTGGACCTGCCGGTATTTGTCGCGTGCCTGGCCCCGGAGCTCCCCGTTGAGGCCGAAGAGGCCCGTCGCCATGAAGAGCGCCTGCACGCGCGGGTCACTATCCGGGAGGGGGTGGTGGTGGATGTCGTCGTGCGGCCGCACCGCCATTGCAGTGCTGGCGGCAAGCGCGCCGTTGAGTTTCCCGCGGCCGATGAGCCAGCGCCCGCCTTTGCTCAGGCGCGCGTGCCAGTCCCGCTCGCGCGCAAGGAGGTGGATATTCCTCGGCCCATCGGCCATGAGCGCATCGACGCGCGCGGGCCACGCATCGATGCCAACGGTCTCGGTCACCTGGCGGCTGCTGCTGTCGAGGACGAGCTTCACCGCCGAGGCGCGTGCGAGCATGACCGGTTGTGCCGTCACCTTCTCCCAGCGCTGCGGAGGTAGCACCGCTGCCGGGCCGGCCGCATGGGAACGTGGCCGCACAAAGATGCACTTCGTCCACGTCGCATCGTGCGTGCGCAGCCCGGCCACGTCGTTGAGTATGGAGATCATTGGGGCCAGAGGGCTTTCGTCGCTTCGGGGCACCACTTGAGTGTAGCGCCTTTGTCCCTCGAACCCCGCCCGGCCCCTGCCCGTTTGCACGCCGCGCCGCGCTCGCGCACGATCCCGTGGCTGCCACTGCAGCAAGGGACGCCCGCCATGCCGGATTGGGAAAAACTCCATGCCGAAGCGCTCGACATCTTCGTGCGATACCTCCAGATCGATACCTCCAACCCGCCGGGGAATGAAAAACCTGCGGCGCGCTACCTCGGTTCACTCATCGAGCGCGCCGGCCTGACCTGCGAATACATCGAGACCGCGCCCGGCCGCGAAGTCGTCATTTCGACGATCAAGGGCGATGGCAGCAAGCGGCCCCTGATGCTCTGCAACCACACCGACGTGGTGCCGGTCGAACGGGCATACTGGCACGTCCCCGCGTTCGAAGGGGTCGTGGAAGATGGGCGCATCTACGGTCGCGGTGCCGTTGATATGAAGGGCTGCGGCATCATGCAACTCATGGCATTCCTGTCGCTCAAGCGCGAAGGCGTGCCGCTCAAGCGAGACCTCGTCTTCTGTGGCGTCCCCGATGAAGAAGCCGGCAGCGAATACGGTATGGTCTGGCTCTGTGAGCACCGACCCGACCTCGTCGATGTCGAGTTCGAGCTCAGTGAAGGTGGCGGCGGCAGCACCCGCTTCGGCGGCCAGGAAGCGAAGCTCTTCAGCGTGGCCACGAACGAAAAGGACATCTGCTGGCTCCGGCTGACGAGCATCGGCCGCCCGGGGCACGGCAGCGTTCCCCACTCCGAAAATTCCGCCGTGTTCCTCGCCCGGGCGCTCGTCCGCCTCGCCGATTGGGAGCGCGACCTCGTCTTCACGCCCGAAACCGAAGCCTATATCGAGCGCCTTGCCGCCGCTGGCCTCATGCCACCGCCCGCCGATCGGGCCGCTGTCGAAGACCGCATCCGCAAGACACCGGAACTGCTCGCCATGTTCATCAACACGCTGAACTTAACGATGCTCAACAGTGGCATTAAGGCGAACGTCATCCCCGCCAAAAGCGAGGCAGTCATCGATTGCCGCCTGCTCCCCGGCCAGCACAAGGAAGCATGGATGCAGCAGGTGCGCGATCGCATTGGCGACGACCGCGTCACGGTCGAGCTCTATTCACCCGACCAGGGAGAGCCAGTCGCCGTGCCCTGGGACACCGAGCTCTTCCGCACTATCCAGTCCGTTATCAAGGAGGCGATGGAGGACGCGATCATCGTGCCGGGGATGACCGTCGGTGGTACGGACAACCGCTTCCTGCGCGCGAAAGGGATCCCTGCCTATGGCTTCATCCCCTGCCTGCTGAGCTCCGAAGAGCGCCGCGGGTTCCACGGCAACGACGAGTTCCTCACGGTCGAGAACTTCCAGATGGGTTGCGAACTCATGTATGACATCGTCCGCCGCATGTGCATCTGAGAGGCGCGCGCACCCTGCGCACAAAGGCCTATTGCTTCTCGTCGTCCGCGTCGCTGTGGACGACGAGCACGGGGACGCCGACGTGGCGGATGACATCCTCCGCGACGCTCCCGAGGAAGAGGCGCTTCAGGCCGGAACGCGCGTGCGTTGCCATCACGACGAGGTCCGCACCGCATGCCTTTGCCTGCTCGACGATGGCGTTTGCCGAGTCGCCCTCGGCTACCACGGTTTGCCACAGGGGCGTGCCAGAATTCGTCCGCACCGCGTCGAGATAGGCGCTCGCCGCCGCCTCTTTCGCGACCTCCGCATCCGCCAGCGCAGCGACGGAACCGGAGGCGCCGAACGACTCCGCTGCTGTCGCACCAACCATGGCGCCATAGCCCGGCGTCACCTGCAAGAGGACAACGCTCGATTCGAACCGCCGTGCCATCTCCGCGGCAAAGGGGAGCGCCGCCTCCGCTTCAGGCGTGCCATCCAGTGGGACGAGGATCTTTGTGAACATCACGGGTTCCTTCCAGCCAGGGTTTCGGCTTGTGTTGCGTTGGCGGCCGGGGGCCGGAAGGGCTTCAGTCACCGTTCGCTCTTAACCCTGAGCGTACCCGTCACCGGACCAGCGCGCCACAGCGGCAGTGAGCCGGCGCTACCGCCCAACCGCCATGTTGCGCAGCCGGCGGATGCGCTCTTCCAGCGGCGGATGGGTGCTGAAGAGGTTGCTCATGCCCCCGCCCCCGCCGCGGAACGGCTTCACGATGTAGAGCGCCGAGACCGCCTGCTGGGCCGGCGTGTCCTTGAGCGGACGCGTCTCGACGCCGCGCTCCAGCTTTTCCAGGGCGCTCGCGAGCGCCTCGGGGTCGTGGGTCACTTCAGCGCCGGTCCGGTCGGCCGCATATTCGCGCTGGCGGCTGATCCCAAGCTGGATCAGCGTCGCCGCGATCGGCGCGATAAGGATGGCGACGAGCATCAGCAGGCCGTTCTGCTCGTTGCGCCTGCCGCCCCCGAAGATCTGCGAAAACATCAGCACCTGGGCGATCATCTGGATTGCGCCCGCCAACGTCGCGACGATGCTGCTGGTGAGGATGTCGCGGTTCTTCACATGCCCCATTTCGTGCCCGAGCACCCCGCGAAGCTCGCGGTCCGTCAGGATGCGCCGGATCCCTGTCGTCACGGCGACCACGGCGTGGTTCGGGTTGCGCCCGGTGGCGAAGGCGTTGGGTGAGTCGGTATCGACGACGAAAACGCGCGGCATGGGCATGCCCGAAAGGTTCGCGACCTCCCGCACGATAGCGTGCAGGTGCGGCTCCTGGGCCTCCGTGACTTCGTGAGCGCCCGCCATCTTGAGCGCCATGGAGTCGCTGAACCAGTAGGCCGCGAAGTTCATGATCCCGGCAAACAGCAAGAAGAGGACGGCGCCTGCTGCTCCGCCGATGAGCCCGCCGACGGCCACAAGGATACCCGTGAGCGTGGCCAGCATCACAGTAGTTTTGATGACGTTCATCGTGGGTTGGATGCCTCCCGGGACCGGGGCAGGTGCATCGGCCCTGCCGGGTGCCCGTGCTGTAAGTATACGGGGAGCCGCCACCGCCGCATGGTAAAGAGGTGCTGAAGAAAGCACGCCTGCTCAGCGCGCCGCCCTGGCCAGCCGGTTGCGCATCGATAACCATTTGCGGCAGGCCTCCCAGCCGTTGGCCGCCAGCAGCCCGATCGGTAGGAAGTAGACGACGCCCCAGAGGACGAAGGCGGCATAGCTCACCACTGCCACAATAACAGCGAAGATGATCTGGTCGCGGTACCTCACCGGGCACGTTGGGGGGTCATCGATCATGAAGAAAGCGAAGAAGAGTGCCGCCTGCATGTCTGGTGCTCGAAACACCTCTGCCACCTGCGCCGGGGGCAGCTGGAAGCTAGCCTCGGTGAACAGCAGGAAGTAGGCGCCCAGGAAGACCAACGCCAGCGGCAGCTTGTTGATGCGATCGGCAATGAAAACGCCACCGGCAAGGAGGATGAGGGCGCCCGGCAGGCCGAGGTTCGGGAGTGCACCCCACCAGCTCTGGGCGCTGCTGAAGATGAGCGACGAAAGCACCAGGCCGGCCGCCGCAGGATTGAGCACGTTGTTCATGCGCCACCGCAAGACGTGCTTGCTGGCGATGGCGAGCATCGCCGTCGCGACCGGCACGCGCAGCGGTTCGAGCGGGCTGATGATGAACCCCACGATCACACCTGTCAGGATTGCCCCGCTCGGAAACACCCAGATACCGCGGAAGCGGCGCTGGATCACCACGTCGAGCAGGGAGGCGCCAACGGTCGCCCCGACGAGGCCGGGCAGCACCGCATTGGTCCCGGCGACGGGCACCGCCAGTGCCGCCAGCAGGCCGAAGACGATGAACAGGTAGCCCTTTGGCGTGCGGAAGAACTTCCGTACGACACGGATTTGTGGGACGGCGCTCGTCGCTGTCGCGGCCGTCACGCGCGGTGCCTCGCGAAGCTTTTCGTCGTGTGGATGGCCAGGCCCTCATCAACGATCAGGCCGTCGATACCCTGCGCTTCCAGCAGCGCAATCCCCGCTTCCGGGCCCAGCACGAAGGCTGCCGTCCCCAGTGCGTCCGCCAGCATGGCAGACGGCGCGATCGTCGTGACGCTCATGGCGTGCGCACTCGAACGGCCAGTTTTTGGATCGAGAATATGGTGTGCCACTCCCGCTGCCCCCGCGCGTTCGTAATCACCCGATGTGCACACCGCCGCTCCAGAGACCCGCACAGAGTCCACCAGTGCTCGCGGCTTCCTCGGGTGACGGATTCCGACGCGCCACGGCTCGGCGGACGCATTCAACCCACCCGCCAGGATGTCGCCCCCGGCGTTGATCGCGAACCCTTCGAAGCCCTGCAGTTCGCGCGCGGCGAGGTCGATTGCCAGCCCTTTTGCCACGGCCCCCAGGTCCAGCGTCAGCGGCTGCCCAAGTGCCACCATCCGCCGCCCGCGGTCCATGTGCACATCGCGATAGGAGGCTTCGCCCGGCTTCGCCTCCCCGCCCTCGATAGCAAGCCCGGTCTGGTAGTTGCGGTTGAAACCTGCTGCGCGCATCGTCGCGCCGATCGTGGGGTCGAACGCACCGCCGCTGGCTCGTGCGACGGCGAGAGCAAAATCCAGCACCTCGTAGAGGAGCGGGCTCACCGGCATCGGTTGCCCGGTGCTCGCGCACAGCTGCATGAGTTCGCTGCCCGCGTCGAAGCGGCTGCATCGTGCCTCCACCTCCCGGAACCAGCCATAGGCGCGTGCTGCGGCTACTGCGCCCTGCCGTTCGCTGTCTCGCCCGACAATGTCGATGGCGACCAGGGTATCCATGAACACTTCCGTGGCGTGGAAGATGGGCTCCACAGTGCGCGGGGCCGCGCCGGCACCAGTCGAAGACGGCGCGAGGAGAGCCCGTCCCGCCGGTAGCACCACCTAACTGGCCTGCGCGAGGGCGTTGGCGACAGCCTGCTTGTAGGCGCGGGAGCTGTCCGTCGCTCCCGAGACATAGTCAGTAGGCGTGTCCTGTTTTGACAGCACCTCGTTGACGAGCGGGTTGACGTAGTGGCATGGATAGTGCGTCTGGCAGCTGGTCACCCGCGCGGAAACGATACGGCCTCCCTGGATGACGACCGTCGCCCCGATATCACCGTGTCGGCTGCTGCCATTGGCCACATACGTCCCGTCCTTGTAGCGCGACGCCGCAGTTGGGGTTGCCGTTGGTGGTGGTGGCGGGGGTTGAGTGGCAGTGGGAGCGCTGCCGGTGGAGCCGCTGCTTCCGGGAGCCGTGGGTTGGGCCGCCGTCGCAGCCGGAGTTGCTGTCATGGGTATCGGCGTCGGTGTCGCGACCGCACCCGCGAAGAGAGTCGCGCCCGGGATCGCTGTGACGGGCGGAGCAGCCGAGATCGGCACCGCTGCCCCGGAAAGTTGCGCCTCGGCAGCGCGAGTCTGCAGATAACCCACGGCATAAATCGAAAGGATTGCGGCCGAACCAACGCCGGCGAGGGTGCGAGTGACCTGTTTGGGACTGCGCCGCCGTGGGATATTCGTCGTCCCCGCGATATCCTCGCCGCGTTTTTCGGTGCTCCGACCAGGTTGCATCCGGCCAATCCTCCGATCCCACGGGCACCCGCCTGCCCGGAGCGCCCAAGAGCCGCCCACCGAAAGCTACGCAGGCAACATTAGAGCGCCATTGGAATCGGACGCGACCTTTCCATTTTCTTGCCGGGTGGTCAGTCAGGAATATCCCTGCCGATGAAGCGCCAGAACGCGATCGCCGCAAACACAGCCATCCACGCCGCCAGGACGGCGGCGCCGCGCCCCGCCGAAGTGCCGGAGCTGCTCGCCACGAACGATCCGATGGGCGAATCGCCCGGCACGACACCGTTGAGGTGCATGACTGCCGCGATGTTCGCGTTGAACAACCAGCCCGGCACGTGCGAGAGCCAGCCGGTGGCATTGGTCAGCAACCCGGTGAAGATCGACTCAAGGAAGAAGCAACCAAGAGAGAAGCCCACGGCCATCCCCGCGGAGCGCCAGATCGTCGCAAAGAGCAATGCCATCGCGACGAATGGCAGGATGACGAACGCCGTCCGCCCGATACCCGCAATGGCCGACCAGAGTCGCGCGGCGTCCATGACGCCGAACGGGAGCCCATAGAGGTTGCTCCAATACGCGCTCAGTCCGATGGCAACTAGCAGCCCGACGGCCACCGCCACCACGGTGAAGAGGACGGCGACAACCGTCTTGCAGATGATGAAGTGGTCGCGCCGGACGCCGCGGCTGATGGCGTGCCCGGCGGTGTGCCAGTCGAACTCGTTCCCCATCATCGTCGCTGCAAAGACCACGCAGATGAGCGTCACAAAGAATCTTTCGAGTTCGAGGCCATAGGGCACCACGTGGATAAACGCCATCCCGTTGCGCGCTTCCAACCAGTGCTCAAACCCCCGTCGCCGCCCCCCCGGCCCTTGCTGGATGCGCAGCCAGAGCAGGCTGTAGAACACCGCAACCAGCGTGCCAGCGGCCGCGAGCAGGATGTATGTCATGCGGCGATGGGTGGTTTTGAAGAGTTCAGCGCGGAGGGCTTGCACCATCGTGTCGGCTCGCAGGCCACCTTCGGCCACGAGGAAATGCTCTCAGATACTCGCTGCGCTCGCAATCACAGGCCCTGAACGTCTCGCGCCCGCTCGGGTCGCTGGTCAGGGGGTGGGCAAGAAAAGCTGGTATTTCCCGGCGACCTGCGTGCCACCGAAAATCGGTGCGTTGATCGTCAGTGTCATCGGCCCGGTGGTGGCTCCGACGGTGTTCCTGATGGCCACAACGAGCGTGACATTTCGTCCCTGCCCGCTTGAAACGACCACATCTGCGCGGCCGCCGAGCGTCGCGATCGGGTTGAACGATTGCCCCGCAGCTGCCAGGGACGCGTTTTTCAAACCCACCTGCCCGAAGTCCTGCCCCGCATCGGTGATCCACAGGTCGATGAGCACGATCGTTGTTTTGCCCGCGGTCTGGGCCTTCCCGACAGCCTGTGCGAGGGCATCTGCTTCCTGCCCACCGGTTGCCATGAGGATGCAGCGAAAGTATTCGACCGGGTAGGTGGCCACGCGTTGGGCCTGCACCGAGACGCCGTTGATCACCTGCTGGATGCTGACGGGCGTCGAGACCTCCTGGATGGTGCCGCACTGTGCCGACTGCTGGACAAGGTCCGGCGAAGGCGAAGGCGAGGCCGCGGCGCTTGCTGCTGCGCTCGGCGTCGCCCGCACGCCGGCGACCTGGTCTGTCGCTGGTGTCAGCGCCGATGGCGCGGCTGCCGTGTTGGGCTGGCCGGGCGCGGACGAGGCCGGAAGGGCGGGTACCGTTGTTGACGTGGCCCGTGGTTGTGCGGCGGATGTCGCCTTCGTGACCACGGTCGGGAGCACGACCGGTGGGGTTGAAGCTGCCGGTGCTGCCACCGTTTGCGTGGCTGGGCGTGACAGCTTCTGCGTTTGGCCCTGTGCGCCCCCCGGCTGGACAACGAAGGCGAGGAGGATGATGCCGGCGACGATGGCGATGGGGACAAAGATCTGCGGTTTGCGCAGGCGCGCGATCACCGCCGGGTCGATCAACGGAGGCGGAGGCGTAGGCCGCTGGTGCACCGCCCTACCCTATCGCCGCCATCGCCCACGTCACGATGCGGAGAACCCTGATGGACCGCCTGCTACAAGGACTATTTTCGGGGAAGATCCCCCGAGACTCGAAGCCAACGGCCGCGCTAAGCTGCCTCCGTGAAGTGGCTGATTGTCTTCGTCCTGTTTGGCTTTGGCGCGGCCGCCTGCGGCAGCGGTCATGGGGCCGCCGCCACGGCACTCCCGACGCGCACCATCAGCGTGCAGGCCGGTGGCGCCCCGGTCACACTCACGGTCGAAATCGCTTCCACAGAGAGTGAACGCGAGCAGGGGCTGATGTATCGCCAGTCGCTTGCCGAAACAGCGGGCATGCTCTTTCTCTTCCCCGCGCCGAGCAGCGTCGGCTTCTGGATGAAAAACACCTATATCCCGCTGGACATCGCATACCTGGATGACCTTGGCCGCGTGATGCAGATCGTGCACGGCAAGCCGCTGAGTGAGGCCCTGCTTTCGCCCGCGTCGTCCTATCACGCAGTGTTGGAAGTTGCTGGCGGCTGGTTCGAGCGCCACAGTCTCGGCGTTGGGGCGACGGTAACGCTCCCCGCGAACCTGCCGGCAGCGCACTGAACCCGGCCGGCGTGCTGGCTCAGCCAGCCTCGCGGAGCAGCGTGCGGCTCATCTGCTCTTGCAGGAGCAGCCCTTCGAGGTCGCGCCGATCGAGCGCGCGGTTGAAGTAGAACCCCTGGCCGAATCCGCAGCCGATTTCGCGCAGGAAGTCGAGCTGGTCCAGTGTCTCAATGCCCTCCGCAATCACCTGCATGAAGAGCGCATTCGCGAGCTCGACGACGGCGCGGAGCACAGGCCGGGCGGTCGCTTCCGTGTTCAGGCTCGCGACAAACGACTGATCGACCTTGATCACGTCGACTGGCAACCGCTGCAAGTAGCTGAGCGACGAATAGCCCGTGCCGAAATCGTCGATCGAAAGGCAGACACCGAGGCCCTTCAGCTCCCCAAGGATCTCCATCGTCTGGGGGACGTCGCCGAGCAGGACGGTCTCGGTGAGCTCGAGTTTCAGGTTCCGGGGGACGAGTCCCGTGGTTTCGAGCACGCGCTCAATTCGTGCGGCGAGGGCCGGCTGGCGGAATTCGTCGGCTGAGACGTTGACACTCATGGAGAGGGGCATGCCCGGCCGCATCGCCTGGAACGCCACTGCGTCGCGGCAGGCCTGTTCGAGCACCCACTGCCCGATCCGGATAATCTCGCCCGTCTCCTCTGCCACCGAGATGAACATCGCGGGCGAAAGCACGCCCCGGTGCGGATGATTCCATCGCAGGAGGGCTTCGACGCCCGCCAGTTCGCCGCTCTGCAGGTCGACGATGGGCTGGTACTGGAGCATCAGTTCGCCGCGTTCGACCGAACGGTGAAGGGAGTTGTCCAGGTCGAACTTCTCGGCAGAGAGCGCATCCATGTCGTGGTGGAAGGCGACAACCCTGCCCCGCCCTTCCGATTTCGCACCATAGAGGGCGATGTCGGCCTTGCGCAGGAGCTCCGTGATGGTGCGGTCGCCGGGGCCGCTCACCGCGCAGCCAATGCTGACGGAAGCGAAGATTTCGTGCCCGGCAATGGAAAAGGGCAGACGGCACGCATCGAGCATGCGCTCCGCCACCGCCAGTGCGGCGCCTTCGGCATCAGGCCCATCGACGAGGACGGTGAATTCGTCACCACCAAGGCGCGCCACGAGCTGGCCGTTCGATGAGGCTATGAGCCGCCGGCTGAGCGCCGCGAGGAGCTGGTCGCCGACACCATGGCCGAGGCTGTCGTTGAGCAATTTGAAGCGGTCCACGTCGAGAAAGAGCACAGCCACCTGTCCTCGTGACCTGCTCGCCGCGAGCGCACGGCTGAAGCTGGTCATGAACATGGCGCGGTTGGGCAGCCCGGTCAGGGGGTCGTGAAAGGCCTGGTGTTCGAGGTGCTCCGTCGATTCCTGCAGTGAGCTCGCCATGACGTTGAACGAGTGGGCGAGGTGGTGAATTTCGCGGACGTGGCTCGCTGGCAGGCGCATTGCCATTTCACCGGAGGCGACCTGTTCGAGCGCCTGCCCGATCTTCGAAAGCGAGTCTTGCAGGCTCATCGCCGCAAACGCCGCCGCGATCATGCTGATGACCGCGACGGCCACCGTGCCCGCCGCGATGGGGTTCATGCCCCCTTCATAGACGCTCCGAATGGCGAGCATGCCGCTCAGGACGGCCGAGCACAGCACCGTGCCCACCAGCAAACGGATGGGCAGCCGCGGGATCCGTAGCCACTCGCGGAACGACATTCACTCCCTGCTTTTCACCACGTCCCGGCCGCACCGCCCGCCTCTGCCGTGAAGGCCGTGGTCGGCGGGTTCTCCCTAAAGTTTCGGCCCGGCCGCCGCGCTTGCGTAGCCCCCCGGCGCCTGCCCGCGTGCCTGGCGACGCTCCAGGAAGGTGCGCTGGCGATTCGCGGCCGCGCGGGTGCGCAGGTATCATGCGGACGAGCCGCGCTCCGGAGGCCTCGTGAATAGCTATAAAGCCGAACTCTTCCTGCATGTCATCTCGGTCATCATCGCCATGGGGGTGACATTCGTATACCCGTTCTTGCAGGCGGCCGCAGAACGCAGCGGCGTCGCCGCGACGCGCTTCATGCTCCAGTTTCTCCTGCGGCTCGAAAAGATGGTGGTGATCCCGGGGGCAATCCTGCTCTTCGTCTTCGGCGGCCTCATCATCGGGAACAGCAACACGCCGAACAACTACAAGGACCATATGCCGGTCTGGCTCTCCGTGGCCATCGCCTGGTTCGTCATCGCCTTCGCAGCCGCCATCTTCGTCCAGCACCGCGACATGAAGGCCGGCGTGAAGGCACTCGAAGGTGTGCCCGACAGTGGAAGCCTCCCCGCAGACTACGTGGCCATCGGCAAACGCATGCAAATGGTCGGCGGCTTGCTCGGCCTCTCGGTGATAGGGATCGCCTTCCTCATGGTCTGGAAGCCGGGGCAATAACGGGCCGGACAATCACGCGGTCTCGGCTGCGTTCGGGATCAATCCAAGAGGAGCACATCCGTGGACATCGGGCTGATGGTCGAAGGCCAGAACGGCCTCACCTGGGAACGCTGGAGCCACATCCTCCAGATGGCCGAACGGCTGGGATTCCCGAGCGTCTTCCGCTCGGATCACTTTTTCATTGGCAAGCAGCAGGACTCTCTGGAAGCCTACCTTTCGTTCGTGTTGGCCGCGCGTGAAACGCAGCGAATCCGCTTCGGGCCGCTCGTCACCCCCATCACGTTCCGCACGCCCGTGGATGTGGCCCGGATGGCCGCCCAGATCGACGTCCTGAGCGGCGGCCGCTTCGTGATGGGTGTCGGGGCCGGCTGGAACGAGTCCGAGCACAGGGCATATGGGATCTCCTTCCCGCCCGTGAAGGAGCGGTTCGATCGGCTGGAGGAGGGCATCCAGCTTGCGCGGGCCCTCTGGACGCAGAGCCCGGCGGCATTCTCCGGGCATTTCTACAGCCTCGACGGCGCCGACTGCATGCCCCGGCCCGCCACCGGGCATCCGCCACTGCTCATCGGCGGCGGCGGCGAAAAGCGCACCCTGAAGCTCGTGGCCCGCTACGCGAGCGAGTGGAACGGCGTGAACTTCACGCCCGAAGTCTATGCCAGGAAAGTCGAGGTGCTGGCGCAGCACTGCGCGAAGGAAGGGCGGGACCCGGCCACCATCCGGCGCTCCATGATGGCATTCGCGCTCGTCGCACCGACGGCTGCGACGCTCGATCGTGCGACGGAGCGGCTCATGGGCATCTTCGGCGCACCGGCAGGCACGTCGCTCGCCGACTTCCGGG
>Ga0307372_10006637_pt1 | contig 16834 bp, 23 predicted proteins | sample OX1MG_FD_202533 | JGI IMG/M metagenome (GOLD analysis project Ga0307372, IMG submission 202533) | Soil microbial communities from Risofladan, Vaasa, Finland - OX-1 | ecosystem: Environmental > Terrestrial > Soil > Coastal area > Acid sulfate soil | place: Finland: Risofladan, Vaasa | collected... | reverse complement strand
CGGCACCCACCACGCAGGCTGCGCGAGCAGGGCGAGGAAGTCCACATCCAGCCCATCACCGGGACCTAGAAGCAGTCTGACCTGGCCTTGCGAGGCCAGCGCTCTTTCCTTTTTCATAGCTACGCGTGCATTTTTTCACCCGCGTATCGTTGGACGAATGAAAAGCTCCGATAAGGAGCCAACCAAAGAATCTTTGTTGTGTCTGAGCGAAATTGGCAGAGCCTGAGGTTTAGGTCAATGCGACTCACGGCGGCGAGGTGGACTCACTCTGATGACGCACGACGGACGTTCTTCAAGGCCTCTTCAACGTCATTCAGCGCAACGATTTCTTCGCCGAACATCTCCGTGCTGCGGTCCCAGGCGATAAGTGCGCGGTGAATTATCACCAAACGTAGTTCATCTAAGATAGTCCGCAGTCTTTTGGCTTCATTCAGCGCTTCGGCCAATTCTTTATCGCCTTTTCGGCACGAGACTCGATGTACTCCCTCCACTTGAGGGGGTCCTTCATCAGCCTATCGAGCTTCCGCATTACCTCCTCGTCTTCCGCGTGGCCCGCCTTCATCTGCGTCTTACTACCCTCGCTTCCTTAAAGACTCTACCCCAAAATTGATGGGCATTGTCACAGAGTATTCCGAAAGTAAACTCAGGTGGCATTAGTGCGAGGGCTCAATGGCAAGTGTGGAACGCTGGATAGCAACGAATTTAGCAGAGGTCAGAGGAGGAGCGTCTCAAGAGTAATGGCTCAGAGAATGAAGGTCGCAAAGGAAATCGGAGACGAGGAATTCGACCAGATAATGGCAAGAGTCCTCTCAGAGGACGAAAGGCTACTCGAAAGACTTGCCAAGATCTAGCGCGCCTTGCAGATTCCAGAAGCACTTGCAATTGCCTATCTGACTGGCTAGGAACGTCTCCAGAGGTGCGACATCCACTACCTGACGCCCGACCTGAGGATCATCCCCTTCTGCTCGTTCAACGTGATCCCAGAGTGGTACCGCGACAAGATCCAGCAAAAGTACGGCCTGCCAATCGAGGCCTGGGAGGCGAAGAACGGCAAGAAGCTAGAGGACGGGCTCTACCGCGGAACCCTGAGGCGGGGCACCCACCATGCGGACTGCGGATGCGCGGTCGGCGAGCAGGGCGAGGAAGTCCACATCCAGCTGATCACGGGCACCTAGGAAGACCTCAACAGACGACAAAGTTGAACTGGGCGGGTACCCACGAGGGGCTCTCGCGCTTTCCCCGTCTCCGACAGAGACGCTTAAATTGCCCGTCCGACTATTTTGTGGTCAATGACGATGGGCGAAACCCGAATTTCGTTGAGGTTGCTTGGTCCGCGGGGCGACGCTAAGGTCGAGATGCTGGTCGACACCGGGTCAACGTTGACAAAGATACCGAGGTCAGTTGCCAGCAAAATCGGTATCGCACCCCGCTACAAGGCCGAGGTCGTGCTGGCCGACGGTCGAGTCATCGAACGAGACGTATCAGAAGCAGTTGCAGAGTTCAACGAGATCACAAATACAATCCCACTGCTGATTGGCCCTGATGGCGAGGAACCGCTTTTGGGTCTAACGACGCTTGAGGTATTCAGGTTGAAAGTCAATCCAGTGACGCAGAAGCTGGAGCCTGCTAGATTCATCGAATATGCCTTGACCTAGCGGAGCGCGTGAATGCCGATGCCGTCTTTCGGTCAGGGACAACGGTCTCCGCGCCGTAGGCGAGCAGGGCGAGGAAGCCCACATCCAGCCGATTACTGGGACCTGATTCCACGCAACAGCTTCGAATCTTCTTCGCGGTGCAAAGCGGTAGTCGAAGGGACCGGCGGGACTCGGCTCAATATGCTGCCCCTCGCGGGGCTATTTCGTACACGACGATTGTCTTTTCCCTTCGCCTCAATTCGTAGACGATTCTCCAATCGCCTAACCTGATTCGGAAGGTGTCGTCGTATCCCTTGAGCTTCTTGACGTCGAATAGCTTCACGGGGGCGAACGACTCCTGAAGCGCGTCGATTGCTTCAACGGACCTTTTCTTGATGTGTATCGGAGCCTTCTCAAGTCCCTTGCTGGCGTTCTTCGTCAGGACGACACGATACAACTAGGAGACGGCTCTCTTCCTGACCTCTTTCCATTCTTCAAAACCACCTTTCGCAAATTCCTTTCTGCCCGCTTCTATCGCCTTTGCTTCCTCCTCCATAGGAACCACCTCTTGAACGAGCATCATCTTGATCTCCTCGATATCTCGGCGCATGAGCCTAACCTCGTCATGGATCTGCTTGATTTCGCTCTTCAAGTCCAATCTTGATTGAAGTTTGCTCTGTCGGATAAACTTTAGCTCTTCAAGACAGCCAACATCTCGACCTGCTATGCCGTGAGGGTGTCTGCGGCAAAGGTTTCTCAGCGGGACAAATCCTTGGTCATCTGTTGGGCGTTCTTCAAGCGCTTCGCCTTCCCTTCATTCATCTCCTTGATGGACTGGTCGGTCCTTGAGCGATATTGCGTATCAAGAATCTCCCATGTCTGCTGGCGGATTTCTTTGTCACTTGAGCCCCTTGCAAGGCCGTCCTTGAGCATGGCTATGAGGTGCTCTACGGTCTCCCTATCCACAAGGTACTCCAGCTCACCTCTGGCCAAGGCGGGCAGACCGAGCTCGGCGAAGTAAATAAGGCAATTCGTCCGCCTGTCTCGAGTATAACCAAGACGAGGAGCGCCTCCAGCGCTGCGACATCCACTATCTCGCCCCCGACCTGAGGATAATCCCCTTCTGCTCGTTCAACGTGATCCCCGAATGGTACAGGGACAAGATTCACCAAAAGTACGGCTTGCCCATAGAGGCCTGGGAAGCCAAGAACGGTAAGAAGCTCGAGGACGGGCTCTACCGTGGCACCCTCAGACGAGGCACTCACCACCCGGGCTGTGGATGCGCGGTCGGCGAGCAGGGCGAGGAAGTCCACATCCAGCCGATCACCGGGACCTAGAAAGCGATACGCGCTAAACAGCGAACTTCGCTGAAGGACTCCCAGCCGGCCCGAGGTCATGTGGTTGGGGGATTGTCACCAAGGCCATTGATTGCTGCAGTGAGTCACAGGAGGCTCTCGACGCTCACCCCAAACTCATTACGTGAGCCTCCATCAGAAAGGCTGTTCATGCCACGAATGGTCGATTGGCGTTGCTTGCTCCGCAATTTTCCTCTTTACCTGGATTCGAATATTTGTCTTGCTGAGTCCGCATTCCATAGATGCACTTCATGTCGGGTTCACGGTCGAGACTGGATACGCCTCTGATCAACTGTCCGAGCAGCTTCATGTCTACGCGATCCAATGAGAAACCACACTATGTCCGGTTTACCTCGCTCCGAGCGGGAAACCTGAACTCTCTGCGGTCATTCTTCCGAATCGCCAATCTGGGCGCGGCCAACGCATATTAGCTTTATTCCTATATTGTAGGCGTATGACGAAGATTTTTGACAAGACGAGAGTCAGAGCAGTCCTAATCGCTCTTCTTTTCCTGATGTCGGGAGTGGGGGCGTCTATGCTCATCAACCCGGCGAACGCTGCTCCGAGCTCGTCTTCGTCATCCGCGGCGGCTCCTGTCGCGGCTGCGACCCCGCTCACGCAGGCGATGGCCAACTGGGAGTACCCGAACGGCAACGCGTTCGGCTGGGACTACAACCCGCAGAACCAGATTAACAGCTCCGACGCCCAGTACCTGGGCATAAGCTGGGTCTACCCAATACCCTCCCCTCCGCAGGCGGATATCAGCCTCATCGGCTTCGGCGGCGTTGGCGTCACCATAATGCCTCTGATAGTCAACGGCACGGTCTTCGCGATGACCAACTTTGACGAGGTCTTCGCCTTCAACATCGCGAACGGCAACCTCCTCTGGACCTTCCAGTCGCCCCTCGCTCCCAACCAGACTGCGGGTTTGGGCGTAGGGAAAGTCGCCACCCACGCCCACGATGGCAACGAGCAGTTCACGACTGCGACCTTCGGTAGCGGCGTGCACGGGCCGACCTTTTGGTTCCAGGCCGGCAACGCCCGAGTCTACGCCCTCAACGCCATCACCGGGAAGGAGGAGCTGAATTTCACCAGCTTCACCGGCCTGAGCATGGTGGCAGGGAACAGCCCGACGAGCACATACCCAGGCAACGACCCCAACTTATCCATCAACCAGCCGCTTGGAATCCTCGTCACCAGCAGGGAGTCCGGCAGCAGTGAGAGCACCGGCAGGCAGTTCTTCGCCGGATGGAACCTGAACACCAACCCGCCGAGCCTGAAGTGGATTTCATACGACACGCCCCCCCAACCGGGAGGCAACGTTCCGTTGGATCCGTACTGGGCCCAGCAGCAAATTGCCAACATGACAGGGACGGCCTCGACCTTCGATCCCGCTAAAATCGGCTCGACCAACGGGTACACTACTCCCGCTGAAATCGCGGGCGGCTTGCTGAACAACACCAACGACAACATCGTCGTGAACTGGAAGAGCCTTTCGGCCGCGCAACTCAACGCCAGCCTCTACAACGACTGGGGATACTCTAACCAGAGCGCGCAGTGCCAGGCCGTCACCGGCGGCTATTCCACAGGCTCCGTGGCCGCCGGATGGGGCGCCCAGTGGCTAATGGGCACAGGACCGACCGCGGGCATGATCATCGTGAACACCAACAACAGAGACCCGTACGTTAGCCCCTGCATGCCAGGACCCGACCTCTGGGCCGCGTCCTTCATGGCTCTCAACATGACCACAGGCAAGATCATCTGGGCCTTCCAGTCAAACGCGCATGACGAGTGGGACTTCGACTGCTCTTGGTGGCAGGGGCTGGCCAACGAGACCATCAATGGAGTCAACACCCAGGTCATCTTGAAGACGTGCAAGAGCGGCTACGTCTACGAGGTGAACGCGGCGACCGGGCATCTCTACTGGGCATGGGGCCCGCCGGCCGGCATGGCCACACCAGGGCCATACCACTGCCCCGTCTGCTGGGCGTATAACCCTCTCAACCAGACTCAGATGACCGTGGACTGGCCGGCAGCCATGACCAACTGCGCCCCGGCCTTCACGACTGCCTGCATCACAGGCCCGCAGCCTAATTACTTCGCGTTCCCGTCTCCATCGATAGCGTCCACCGAGAGCGAGAATGCCTTCGACCCAGCGACGAACCAGCTATACATAGCAACACATAACGTACCAGCCTACGTTGGCTACACCCCGAACAACGCGAGCAGCTACTTTAAAGGCGACAATGGCCAAAGCTTCGTCCCCTGTCCTACCTGCGGCTACATCGCCAACAACGCCACCTTGTTTGACCTCAACGCCGCAACCGGCCAGCTCATGTGGCACTATAGTCCCGCGGCCAGCAGCCCCATCGGCAATACGGGATTCCGTGGTCCGATTGCAGTCAGCGGCAACCTGGTCTACATGACGTTGTCAACGGGAGACATCCTGATGATCAACGCGCAGACAGGCGGACTGGTCAGGGACTTCTACATGGGCGCCCCGATGGACGCCGGCTTGTCCATAGGATCCTCAATCGGCGGCCAGGAGTTCCTTATGGTCCCGGTAGGCACTTGCGGCGCCGGGGCAATCTCGACGTGTCCAGGGTCTACGCCCGGTGACCTCATCGCATTGACCCTGCAGAACGTCCCAACATCGACCACAGTGCAAACTGTCACTAGCACAACAACTTCCACGACCACTTCCACCACCACCGCACCTGGAACGGTAATCACGACAACGGTCACCGGACCCGGCGGACAGATAATCACGACCACAACCACAGTAACAGGACCAGGCGGATCGATAATCACCTCAACATCCGTCTCGACATCGACTACAGGAGTCAGCTCAACCGCACTGTATGGAATAGCGGCGGTAGCCGTGATCTTCATCATCGCCACGGGCTATCTTGCCATGAGGGGCAGGAAGCCCGCCTCCTAGTCTTGCTGCCGGTAGCGTTGCCTGGGCCTCGGGCCGCCCACCTTCGTCGTCATTCTTCCCGTTGGGCGGTCCTGAGGCTTGGGCTTAGGCATTTCCGTCGGTCTCAACGCGAGAAGAACGCTCCAAAGGGCGCAGGAAAGCTGGCGCGAGTACGCCAGGGGGCGTACTAATGATACAGTCCGGTAATCCCCCTATGTGAAGAAGCACACAGACTCAAGCCGGGCATTGGAACATCTAATATTGAGGAAGTCCGACAGGCGATTGTTGCACTACGAAGGACGGAGGGCCATAAATGGTCGCGGAGTTCGAAAAATGACGAGACTCCTGCCCGTGTTCTTCGCCACAGGCCTGCTGCTCTCGTTGCAGAGCGCAAACGCAGCCGTCCAGATGACTTCGGGCGTCACGCAGCCGTTCGGCAACACTCTGCCTCAAGGGACAACCTCCTACGCGGTGTACTACTCGTACCCCTCGAAGGCTCAGGTGGGGCAGAACCTGACAATCGCACTCACGCTGCATGTCTTGGCGTTCTCGGGAGTCCTAGCGTACATATCAGGATACTCTCTGGGGGCACAAGTCTTCATCGGGAACGACGTGCTCTCTTCGACAAAATTTGGTCCCGAGGGGACCAACAAGAGTGGTGACTTCCTGTACCCAGGTGGCGACTGGGGGCCTATCAACTTCACCTTCCCGCTGACGGAGGCGAATACCGGATTGACAAAGGGAGACTCAGCCAACGCTACCCTGTCGATAATTTTGCATGACGTAGTCTATTACGGGGAGCCAGTCCTCACCTACGAAACCGAGCCAGCGATGCAGGCGGACGGAGGGAACTTGTTGATCGAGAACGGGGTGGCTTCGAGTACCGCCACCACCTCGACCGTAGGTCAGGGAGGCGGTCAAACTCTACTCCCCTACGCCCTAGTGGCCTCGGGAGCCATCCTAATGGTGGCAGCAGTGTTTCTCCCCCGACGGCCCCCAATGAAATCAGAATTATGACGGAGCTAAGCGACAGCGGGTGACGTGACAACCCTATTGGAGCCAGCGCCGGGACCTTCATGCTATTCCGCAGAGGTTCTTAGTTGAAGGCGTCCACCAACAGTTGGATCAGCTCGCGTCGTCGCTCGGGCCTTTGGGGCAAGTCTTCCAACGTGTCTTCATCCAAGAGCGATTCGAGGCACCGTCTCACGGTCCCGGCCTTCTCAGGTCCGAGCTTCTTGACGAGGTCGTCCGCAGTCTTCTCAAGGTCAACCGCGGAAAGTACGACCCTACCCTGGTCGATAATCAAGTACTTCCCGCCTCCCTCCGCGATTAGGCCCGCGGCGAGCAGCTGCCGAGGTCCTCTTCCTCTCGGGGCTCTTCCTAGCCGTCGACCTCCCCGAGGCTCTTAGGACGACCACGTTGAAAAAGGTCTGGCAAAGCAAATCGCCTTGATAGTTGGGTGATTAGCGCTCCCAGCGTGCGGAGTGGAGGCCAGAACCGCTCGCCGCGACCTGCCGAGGGGACCATCCATCCCCGACGCCAATGACCCGGCGAGAGTGAGCAGGGCGAGGAAGTCCACATCCAGCCGATCACCGGCACCTAGACGACCCTGGCCTCGTGAGGCCAGCTCCTTTCATTTCAGTCGTTGGGCAAAGGATGAAATGTGGTTTTGCTTTGGATTCCAAAGTTTAAACGTCTGCCCCGTCGATTAGCCTATCTGCGATTATGTCCATCAAGCTGAAGGACGTTCAGACAAGGATTCTGAAGGAGAAAGACGGATCTTATTCAGTCGCCTGCTCAGCGCTGGGCGTATACTCGTCGGGGAAGACCCTAGATGAGGCAAGGAAGCACTTCGAAGAGGCGCTCGAACTCCATCTCTCTGTGCTGCGTGACAAAGCCACCGAAGCGGTAGTAGCTCGCTGAAGGCTTGAAGCGGCTCACCCCTATAAAGGGAAGAGAGCTAATCAAGATTCTCTGCAACAAGTTCGGCTTCAGGGCTGTGAGGCAGAAGGGGAGCCACGTCACCCTAACGAACGGCAGCATCTACGTGACGGTGCCTACTAAGGAGATTAAAGTCGGACTCCTGAACGTGATTCTCAACGATTGCGGAATCCCGAGAGACGAGTATCTGAGTTACGTCTAGTGAACATCACGCGGGCTGCGGCTGCGCTGTGGGCGAGCAGGGCGAGGAAGTCCACATCCAGCCGATCACAGGCACCTAGTCGAAGCTCCCTCGCTGTTTCGCTTCCAAGCCGATGCTAGCGGGGCGCTTTTATAGCTGGCTTCCCATCATGTGGGTGGGAAAACATTATGGAGACCGTGGTCGATGCGCGTGGCAGGGTCCTGATACCGCAACAGCTTAGGGAAGAGCTTGGACTGGACGAAGGAGTGGCCGTCGAGCTGCAGAGGGAAAAGGGGACCATCGTCATCACCCCGGCGAAGGGGAGGCGTCTCTCGTGGAAGGAGCTGAACGGCACCAAGCCCAAGAGGACGGGAAAAGCTGAATGGCCCACTCCAGAAGAGATCAAGAGCATCTGGGAATAGACACAAGCGTTCTTGTCGCTTACCTTGACAAGGACCACCCATCCCACGGCGAGACGGATGGGTTGGCGGACGAACCGGTCGCCCTGAATCCGACCATAGTCCACGAGGCTTACCACACACTTGTCTTCAAGATGAAATGGACTCCCAAGGACGCTTCAGAGGCGCTAACCGAGGCTTCCATTGATGCCAGGAACCGATTCATCAATCAGACATTGGGGACGACCAGGATGGGCTTGCGCCTTGCAGTTGAGCACAAGCTTGGCGGAAGGGACGCGCTGATCGTGGCGAACTTCGTGGGCGCGCGAATACCCAGGTTCGTCACCTTCGATAAGGCCCTTCTCACGCTCGGTGTCGTCAAGTATGGGCGTGTGGCCATGACAATAGAGTCCGTGAAGAATTTTCTCGCGCGCTAGCGGATTGGGCGGGACACCACGCGAGCTACGGATGCGCGGTCGGCGAGCAGGGCGAGGAAGTCCACATCCAGCCTATCACGGGGACGTAGACGCTTGGCTCAGACCTCGGGGAAGAATCTCCTCATGAATGCCATTATTCCCTGACTTTCTTTGGGATTGAGCGACACCTGCAGCCCGTAGCTCGTAGGTTTTGGAATTATCCACCCTTGGCGGATGAGGCCCCTCGCGAGCTTGTCAACTCGCTTAGCCCCGTGCTTCCCCAAATCCGCATCCTTGAATCCCTTCTGGAGATTGTCGAGGGCCGTGTGACTGGCACCCCAGTTCCCTCTCCTGTGAAGCTTGAAAAGTATCGCGGCGGTTACTTCGTCGTCCGAGAACATAAGTCCACTTATGATACTTTGAAAGGTTAATTTTATATACTTTGTCTGGCCCAAGAGGCCGAGCAGGTCCATATGACAGCCGCCTACGAACCTGACGAAACGCTATTGCTCAGATACCTTGGGTCCAGCCCGACACTGAGAATCGTCGATTTCTTCCTTGACAACCCGCTCTCGGACTACTCGAAGAACGAAATTGCAAAGAGCTTGGCTATGAGTCGTGTCACGTTCTTCAAGTACTGGAAGGAGCTTGAGAAGTCGGGCGCACTGAAGACTACGAGACGGATCGGACGAGCTACGATGTATAAATTGGATGTGGCCAACGACATTGTGAAGCAACTGGTCAAGCTCGACATGACGCTCTCGAGGAAGACTATGCAAAAGACTGTGGAAGAAAACCAGCGACCGATTGCAGTGAGATCAAGGTGACGTAGTATGGAAAGCCTAGTTCTGAAGCCCGAAAAACTGGACGTCGAATACGATGAAGAGAACGATGTGCTCTACATCTCAATTGGAAAACCGAAGGAGGCTGATGATTCAATCGAGTCGCAGGAGGGCGTGGTGATGAGGAGCAGGAAGGCGAGCTGGTCGGTATAACAATCGTAGGCTTGAAGAACCGGTTAGCCTGATTATTCCGATATCCGAACATACCAGGACGAGGAGCGTCTGCAGAGATGCGACATCCACTACCTCACGCCCGATCTCCGCATCATACCCTTCTGCTCGTTCAACGTGATACCAGAGTGGTACAGGGACAAGATCCAGCAAAAGTACGGCCTCCCCATCGAGGCGTGGGAAGCGAAGAACGGCAAGAAGCTCGAGGACGGGCTCTACCGTGGCACCCTGAGAAGCGGCGGACACCACGCAGGCTGCGGCTGCGCGGTCGGCGAGCAGGGCGAGGAAGTCCACATCCAACCGATCACCGGAACCTGATTCCCCGGGCCATCCGTCGGTGCATGGCGGGGCAGCTGACGACACTGGGGCCGGGGTGCATCGGGATGTCGTTGCCGACGAAACCTCGCTCTAAGAGGCTAGTCCGGATATCCACTAATTTAGTCCGATTTAGTCTGAACTGCGTCTAGAAGCTTGCTAGCGGGCTTGTACAGCAGCTTGGGCCTGCCAACCTCGCTCTGAAGGATCTCCTCTTTCGTCAGCAAGGAGTCCCTCTCGAGGTGCTTGAGATGAAGCATCACGGTCGACCTCGCCAAATCGGTCTTTTCTACAAGCTTAGTGAGGCTGCGTGGGGTTGAGTGGCCCTCCTGACAAAGCAACTCGACCATCTTCCTGCGGCAGGCGTCCAATGTCGGGACGGACTAAATCGGACTAAAATATCGGTTTTTCGGACTCGCTCTAAGCTCGAGGATGCAAAAACATGATAAAGGGCTAATCATCCCTCATGCGATTCAAGATGTCGTACATGAAACTTGGGACGCTGAGCATCAGCAGCAACGCCTTCGAGCAGCACGGGAAGATTCCACGCCAATACACAGGCGAGGGCGACAACAAGTCGCCTCCGCTCGCTTGGAAGGGGGTCCCTGACGGGACGAAGCAACTGGCGCTCGTCTGTCACGACCCCGACGCCCCCATGCCCAACGGCTTCACGCACTGGGTCATCTACGGCATCCCTCCCACCGAAAGCGGCCTCCCAGAAGGCGGAGGAGCGAGCTTCGTGCAGGGTCTCAATGGGATAGGCAAGCCGGGCTACATAGGACCTGCTCCTCCACCTGGACACGGGGTCCATCACTACTACTTCTGGCTCTACGCGATCGGCGATGGCCCTGACTTGAAGCCCAACCTGAACCGCGATGGCCTCCTTGGCGCGATCGCCAACCGTGTCGTGGGCCAGGCTCGGCTCGTCGGGACCTATGAGCGATAGGGCACCACAGGCGAACCCGATTTAGCGCCTCGCCGCGGACACCATGCGGGCTGCGGCTGTGCCTTGGACGAGAAGGGCGAGGAAGTCCACATCCAGCCGATTACGGGGACCTAGGAACACAGCTCACGGAGGCCAACGCCGCATAGGCGTTTATTACCTCCCGCGAGGTGATGGGTATGGTTGCCTATATCTCAGACCGATGAGGATGAGTTCCGAAAGGAGTTGAGAGAGGTTCTTGAGAAGCCCGACCAGTGGTATCTGGAAAGGGTCGACCGAGCCGTGAAAGGTGCGTCAAATGTCAGACGAAGACGTGTGCAAGTTCCTCACAAGAGTTGAGGCGGCCTACACCAAGCGACTCGTCCGAGCTTGGGCAAGGTATCCCGAGTCGTTTGACGAATACGTGAAGCAGCTGGAGGACGTCATCGATCTCCGCATGAAGATTTGTGAGTGACCAATTTCGTCTAGCGGTGGCGCCGCTTCGGCGAGCAGGGCGAGGAAGTCCACATACAGCCGATTACAGGCACCTGGCCCCTGCAGCCAACCTGACAAGCCGGCAACGCCCTGGGATTCGACCGGAGATGCTGCCAGCGGCATCTACGCTTATATCCACGGCGCGGCTTTTTGGCTGACTTGAATGGCTCGAGAAGTGAAGGCCGAGGGGGTGGACCCAATCGAACGGGCTCTCAACACACGTATCTTCAAGAAACTAGGCGTATCACCACACTCCAAGTGGGCGAGGGACTACGCAGAGATGATGCGGCGGCCGCTGACGGCGGAAGAGTGGCGGAACTTCGAGCAGAATGTTCTGAATGACCCGAAGAAGCTGGACGAATGGGTTGACCGGGTGATTGGTGGATGGACCGGGAGAACGTCGACAGGCTCAAGAAGGCGCTTGACGGCCTCCAAGAGTCGCTGACTCGAAGGATTCCTGTGGTCGCGGTCAGAAGTCCAGAGAACCTCGCGGAAGAGGTAGCCTCGCTATATGCTCTTCTCGAGTTGAAGATGAAACTGAGTCTCCTTTCATGACCTCATCTTACTTACACGCGGGCCGAGGCTGCGCGGTCGGCGAGCAGGGCGAGGAAGTCGCCATCCAGCCCATCGCAGGGACATAAAGGGCAACCTGCTCCTCGGCTCCGCGCAAAGATCGGCGTCCGTCAGACGATACGAAACCATCAGAGTGACGAATCCTCTGTTGAGATCGGGCGTTGCAGGTTATCACGCGGCCTAGTGTGGACTGTCATGCCTCAGCTCTTAGACGCGGTTGATCTTCCAGTCGCTTTCATGGTCTGGATAAGAAACTTGCTCGCGTCGAGTATCTCCAGCAGCATGGGCTTGCCTGACTTGGTGAAGTGGACTATCACTGAGTCCATCTCCTCGGCATAGTCGATGGGCTCATGGCTGACCTCATACATCAGGACGTCTGCCTCTCTGCTATAGTCCACCTTCATCAGTATCTTCCCTTCCTTGCCGGATACAAGGTTGTCATCAGAGTTGACCGTTCTACCTTGTGACGGCCTTGACCCGCTGGGCTATCTCTTGAGCCATAGCCTTTCCGATATTCCTCCTCGCATTTTGGATCTCGATCCCTACAATCTTGTTCTTCTTGTCATATTCCACCCGGATATCATCATCAATCTCCTCACTATTGGGTGCAGGCCCTTCCCTCACGACAATGTAGAGAATATCATTCTCCTCGTCGTAGGTGGTCTTCATACCTCTTCAGGAATCACGACCCATCTACCGAATTTAACCTTTCTATCAGCTTCTGCTTTGAAGCCCTTGGAAGGGTAGACCGTGATTATGTAATGAGCGTCATCCCTAATGGTGTATACGACAGCGAGCATCAAGACTTCCTCATTTATCTTGACAACCTTCGCTGCCACTTCGGACCCGGATAGCGTGTCGTAGAACCTGTGCTCAGGGCCGTCAAGGACCTCTTCAATCATCCGAATGTCGAGTTGACGGACCGCCAGCTTCTCTTGGGCGTGCTTGCTCAGCCTGATTAGCAAAGTATTGGACGTGCCTCGGTGGTGCAAAGGTTCTCGCGCCTTTTAAACGACCGAGCGACGCCAGTTTCAAGATATTGGGCCAGACAAGATAACCCAGACTGAAGGGCAAGATCCACCAAAAGTACGGCCTCCCCATCGAGGCGTGGGAAGCGAAGAACGGCAAGAAGCTAGAGGACGGGCTCTACCGTGGCACCCTGAGGCGCGGGACCCATCACGCGGGGTGGGGATGCGGCGGTCGGCGAGCAGGGCGAGGAAGCCCACATCCAGGCCTCCTATGGAAAGGGTCGGGTAAACCCCTATCATTGAAACATTCCATTCTATTTTTAGAATAGATAAAGTAAAGATAATCGTTCAAAGATGTTGGTTCGGCTTCATCATGCGCCTCCTGTCCTCGTGCAAGATGCTAGTTGACGATTACCTCGTGGCGCCAGCGCGAGATCTCTCGGCGGGGGTCAAGAGCAAGCAACCCACTTTCGTCTGGATTCTCTTTTTTCTCGTGGTGCTGGTTGCCGCTTACTTCAGGCTCGCTTCTCTGAACCTGGCAGAATTCAAGAATGACGAAGCGGGGACCTCCATCATCGTCAAGGCCCTCGTAGAGCATGGAAAGGTGCCTTTCTTGGGGCCTTCCCTGACCACGGGTGGAAACGCTGGGCCGATCTACTATTACATCCTGGCTATCCCGTTCCTGATATCGACCAACCCGATCGTCGCCTCGACGTTCGTAGCCGTCCTCAACATCGTAGGCGTCGTCTTCACATTCAAATTCGCGAGGGAGTTCTTCAATGAAAGGGTCGCGCTCATCTCGACCGCCCTCGACGCAGTCTCCCCGTTCGCCATACTCTTCTCGAGGAAGATATGGAACCCCGACCTCATCTTCCCATTCACGGTCGTCCTCTTCTATTGCCTCTACACCCTCGTGATCAAGGGCAGGCCGAGGTACCTTGTGCCCATCTTCGCCCTGTACGCCATCATCCTCCAGATCCACCCAATAACGCTCTTTCTCGCCCCCGTGATCTTGCTCTTCCTCTGGAAGTTCAGGTCAGGGATTCGACTGAGGTATCTTTTCTTCGGCGTGGCCCTGTTCCTGACACTCTTCGCCCCTTTCATCTACGGCCAAGCTACAAGCGGATTCGGCGAAGGCGGTAGCTTTGCGTCCACGCTCAATGATTTCACCTTTGACAACGTAAATCCAAGCGTTGTCAGCCTCCTTTCCTCAGATACCAGTGGTACAGGCTTCGATTACATCCTCGGGTCGAGCGCGCCCGCGTTCTTCTCGTCGATTTATCACGTAAACAACTACTTCGTGGTGGAGAACCTTTGCCTCTATCTCGGCTTCGCGCTCGTACTGGTCCGCGCAACGAGGCACCCGTTCGGCGAGAACGCGAAATACTCGATACTGCTCGCATGGATCGCAGTCCCGACGCTCATACTCCTTTTCTTTAGCCCGAACCAAGGCCTGTACCCCTTTAATCTGGTGATGTTCTTTCCGGCCAACTTCCTGATGGTCGCGGTTCTCTTTGACTACGCCATGAGTAGAAGAAAGGGCATAAGCTTTCTTGGTAAGCCACTACCAAGCTGGCCGAAGATCGCAAGAATCTCCGCGGTGGTAATCCTTGTCTCGATGCTCTTGTCCCAGATAGTATTCGGGATCGGCTTCCTGGGGTTCCTAAATTCAAGGGGAGGCACGGCAGGAGATTATGACGTGGGAGTTCAGTACAAAGTGGACGTAGCCGCATACATCGCGCACAACTCCAACGGTAGTAGCTTCACCATATCATACAACCTTACTCCGGGACAGATTGGTACAGAGTACGACTACCTGCTCGGTCTTTACAACAAAGCGCCATCAGCCTTCGCTAGTCTGCATTACATCGTGATAAACAATCTAGCTGGGGCTGACGCGTCGCTATCGGGGGAGCTTTCGGGTTATCCGAAGGCGGATTTCGGGCCTCTGACTGTTTACGTCGTTCAAACCTAGCTTCTTCGCGGTGCTCCGCCTGCCGCGCCCATTTTCTCATGGAATCCCACCGGACGTCGTCGTGTTTCGCGAAGAAAGTTCGCGGAATGCTATAATAACAGATTACTTCACTTCCGATTTGAAGAGAATCAAAGGCGACATGGTGTGGAAAGCTTAGTGCTGAAGCCCGAGGAGCTGGAAATCGAATACGACGGAAAGAGCGATGTCCTTTACATCTCGGTTGGCAAGCCTAGCGAAGCCGACGATTCCGTCGAGCCTCAGGGGGGAGTGGTGTTGAGGAGCAGGAACGGTGGGCTCGTAGGCATCACGATTGTCGGTCTCAAGAGCCGTCTCTAGTCGTCCGGTCATCCCTAGAGCGGTCAGGACGAGGAGAGGCTCTAGCGCTGCGACTTCCACTACCTCACCCCCGGCCTGAGGATCATGCCCTTCTGCTCCTTCAACGTGATTCCAGAATGGTACAGGGACAAGATCCAGCAAAAGTACGGACTGCCCATCGAGGCCTGGGAAGCGAAGAACGGCAAGAAGCTCGAGGACGGGCTCTACAGAGGGACCCTGAGGCGGGGCGGACACCACGCGGGCTGCGGTTGCGCAGTCGGCGAGCAGGGCGAGGAAGCCCACATCCAGCCGGTCACCGGCACCTAGACAGGTCTGGCCTTCCAAGGCCAGAGCCTCTCTCAATTTCTGGCGCTTTGGATGTGCGTTTATATTTCCTCTTCGACTCTTAACAGAGGATGAAGCGTTCAGAGCAGGAGCACAAGGAGGACTTGTCATACCTCCGAGCCAAGCTGGCGCAGCCTGAACCTGAAATTGAAGCGTGGTTAAACGGGATAGTGGATGCATGGATCGCCACCCGTAGGACTAAGAGGTCGCGCACTAAGAGTGTCTGACGAAAACGACAGGGCAGAAGTTCGGCTGCCAGTCGAGCGGCTAGAGCCGGTGATGCTGCGGAGAGTTTCCACCGCAGCGCGACTTTCTCCTGAGACCCTTCCCGACGAGATTCTGCTACTGGAGAGTGTCACGGTGCTGCGAAAAGAGCTCAACCCCTGACCCATGCCGCGAGGGCGAGGAAGCCCACATCCAGCCGGTCACCGGTGCCTAGACCCTGAGGCCAGTGCTCCTTCAGGCTAGCACCAAGGGCGAAGTGCCATTGATCCTGTCTTCAATGATTTGGTCGATCACTTCATGGAAGTACAGCCGACTGTCCCTGAAACTCAGCTTCGCCTCCTTGACCCCTCCTTGGGCATTGGTCCAATCCGCAATCTCCTGTGCGACATGGACACTAGGGATGATGAATTCGAAGTAACCATGACTCGCACTCCCCCAGCCCGCCCGAAGGACGTAGCCCTCGAACTGAGTGAATATTCTTCTGTCGATGGTGTCTTTGAGTCCACTGGCGGTGTAGAACACGAAGAGACAAACGCATGAACAACCATCGAGGAGACTGAAATCCAGGTCCAGACGGAAGAAGATGACATTCCCCTGGCTCAGCCTTATGAGCCTTCTCCTGACGGTCCTGCTCGATAGGCCAAGCTTCTCAGCCAGTACGGTGTAGTGAACAAAGGGGTCGGGCCTCAATGCCTTGATGATTCGCCAGTCTGTGGGTGTCGGCTCGACCTCGGTTCGGGGGTGTCTCACGGCATACGTCGTGAGCTCTTTGGTCCCCGTCAGCTCAGAGATGAGTTCGACCTTGTTCCTCAACGCTTCCTGGTTCTCGCAGAGTATTCCGAT
>Ga0307372_10006636_pt1 | contig 16836 bp, 19 predicted proteins | sample OX1MG_FD_202533 | JGI IMG/M metagenome (GOLD analysis project Ga0307372, IMG submission 202533) | Soil microbial communities from Risofladan, Vaasa, Finland - OX-1 | ecosystem: Environmental > Terrestrial > Soil > Coastal area > Acid sulfate soil | place: Finland: Risofladan, Vaasa | collected... | reverse complement strand
CTTCACCATCGCACATCCTCCGTGAGTCACAAGAACATCACCACACGGAGGTTGGTTCTACAGAATCAGAGCGCCGAGCGCAACCTACCTATCTTACCCAGCTACCCCAGAGTGCGCGCTGGCCCTGTGCAAGCCCCCTTTGCCGTTGCTGTCGGTCAAGAGTATTGACTGGAACCCCAACGCACGGAGCTTTCCTATCAGGTGCAAGGCATAGGTGAGGATCTGGCGGGGCGTCGGTTGCGTCGGCCCATCGTCGTGGCGATCAATGTCGAAACAGCCCCACAACGATGTGTTATCGGGGGTCGTGGTGTGCAAGCCGACGATCTCCGTTTCGTTGTGGCATTGATAGTGCCGTTCGAGCCGGCGCCGGTCGAGTTGCTGTAGGCCGTCGGCCTTTGCCGTGAACGAGTTGCTCCCGTTGATGCGCCTGCTGATGCGCTGATATGCCCCCCACGCATCGATACGGTTGACGCAACGTACTAGGGTCCATTCGGCCAGTTCACGCGCCCGATCTATCCAGGGCATGCGAGCGCTGATCCAAATGATGCTTCCCATTGGCGACGCTAGGAAATCGGGAGTCAACTGCCAGACGGCCCCCGTGCGGTCGATTGCCGTAGGGTGGAATTCCGTTGCTGGCAGGGCGGTTGTCGCGGATGGTGAGGCGCAAGTCATATCGCGATGGTGACCTCCTGCGACGAAGCTTTGCCTTTCATGGCAGGGTGGCTTTTGCTTTTCATCGGCACGACACGCAGACACGCCGGGGTCCATCGCGGTTGCTTGTAGCCGTTTTTTGGTGGGCGACTCGCATAGGGCAAGCGCAATAAACCACCGTCAATGAAGTATACGAATGGCGACGCGGGATGAAGAAACAGCCGCTCAGCCGCCAGCAGCGATTGCACCGCGGTGCACAGGCAATCACTCATGCCGAGCCACACGATGCAGTTTTTCCCGATGTCGATGGCGTGGTCGCCGCGAACGTCGAACTTCGGTTCGAGCTCGCGCTGCAACTCAACGAACGAAACCCAGTCGCGGTCGGCCACCAGTTGAATGATTGCCTGTTCGATGGCGGCCTGGTCGGTCGATGGTGGTTGCTTGGCGACGGCGCGGGGGGCGGGTATCATGCGGGTGTCACTCCGTTGGTTTGCGGGCCGGCCCCTGCCAGGGCTGGCCCGCGGTGTTTGCTGATCAGGTCTTGTCTCTCATCGACTCCCACTTGCTTCTCTCGGGGCAGCCCGACTTCACCCAGTCGCCCAATTCCGCCACGCTCCATTTCGCGCCGCGGACGCCAGGCAGGCGCACCGGCCGCGGTAGCCCCCCGCGTGAATGAAGCGCCCAGAGTGACCGCACACTGATGGCGAGCGACAGGGCGACATCGCTGGGCGACAGCAGGAGCGGCTCGACGTCGGGCCCGGTCGCGGCGGAGCGTGGCGGGGCGCCGGCGGGCAGGGCCTCGACGATCGGCAAGGCAAGGCGGGGGGGGGCTACTCACGGCGCGCCTCCCGTGTCTCGGCCGCTCGTAGTAGCTCATCACGCGCGGCCCGCAGATCATCGGCCGCGGCCACGGCGCGGTCGGCGGCGACAAGCAGCCTGGATGCCGCGCGGCGCCGGCGGGCATCAGGTTTTTTGCGGTCGGTTTTTGGTCGCGTGCTCATGCGACCAATTTTGGCGGAAACGCCGAAAAGATGTTAAACAGGGCAGTAGGATTTTTGCGCCGTGCCGCATTTTACGGTGTTTTTCGCGCGCGGCGGGCAGTAGCCGGGCAGTAGGATCGCTACTGCCCTAGCCCTTTGCGCGCTTGCGAGCGCTGATTTCCGCCTTTCGATCGGCCACTTCTTCCAACGCCTCGGATACGGCAGGATCGTCCATCGCGTCTTGCGCGGCCTGTTCACGTTTGGCGACGTACCGCTCCCAGTCGGCCGCATGCACCAGTAGGTGTTGCCCATGGTGCCTGATCCTGATGTTCTCCCGCTTGATGACTGTCCGCAGTTTTTTGTTGGTCGAGATGTCGCACCATCGGCAGCGTTTCGCGGGGATGTAGTTTTCGTCGTCATCGGGCGGCAAGCTGGCGTCGATCGTCGCCGTTGACGCCGGCGGTTGCGGGCCGGCCCCCATTTTCGCCACGGCCCACGCAACAAGGGCGTCCGCCGCGGCCATCGCTTCGTCGATGGTCCAAACCGTTTGGATGGGTTCGCCGTTCGCCCGTGCCTGGTGGACACGCTGCATTCGATCTTGTGACAGGTCAGGGAGCACTGGCAGGGGGCCGCCGAAATGTCGAACTAGGTTCGCCAGCTCACGAATTCGGCAGAATGACTTGTAGTGCTCTTCATCGACGGCATCGCACGATCCGGAAAGCAACCCGTTCCGAATGGTCTGGGCACGTTCGGCGACCATGGCGGGAATCGCCGTTATGTCGGCCATCATGCAGCCTACCTTTCAACCGGGCCAGCCCGAACGGCGCCACGCGAAAGGTAGTAAAGCGCGGCCGCCGCTCGTGCTGCTTTGGGCCGCGCGGTTTATAACTCCCGCGGCCACCCGATACGTGAGTCTACCTCGCTGGGCAAGGAGGCTTCAAGTAGGCGCCAGGTGAGTCACTCGTTGGGCCACCGTCCTAGGTTTTTTAGCCGCGCAACGATCCCGTCGAGCCGACCTTGCTGCGTGGCGTTCACGCGCACATGGTTGGCGCATCCGGCTTCTGCGGTTCGCCGTTGCCGGCCTTACTCGCCCGCTTTTTCTTCGCGACTTGTTTTCTGGCCGCGTCCGCTTTCTCTCCTTCCAACACGTCGCGCTTGATGACATCCGATTCCAGGGCCTGCCGCAATTCATCAACGTCAACCGACACGTTCGGTGAAAGTCGTTTCAGCTCTCGCCGGATCATCTTCAAAATCGGTTCGCTCAACGCGATTGCCCCAAGACAGTAGCGACTCATCGCCTTCTTGTGTTCGTATAGCGCGGCAAGGGCGGCCTTCTGCCACCCTTCCTTGGTTAACGTGTAGAGCATTTCCAGGCAGGCGGCCGACTTGGGATCGACATCGCCCATCCTGAATTCAAAAACCAGTTCAAAGTCAATCGGCTTTGCGAAAACCAGCCGGTAGACCCGCCACGTTTCGGCGTTAGTGAGTACCACCCAGTCGATGCCCAAGTTCGCCCCGTAATTTACGGCCTGGTCGATGTGCGGATCCTTCGGCTCTTTGCCGATGGCCTTCACTTCGATTAAGAATTGCACGCTTCCGTCCAGCTTCACGGCAAGATCGCAGCGTGTCGCCTTGACGGCGTGTTCTGACGTTACCTCTGTGAAGGCATCGTACCCGAAAATCTCAGAGAGCATCGCGACGACGATATTGACTGTGTCCGATTCGCCGATGTCGCGGGACTTGGCATCGGCGACGATGGGTTTGAATTTCTTGACGCCGGCGGCGGTGCGTTCGGCGACTTTCTTGGGTATGGGCATGGGGGTTCCTCGGCCTTTGGGGTAAATCTCGGCACAATCAAGCCAGCCGGAGCGATTCGACTTTTCCAGGTTGTTCAATCTCGGACACTTAATCAGTTGAATAACGGCTCTCGATCTCGCGGGTCGCGGCTTCGCGCTCGTGGACGGCGCGTTCCACGGCTTCGCGCGCAGCGGCGAGTCGCTCGTCGATTTCGCGTAGATCCGCCTCGCGCTTGCCGGGATCCTCGACGTTGCGCTCGACGGATTCGCGGTTGTCCATTTCGCGTTTGACGGCTTCCCTCGCGACCACTTCGCGCTCGATCGCGTCGTGAATCACGCCGTGCTCCATCGATAGCTCAAGTTCTTGCCTCATCAGGTCATTTTTGCGGTCGCGTTCGGCCCCTTTGCGTTTATAGGCTTCGGCCAGGCGGTGCCCAATACGGGCATCCTGCCGTTTGTCGTGCTCCGCAACGAGCTGTTCGATGGTCGCTCGTTCGCCATCAGCACCCTTAGCCGCGGAGCGCCGAACTGAAGCCGCTACCAATCGCTCAGCCTGCGCCTTGAACTCCACGATCGCTTTCGCCAGCGGCGGCCATTTCGACGCGCGCCATTCACGCTGCATGTGCGAGGATTCAGTAAGTATCACCTCTGGCGGTAAATCGGCAAAACCATTGATCATCGCCTCGTACTCGGCGTCGCCGACCTTGTCGCTCAGATCGTCAAGTCGTTGCACCTCGTCCTGGTAAATCGCGTCTGCTTCCACGAACGATTGTCTACCGCAACCCACGGCCGCCAAAATCAACCCGCAGAACACAATCAACCGAGATGGCATAAAGCACCTCCGTAATTTCCGGCCGCGAGCGCTGTCGGTGGCTTTCCTGACAGCTTCGATAGGCGAATTGAAACGGTTCCCTAAGCTAGTCGAGATCTAGACCCTCTCTCTTGGCCTCCTCGTGGCCCTTTTTCCGGTACTCGGCCTCAACGATACCGGCCGTTTCGTTGAAGTGAAATTGCTTGAGCCGCTTGAGTTCCTGGTCCGTCAACTCCGCGCCGCTCTTGGCGCGTTTGATGAGTATCGCGGCCTCCTCCTGCTCGTGCTCGCTCAACTCCCAGAAGCGTTGCTTGTCGGCTTTCGCGGCGAAGTCCAGGCCGAATTTCGCGGCCGCCTCCCCGCCGTTCTTCTCGGTCTGCTTATCGACGACGTCCGCCGTCTCGTTGAAGTCCAACTCCTTGAGGCGCTTCAGTTCCTGGTCCTCCAATTTCTCGCCGCTCTTGGCGCGCTTAATGAGCGTGGCAGCCTCATCTTTTTCATGTTCGCTCAACTCGCCGAATTTCAAAAAAGGCCGCACCCCGTCGACGTCGAACGGCTCCAACACGAACACGGTTTGCGAACCACCCAGAACCGTCTCGTAACGCTTCGTGCCCGTTACCTCGAACACCTGCGGCAGCATGATCTTGCCGCGGGCGATATTGCCCGCAAATCTCGACGTATCTATGCCGGTAATCCAAACTGGCGCGCCATCCGCCCGGTTGAGATTGCCTAACTGCCGAACCAGCATGTTTCGGGCGTCAAGTATCTGCGACACCCGAAAGTTGGCCGGGCGCGGTTTAAAGCCTTGCACGGTTTCCTGAATCGCGGCGGGAACGACGCCAACTTTCCCCACTGAGGCGCGGTAGCGCCATTCGTTAGGCCCGCCTTTGTCATCTGGCGCCAGACGGCAAGTCATAAGCGGAGCGCCAAAAGCCGGGTCGTCGACCTTGGCGTCGAGCTCGGCGAGTTCCCTTTCGGCGGCGGGGGACGGAAATCGTTCGCGAGCCAGCGAATGGCGGATTTCCTCGAGGTGTTTCGCCCGCGCTTCCAGGTAGGCCTTGATTTTCGGGGACGGTTCACCTGCGGCGCGAGGCGTGTCATTTTCGGCGGAGCCAAGCGGTGATTCGGGAGGGGCCCCCGTCTCTTTTCCATCGAGGGCCCGATGCATCGCCTGGTTGAGTTCATCCAGATTGAATTTTTCCGCTTCCTTGGCCTCCTTGTTGGTCAAGTCTTCTCCATCTCTGACTTTTCGCATGAGTCGCGCCGCTTCTTTTTGTTCTCCCGGCTTCAACTCGCCGAATCGTTCAACGTCGGTCGCGGCCGCATCGCGACGCGCCTTGATCTTATCCTGGATGCGGCGGACGGCGGCATCAGCGGCGGCAATCTGGTCCGGGATGGATTTCAGCTTGGCGGCGGCCGCCTGTCTCTCTTTCTCAATTTCTGTCTCCGGGATTTTTTCAACGGTCCCATCCGAGCGAATGCGCTCTAGAAGCGTACCAGCTCTGCTGTACGTCTCGATTTTGTAGATTTCGGCCGACGCGCGACTTGGCGCGACCTTTTGCCCGTTGATGGAGAGGCTCGAATTCCCCGGCGGTACGACCTTGTACATATCGCAACAAATCTTACAGCGTACGCTCGCGTCGGACGCGAAGGACAGCCGGATCGAGTCAGCGATTGCCTTGGTGCAGACGAACACCATTTGTCCGCGGAACCCGGTGTACGATTCGCCCCGGTCATCCTTGATGGACACCGTATAAAAACCATCGTCTCGCCGTGCCGCATCTCCTCCAACCCAAACTTTGTCGAAATAGAGGCACCTTCCGTCGTACCTCTCAATTTGCTCGTCGACCATGAAGATTGGCGCGGTGAGTGTTGGGTTATCCTCACGCGCCGCCACGCGGCTTTGTCGCGCCGGCTCGCGATGAGTTGCCTCGTCCGATTGAGGTTTCGGTCGATGGTGCTGAAGAATGCCGCTTCAAGTACCGTCGCGTATTTGGTATCAAGGTCTATCTTCGCAATCTCCGTTTCCACCCCCCGCTCAACCTTCACTTTGACCATCCGAAAGCAGTCGCTTGGCCGGCGGCCAAACGCGGCGCTGAAAGCCTCCAGCTTTTCAGCCGGTAGAACCAAGTCGGAAAAATCGCCGTCCGGCAACCCGTCGAGACTTTCAAGGAACGCCAAAACACGGTCGTCGGACAGCACCGCTTTGCAATGCTGGAGCGCAAGCGCCGCGTCTTGCCTGGCTTGCTGGCTGGTCTTGGCATCGGCAAGGAATGTTTCAATGAGGCGAATGCAGAGCGCTACGTTTTCTTCCGGCGAAGCGGCAAGCTCAATCGTTTTGCCGCCAACGGCCGGATTCGATGCCGGAGCACCCAGCTTGTCCGGATACATGGCCAAGATTTTCTGGGCTGCGCCCCAACCGTCCGTGGACTCAGGAAGGGCGTTCGTAGCCGTCTCCTCCTCGAGGACGGCGAGCAAGGCATTCGCGAAGCCCGCCTCAATGCCCGCGTCATTTTGCGCCTTCCGCCCAAACATGAGGAATGCACTCAACGGGACGAGCAGACCTGCTGCAAGCACCGCTGCGAGGGCGGCCCATTTGAAACGCATCAGCGTCGCCTTCATGGCGGGAATCGTCGCGGGTCGCGGCGCCGTCGGTGGTAGCACGGCCACGGAGGGTTGCGCTCGGCGAGGTACGCGGGGAGCTGGCGGGGCCGGCGGCACGGCTGCGCCGCGTGGCACGACAGCAACCGTTGCGGATGCGGCTGGCGCGATGGCCGCGGGTGCGATCGGGGCGGGCGACGGTGCGACATCGCCAAACAGGCCCTTGATTTCGGCCGCGGCTAGCCAACGCCCCTCTTTTCCTTTGCGGACAAGATCGGTTGGGGCCAACTTTCGCAGACGGGCCAACTGGCGTAACTCGCCGGGGTCCATCGGTCCAACTTCGGCGCCCCTGAGCTGCGCAAACCATTCGCTCGTCATCGGCGTACCCTTGGACGGTACAACCCGGCGGCGGTCCACTTGTCGAGAAGTTGTTGAGACCGCGAGAAAGCGGACTCACACGCCGGGTCGATGTAGGCCATTCGGTCTCAACGCCGCCATTCTGTCATAGGGCCGACGCAAGGTCAATCGACCGTCGCCGTATTAAGCGGCGCCCCGGCAGCCGCCCAATCTGGCGGCGTCGGCCGAAGCCGCGCGATTCAGCATCGCGTGTCCGCCCGCCATTGAATACCACCGGTTCGCTCACGGTTCGGGGGCCTTGGCGAACGCTTCGGCCGCGGCGACCAATCCGCTCCGTGCGCCGGCCGGCAGCTTGGGCCACGCGGCCACGATCGCTGTCAGGCCGGGGTCGGGTCGCGGGTTGCCCAGCCGGCGGACCAGTTCAGCTTGTTCCGCCTCGGGCAGCAGCCGGCGGATGGTTGCGATGATCCCTTCCAGATGGTCGTCGATCGGGGCCACGTCGCCGGCCGGTTCCGGGGCCGGTTTGTCGGCCGGTTTCGGGGCCGTTTCGCCGGCCGAAAGCGCCCCACAAAGCGCCACATGATTTTCGGCCGTGTCGGAAACCGTTGGCGTTTCATGGGTTGCGTCCGGCGGGCAGCGGATTGCAAATCCGCCATGCGTGGGTTCGACTCCCACCAGCGCCTCTTGCGTTTTCGCCCGTAAAACACGCGGAAACACCGTGTTTTACGGGCTTTTCTTCGCGCCCGCCGTCGCCGGCTTCGTGGTCACTGGGGGACACCGCGGGACACCAAATCCCAGCATTTCCTGTAACAGGGCCTGTAACAGGAATTTGGTCCTTCGCCGTCCGTCCGTCCGTTCCCGTCGCCGCGGCCGGTAGGTCAATGGCGCCGGCCAGGCTCGGCAGCGCCTCGACCGCTTCGGATTGCTCGCCCAAGACCACCGCTCGGCCACTTCCACCTTGATGCCGGACCAACGCCGGAACTGGCACCCCTCGAACAAATCGCGTACACGTTGCACCGTCAGCGAAACGTGTTTGTCCGTGTTGCCCTTGGCCTTCAAGGCGGCTTCGGGCCTTCGTTGATGCTCGCGGACATAGCATTCCCTTTAAGCCGGGCGGGCGGCGGGAATGCTATAAGGGCCTTCCGCCCGGCTGCCATTTGGTCGACGAGGATGGCCATCCGCGCCGACTCCCGGCAAATCGTCACACGATTCGTTTTGTTCTACCGTTCGTGGCGCGGGCCTTCACGGCATGGGCCGCTTTCGCTTCGCCGGCCTTCAGCGCGCGATCCAGCTTTTCGATCGTCGGTACGCTGGCGGAGTGTTTGCCTTGTTCGATGCGATTGAGCGTTTCCGCCCGCACGCCGGCGCGGCGCGCCAACTCCGCTTGCGACCAACCCAACGCGCGGCGCGAACGGATCAAGTCGCGGGACAACAAGGCGCGCATCGTCTCCAGCGCCGGATAATTCCCGCGTTCGTTGAGCGGCGGCAACTCCGGCTCGGGCGGCTCGCCCAGCAGGCGCGCCAACTCGGCTTCGGGCAGGATCACAAACCGCTCGCCCCCAAGGGTCACGGTTTGAATAGCGTAAGGTGGTTCAATCATCGTCGTAGAATCCGTCGAGGTGTCCGATCTTTTCCACGGTCAACAGCCAGTCGTTTTCGCCTGGCGGCCGCTCCGCCTGAAATTGGAGGCGATAATCGCCGATGCGAGCGCGATAGCGGCCAGCCAGGTTGCCCGACAACGCCTTGACGCCGCTCACTTCCGGCCAACGCTCCAGCCGCTCCACCAACCGCTCCACGCGCCGCTTGATGGTTTTAGGCAACGCGTCGAATTGCTCCCGCGCCTCGGGCGTCACGTCAATCGTCGCCATGCCGTCAATATGCGCCCGTCTTGATGCGTGTGTCAAGGCGCCCCCGCTCGCCACCGCGGCGCGAAAATTGCATTCTTTGGTTTTCGCCGACAGCCAAAAACTAACAACCAGCAACTTCCCATGCCCGACCGCCCTCCCCTGCTCACACTACAAGTAAGTCGAGCGTGGCCGGCCGCGTCGCCGATCGTCGCCACGCCGGCGGTCGGGATGAAAGCGATCGACCTTCGCGCCGTCACAGCGTGGCCAGGGCAAGCCCATCGACTCGGCCGACTCGGCCCACGCAGGTGGGTGAGCATGGCAGCGCGTTCATCGGCGGAAACGACGGCCGCCGCCGTTGACGCCGGCGGTTTCGGGACATCGGGCGGCAAGCCGGCGGCCGACACCGTTGACGGCGACGTTGGCTCGCCGCTCGCCCGTTCCGTCATTCGTTCGATTGCATGCGCGGAGGCACCGAAGTAGTTTTTCAGTACAAGGGTTCCACCGGGTATTTGCTCAACGAATCCCGCTTCGCGTGTTTATCCGGTCGCGGCGGCGAACCCCTCGACGGCCGCCACGACGCCGGCCCGCGTCGGCGCCGGCAGCGTTGGGCCCGCGGCCACAATGGTAGCCGGGCAAGGGTCGTCGGTTCCGACGGACGGGCCTCATCTCCGGCGTTGTTCCGCTTTGGCCGTTTTCAACGCGAGGTCGATTTTGTCAACGGTTGCCACGTCCGGCGACGACTTGCCCTTTTCCAACCGATTCAAGGTCTCGGGGCGAATGCGCGCACGGCGCGCCAGATCGGCCTGAGTTAGCCCCAACTCGCGACGTTGGCGAATGATCTTGCGGGCCAACGACGCGCCGGCGTACTCCAGGGCCGGGTAGGTGCCGTCGTCATGGGGCGGCGGTAACGCCGGCCCATCGTCGGCAATAGCCGTCCCCGCCAAGCTCTGCAACCGCTCGAATTCAGCTTGTGGAACGACCACGTAGGTCTTGTCGTCGATCGTCAACCTGGGAAACGTCGAAGGACTCATGGTAGCGCCTCAATCATAGAATCCGTCGCGGTGTCCGATCCGTTCAACCACAATCCGCGCGGCCTCCACCTACCCCGCGGCGAACCCCTCGACGGCCTACACCACGCCGGCGCGCGTCGGTCACGATCGCAGCCAGGCCGGGGTGCGGGGCAGGTACTACTTTCGGCGTTGTGCCGCTTCGCCGACCCGTCGCGCGCGGCTCAGCTTATCGACCGTCGCCACGTTGGGCGAATGCTTGCCGTGTTCCAGGCGGTTGAGCGTTTCCACCCGCACGCCGGCGGCACCGATACCTTACCTCTTTGCCGCGCCGGCACAAGGCACGGAGCGAGGAACACGGACGGTGGCCTTGTAGGGTACTTGCTTGCAAACGGCGTAAGGCACGCGCCGCACGATTTCCTTGACCTCGGTGCGGCAGGTCGTCACCGGCACCTGGCGGACGAGTTCCCGTGTCTCCATGTGGCAGACCGGCACGCGCACACGGCGCGTGAGCCGCGCCGGTTCGTACCGGCAGGTCTGGACCGGCACCGTCTTGCGGATCGTTTCCGCGACGTACCGTACCACCGGCACTTGACGCTCCACGCGGTTCGGCGCCCACTCCCGCGGGCCGCCGGGGCACGTCGGCGGCAGCCAATGGCCGCAATCGACGACGATCGTGCATTGAGTGGTCACCGGGCGATAGACCAAGCGGCAAATCTCTTGCTGGACGGTCTCGACGACCGGTTTCATCACGGTGCAAGACTGTTCCCTTTCGACCCACGCGACGACGGGCGCGCAGACGGTTTGCCGCACCTGGCGCATCGCGGTTTCATAAATCGGCCGCGCAACCTGGCAGCGGACCTCGCGGTATGCCGTCTCGCGGACGGTTCGGTAGCGAACCACTTCGACTTCGTCGTAGACCACTTCGCACGCCGGCGCGGCGGGCGCGCACGGCGCCGCCCGGCGGCCGTGCCGCGCCTGGGCGTCGTCTGAATTAATCCACGACACAACGATTGTCGCCAGCCCAAGAATCCACTGTTGCTTGCTCATGATGAGGCTCCGTCGTTTGTTACCGGAAAAAGAAATCAACGACCGGCCCCATCATGCTTGGGAAGTTGGAAGAATTCAAGAGTCAAGTTGCCGGCTGGCTCCAGCGAATGGCGGCGGGAGCGGCAAGCGCGCCCCGTTGGGGCTGGACAAATAGAATGCGCGGAGTGGCCGTCCAGGGGCTTTGCCCCTGGCTGTTACAGCGCGCCACAGCGCGCCCTTTCAGGGCGAGCGGCGTTGGCGTCGCCGGTTCTCGGCGACTTTTCGCCGCCAGCGGCGCTGCGAGCGCCAGAGGTTGTCCGCGAATGTATTGGGAATGTTGGGCAATCACGGGCTTCCTCGTTAGAGGCCAGGGGCTTGCCCCCTGGAGTTTCACGTTGGTTTCTAAATCGAAAGCGGCCTCACTCCCACCGTCCGCGTCGCCCCGCCGGCTGCCTTTGGCAGCCGGCGGGGCGACGCGCGGAAAGACAGGTAATCAGGGGAGCCTGCGTGTGTAGATACGAGCGTGAAACTCCAGGGGGCAAGCCCCTGGCCTCTTTACAAGATGCGTAGAACAACGAGGGTAACGCCCCTGGTAGGCATCGCGGAAAAACCAGTCGTCAGCCCTGAAAGCGCGACACCTATGGGCTTGCTCTCCGGCATGGGGTTTTCGGAGATCGGTTTTCTTCGCTTCGCTGGTTTTTTTGCACGCGCGTTGCTGCGCAACGCTCGTGCTTTGTGTTTGAAAAAGGCCCTGCGTCCGCTCTTGCCCGCCGCCCGTCGGCGCGGGAAACTGATCCGCATGTCCAAACCCTTCGCTAAGATCGTGACAACCGTGGCGATACCCGTCGCCACGCCGTGGCAGCGGCGCTGGTGGCTGTTCCATAAGCGAATTTTGCCGATTGGCTCGACCTATTTGGGGTTGGTATTGGCCCCATTTTGTTTTTCGGTGTCGGGCGTCGCGCTGGCCGTTGTCCTACTGTACTTGACCGGGCTGGGCGTGACCGTCGGCATGCACCGCCTGCTCACGCACAGGAGCTTCTCGACGCACCGGTGGCTTGAGCGTACGCTGGCGACGTTGGGGGCCTTGGCCTTCCAAGGCGGAGTCGTCGATTGGGTCGTCGTTCACCGCATCCACCACGCGCACGCCGACACCGACCGCGATCCGCACACGCCGAAAGACAGCTTCTGGCGAGGCCATGTGCTTTGGCTGTTCGTTTACGATCCGCGCGTGGCCGTCGAGTCGTTGAAGCAACGCTACGTGGGAGACTTGTTGGCCGACCCCTTCATGGCATTTCTCAATCGTTGGTCGATCGGCTTGCAGGCGCTGCTGTTTGCGATTCTCTACGGCGCGGGCGAGATCATCGGCCCGCGGTTGGGACTATCATGGGCGGTGTACGGAGTCTTCGTGCGAGTGGCCGTGCTGCACCAGGTCGCGTTTCTCGTCAACAGCGCCTCGCACACCTGGGGCTACGTCAGCTTTGAAACCCGCGACCGGTCGGCGAACTGTTGGTGGCTGGCCTTGCTGGCCTTGGGAGAGGGATGGCACAACAATCACCATGCGTTCCCGCGCTCGGCGCGGTTCGGCTGCCGATGGTACGAGGTCGATGCCGGGTATCTGCCGATCCGTCTGTTGCAGGCGTTGCACTTGGCTTGGGACGTGGTCGTCCCCACGCCTGTTCGGCACGATCGTGGCTCCGGGCCGCTCAGACGCGGTTGAATTGGCCCAGCCGGAAGAAGCAGGCGGAATGAAGTCACCCACCATCACCTGCCAACAGGCGCGCGAGATCGATCGCCGCGCGGTCGAAGAATACGGCCTTTCGGGACTGCTGTTGATGGAAAACGCCGGGCGCGGACTCGCCGATACGTTGTGCGGTTTTGACCTCCGCGGGCCGGTCGTCATCTGTTGCGGCAAGGGAAACAACGCCGGCGACGGCTTCGTGCTGGCGCGGCATCTCGACCTGCGCCGAGTAGCCGTCAAGACGCTCCTCTGGGCGGAGCCCAACGAATTGCGTGGAGACGCCGCGACGAACTTCGCCATTCTCAAGCGATGCGGCGTACCGATCGAGATCTTCGGCCAGCGCCATGACACGACCCGGATGGAGGCGCAGCTTGCCGGCGCGGCTTGGATCGTCGATGCCTTGCTCGGGACCGGAGCGGCGGGCGAGCCGCGCCCGCCACTCGACGCCGTGATCAGCCAGTTGAATGCCAGTTCGGTTCCCATCCTGGCCGTTGATCTGCCGAGCGGACTGGATGCCGACACCGGCGCGGCCGCGCGACAGACGATCCGCGCGGCGCATACCTGCACCTTCGTCGCCGCCAAGCCGGGTCTGTTGGCGCCCGCGGCCAGGCAATACGTCGGAGCGCTGCACGTGCTCGACATCGGAGCGCCTCGGAAACTCGTTGAAGAATTCTTGGCGACCGAGACGGAGTAAAGGGCCGCCGATCGAGTGTTTTCAATGATAGCCCGCGTTCTTGGTGGGCGGTGCCCACCCTACCGGTCAGCCTGACAATCTCCTCATGGGGCTTCCCGCGACGGCGCGAGGCGCAGCCGGCCCTCCGGCGGGCGTTCCCGCGCCCCGTCATTGCGCGGAACGATCGGCGGAACCGGCAGCACTTGAAGTAGCCCGGCGGTTTCTCGCGTCGCCGGCACCCGCACCTCGCTTTGCGGCACCAGCATTCGGATGATGCCGATCACCGGCGGCAACGAGCCTTCGCGCGGCGAGGCCAGGAGCACTCGGTCGTTGGAACCGACGAGCACCACTCCCCGTGAAGGCGCGCCGCGGCATGCGCCGGCGATGACCAAGCCGCCCGCATCGACGTGAAAGCGAAACGCCAATTCCTCAAACGCGAGAGCGGTCTTTCTGGTCCGGTTGAATTGACCCGGTTCGAGTTCGAGCGATTCGACCGCGGCGTCCAGTAGTGAAGTGCCGATCGTGCCCGGCCCGGCCGAGAACGATCCGTCCGCCTCGGTCAAGCGGCCACGGTCAAAGAGTGCTCGGTCGATTTCAATGTCGGCCGGGCCGTTGAGCTGGTGCGGAAAACGGTCGCCGATCAGCGATTGCAAATCAACACCTCGCAGTTGGCCGGTCATGTCGGCCTTCCAGCCGTCCGCCAATTCGTCGATCCAAAATGAGCCGGCGAACCGTGAATCGCCGCCCAACCAGGCCTCGACGTCCGCCAGCGGAGCGAAGATTGAAACGGGCAGCTCGCTCGCGTAGGTCATGATCTCCAAACGCGTGAACGGCACCGCTTGCGAACGCTCGCGCACGACGCGAAAGGCGGCCGGTTCCGAGTCGTCGGCGCCGGTCGGCCGGAACCGAATCTCGATCGCCTCGCCTTGGTCGACGTGCTCGACCAGGGCCTGCGTGACATCGTAGGTCTGCGAGCCTCGGCTGGCGCGCAGCGTCACCTGGCAGGGCGACAGCCGCACCTCGCCGTCGGTCGCCAACTCGCGCCGCAAGCGCCGCATCAGCAGTTCCCACAGCAACTTCAGCCTGGCCGTCTCGATTTCGGGCCGCGTGGCCGAGAGCAGCACTCGACCGTCGACCGATTCAAACTCCAACCACGGACAACGCAGCGCGCACTCGCCCGTCTCGGGATCGGCCAGTTCCAGCCCTTCATAGAGCGTTACTCCGGGCCGCGGGTAGCGAACCACCGCGAGCTTGGCGCGCAAGCCGAGCAGATCGCTCAGTTCGCTCTCGCACCGCCGCGTGTGCGACGGGTGCGTCCGCGACGCGCTAAAGCCCAGCAGGCCCGCGGTCGGCAAGACACAGAGCAGGCAAAAGCTTGCTCGGCAGACGCGGCGACGGAGGGTTTCGTGGAGGCGAAGCATGGTCATTGGTCATTGGTGTCATTGGTCATTATATCTCTCGGGCCATATCCAAAAACAACTTCCAGCGGGCCTTCATCTCGATCAGGCTGTCGCCCCCGAACTTGTCGACGAGGGCGGCGGCGATCTCGAAGGCGACGACGTTTTCGATGATCACGCCGGCGGCGGGCACGGCGCAGACGTCGCTGCGCTCGTAGGCGGCGGCTTCCGTCTCCTTGGTGGCGAGATTGATCGAATCGAGCGGCTTTCGCAGCGTGCTGATCGGTTTCTTGGCGGCGCGGATCAGCAGGGGCTGGCCGTTGGTCATTCCGGCCTCCAGCCCTCCGGCGTTGTTCGTCGGCCGCACATAGCCCAGGTTCGGCGAGTCCTTCTGGCGCGAGTCGTAATGGATGGGGTCATGCACTTGCGATCCGCGGCGGCGCGCGGCCTCGAAGCCGAGTCCGATTTCGACCCCTTTGATGGCCTGGACGGCCATGACGGCCTGGGCCAAGCGACCGTCGAGCTTGCGGTCCCACTGGGCGTGCGTGCCCAGCCCGAACGGCAGCCCCTCAACGCGGACTTCGAGCACCCCGCCGAGCGTATCCCCTTCCTTCGAGCATTCGTCGATCAGCGTCTTGAGCTGCGCGTCCTGATCGGGGTTGAGCGTGTAAAGCTCGCTGGAATCGCGCAGGGCGCGCTGCTGGTCGAGCGTGCCGGGCATGGGCTCGATCTTGACGCCGCCCAGCTCGCTCGTGTACCCGAAGGCGGTGATGCCGAACTCCCGCAAAAGTTGTTTGGCCAACGCGCCGGCCGCCACCCGAGCGGCCGTCTCGCGGGCGCTGGCACGTTCCAGCACGCCGCGGATCGAGCCCAGGTACTTGATGGCCCCGGTCAGGTCGCCATGGCCCGGGCGGGGCCGTTGCAAATCGCCCAGCCGTTCGAGTTTGGCGTCCTTGTTGACGACCTCCAACGCGATCGGGCTGCCCAGCGTTTGGCCTTGCCAAACGCCGCTTTTGAGATCCACGCGATCGCTCTCGATCCGCTGGCGTCCTCCGCGGCCGTAGCCGCCCTGCCGCCGTCGCAACTCGACGTCGATCGAGTCGGTCTCGATCGGAACCCCGGCGGGAAAGCCATCGACGATCGCCACGAGCGATTTCCCGTGCGATTCGCCGGCGGTCCAATATCGCAACATGTTGGCACGGATCAGGATAGAGCAAGCAGCGACGGCCAATGACTCCTTCGGACATCGATTTTACCTAGACCGCCATTTTGGCGATAGGGCGGTTCGGTATTGGGGTGGGAATTCGGCCCAGGAAACCGGCCATTTTCCACCCGAAGCGATTGGCGACGGGCCGATTTTCTTCTATGATAAGCCTATCGGTGTACGGCGGCGTGCCCAGTGGACGACGAAACCTCGACTGAAGGATCCAACGATGGCTAAACAAGGGCCACGCAAAAAACTTCCCAAGGAACTGGCGGTCATCAACGCCGACAACTGCACCGGCTGCGAGGCCTGCCTGGAGGTTTGCCCGGTCGATTGCATCATCAAGATCCAGCAATACGACCAGTTCCATAACTTGCAAAGCTGGTGCGAGATCGACCTCGAGCGGTGCGTCGGCTGCGAGGTCTGCGTCCACATCCCGCAAAAGAAGACCAATCCCTACGAGTTGACGGTCTGCCCCTGGGACGCCATCGAAATGGTGGCCACCGAGCAGGTGGCGCAGGTCGTCGCCCAGATCGGCGGTCCACCCGAGTACATCTACGAGCACTGGGACCGGCTCGTGGGAACAGCCCAGCATCTGGCGGAGTTGAAGGCCGCCAACTAGCTAGTGCCTGTCGGAAAATCGGTCATTCGCCGGAAATCTAAGCCTGGAGGGGGGGTGGACTTGGCACGAAGATGGTCGCGGATGGCCGTTCTGCGCGTGGGACTCGTTGTTTCGGGCGCGTTG
>Ga0307372_10006635_pt1 | contig 16837 bp, 15 predicted proteins | sample OX1MG_FD_202533 | JGI IMG/M metagenome (GOLD analysis project Ga0307372, IMG submission 202533) | Soil microbial communities from Risofladan, Vaasa, Finland - OX-1 | ecosystem: Environmental > Terrestrial > Soil > Coastal area > Acid sulfate soil | place: Finland: Risofladan, Vaasa | collected... | reverse complement strand
CACAGCGCTCCGACACCGTAGGAGATCGCGAAGTAGAGCCCGAAGGCGGCTTGTACCGGAGCGCCTTCCGTCCCTTCGGAGAACACGGCCTGCAAAAGTGGCGACTCAGAGTACGCGAACACACCGAGCAAGACGCCGACCACGAGGAGCCCGAGGAGTGAGCCACCCACAAGCACGAAGAGCACCATCGCAACTGCGCCGGCGAGATAGACGGACGCAAGCACGCGCGCGCGACCGATGCGGTCCGCGACAAGACCTGCCACAAGAGGTCCACCGATACTGCCGATCACGATGACGGTGAAGATAACGCCGACGGTGATCGTCGAAAGATGCAGCCCTGTTCGGAGATAAGCCGGCGCGTACGTATTGAGCGCGCCGAGCCCGCGGCCGGCGGCGGCCACGGTCCCTGCAGCGAGCGCACCGAAGACCTGTCGACGAGTCACGACGTCGCGTAGCCGCAACGCCGGGGCGGCGCTGTCGTTCGCTCCGCAGCGGTGCCCGTTCTCATGAGCGCTCACGTCGCGGAGCCGTGTCATCACGAGGAAGCCGCCGACCGCCATCGGCGTCGCGATGAGGACGAGCTCCCAGCGCCAACCGAAGGCTGCGATGAGCGCGGTGGCAATGAGCGGGATCACCGCAGTTCCGATGCTGCCACCAGCCGTATGCGAAGAGAGGGCGAAGGCTCGTCGGCCGGGAAAGCGCCGGACCAAGAGAGAGTTGCCGACCGGGTGCTGCGGCCACGAGGCGATTGCCCCGACGCAGCGCGCGGCGCCAAAGAGCGGGAAGCCGGGCGCCACACCGGCGAGCGCGATCGACGCGGCAAGGGCGAAGTTCTGCGCACTGAGCAGTAGCCGCGCGGACACCTTCTCAAAGAGTCCGGCGGCTCCTTGCAGGAAGCCGCCAAGAACGCCCGCGATACCAAGGACGATCCCGAGCGTTCCATAGGAGATGTGAAGGCTCTCCACGATGAAGGGATAGGACACCGCCAGCGCCGCAGGATAAAAGTGCTGGACTGCATGGGAGAAACTGATCACGATCAGCTGGCCGCGATCTCCCGGTCCCCAATCGTGTTTCGTCCTCGACGTTGGTGGTGTCTTCTCGACTGGACGCCGGCTGGCGCGCGGAAGGCGCATGCTGGCAACCGTAGGCGTTGCCTTTACGTCTGGAAAGAACGGCGCACGGTCCAAGTTGGAAAGACTTCGCGGCCCCTGTTCACCGACCACTCCCAGTCAGGCGAGTCGGTGCCTGGGCCACTCAAGGCTCCTCGGTCGTTCGCGCACTTCCGTGTACGGCGGCGATACGGGCCCACCCGGAGTCGTCGAGCGCCAACCGTGAGGCCGGGAACAGGTCGTACTCCTCCTGTTGGACGTGGGCCTTGAGTGCGTCGAGCATCTCGAGCAGCAGCGCTGGCTCAGCGGTCGCCGAATCGACGCGTAGGAGCTCTGCCCGGACGTAGGCATGGTCCGTGCTGAGCTCAGCGAGGTAGTCATGCCATCCACCGAACCGAGCGAGCTCGGTGAAGATTCCGCGCTCCTCGAGATCGAGATGAGCGACGAGAAGCAGCTGGAGCACGCTGAAGGACGCTGCAGCCGCATCGCGATCACCGCTCGCAAGGCTGCTGCGAATGGCTGCCATGAGTCGGAAGCATTCGTCATGCTCCGCGCCCAGCTCTCCGATCGGCCCGATGTCCCGACAGTCGCAGTAGTCGCACATCTCAGCTGTACACCAGCACGAGCTGACACCGTTCGTCATCTCCAGCGTTGAGTACGCGCGCATCTACGTATAGTGTCCCACTTGACGTACTATGACTCTCACGACGCGCCAAACCGACACGGAGCAGCCGGCGATGGGCGAGCCAACGCGGACCAATCAGGCGAGCATTGGCCGAGGCCCGAGGCAGCCCAATGGCCGGCCGGGGCGCGAGTTCGACAGCGACGTAGTCCCGCGCGGTGCCACGCGGTCCGGTCTCCGTTACGACGTCAGGAGCCGCCCGTTTATCGTGCTCTTCGAGCTGACACGTGCGTGCGATCTCGCGTGCCGTCACTGCCGGGCCGAGGCGAAGCGAGAACGCGATCCTGACGAACTGATGACCGGCGAGATCGTAGCAGTGCTCGACGATCTCGCCTCCCTTGGTTCGCCGCGGCCGATCGTCGTCTTCACCGGCGGCGACCCGCTCGTGCGTCCCGATCTGTTGAATTTGGTCCGGTACGCGGTGAGCTCGCAGCTCACCGCATCGGTCTCTCCTGCCGGGACCCCGCGAGCGACGCCAGCCGTCATGGCGGAGCTCCGCCGGGCCGGCGTGAGGACCGTCTCGTTCTCCCTCGACGGAGCGAGGGCCGCGACCCACGACCACTTCCGCCGAACGGAGGGCTCGTTCGCCTGGACCGTCGCCGCCTGCACGTCGGCCCGACGAGCGGGACTGCGGCTGCAGCTCAACACGACCGTGACAGCCGAATCGGCGGTCGAGCTGCCGGAGATCCTAGCGCTGGCTCTGCGGGTGGGCGTCAGCCTCTGGAGCGTGTTCTTTCTCGAGCCAACGGGACGGGGACGCGTCATGCGGCCGCTGTCGTCAAACGCCACGGAGGACGTCCTCGAGTTCCTCCACGAGGCCGCGACGATGATCCCCTGAAGACGACCGAGGCTCCGCAGTACCGCAGGATCGTCCTCAGCCATGGCAACTCCACGGGCTCGGAGCCCGCGGCTCGCGGAGATCTCTACTGGGATCTCCATCGGCGCCTCGACGCGCTCGCTCTCCCCGAGCGAGGATCGAGCCAGCATCGCCGCGGCCCCGACGCTGTAACCGCCAGCCGGCGGCCGCCGCTCGTCATCGGCGACGGACGCGGCGTCGTGTTCGTCTCCCACCTCGGCGACGTCCAGCCGAGCGGGTTCCTCCCGCTCGTCGCCGGGAACGTGCGGGAGCGACCATTGTCGGAGATCTACGCCCGCTCGCCCTTGTTCCAGTCGCTGCGCGACCCGAGCCGGCTGCACGGGCGCTGCGGACGGTGTGAGTTCCGCGAGCCCTGCGGGGGGTCTCGTTCCCAGGCCTTCGCTGCGAGCAAGGACCCGCTCGGCGAGGACCCCAGCTGTCCCTACGTGCCCGGCGGTGCGCTGGGCGGAGCTCCCCACGGCGAGCCGACGACGAGCGAGCTCCCCATGCAATCAGCCCGATGACGGACGCGCCGCTCGCCCAAGCGAACGGATCCCTCGCCATAGCGGGTTGGCGAGACATCGATCCGGGGCGCTCTCGCGTCGTGGCGACAATCCGTCACACGCTGTTTGTCAGGGTGCACAGGCGCATTGTGGACACGTCAGCCTCGGCCCACGTAGCGGCACCTCCCGAAGGCTCATGGGTCGAAGCGACGATCGAGACCGCGGGTGTCGCCACGAGCGACGAAACGCGTGACGAACGCCTCAGGAGGGCGGACTCCCTCGACGTGGCGCGCTACCCTCCCATCTCGCTTCGTAGCTCGAGCGTGCAGGGCGGCGCTCGTCGGTGCTGGAGCAACAGGTGGATCTGACCATCCGTGACCGGATCAGATGCATCACCCACGTCGTGGCGGACGAGGGCGTCCACCTCGGCACCGAAGGGCGAACGCGTGCCCGGTTCCTCGGCGCCACGACGCTCGTGCGTGAGCAGTTCGGGCTCAGCTGGAACCAGGCGCTCGACACCGACGGGCTGGTGCTCGAGCACACGATCACGGTGGCACTTGCGATCGAAGCAATGCAGCCGTCGCGTGACGATAATGGGAACGTGGACCCCGACGCGACACGCGGTTGACGTATCCCCCGATCATCCAGGGCGGCATGGGCATCGGCGTTTCGGGCTGGCGGCTTGCCGGAGCGGTCGGTCGCGCCGGTGGGCTCGGCGTCGTGTCAGGCGTCGCGCTCGACACGATGCTCGCGCGACGCTTGCAGGACGGAGACCGAGACGGCCACCTGCGCCAAGCGCTCTCGCGCTTCCCCGTCGCGGAGATCGCCAATCGGGTGCTGTGCCGCTACTTCATCCGCGGCGGACGAGCGAGCAACCAGCCCTACCGAGCCGTGCCGCGACTGACGCTACAGCCGTCGCCGGAGCGCCAGCGTCTGGCCGTCGTGGCGGCCTTCGTGGAGATCCACCTCGCGAGGCAGGCAGCACGCGGCGCTCAGGTGGGTATCAATTTCCTCGAGAAGATCCAGCTTGCGACGCCAGCCGCGGCCTACGGCGCCATGCTCGCTGGGGTCGACGTCGTCCTCGTCGGCGCAGGGATACCGGCTCGCCTTCCCTCGCTGCTCGACGCCCTCTCTCGCCACCGGCGGGTCGAGTTCCCGGTGGACGTGGCAGGTGCCGGTCAAGCCCGCTATGCGCTCGATTTCGACCCGGTGACCCTCCTCGGCCGACGGCTCCCCGCGCTCCTCAGGCCGCTCTTTCTCGCGATCGTCTCCTCGAGCACATTGGCGGCCTTCCTCGCCCGCGGCGAGCAGACGCGCCCCGACGGGTTCGTGGTCGAGGCCGCGATCGCCGGTGGACACAACGCGCCACTACGCGGGACCTTGCGGCTCGACGGGCAGGGGAACCTGTATACGGCCCGAAGGATGCCGCAGACCCAGCGCAGTTCGTCGCGCTCGGCCTGCCGTTCTGGCTTGCCGGCGGCTGCTCGCGGCCGGAGCAGGTCGCGACGGCCCGCGCAGCCGGGGCGAGCGGCATTCAGGTCGGCACGCTGTTCGCTCTCTCCCGTGAGTCGGGCCTGTCCGCTTCGCTCCGCCAACAGCTGCTGGCGCGCCTTCGCGAAGGTCGGCTAGAGGTGCGCACCGACATGCTCGCATCACCGACCGGGTTCCCGTTCAAGGTGGCACAGCTTGCCGGGACACTTTCGGACCCCGCGGTCTACGAGCGGCGGCGGCGGGTCTGCGATCTCAGCTACCTCCGCATTCCCTATGTGACGCCGGACGGAACCATTGGCTATCGCTGTCCGGCCGAGCCGGGCGACGCCTACGTCCGCAAGGGAGGGGACCGATCGGAGACCGTCGGCCGAGTCTGCCTGTGCAACGCGCTGACCGCGACGGTCGGCCTCGGGCAGCAGCGCCACGATGGCAATGCCGAACCGTTGATCGCGACACTCGGCGCGGCTCTCGGCGGTGCTCAAGAGCTCCTGCGACGCCACCCTGAAGGCTGGAGGGCTAGCGACGTGATGGCCTACCTCACCGGCCCATGACCGACAATGAGGCTTCCGTCGGGACTGGACCGTGTCAGGTACTTCTGCTGTTGCGTCGAGATTCACGATCTGGCTACGGTCAGACGTGCGACCCGTGATGGGACGCGAAGGTCCCACTTCCCCGAGGAGGCAGGGATGAAGCTACGCAGCCCTGCTACCAGCGGGAAGGGCGGCGGAGCTGCCGACTTGTTGGCCGACACCGGCCTGGTCCGAGCAGCTCGCTACCTCCAACGAGGCGAGGAGTCCCCCGACGGCCGCGTCGTGCTCCGGCGGGGCGGCCGCCAGGCTGAGGAGTTCTACCGGGAGCGCTGGCGCCACGACAAGGTGGTGCGCTCCACCCACGGGGTGAACTGCACCGGGTCGTGCTCGTGGCGGATCTTCGTGAAGGACGGCATCATCACCTGGGAGACCCAGGCGGTCGACTATCCCTCCGTCGGGCCGGACTCCCCCGAGTACGAGCCGCGGGGATGCCCGAGGGGCGCATCGTTCTCTTGGTACACCTACTCCCCGGCCCGGGTCCGCTACCCGTACGTGCGCGGCGAGCTGCTCGAGCTTTACCGGGAGGCCAGGGCACGCCTCGGGGACCCGGTGGCGGCTTGGGCGGAGGTCACAGGCGACCCGGAGCGGGCCGGCCGGTATAGGAAGGCCCGTGGCCGGGGCGGGTTCGTGCGGGCCTCCTGGCCTGAGGTGCTGGAGCTGATCGCGGCGGCCCACGTCCACACGGTCGCCGCCTACGGCCCGGACCGCACGGCCGGCTTCACGGTGATCCCGGCTATGTCGATGGCCTCCTACGCGGCCGGCACCCGCTTCTACTCGCTGCTCGGGGGCACCATCCTCTCCTTCTACGACTGGTACGCCGACTTGCCGATCGCCTCGCCCCAGGTCTTCGGCGACCAGACCGACGTGCCAGAGTCAGCTGATTGGTGGAACGCGAGCTACCTGATCATCTGGGGCACCAACCTGCCCATCACCCGTACCCCCGACGCCCATTTCATGACCGAGGCCCGCTACCGGGGCCAGAAGGTGGTCGTGGTCTCGCCGGACTACTCCGACCACACCAAGTTCGCCGACGACTGGCTGGCCGCCAACCCGGGCACCGACGGGGCCCTCGCCATGGCGATGGGTCACGTCATGCTCGCCGAGTTCTACCGCGACCGCCAGGTGTCCCGCTTCGAGTCCTACGCCCGCACCTACACCGACCTGCCGTTTCTCGTGTCGCTCCGCGAGCGGGGCGACGGGTTCGTGCCCGACCATTTCGTGACCGCCGCGGATCTCGGCGACTCCGACGACGGGGCCGCGTGGAAGACGGTGGTCCTCGATGAGGCGACTGGCGCCCCGGCGGTGCCCAACGGGTCGCTCGGGTTCCGCTGGGCCGAGGAGGGCAAGGGCCGCTGGAACCTGCGCCTCGATGACATCCGCCCGGCGCTCAGCCTGCACGGCCGAGCGGGATCGGAGGCGCTTGCGGTGGACCTTCCCCGCTTCGACGTCGGCGACGGCCAGGGTGGCGGAGTGCTTCGCCGGGGGGTGCCGGCCCTGCGGGTGGGCGAGCGGTGGGTGACGACCGTGTTCGACCTGGTCATGGCGCACTACGGCGTCGTCCGTGACGGGCTGCCCGGCGAGTGGCCTGCGTCGTATGACGACGCTTCGGTGCCGTACACGCCGGCGTGGCAGGAGCAGATCACCTCCGTGCCTGCCGCCGCCTGTAGCCGGGTGGCCCGGGAGTTCGCCCGCAACGCCGAGGTGTCCGGGGGGCGGTCGATGATCGCCATGGGGGCGGGGACCAACCACTGGTACCACTCGGATCAGATCTACCGGACCTTCCTGTCGCTGCTGATGCTGGGCGGCTGCGAGGGCGTCAACGGCGGAGGCTGGGCCCACTACGTCGGCCAGGAGAAGGTCCGGCCGCTCACCGGTTGGTTCACCCTCGCCTTCGCCTACGATTGGGCCCGCCCCACCCGCCACATGCCAGCGACCCCCTACTGGTACCTGGCCAGCGACCAGTGGCGCTACGAAGGGGCCGGGGCCGACCAGCTCTCGAGCCCGCTCGGGGAGGGACGCTTCGCCGGGCGGTCGGTGGCCGACTTGAACGCCTACGCGGCGCGCCAGGGCTGGCTTGCCTCGCACCCCACCTTCGACCGCAACCCGCTCGACCTGGCCGACCAGGCGGACGCGGCCGGTCAGGGGATCGACGACTACGTCGTGGCCGAGCTGCGAGCGGGGCGCCTCGGCTTCGCGGCGGCTGACCCCGACAATCCGGCCAACTTCCCCCGGGTGCTGACAGTCTGGCGCTCCAACCTGTTGGGGTCATCCGGAAAGGGACATGAGTACTTCCTGCGCCACCTGCTCGGCGCCGACAACGCCGTGGCTGCCGAGGAGTGCCCCCCCGGGGACCGGCCGCTCGAGGTCGTCTGGCGGGACGCGGCCCCCGAGGGCAAGCTCGACCTGCTGGTCGCCGTCGACTTCCGCATGACCTCGACCGGGATCTACGCCGACGTCGTGCTTCCCGCCGCCACCTGGTACGAGAAGCACGACCTGTCGTCGACGGACATGCACCCCTTCGTGCACTCGTTCAACCCGGCCATCGCCTGTCCGTGGGAGGCGCGCTCGGACTTCGACCTCTTCAGTGACCTGGCCGCCGAGTTCTCCCGCCTGGCCGAGGGTCGCCTCGGGCGACGTCGCGACGTAGTGGCGATGCCCCTCCTCCACGACAGCCCCGACGAGTGCGCCCAGCCCGGAGGGCGGGCGCTCGACTGGGCCGCCGGAGAGTGCGACCCCGTCCCCGGCAAGACGATGCCCCGCCTGGTGGTCGTCGACCGGGACTATCCCCACCTGATCGACCGGTTCCGGGCGCTCGGGCCGCTCGTCGACGAGCTCGGTGCCACCACCAAGGGCGTCCGCCTGCCCGTCGGCGACGAGGTCGGCTACCTGCGCTCTCGCAACGGGACGATCCGGGGCGGTCTCGCCGACGGGAGGCCCCGGATCGATCGCGACGATCTGTTCTGCGAGGCCATCCTGGCCATGTCGGGCACCACCAACGGGCGGTTGGCCGTGGCCGGCTTCGAGGCGCTGGAGGCCCGCACCGGGGTGGAGCTCGCCGACCTCGCCCACGAGCGGGCCGGCGACCGGATCACCTTCGCCGACACCGTCACCCAGCCACGGTCGGTGATCTCCTCGCCGGAGTGGTCGGGCTGTGAGTCCGAGCGCCGGCGCTATGCCCCGTTCACCATCAACGTCGAGCGCCTGAAGCCCTGGCACACCCTCACCGGCCGCCAGCACTTCTTTCTCGACCACGAGTGGATGGCCGAGCTCGGTGAGATGCTGCCCACCTACCGGCCGCCCCTCGACCTCCTCGCCACCTACGGCGACCAGCGCCGAGCCGAGCTGGGCGAGGAGCAGCTGGTGGCGCGCTACCTCACTCCCCACTCGAAGTGGTCGATCCACTCCGAGTACCAGGACAACCCCCACATGCTCAACCTGTTCCGGGGCGGTCCGGTGATCTGGCTGAATGATCTCGACGCGGCGCGCATCAAGGTCGCCGACAACGACTGGATCGAGGCCTACAACCGCAACGGGGTCACCGTGGCGCGCGCCGCGGTGACCCACCGGGTCCCGCCGGGCACCGTGCTCATGTACCACGCCGTCGACCGCCACCTGCAGATGCCCCTCTCAGAGCTGTCGGGCCTGCACGGCGGGACCGACAACTCGCTCACCCGGGTGGTGATGAAGCCGACGCACATGATCGGCGGGTATGCCCAGCTGTCCTACGGCTTCAACTACTACGGCCCGACCGGCTCCCAACGCGACGAGCTGGCCGTCATCCGCCGCCGCTCCCAGCAGGTGGAGTTCTGATGCGGCCGAGCGAAGCGACTCGAGCGCGACACGACGGAGCGGTCCGATGAGAGTCATGGCCCAAGTCGCGATGGTGATGAACCTCGACAAGTGCATCGGCTGTCATACCTGCACGGTCACCTGCAAGCAGACCTGGACCAACCGGCCGGGCACCGAGTACGTGTACTTCAACAACGTCGAGACCAAGCCGGGCCTCGGCTATCCCGCCCGCTACGAGGACCAGGAGCAGTGGAAGGGCGGCTGGGAGCTCGACCGCAAGGGGCGGCTCCGCCTGCGGGGTGGGAGCCGGATGAAGCGGTTGGCGTCGATCTTCTACAACCCGGATCTGCCCACCATCGACGACTACCACGACCCGTTCACCTACGACTACGCACGCCTCACCACCGCCCCGGCCGGCACGAAGGCGCCGAGCGTGTCGGCCCGCTCCGCCTTAACGGGCCGGGAGATGGTCCCCAAGTGGGGGACGAACTGGGAGGACGACCTGGCTGGCGCCCCCGAGCGCGCCCTCGCCGACCCGAACATCGTCGCGATGGCCGAGCAGGTGAAGCTCGACTTCGAGTCGGTATTCATGTTCTACCTGCCTCGCATCTGCGAGCACTGCCTCAACCCCTCGTGTGTCGCCAGCTGCCCGTCGGGGGCGATGTACAAGCGCGAGGAGGATGGGATCGTCCTCGTCGACCAGGACCGATGCAGGGGCTGGCGGTTCTGCGTGTCGGGATGTCCGTACAAGAAGGTTTACTTCAACCACCGCACCGGCAAGGCCGAGAAGTGCACGTTGTGCTTCCCCCGGATCGAGGCGGGGCTGCCCACCATCTGCTCAGAGACCTGCGTGGGCCGCCTGCGCTACCTCGGCCTCGTCCTCTACGACGCCGACGCCGTCACCGCCGCGGCGGCGACCACTGACCCTGAGGACCTCTATGAGGCGCAGCTCCAGGTGTTCTTGGACCCCGACGACCCGGCAGTCGCCGCCGAGGCAGAACGTCAGGGGATCCCGCACGACTGGCTCGCGGCGGCGCGGCGATCGCCCACGTACGCCCTGATCGTCCGCCACCGCGTCGCCCTGCCACTGCACCCCGAGTATCGGACGATGCCCATGGTCTGGTATGTCCCGCCGCTATCCCCGGTGGCCGACGTCACCGCGGCAGCCGGCTACGACGAGGCGGACCCCGACGCCATCTTCGCCACCATCGATGCCCTGCGCATCCCGATCGAGTACCTGGCCAACATGTTCACCGCCGGGCGGGTCGGCCCGGTGCGCGACGCGCTGCGCCGCCTCACCATGGTCCGCACGGTGATGCGTGCCCACCAGCTCGGGCGGGATCCGACGGTCGACCCGAACGACGTCGGACTCAGCGACCATGACGCCGAGGACCTGTTCCGGCTGCTCGCCATCGCTCGCTACGAGGACCGCTACGTGGTGCCTCCGGCGCATGCCGAGAACGCCGGGCGGCTCCTCGCCCAGCACTCCCTCGGCGGTTGCTCCTTGGAGTCCGACGGCGGGCCGGGCATGGGCGGCGCCGGGCCGGTGGCCGAGGTAGCACCCGGCTTCCACCTCCAACGCCGGGAATCGGCCGACCACTCGGTAGCCGGCCGCGACGGCGATGGCCGGCTGCATCTGCGGGTAGCCGAGCTCCCGTCCCCCGTTCCCGGCGACCCGGCGACCGCGGGGGGGGCGCTGTGAGGCGGGAGCATGCCGCTCTGGTCTTCGGATGCGCCTCGGTGCTCCTCAGCTATCCGGAGCACGGCTTCGCCGACGACCTCGCGGCGGTGGCCGAGGCGCTCGGCCGTCTGCCGACCGGCCCCACCCGCACCCGTTTGGCGGGGGTCCGGGACTGCCTGGCACGGATGCCGCCGATGGAAGCGGCCGCCTGCTACGTGGACACCTTCGACCTGCGACGGCAGCGGACGCTGCACGTGACCTACTACCGCCACGGGGACACCCGCGAACGGGGGATGGCCCTCGCCGCGCTCGTCGACGCCTACCGTGCTGCCGGGCTGCGCGTGGCACCGGGCGAGCTGCCCGACTACCTTCCGGCCCTGCTTGAGCTGGCCGCCGTCACGCCCACTGGAGCCGCCGTCCTCGGCGAGCACCGGCTCGCGCTCGAGGCGCTGCGTGCCGACCTCGAGAAGGCGGACAGCCCGTATGCCGGAGTGGTGGCGGCCGTGGCCGACGCCCTCGGAGGAACGTCCCGGGACGACCGCGCCGCCTTGGCCCGCTATCGGACCCAGGGGCCGCCGTCCGAGCGGGTCGGCCTCGAACCCTTCGCCCCGCCCGAGGTCATCGCGAAGGGAGTCACTCTCGGAGCCACCCGGCGGTGAACGAACTGAACGGCATCACCGGCTTCCAGCTGTTCTGGTGGGTGATCCTCCCCTATCTGGCGCTCGTCACCTTCGTCATCGGCCATGTCTGGCGTTACCGCTATGACCAGTTCGGCTGGACCAGCCGCTCGACCCAGCTCCAGGAGAAGCGCTGGCTCAAGTGGGGCAGCCCGATCTTTCACTACGGGACCTTCGCGGCCATCGGTGGTCACGTCATCGGCATCCTGATCCCCGAGAGCTGGACACACGCCATCGGGATCCCCGAGGTCGCCTACCGGTGGTTTTCGGCCGGCGCCGGCACGCTCGCGGCTGTACTGGTCGTCGTCGGTGTGGCGATCCTCGCCGGACGGCGCCTGTTCGTCGCTCGGGTCCGGGCCACCACGAGCCCGGTCGACTGGGTGGCCCTCATTCTGCTCGCCGTCGTGATCGTGCTTGGCATCGCCGAGACGGTCGGGGTCAATCTGGTGGGGAGCGGCTACGACTATCGCCAGAGCGTGGCCCTGTGGTTCCGAGGCCTGTTTGTCGGCAACCCCGACGTGCAGGCAATCGCTCATGCCCCCCTCCTGTACCAGGTGCACGCAACCGCCGCCTGGGCGGTGATCGCCGTTTGGCCCTTCAGCCGGCTCGTTCACGCCTGGAGCTACCCGGTGTGGTACCTGTGGCGCCCGTTCGTCGTGTACCGCAGCCGGGTCGCCACCCGCCCCAACGAGCCGGGCACCAGCGGTCGTCGTTGGCGCAAGATCGGCGTCCCGTACTGACCCCCCGCGGCTTCGGTCAGGAACGTGGGTGCCGCCGAGGAGGGGCCGCAAGGCGATGAGCTGGATCCGACGAGGCTCCGCCGAGGTCTCCCCGACGACGCGCAAGCCAGGACCCCCCCACCCCCTGCCGTCGCCGCAGCTGGGGCCGGGGACAACGGGGGCAGTCGAGCTGCCGAGCGACCCGTTCGGGCGGGCGCTCGCCACCCTCGATCCCGGCTACTTCGCTTGGGTGATGGGGAGCGGCATCGTCTCGGTAGGCACCGACCTGCTCGGGTTCTCGCTGCTCTCGCGGGTCGTGCTCGGAGTCACGGTCACCGCCTTTGTCCTGCTGGCCCTCGCCTACATCGCGCGAGTCATATGGTTCGGCACCTGGTTCCGCCAGAGTCTGCGGGACCCGACCTCGGCCATGGCCTACTTCACGGTGGTGGCCGGCACCGACGTGCTCGCGATCCGCCTGGCGATGGCCGGTCACCCCTTGGTCACCCTCGGCCTCGGCGCAGCCGGCGCGCTGGTGTGGCTGCTCCTGAGCTACGGGCTTCCCTGGTCGATCGTGGCGGCGGCGCGCCGCCCTGTGCTCGGTGAGATCAACGGCACCTGGCTGATCTGGGTGGTCGCCACCCAGTCGCTCGCCATCGTGGCCGCCGCGCTCGCCCCTTCGGCACCGTCAGCCGCGCTGCGCGACCAGCTCCCCGTCGTGGCGGTCTGCCTCTGGGGGGTGGGCGTGATGCTCTACCTCGTGCTCATCGTCATCATCTTCCTACGCCTGCTGCTCGTCGAGGTCACCCCGGTCGAGATGGGCCCCGCCTACTGGATCGCTATGGGCGCCACGGCGATCAGCGTCCGGGCGGCGGCGGGGATCCTGGTGCTGCGCGACCCGCACGCCGCCACACTCGTCGACAGCCTCCGGCCCTTCCTCGTCGGATTGTCGGTCGTCCTGTGGGCCTTCGGCACCTGGTGGATCCCCCTGCTCGTGCTGCTCGGCGTGTGGCGCTACGTGGTGCGTGGCTACTCGCGGGCCTACGAGCCGCGGCTGTGGAGCGTGGTGTTCCCCCTCGGCATGTACACAGTGGCGTCCGACACCCTCGGGCGAGCAGCCGGATTCGGCTTCATGGTGTCAGTCGCCCGCGTGTGGGTCTGGGTGGGGGCCGCCGCCTGGGTCGTCGTGCTGGGCCTTATGCTGACCGCGCTGGTGCACGCCGTGGTGCGACGGAATGAGCCGACGGTGTGAGGAGCAAGCCGTCCGTGACGCCGGTGCCAGACTCGCAGCGTTGGCGGAAGCTGCCGCACATCGTGGCGGCGCACTCAGGGCGAGCGTGAACCGCCCCGGCACCGCGGATCACCGCCTCCGACGGCACTCCGGTCGTCGATGCCTCACGAGCGCAGGTGACCCACACCTGTTCGATGACACCGGCCATGGCAGCGGCAGGCAAGGGTAGATTCGCCGCATGCCTTTCGCTCGAGCGGCCTCCGCCTTCGCCGCGCTCGCCACGACCACGACTGCCGTACGCCTGTCGCTCCATGTGCTCGCCGCGTCCGTCTGGGTCGGCGGCCAGCTCACGGTGGCGGGCCTGCTCGGCACCGCGCGCGGCCTTGGGGAGAGCGCGTCCAAGCTCGTGGCGCGGGCGTTCGGTCGGCTCCAGTGGCCTGCGTACGCCGCGCTGCTCGCCACGGGCGTCTGGAATGTCGTCGCAAACCACCTGAGCGCGCAGGGCAGCGAGTGGAATGCGGTGCTTGGCGCCAAGATCGCCGTCGTGCTGATCGCGGGCCTCGCTGCTTACCTGCACCAGCGTTCGCGCAGCCGTGCGGGACTCGCCGCGTTCGGCGCCATCTCGGCTCTGGCGTCGCTCAGCGCGCTCGTGCTCGGTGTGCTTCTCGCTGGCTGACAGACCGTGCTCCAACGGGAAGGACAGCGGTCCCCTCAGTGCGCCGCGACCGGTGCGGTGGACGATCACGTCGCTCGCGCTCCAACCCCCGAGGTGGCGTCGCAGGAGCTCGCGCGCACGGTCGAGGTCCGCTGTCAAAGCGACGCGCAGGCGATCTCGCCCGAGCGGCTTCGATCGGTCCCCCCTCTGGGACGTGAGCAGCATCGTCGAGCTCGACGGCATGGAGATAGCAAATCGGACGGTCTGCCCCACGTAGGGGTGCGAAGTCAGCCGAGGTGGCAGCCGCCTCGCGACCGCTCGTAGATCGAAGAGTCTGAAGGGGTCCTGGCGTGCAATGTCATTTTGCAGGGAAACTCGGTCGGCAACACGACCACAGGCGTTCTTCTCGAGCCTCAGCCGGAAACTGCCCCGGGGAGGTGACTGCACCTCACGCGACGACCTCGTCGCGAAGAGGCCGGGCCTCATCGAGCACTGTGCCACGATGGCCATGTCGTTCACGTGGCATTGCGAGCCAAAAGTCGCGACGTCTCCCCGTTCGAGGCACATCTGCGCGCCGGCACCAGTCCTCTTGGTAGCTGGCAGCCGGGCTAGCGCTGGTGGCGTCCGGCTGCCAGACTTGACCCGTGTCACGGTGCCGTTCGCTCATGAGCCAGCTCCGCCGAGCGGACCGGCGACTCCTCTTCGGCACCACCGGGCTGATCCTCGCGGCCATCGGACTGAGTGCCTGTGGCTCGTCGGCCTCCGCGCTCGCCCCTTTTGCGATCCTCCAGGCCAACACGCGGGCGCGAACGGTGCAGCTCGAACTTGTCGCGAGCGGGACCGATGCAAACGGCGGGTTCAATTTCGATGGCTACGCCAACGGCGCCCTGCAGGTGAGCGTCCCGGTGGGCTGGACCGTGGAGGTCTCGTGCAACAACGGTTCCGCCACGCTCAGCCATTCATGCGCGATCGTCGACGATCTGCCGGTCTCGACGATCGCGCCGCCGATTGCCTTTGCGCGAGCATCGATTCCCGACCCCACGGGAGGCCTGCCTCTTGGCGGATCGACAAGCTTCACCTTCGTGGCATCGCGCGTCGGCCGGTACCGCATGACTTGTCTCGTCCCGAGCCACGAGGCGGACGGTATGTGGGACTGGTTCGTGGTTACCGCCGGCGGCCTTCCGTCGGTCCGGACGTGACCCGTCGCGCTCCGCTTAGCGCCGGAGGCTCCCAAGCGCCGAGCGAACGTGGTGCCGCTCCCTGAAGTGAGGCCGCGGGCACTCCCCGTCAGCGTCTGTTCGAGCGGTTGACGTAGTCCTCCCGAGCCACGTCGTCCCCGCCATCGACCCCTTCTCTGCGCTCATCTCCAAGGATCCGCCAGTGGACCGATGGCAGATTGGAGGGCTTGCAGTCTGGGGATGAACGAAGAGAAGGCGCCGGGCGTGCCCGGATGGTGCGCGGCTCGGTGGTGGTGCATCGGCGCCGTTGCGGCAACGCGAGCTGTCGATGTGCCAATGGCGAAGCGCTGCACGAGACGACGGTGCTCAGCTACTCCGAGGGTGGCCGCACGCGCTTTGTGATGCTGGCCGCGGCAGCGCCTGCTCGTGATGATGGCGAAACCGTGCAATCGTCGTGTGGTCCTGGAAGAGGTTGGCGCAGATCACCGGAAAGGCGATGTCGACGTCGCTCGCCCGCTCGATCTGGCGAGAGGACCGCAGCACGGTGCAGTAGCCGTAGCGCAGGAGTGCCACCGTCGTCTTCGGGTGGTGCGCTGCACCTCCCCATCCGTTTTCGCGGTCGTTGACGTCGAAGGCGGATAGGTTCATCTCCTCGACCGCGTCGAGGACGAAGAAAGCGAGGTGGTCCTCGTCGAGCCAGTCGGTGAACGACCGCGGGAGCAGGTAGAGCTGGTCGCGCTCTGGGGGTGACGAAGCCCGAAGTTGTAGGTCACGGCCTTGTTCCCGCCATTGCGCCAGGTCAGGTGGTGGAACTCACGCGCGCCCTACCCGGCACTGCGCATGTAGGTCAACGGTTCGTGCAACAGGTTCAGGAGGCGAGGACTGCCCGCCGCCGCGTCAGAGGGCGACGGACGGCCGGCCCGCGAGGCCGGCAGTCGCCCGGGCCGCTGCCTGGGCAACTGCCTTACCGGCAGCGGGTATCTTCTCCTCGGGAAGTTGGCTGAGCGTGCCGACCACGACGAGCAGGAACCGGGGCAGGCCGTCCCAGCCGAACACGGGAGCGGCGACGGCGTTGTGGTCCGGGTAGTACTCGCTCAGGCTGGCCGCGTACCCGCGGTGGCGGGTGCGCGCTAGCTCATCGCGGAACGGGCCAGGATCAACGATCGAGCGTGCTGTGCTGAGTGGGAGACGATGGCGCTCGAGGTGATCGTCCACCACCGCGGTGGGCGCCCAGGCCAGCCACGCCTTGGCGGCAACGGCGCCACCAGGGGGAAAGCGCGCGCCGATGTCGATCGTCACGCGGATCGGGTCTGGGCTCTCGACCTTGTCCAGGACGACGAAGTCCTCCCGATCGGTGAACGTCATCACGAAACACCCGAGCCCGGTGCTCCCGGTGACGGTGCGGGCCTCAGCCAGCGCGAGGCGTACCCCCTCCCGATCCGCCGATACGAGGTTGCCGAGCGCACCGAGGTATGGCCCGAGTCGGTAGGCCTTCGTGGCCGGATCGAACGAGACGACCCGTCCGTCCTCGAGGGTCTTCAGGACGTTGAAGCACGTGGAAAGATTGATCGACGTCGCGCGGGCAATCTCACTCACCGTGCACGGCGAGTTCTTCACCTCAAGGAGATGGTCGAGGATGGCCAGCGCATTGCGCACGGCCGGGACGCCTCGGGGGCGTG
>Ga0307372_10006634_pt1 | contig 16839 bp, 14 predicted proteins | sample OX1MG_FD_202533 | JGI IMG/M metagenome (GOLD analysis project Ga0307372, IMG submission 202533) | Soil microbial communities from Risofladan, Vaasa, Finland - OX-1 | ecosystem: Environmental > Terrestrial > Soil > Coastal area > Acid sulfate soil | place: Finland: Risofladan, Vaasa | collected... | reverse complement strand
GCGCAGCCGCGCCGTACGCGAGGCGTTCAAGCGGATGTATAACGCCGGCCTCATCTACCGCGGCAACCGCATCGTCAACTGGGACCCGAAAGGCCAGACGACCATCTCCGACGACGAGATCGTGTACGAGGAGCGGCCCGGCACGCTCTACACCTTCCGCTACGCGAAGGACTTCCCTATCCCGGTCGCGACGACGCGCCCCGAGACGAAGGTCGGCGACGTCGCGGTCGCCGTGCATCCGGACGACGCGCGCTATCAGGAGTTCGTTGGTAAGGAATACGACGCGACGTTCTGCGACGTTCCCATCCATATAAGGGTCGTCGCGGACGCGGCCGTCGACCCCGAGTTCGGTACGGGCGCCGTCGGCGTCACGCCGGCTCATAGTTCGACCGACTGGGACATCGCGGAGCGGCACGGCCTATCGCACGAAATCATCGTCATCAACGAGTACGCGAAGATGACGGTCGCGGGCCGCTTGAACGGCATGAAGACGACCGACGCGCGCGCGGCGGTCGTCGAGTGGCTCAAGGATGAAGGCCTCCTCGAGAAAGAAGAAGACCTCATGCAGAACGTCGCCACGGCGGAGCGCACGGGCGGCACAATCGAGCCCTTGCCGAAGCTCCAGTGGTGGATTGACGTGAACAAGGAGGTGCCGGGCCGCGGGAAATCCTTGAAGGCGCTCATGCTCGAGCCGGTGCGTTCGGGGCAGATACGCATCATCCCGGAGCATTTCGAGAAGACGTACTTCCACTGGATCGAGAACCTGCGCGACTGGTGCATCAGTCGGCAGATATGGTACGGGCACCGCATCCCCGTCTGGTACAAGGGCGAGGAGATCCTCGTCGGCATCGAGCCCGCCGAGGCCGGCTGGACGCAGGACGAAGACACGCTCGACACGTGGTTCTCCTCCGGCCTTTGGACCTTCTCTACGCTCGGCTGGCCGGACGAGACCGCCGACCTCCGGACCTACCACCCGACCGACCTCCTCGAGACGGGCTACGACATTCTCTTCTTCTGGGTCGCGCGCATGATACTCATGACCGAGTTCGCGCTCGGCACCATCCCCTTCAAGACCGTGTACCTCCACGGCCTCGTGCGCGACGCGAAAGGGCGGAAGATGAGCAAGTCGCTCGGCAACAATCTCGACCCGCTCGACGTCGCGACGAAGTTCGGCGCGGACGCCGCGCGCATGGCGCTCGTCGTCGGTACAGCGCCCGGTACCGACTCGCGCATCAGCGAAGACAAGGTGAAGGGCTACAAGCATTTCGCGAACAAGCTCTGGAACATCGCGCGTTTCGTGCTCGAGAACACGGACGCCGCGAGCCGGACCGCACCCCTGAACGAACGCGATACGGAGCTGCGCGCCGCCGCCGAGGCGCTCCTCGCCGACGCGACGAAAGACATCGAAGAGTACCGCGCCTACCTGGCCGCGGAGAAGCTCTACCACTATATCTGGCACGAGTTCGCCGACAAGGTCATCGAGGAGTCGAAGTCGATACTTCAGGGCGCGGATGCGAATGCGAAGGCCTCGCGTCAGGCGCTCCTCCTTCACGCGCTCGACGCATGCGTGCGCGCCCTCCACCCCTTCATGCCCTTCGTCACCGAGGAGATATGGCAGTCGCTTCCCACGAAGGACGCCGACTTCCTCATGGTCGCGAAGTGGCCGCAGGCGTAATCTTGAGTAAGAGTGGGTTAGAATAGAGGGGTGACTGTAACGACGCTCGGCTACGCATTCATCGGCGGTCTCTTGCCGCCCCTCATCTGGCTCTATTTCCTCCTCAAGGAGGACGCCCGCTGCCCCGAGCCGCGCGCCCTCATCGCGCTCGCCTTCGTCGCTGGCATGCTCGCCGTGCCCATCGCTCTCCCGCTCGAGGAGTTCGCGCATGCGCACCTCACGGGCAACCGCGCCGTCTTCACGTCCTGGGCCCTCATCGAAGAGACGCTCAAGTACGTGATGGCGGCCGTCTTCATCCTCTGGCGCCGCTCGGTGGATGAGGCGCCGGATTATGTCATCTACATGATCACGGTCGCGCTCGGTTTCTCCGCGGCGGAGAACATGCTCTACCTCTTCGTGCCCTTGTCCGCCGGACAGTTCCTCACGGGCGCCGTGATGGACGACCTGCGTTTCCTCGGCTCCTCGCTCATTCACGTGGTCTCCTCGGCGACGATCGGCTTCGCCCTCGCCTTCTCGGCCGGATACCGCCCGCCCGTGCGCGTCCTCGTCGCCGCGCTCGGACTTATCCTCGCCGTCATGTTGCATACGGCCTATAACCTGCTTATCATCAATACAGGCGCCTCCGCCGCGCTCACCGCGTTCTTCCTCGTCTGGACGCTGGTCGTCATCTTCTTCGCGGCCTTCGAGGTGTTAAAATATTTCCAATACCGAAACCTCCCTACTAACACTTGCTAAGCGCCTTATGAAACTCTCATTCTTCGATCGCCTTTCCGGCAACGTCTCCGATGACACGTTCGATTCGTTCGACGATGAAGTGCCGACGACGACGATACCGGCGCGCGGCGAGTCGCGCTCGCGGGGGGGGAATGAATCGCCCGCGCGCAGCGCGCCGCTCGAGGCGAATCAGACGCCGAGCGAGGGCCAGCTGCCGGTGGATGTCTATCAGACGCCGAGCGAGATCGTCGTGCGCGCCTTCGTCGCGGGCGTCCGGGCGGACGAACTCAATATTTCCATAAGCCGCGAGATGGTAGAGATCGAGGGCATGCGCGCCGAGCGCGAACAGATCTCGGGCCCCGACTATTTCACGCGCGAGCTCTTCTGGGGCTCGTTCACGCGTGCCATCCTCCTCCCTCAGGAAGTCGACGTCGAGGCGTCATCGGCGAGCGCCAAAGACGGCCTCGTCACTATCATCCTCCCGAAGCTCGATAAAGCGCGCCAGACGAAACTGCGTGTGAAGGCCGGCTGAAGGTGGCCTTCTACTTGAGCGTTATCGTCGTCTCGGACGGCGGGAGCGCGACGTCGACGACCCTGAACGGGACGCGCGCGATGAGGAGCCCGCCCACGGTCTCCACGTTCACGCGCCACTCCCCGGGCTCCGTCATGAGCACTGCCGAATAGCCGCGGTAGCCGCCATCGCGCCCGCCCGTGATTGGATACGAGATGGCCGCCTTCGTCACCCACTGCCCCGTCGCGGGATCGCGCCACTGCCAGCGATGCACGATGATCGTCGTGAGGTCAGTCGGCGCGAAGACGGCGCTGTACGCGTAGAGCGACTCGCCCGGCACGACGTGAAGCGTCGGCTCGGCGCCGAGGTACCGGACGGCCCAGGATTGCGACTCGTCGGTCGCGAGATACGCACCTGGTACGCGCCATACGGCGTGATACACGCCCGCGGCGGTCGCGGAGAGCGGCAAGGGCGGCAGGATGTTTGTGAAATAGAACAGGTTGATGACGATGAACACGGCGGCGGCGCCGACGCGGATACGCGTGACGTCGGCGAGGAAGCGGGTCCGCCCCGCAATCCGCAGGAGTACGGTGAAGGCCGCGAATAGCGCGATGGCGACCGCGCCGCTCAAGAGGAACGTATTCGTCCCCATCGTATGCGTGAAGACAGGCACGGCGAAGATGGCGTAAGAGTAGAGCGCGAAGAAGAACAGCACGCTCGAGAAGACGAGGCGGTCGTGGTAGTGGTGCAGGAGCTCGTTGCCGATGACCATTGCGACGATGAGCAGCATGAAAGGCCACGAGACGGGGAGCGCGGCCGCGCGGCCGTAGAAGACGAAGAAGCCGCTCCAGAACCCGCCGAGCGAGAATTGCGTCAGGATGGGCAGGACGGAACGCCAGCGCGGCCGCGGACGGCCGCGCTCGACGCGCGATTCTGTCCAGTGCAGGAGCGGGATGCAGGTGAAGCAGACGACGGTATAGGCGGCGAAGACCGCCTGCGTCTGCCAGAGGTCGACGCGGCCGAAAAGGAGATTATCGGCGACGAAGCCCGCGACCATCGCGAGCGCCGAGAGATGGCGCTCGGAGCGATGCATCCACGCAAAGAGCTTCCGCCACATACGGTGCTTGGAGTCGGGCTCGAACCGACGACCCCTTCCTCTTCAGGGAAGTGCTCTACCAACTGAGCTATCCAAGCGTTTCGGCCAGTGTATCAGTTTTCGCATGCCGGCGGAAGCGCGGCCTCACTTCCCCGTCGTCGAGTTCAGGAATTGACCGATGCTCGAGGGGCTCGGCAGATTCAAGATGCTCCCGGCGCTCGCGGAACCGCCGAGCACGTGATACTTCTCGGCGAACGGCACGACGTACGCGCGGTACGCGTAGTACGCCGCGAGGAGGACGAGGAGCCAGAGGATGATCTTCCAGTACGTCTCGAAAAGCTGGTGGCGGCGGACGGTGCGCAGGAGGCGGTGGTTGTCCCGCGCGAGCGCATGCGTCTCCTCGAGCAGCCGTTTCAGTTCCGGATCCATCGTGCCGCTATTCTATCATTCCGCCGCGGCATCGAGGATACGTTCGAGCGTGCGTGTGAACTCGCGCAGCTCCGCCGGCGACAGGGGCGCGAACATTTCGCCGAGGAGCCGTGTTCCGCGCGCGATAGTCACGCCGAGCGCGCGCTTCCCTTTCGGCGTGAGCGAGAGGAGCGCCGCGCGCCGGTCGCGTGAATCAGGGCGGCGGCGGATGAGGCCGTCCGTCGCGAGGCCCGCGATGAGCGAGCTCGCCGACGGCGCCGTGATAGAGAGATATTCCGCGACATCCGTCACCCGCGCTTCGCGGCGGTCCACGATGAACTTGAGCGTCTCGATGCGCAGCCAGGCCGACGGATCGAGCTTCTTGCCACGCGCGAGCGTCGTACGCACGAGGCCGCGTACCGCGAAGAAACGCGAGACGGCGCGTGCGGTGTCTTTCGAGTGATGCCGGTAGTGTCCCATCATGACTAGCCGCCGGCCATCGCCTCGGCGCGCGCCTCGGGCGGAAGATCCGCGCCCTGGTCGTCATCTCGCAGAAGCACGAGGGCGACGATGCCGCCGATGAGCATCGCGAGCGCCCCGTAGGAGAACACGGAACCGTACGAGAGGACCTGCGCCTTGAGGATGATGAGCTGCGCCCCTTCGGCAAGGACGGTCGCGTTGTGACCGAGGATGTGCGAATTCTGCGCGACCGAGAGCACGTTGGTGTTGATAGAGTTCGAGAGCAACGTGCCGAACACCGCGATGCCGAAGGCGCCGCCGATGTTGCGCATGAGATTCAGGAGACCCGATGACATGCCGACCTCGTGCAGCGGAACAGCCGTCGTCGCGGCGTTCGTCAAGGGCGCCATGCCGAGACCGAGGCCGGCGCCGAAGAGGACGAGCGGCAGGACGAAGTCGGCAGAGGTCATCGCCGGGTCGAGCACACGGAGCAGGTAGAGCCCGAGGGCACCTACAGCCATGCCGAACGAGACGGTATAGCGCGGATGGAACGCGATGGCGAGCCGAGCGCCGAGGGGCGCGAAGATCGGCAACGCGAGCGCCATCGGCACGAAGAGATAGCCCGACTGCGTCGCATCGTAGCCGAGGAAGGTTTGGGTGAAAACCGGCAAGAGGAACATCGCGCCCATCATGCCGCCGAACGATATGAATGACACCGCGAGCACCGAGACGATGGTTGGATTCCTGAGCATCTTGAAGTCGATGATGGGATGCGTATGGCGCGTCTCCCAGGCATAGGTAAAGAGGCCGAAGAGGACGGTTCCGATGTAGCAGAGCCAGCTCGCGGTCGAGAGCCAGCCCCACATCTGGCCCTGGTCGAGGACGAGTACCATCGAGGTGATGGCGCCGGCGAGGAGGATCGAGCCGAACCAGTCGAACGTGCCGCGCTCTTCCGGCAGGTCGTGCGGCAGGAAGAGGAGCGTCATGATGAGGCCGCCGATGCCGATGGGCAGGTTGATGTAAAAGATCATCCGCCACGAGAAGTTGTCGATGAGGTACCCGCCAATCAGGGGGCCGATGACGGCTGAGACGGCGAACGACGACGACCAGATGCCGAGCGCTTGTGCGCGCGCCTTCGTATCGGTGAACGATTTCGCGATGAGCGACATGGCCGTCGGGTAGATGGCGGCACCGACGAAGCCCTGGATGACGCGAAATGTGACGAGCGAGCCGAAATTCCAGGACAAGCCTGTGAACACCGAGACGATGATGAAGCCGACGAAGCTCCATTGATAGATGATGCGGTTGCCGATGAGGTCGCCGAGCTTGCCGAAGACCGGCACGAAGACGGCGTTACTGATGATGTATGCGGTCGCGATCCACGCCGCAGTCGTGACCGAGATGCTGAAATCACCGATGATCTTCGGGACGGCGAGATTTACGACGGTGCGGTCGAGACCGATGAGGAGCGTCCCGAGCATCACCGTGATGAGGACGAGCCAGGGATGTCCGACGCGAGACCGCACCGGCTGCTGTGCGACGGCCTCCATACGCGCCTACTGCGGATAGATCCACATCCGCGCGGACATGCCGTTCTTGAGCTCGGGGTACGCGGTCGTGTCGAAACGCGCCTTCACGTCGAACTGCTGCGTCTGACGCTGGTTGGAGATATTGAAGACGATGCCAGAAGCGTTCGCGGTCGGCGCGATCTCGTCGACGACGCCGTGAAATTGCTCGCTGCCGAACCTGCACCTGCGCGAGGCCCTTGTTCTCGTCGAGCTTGCCGACGACGCGCAGCTGCGACGGGTCGATCATCTCGACCACCGATTCGCCGGGCGAGACCTGCGCGCCGATGGTGTCGTTCACCTGCACGATGAGGCCCGCGACCTTTGTCTTGATGACGTCCGTGCCGACGAGCGCGACGGGCGCGTTCGCCGGGAGCACGTCGCCCGGGTTCGCGTAGACGGCATCAAGGCGGCCGCCGACGGTCGGCGAGAGATCGATGAGAGGCGCGGAGATGGAGGCAGTATCGATATAGACCTGCCGGCTCGCGAGGATGAGGTATGCGGCGACGAGGGCGGCGACGAGGATGAGGATGGCCGCGCCGCCGTAGATGGTAAGGCGGCGGCGCAGTCCCGGCGGGAAGGGCCGCTTCCCGTTCTGTGCTGGCGTGGTCCCGTTCATAGCTGCGGTTTCCATATGATTCAATTGCCGGCGCTCGCGCCGAACGTGAGCACTTCCTCGCCAGCCGTGAGGCCGCTCGTGATTTCCGTCTGGCCGGTCGCGCTCACGATGCCCGTCGTGACCGGCGTCTCGACCGGGCCCGCGGACCCTTTCACGTAGACGAACTGCTGCGCGCTATCCGTGATGACGGCGCTCGTCGGTACCTGCAGGACGCTGTCCTTAGTCGCGGTGATGATGCGCAGATTCCCGGACATCCCCGCCCGCACGCGCGGGTCGTCGTTCGTGAAGGTGACCGTGACGCCATAGGCGGCTACGCCGTTCGTCACCGTCGCTGCCGGGTCGATGGTCGTCACGGTCGCCGGGAATGCGACGCTCGGATACGTATCGAACGTAACGTCGACTGCGGCGCCGAGCTTTACCTTCGCGATGTCCGTCTGCGGGATGCTCGCGTCGGCTTCGTACTTCCCGTCCGCCACCATCGAGACGAGCGGAACGCCGGGCGAGACCGTCTCACCGATGTCGGCGTTCTGCGCCGTGATGGTCCCCGCGACGGGCGCGGCGAGCGCGGTCTCGTTCACGGCGACTTGCGCGCTTGCCACCGCCGCTTGCGCTGCGTCGACGAGCGCCTGCTCGGCATTGAGGTCGTCCTGCGTCGCGCCGGCTTTCGCGAGCGTGAGCGCACCGGCGGCGGCCTTGTTCGCCGTGTCAGCCGCCGTGAGCGCCGCGAGCGCGCTCGCGACGTTCGTCCGCGCCGTATTCACGCTCGCCTCGTAACTCGCGAGAGTCGCGGTCGTGAGCGACCCGCCGGCCGGCGTCTCGGCGAGCGCCGAGGCGAGGTCGTTCAGGAACGTGGCGATCGTCTTCAAGTCCGCTTCGCCGGTCGCGGCGGCCGTTTCGGGCGCGCTCCCGGCCGAAGCGAGACTCGTCTGCCAGGTCGCGAATAGGGGCTCGAGCGCCGCGCGTTCGAGCTGGATGCGGTTCGCGAGCATCGCATCGGGCACCTGGATGATGAGCGTCGGGTTCGTCGTGAGCGGATTGTCGAAAAGCTGGTCCGCGTCCGTGTGCACAGCCGCGTCGGCGCTCACATATGCGCTCTGGATGGCGTTCTCGAGAGCGCTCGCGGCCTGCGTCGCATTCGTCTCGTCGATCGCGAGCTGCTCGGGCCGGGTCCCGGCCTGGAGCGAGGCGAGATTCGCCCGCTGCACTTCGAGGTTTGCCTTCGCAGAAGCGAGTGCAGCCGCCTCGGATGCGCCGTCGAGGGTCACGAGCGTCTGCCCGGCGGCGACGTGGTCGCCCACGTTCACGAGGGTGGCGCTCACCTGCCCCGGTATCTGGAACGAGAGGTCGGTGCTATGCGCCGCCTTCACCACGCCGGACACGTCGACCTCTTCCGTGATGGAGCCGGTCGTCACGGGCGCATAGACGCCGGAGGGGGCGACGGAGGTCGTGACCCATACGTAGAGGAGGACCGCCGCGCCGATGATGAGCGCGCCGCCAATCGCGACGACGGGCCGCGAGACGAACGAGAGCACGGCGATGAATCGGTCACGCATGCGGAATACTTAGGTAATCTAAGTATACCACAGCCCGCCGCCGCTGGGGAGCTAGGCGTCGAGGACGGCGCAGGACTCGCCGTCGCAGAGCATCCCGCCGCAGCGCTCGCACTCCATGGAGAAGACGGAGAAGCGGCCGCTGCCCATGAGCGCGATGGCGAAGGAAACCGCGGCGAGGTAGAACTCGATGCCGAGGCCGCGCCCGAAGCCGACGACGAAGGTGGCGACGAGCATCTCGATGCCGAAGACGACGCCGAAAAAGCGGGTGGCGATGCCGAGGATGAGGGCAAGGCCGCCGATAGTCTCGAGCCAGCCGATGAAGTACGCGACCCAGACTGGGAAGCCCATGTGGCTGAACATGCCGACGGTCTGCATCATATCGTTCACCTTCGCCCACCCATGCAGGAAGAAGATGAGACCGGTCGCGACCCGCAGGACGAGGAGGCCGAGCGCTCGCTCGTAGAAGAAGCGGCTGAGAGCATTAATCGAGTCGGCAATCATGGGATTCGAAGCTAATGGCTAATACCTTGAGTATAGCAGTCGGGCGGCTAGGGGTAATCCGCTCGCCGGCGCTCGCTGCTTCGGTGCCCCCTCCAGGAGTCGAACCTGGATCTGCTCGTTAGGAGTGAGCCGTTCTATCCATTGAACTAAGAGGGCGGTGCCCCGAGGGTAGCACGAAACGCGCGCGGCTCCGCCGCGCGCGTCTGCGGAGCGCCTCACGCCGCGAGACCGAGCGACGAGGCGATCTTCTCCTTGTCGAAACCGACAATCATCTCGTTGCCGATGAAGATGACCGGGACGCCCATCTGGCCGGATTTCTGGATCATCTCCTGGCGCTTCTCGAGATCGTGAGCGACGTCGTAATCCGTATAGCTCACGCTGTTCTCTTTGAGATAATCCTTGGTCATCTGGCAGAAATGACACGTCGGCGTGCTGTAGATGGTGACGGTTTTATCCATAAGCGTAAGGGTTAGAGATTCACTATAGCACATTGAGTTATCCACACCTTCTTAGCGGTTTCGGATGATGATTTTGCTCGCGAGAAAGGTCCCGTTCGATTCCCGGGTGCCTGAAACGATGATCTCGATGCCCGAGGCGAGGGAGGTGAACGGGATCGACTGGCCGGCCTTCGTCACGACCGTCTCCGTGTCAGTCACGACGGTGACCGCGGGGCGCGGCGGCCTGCCGGGGTGGCCTTTCGGCGTGAGCGTGAAGGTCCCGGCCGAGACGGCGCCGACCACACCGCCGATGATGCCGCCGCGCTTCGCACGGCGCGCGGGCGGACCGTCGACGATGACGCGCGCATCGATCGTCTCGGGCGCCGTCGTCGTGCCGAAGACGGCGATGGGATCGCCGACCGTGACTGCGGAGAGTGGCGCATCGCTCCCCGCCTTGATGATGCGCGCGTTCCCTGCATCGATCGTGTAGGTCGCGCCGGCATGCGTCGCGAGCGTGATTGAGGATCCGTCGACGCCGGATACCGTGCCGAATCGCCCGCCCCCGAACCGACGATGGCCGGCCGGCGCGTTCGTGCGCGGGTTCTGCGACGCGAGCGCATAGGACGGCACGATTCCGGCCGCCGCGAGCGCGACGCTCGCGGCACCGATGACGATGAGTTTCCGTATGGGCGATGCCATAAGCTACACCCCCTACTACGCGCCGGGTCCCGGCGTCATTCATGTCGCAGGTGCGGAATGGGAGAATCGAACTCCCGCCCGTTGCTTGGGAAGCAACTGTTCTGCCACTAAACTAATTCCGCGTCAAAACCAGCTCAAGATGCGCTGCCACCAGGACGGCGTCGTCGTGGGCGTCGTCGTCGCCGGCGGCACCACCACGATAACCTCTTCCCCAGGCCGCGCAACGCCGAACGCCGTTCGTATGGCAGCATCCGTGCCGCGCGGCGTCTTAAGCGCCCCGAGGCTCGCCTCGAGCGACTGCTTGCGCTTCTCGAGGCCCTGATACTGCGCCTGCGCATCGTGCGCCTGCTGGATGGCGATCTCGGCCTTCCCCGCGAGCCCACAGATGAGCGACCCGAGCCACAGCGCGGCGAGAAGGAGGATGCCGATCACGACTCCCTGCCGCAATTGAGTGGCGCGCATGCTGCCAGTATACCCTCCCCACTCGCACGCAGGAGCGCGGCGCGATCGCTCACCGGTCGCTCTCCTGGACCATCTTCATGAAGACCTCTTCCGGGATGTCCACCGTCCCGCGCGCGAGGAGCTTCTTCTTGCCGCGCTTCTGCTTCTCGAGGAGCTTCTTCTTGCGCGAGACGTCGCCGCCATAGAGATACCCCGTCACGTCCTTGCGCATCGCGGAGAGGGAGCGCGAGGCGATGATGCGGCCGAGCGCTCGCGCCTGGATCTTCGTCACGAAGAGCTGCCTGGGCAGGAGCCCGTGAAGCCGCTCGACCATCTTCTCCGCCTCCTCCTGCACGCGCCGGCGCGCGACAATGCGCGCGAAGGCCGGCACCGGCTCATCGGCGACGAGGATGTCGAGGCGCACAACGTCCGCCGGCCGGTCGTCGAGAAGCTCGTAGGAGAGCGATGCGTACCCCGATGAGACGTTCTTCAGCTTGTCGAAGAAGCCGCGCATGAGCTCGCGCAAGGGCAGCTCCGCCGTGAGCTCGATGCGGCCGTCCTCGTACGTCTCCGTCGCCTTCGTCAGGGCCTCGTGATCGTAGAGGAGCTGGATGAGCGCGCTCAAGGCGGCGGGCGGCGTGATGATGACGGCCCGCGCCCATGGCTCCTCGACGAGCGCGATGTCGCCGTGCTCCGGGAACTTCGCGGGCGTGTAGACGGTCTCGCGTTTCCCGGCCGTCGTGGTCACGGCGTACGAGATGGTCGGGATGGTGACGATGAGCGAGAGGTCGAACTCGCGTTTCAACCGCTCGGTGACGATCTCGAGATGGAGGAGGCCGAGGAAGCCGCAGCGGAATCCCCTGCCGAGGACGCCGGAGGATTCCTCCTCGAAGGAGAGCGAGGAATCGGACAGGCGCAAGCGCTCAAGCGACTGCCGCAGGAGGGGCAAGTCGTCCTGGCTCTCGGGGTACACCGACGCCCAGACGACCGGGCGCGGCCGCTCGAAGCCAGGAAGCGCAGGCAGCTTCCCTTTCGCGAGACCGATCGTATCGCCGACGGCGACGACACCGGCTTCCTTGACGCCCGTCACGACGTAGCCGATCTCGCCGGCCGCAAGCGCTTCCGCAGGCGTTTCCTCCGGCGTGAAGATACCGACGTCGAGGGCCGCGAACTCGCTCTTCGCCGCGCGGAATGAGAGCGGCTGCCCTTTCCGGAACGTCCCGTCGAAGACGCGCAGGTAGACCGCGATGCCGCGATGCGTCGAGTACGAGAAATCGAAGACGAGGCCGCGCGGTTCCTCGCCGGCGACGCCCGGTTGAGGCGGCGGGATGCGCGCCACGATGGCCTCGAGAAGCGCGTCAACGCCCGCGCCCGTCTTCCCCGAGACGGCGAGGACATCGTCCGTCGGGACGCCGAGGAGCCGCGCGAGCTCGGCTGCGACCTCGCCCACGCGCGCCGCGGGCGCATCGATCTTCGACACGACCTGGATGATGGCGCACTTCCCCGCCCGCGCGGCCGCAAGCGTCGTCAAGGTCTGCGCCTGGACGCCCTGGGTCGAATCGACGAGGAGCAGCACGCCCTCGACGGCCTTCAAGGCGCGCGAGACTTCGTATGAGAAATCGATGTGTCCCGGCGTGTCGATGAGATTCAGCACATAGTCGTCGTAGCGCATCCGGACCGGCTGCATCTTGATGGTGATGCCGCGCTCGCGCTCGAGGTCCATGCGGTCGAGGACCTGGTCGCGCATCTTGCGCGCGGGAATCGTACCCGTGCGCTCGAGCAGGCGGTCGGCCAAGGTCGACTTCCCATGATCGACGTGCGCGATGATGGAGAAATTCCGGATGGAAGCGGGATTCACGGCTGCGGCGGCTCGTCGGCCGAAGGAGCGAGTACGGTAGCACGTTCAGCCCGCACGCGCACGAGCCGCGCGAGCGCATTCACGATGGTGCGGAACTCTTCGTTGCCGATGAGGAGGAGCGCGGTCGCGGCCGCGGCGAGGCCGATGACGCCGGCGGCGAGTCCTTGCGCGAAGACGGCCGCGAGCGTCGTCAGGGGCGCGATGCCGCCTTCGAGGGCGAGCGTGACGTACGCCGCGCCGCCGCCCGCGAGCGCCGCGACGGCGCCGTCCGTGAGCGGACGGGCGAGCGAGCGAGCGAGGCCGGGCGCGGCGCTCGCGAGGGCGACGAGCGAGAGGAGAGCGAGGAAGACCTGCCCGAGCGCGAGCGCGAGCGCGACGAGGAGGATGGCCGTGCCGGGCACGTCGCCGACGCGCAGGAAGGACGCGAGCCACGCCGGCAGGCCGCCCTGCGGCATCGCGAGCAGCGCGAGGGCGAGGCCGACCGTGAGGACGCCGCCGGCGAGCTGGTACAGGAGCGGACGCCACGACTGCCGCACCGCATAGAGCGCACGCGAGAAGAGGAGGACGAGTCCTTGCGCGACGAGCCCGACGGCGAGGATGGCGAGAAGCGCCGCCGTGAGGCGCGTCGCGTTCCAATCGAACGCGCCGGTGCCGAGGATGACGCGAACGAGATGCGCGCGCAGGACTACGATGAGCCCGAGAAAGACGATCGACCAGAGGATGATGTGCCGGGCGCTCGCCGAGAGTATGCGCGTGAATTCTGCGCGCCGGTCATCAGCGGATGCCTCCGAGAGCGCCGGGAATGCCGCGACGGCGTAGGACGAGCCGATGAGCGCGAGCGGGACGGCTTCGAGGTTGCCTGCGAGCGTGAAGACGGAGACGGCGCCGGTGCCGAGACGCGACGCGATGGCAGTAAGCACGAGGAGCGTGATCGAGCTCATGCCGAGCGCGAGGGACCTCGGTACGGAATCGCGGATGACGGGTAGCATCGTCCGGACGCGCGGTAGAGATAGCCGCGGGAAAACGCCGGCTTTGACGACGACCGGCACGTTCACGAGCACATAGCCGATGGCGCCGATGACGACGCCCATGCCGATACCCGCGAGGCCGAAGTGCGGATAGAGCACGACGGTCCCGAAGATGATGCCGAGATTGTAAAGGACCGGCGACAGCGCGAAGAGGACGAAGCGCCGGTGCACTTGCGTCACGCTGCCGAGCACGCCCGAGAGGCCGAGAAGGATCGGTTGGAAGAGAAGGAGTCGCGCAAGCAGGACGAATTGCCCTTGGAGCGTCGAGGTGACGAAGTCGGGATACAGGAGCGTGAGGAACTGCGGCATGAAGACCGCGAGCACGGCGCAGATGGCGCCGCCCATGACGACGAGGAAGGTCGCGGACTGCGACAGGAGCCCATGGATCTTCGCGCGGTCCATCCCCGCGATACGCGGGATGAGCACATACGCGCTCACGAGAGATGAGACGAGCGCGAAGACGAGGTCGGGCATGCGGAACGCTGCGTAGTAAAGGTCGAGGACATGCCCGGCGCCGAAGGTGTGCGCGAACGTGCGATCGCGCAAGAGCGCGAGCGCCTGTGAGGCGAGCGTGAGCGCGGCAAGCAGATACGCGGCCTGATGCAGGCCGCGTATCGGTGCTGCGATGCGGTCGAAGAATCGACGGACCATCGCTCTAGAGTATACCTATGGGTCGGTGGGCGTGGAAGCGAACTTATCCGCCGTTCTTCGTCGGGGCCGTCGCGGTCGGCGCCGCGGGAATCGCGAGAAGATTCGCCGGGAACGGATCCTTACCGGCCTGAAGCGCCGTAAGCGGTGCAGCGACGGCCTTCGCATTCGTGTCGGAGAGCGCCGCGATGGCCTCGACCTGCGTCACTGCATCCTTGTAGTCGCCCTGCTTGGCATAGACGGCCGCGAGGAAGTAACGCGCGTTCGCGAACTGCGGGTTCGCGGCGACCGCCGCCGCAAGGGCCTGCGCGGCGCCCGGAAGGTCGTTCTGCGCGGCGCGCAGGATGCCGACCTGGAAGAGGACGTTCGGGTCGTTCGGTGTGAAGTACGCCGCGGCTTCCGCGGAAGAGAGCGCATCCTTCACGTTGCCGGTCTGCACCTCAAGCTGCGACAGGAGCAGGATGGCGGGCACGTAGTCCTGCTTGAGCGCGATCGCGGCTTTCAGGTCCGTCTGCGCGGCCGCCATGTCCTTGTTCGCGATGTCGAGCTGCGCGAGCGTGTACGGGATGGCGGGGTTCGTCGGGTTGAGGTTCTCCGCTTTCTGGTAGGCGTCTTTCGCGCTCGCGTAGGCGCCCGAGACGTTCAGCGGTACGGCTTGCGCGTAGAGGTTGCCGAGCACGAGCCAGCTCTTATAGTCGGCCGGCGCGATCTGGGTCGCGGTGAGCGCCGCGCCAATGCCGGCGGAGAGCGACGCCTGGAAGGCTTGCTGGGCTTGGGCGGCCGGCATCGTCGAGGACGACGCAATCTGGCCCAAGCGGGCGCTTTCGATGACGGCCTCGAGCTCGTAAGCGGTCGCGGTCGGCGCGAACGTCGTCGAGCCTTGCGCGGCCTGGGTGGCGGCATCGAGGTTCCCCGCCGCGTATGCGGCATTCGCCGCCGTGAGCTCGACCGACGCGACGTAGCGCTCGACGAGCGTGTACGCGGCGACGACCGACGAGAGCAGGAGGAGCGTCAGGAAGAAGACGATGACGAATCCGATGCGTGGGCTGCGCGAGAAGACGACGCCCCACTGCCCGCCGCGCGCGGCGAAACGCATCGTCGACGCGAAGACGCCGGCGAAGACGAAGGCGAGCGCGAGGATGACCGTGTCCGGCAAGCCGAAAATCGCGATGACGAAGAGGTAGAGCATCGCGATGAACGAGAGGATGGCCGTGAATCGGACGAACGAGTCCTCCGGCGTGCGCATGATGAGCATGCGCAGCCCGAAGTAGAGGAAGAGGACGAAGAGCGCGAGCCACGCGATGGCGCCGACGATACCGGTCGTCACGAACGACGTCGGGATGAAGCCGATGCCGGAAGTGAAGTCGATGTTCCAGAACACCGTGCTATTGAGCGACGCCGAGCGGTTCTTCAGCCATTCGACGCCGAATGTTCCCGGTCCCGAGCCGAAGACGGGTGCCGTGCCGTAGACGTCATGCGCGACCGAGAGTGTCGAGCCCCACGACGGGCGCACGTTGAGCGCGCTCACGTTGAGCGAGCTCGCGAGCGCGTTGCCGAGCGTGCTGCCGATGAGGAAGAAGAGCGAGATCGCAAGGACGGCGAGCGGCAGGACGAGCGGACGGCTGCCGCCTTCTTCCTCGACCGGCGCTTCGCTCGCGAGCGCGACATCGTCGAGTTCCGCGTCCGCTGCCTTCGGATTGCGCCGCATCACGGCTTCGACGAAGAGGCCGAGCGAGATGAGGGCGAGGAGCGTCCAGACGAGCGAGGAATTGCTCACGGCGAGGAGCGCGAGCGCGCCGACGCCGGAAGCGATGAGGAGCTTGTGCGATTGGGGCGCGAGATCAAGAAAGCGCAGCGTGAGGAGGGTGCCGGCGACTCCGAGGCCGAGGAGGTACGCGAGGTCCTGGGGAGACCCCACGAGCGCGAAGGATGGCGCGACGAAATTCGGCGCCGCCTGGCCGATGAGCACGATGAGAATCTGGACGAGCGTGTAGATGCCGAAGGCCCAGGCGCCCACGCGCAGGAAGAGCTTGTAGTGCTCCGGGCGACGCAGGACGAGCGCGGCGAGCGTTCCGAGCACGACCGCGACGAGGATGAAGCCGAGCGTGTCCGGCTCGAGCGCGAGTCCCCACAGCGCGCTCGTGAACGGCACGCCCGAGAAAACCGAAGAGAGGAGATACGCGAGGGCGGGCAGCCATAGGGCGCCGAGGAGTATGAAGGGCGGGAGGATAATGTTCCCGCGCGACAGCCGGGCGAGGATGTAGAGCGCAAGCGTGATAAGCGCGCCCGCGGCGAGCGCGAAGGTTTTCGTCGTCGTGAACGGCACCGAGATAGACGGTATAAAGATGAAGACGGCGACGACGAGCGTGATGATAAGGGCCCAGACGCTTCCTGTCTCGAACGAGCGGCGGCGCGGAACGGATGCTGATTGCGGAGGCATAATTTATTCAATCAGATTATTCAGACTAATATAACTACTAGTATATATTGGACGCTCACTGTTAAATCGAATTATCAACAGGGATTATCGCAAGGTGGCACCTAGGTAATATCAGTGCAATCTTTGACACCGTAAGGTGTCATCTTATAAAATAAGGTTATGGCACAGAGGGACGTTCCTTTCTCTA
>Ga0307372_10006629_pt1 | contig 16852 bp, 16 predicted proteins | sample OX1MG_FD_202533 | JGI IMG/M metagenome (GOLD analysis project Ga0307372, IMG submission 202533) | Soil microbial communities from Risofladan, Vaasa, Finland - OX-1 | ecosystem: Environmental > Terrestrial > Soil > Coastal area > Acid sulfate soil | place: Finland: Risofladan, Vaasa | collected... | reverse complement strand
CCACCGTGAGAGGGCCTTTGATATCCTTGCCGGGCCGGAAAGATACTTTTTGCATGCTCGGGTTGAACCCTTCGACGCCAAAGCTGGCGTCCGAGGTCTGGCACAGCATATCCGGGGAGCTGCCCGCTGGGGCGCTCTTGCTGATCTCGAAGGACCGGGTGAGAGGAAACAACGTTGCGACTCGCTTCAAAGGCTCGACAATGGGGTTGGAACCATAATGAATGATCAACGGCATATCAGGCGATGTCCCGAAAAGCCGCGCCACCGGATTCAAGTCCACCACCAGATCGTCACGGACATTGATTCCCCACCCCGCCAGCAACTTGTCAAGATTGGGCAATTTCACGCCGGGATCCAGCATCAACATCGCGCGCCCGCCGCTTTCAACGTAGGCGCGAATCGTGTCGATCTCGGGCGGCAGGTAATCGTGCTTCGGACCCGCCACAACCACGATCCCGCAATCGGGCGGGATCTCATTCTTTTGGAGCAACATCAAATTGTTGGCTTGGTAACTCTCGTTGCTGAGTTCTTTCTTGAGATCTTGAAAACCGCCGCGGTCCGCGCTAGTCGTATCGCGCTCGCCGTGTCCCTGAATGAAGCAGACGGTTCTCTCGCCTTTCAGGACACGGATCAAGGCATTCGTCACGCCTTCCTCATCGGCACTCTGAGCCTGAAAGTGCCGATCGCCGGCGACAACCATAATGGTCCCATAATTCGTTATACCGAATTGCTTTGCCAGGCCGGGTTGCCGGTCCGGATCAACATACTGGACGCTCACGTGATGCGACGCAATCGAGTAGTTGCTCAGCAGGTCCCGGCTCCGGCTAAAAGCCTCCTTGCGATCGAAGGCATAGATCGTAACGTTCCGCTTCAGATCATGGAGGATCTTCTTGCTTTGAGGCGAAAGACTGTATTCATGGTTCGGGGTCAGGTCCCAGCGCCGGTCGTGACGGTTCACAAACCAGTTGATCATCACGACAATCGCAATGCCGATCAGCGTATACAGGATGAGATTTGCACCCTGCAGGACGCGCTGGCCGCCTCCTCCCTTCATCCGATCCTTGAGTGCCATCTTCTCAAACCCTCCCCTTCAAAGCTTCAACGGAGCGCGCGGTCAGAAAAACTCCAAGCACAATGACCGACAAATAATAGACGAGATCTCGCAGATCGATAACGCCCTTCGCAAACGTGTCAAAATGCGTTGTAAAAGCCAGGTAGGAAAAAACCTTGCCGATCGTCCCGCTGGAATAAGCCGTGACCCAGTCAAACACATAGAGGAGCAGAAAAGCCGCGAAGGAAACCACCGCCGCAATAATCTGGTTTTTCGTGAACGTCGAAATCCACATGCCGAGGGCCAACAAGGCGCTCCCAAACAGGAAAAGCCCCAGCGCCTGCGCCAGCAGGGGCTTCGCATCCGGGTTTCCGTAAACAAACAAAGTGCTGATGTAAGCGAACGTAATGATCACCATCGTGGTGTAAAGCAGCAAAGCTCCCAGAAATTTTCCCAGGATGATTTGAAGGTCGGTCACAGGCGAAGTCAGCAAAAGTTCGATCGTCCCGGACCGTTTTTCCTCCGCGTAAAGCCGCATCGTGATGAGCGGAATCAGAAGGAGAAGAACGACCGACAACACGCCTTCAAACAGGGGCCGGATGACGTAATCGTTCAGAGTCATGGGCGGAGCCCCCCCTCCCATGGCCTGCATGCGAAACGTCTGCACCACGTAGGTTGCCGTAAAGCTATAAAAAAAGAACCCGCAGAGGACTGCGTAGACGGCCATCACCAAATAGGCGATGGGCGAGTGAAAATAAGAACGGAGTTCTTTTCCCGCGATTGCCAGGATATTGCGCATTGCGATGTCCCCTCAAAAGTAGTTGCGCGCTGCCGAAGCGCTGCCGAAGCTTGCCCGCCAGCACACCCGGGAATTAACTTTCCACTTTAGCCCCGTCATTCCGATCCGCCGATATCTCTGGAGCGGCTGCCTCTTCACTCACGTCGTGAGTGGTTAGTTTTAAGAAAGTATCTTCCAGGCTCATGCCGCTGGTCTTGAGTTCGAACAGGCCCCAGCCAGACTCCACGATCGCGCGCGCCAGATCCGCCCGCACGTCGCGCCCTTTCTCGGTATGAACCTCCAGGGTTACCCGGGAACCGGCCGCTTCACGCGGCTCGACCAAATTCACTCCCGCGACAGACTGGAGCTTGCTCATGATTTCCGGCGCCGGACCCTCCGCGTCGATAAGGACCGTCCCGTAGCCTTGCAGGCGCGACGTCAGTTCTTCCGGCGCTCCCACTGCAACCACTTTGCCCTGGTTGATCACCACCACTCGCTGGCAGGTTCTCGACACCTCGGGAAGGATGTGGGTGCTCAAAATGACGGTGTGCTGCCCCGCCAGCCCTTTAATCAGTTCGCGCGTCTCAATGATCTGTTTAGGGTCGAGGCCCGCGGTCGGCTCGTCGAGAATCAAAACGTCGGGATTGACGATCAGCGCCTGGGCCAAGCCCACGCGCTGACGATACCCTTTGGAGAGCCTGCCGATTTGGCGGTTCGAGACGTTTGCAACAGAGCACTTCTCGCTGACTTCTGCGATCCGCTTCTTCAATTCGCCGCGAGGCACTCCCTTGATGCGTCCCACAAAAGCCAAGTATTCATTGACCGTCATGTCGGGATAAACAGGGGGATTCTCAGGAAGGTAACCAATCCGTTTCTTCACCTCGAGAGGCTGCTCGGAAACGTCAAAGCCTGAAACGCGCACCCGGCCTGAGGACGCCGAAAGGAATCCCGTGATAATGCGCATCGTGGTCGTCTTCCCGGCGCCGTTGGGGCCGAGGAACCCTAGGATTTCACCTTTTTGGACTTTGAAGCTGACGTTGGAGACTGCGAGGGTGGGACCGTACCGCTTCGTCAAGTTTTCGACTTCAATCATGCGTCTGCATCCTCATATCCTGAGTGATGGGTGCCTGCCTCTGAGGGTGGGTAACCCCGGAATTCCAAGAACTGCCCCTGCAGGATCAAGTTATAAGGATTATCAAAAAACACTAAAGGTTGCCAACCTTTTTATTTTATGTTTTCCTCGAACGTGCAGCCATGGCAATTCGAGCGAACTCTCAGCCATGGGAAAATCCATCCCTGATTCCTGGAGGAGATGATGATTCTTAAAGACCAAATCGCATTAATCACCGGCGCTTCAAGCGGCATCGGGTACGCCACGGCCGTCGCGATGGCGGCTGAAGGAGCGCGGATCGGAGTCAATTATCACAAGAACCAATCGGGGGCGGAGCAAGCCGCCGAAGAAATCCGCAAGGCGGGCGGCGACGCGATCACCCTCCGAGCCGACGTGACTTCGAGCGCCGAAGTCCGGGCGATGGTCGACACCGTGCGCAAGCGGTGGGGACGAATCGACATTCTGGTGAACAACGCGGGAGACCTTCTGGGACGCCACACCCTCGCTGAGATGACGGAAGAATACTGGGACCAGGTTATGGATTTGAACTTGAAAAGCGTGTTCCTCTGTGTGAAGACCGTTTGGGAAGAAATGGTGGCGCGCAAGAGCGGCTGCATTATCAACGTCAGCTCGATCGCCGGCCGCAATGGCGGCGGGTCGGGTTCAGGAGTCTACGCCGCCGCAAAAGGCGGAATGATCACCTACACCAAAAGTCTGGCCAAAGAACTGGCACCTTACGGAATCCGAGTGAACTCCGTCGCTCCCGGCGTCATCGCCACTCCTTACCATGAACGATACAGTCCGCCGGAAGTTTTCAAAACGTTTCTGGCCAACATCCCACTCGGGCGAGCCGGAACCTCGGAGGAAATCGCCAGCGTTATGGTATTCCTCGCTTCTCCTGCTGCAAGCTACCTGATTGGAGAAACTATCGAGATTAACGGCGGAATGCTCATGGAGTAAGGCACTCCGTTGGCTGGAGGGCTTCCAGGGTAATCTCTAATCCGCGAGGGTGGCATCCCGCGGGCGGACGGCGTCAGCCTCGAAGGTAGCGGTCGATATCTCTCAGCACCGTACGCATCATCTCGGGCGTGAGCTTCCCGGTCTGGGTGTTTTGCTGGCTGGGATGGTAAGACGCAAACAGCCGCGGTCTTCCGTCCGGCATCGAGTAGCTGGCGCCATGCGCAAAGGGCATGGAAGAGCGCGGGGGAAGATCCACCTGTCTTCGAAGCACGCTTAAGTATCGGTCAAACGCAATTCGGCCCAGCGCCAGCACGGCGCGCACCTGCCTGAGGAGCCGAAGCTCTTCTTCGAAGTAAGGCTGGCAGTTCCGCAATTCCTGAGGAAGCGGCTTATTGCCCGGCGGAGCACACCGCAGCGTGGCCGTGATATAGCAGCGGCGCAATTGCAGTCCGTCTTCCCGATTATGCGATTCCGCCTGCGTGGCAAACCCGGCTTCAAAGAGGCCCCGGAAAAGAAAGTCGCCCGAGCGGTCGCCCGTAAACATCCGCCCTGTGCGGTTGGCGCCGTGCGCCGCAGGCGCAAGCCCCACGATCAGGAGTTCTGCGTCCGGGTCGCCAAAGCTTGGCACCGGTCTTCCCCAATATTCCCAGTCCCGGAACATCCGGCGTTTTTCTCGAGCGACTTTCTCTCGGTACTGGACTAACCGGGGACAGCGCGCGCAGATCACGACCTGCTGCTGGAGTTTCTCAAGTTCGCGGTGGGAGATTAGTGGCTTGGCCATTGGAATCAACGGAGACGTAGCACAGGGGGTCTTAGGACTTTTATCTTTTTGCCAGGGCCAGCAAGGCTTTCCAGAGGCTTTCAGGAACGGGCATCACCGAAAGCCGCGGCAACCTGACCAAGTCGAAACTTTCGAGCCCCGCCTGGCTTTTGATCTGCTCAAGCGTAACCGGTCGCGCAAGCTTCTCACGGGCCGCAACGTCAACGACCACCAGCTTAGGATCTTTCTGCCTAGGATCGGGATAAGGATCGCTCAACACTTCAGCCAGACCCACGATGGCCCGCTCTCTGCCGGAATGATAAATCATCACCCGATCGCCCCGGCGAATCCCTCGCAGGTGCTTCAGCGCCAGATTGTTCGAGATTCCGTCCCAAACCGTCTTCTTGTCGCGAAGGAGATCCGCAAACGAATAATGCTCAGGATCGGATTTGAAAAGCCATCGGCCTGCCATCGACATCTCCTTCCTTTGGCCGCAGCCGCCCGTCACGGCTCAATCGGCCGCCAACCCCACCCGGCCGCTGACTTGCCCCTACCGGTCTCATCACTCGAAATCCTTCCGAAACTTCTTGTCCCCTGCCGCATCTTACATTTAGTGGCAAAATCAGAGGAGAATTAAATAGTCATGGCAAACATTCAGCACGTCAATAAAGAGGAATGGCACAAACTCGAAACCGATGCCAAACCCACGTTCATAGACTTTTGGGCAGCCTGGTGCGCACCTTGCCGCATGATTGCGCCGGCATTCGAAAAGCTGGCAGATCATTACGACAAAGAAATCAATTTCGCCAAGGTCAACGTGGATGAAGCGCCGGAACTAGCGGCCCAATTCGGCATTCGATCCATTCCTACCCTGCTTTTAATCAAGGATGGAAAGGTCGTTGAGCAGGTGGTCGGCGCCCGGCCTTACGAAGATTTGGCTAAAGTCCTCGACGCGCACATCTCGGCTTCAGCCAAGAAATAACGCTTCCAGAGCGTTAAGCCAATGGGAAGGCATCCCAAGGATCGGGTGCCTTCTCCGCATACTCTTTTCTGGAAAACGCAGGAAGAACTTCCCAGGTCATGCGCCGGGAGAATCAGCCCACCGCCCAGGCACGATAGGGTCTTAACTCGGGCGGTTTGCCAGCACGGTCGGCGTGCTGGGAAAGAAACCTTTCGGGCTGCTCACATACCCGCTGATCCTGTTCTTGCCCAGCTTGTTGACCACCAGTTCAAGCGCACTCGAAGCCCCTTGCACGTAAAAAAAGACCGGCTGATCCAGAGCATTATCCTTCCGTTCCGTCCGCTTGTCGTCAAAATAGAGATTGAGCGTGTACAGATTTCTCTTCTGGTTGGTTTTCAACAACTCGATCATGACGCTTCCTACCTTTTGGCGCGCGTGCTTTTTCGGCAGGTTGAATTCGAAGTAGTCACGGTCCGTGCGGTGAGCTAAAGCTACCAGTTCATCATGGGTACGGGCAATCGCCCCGGACAGTTCCCCTTTTGTCCCGGTCAGCGCTTCTTTGGTGGCCTGGAGATCCTTTTGGGTCCCGGCAATATCTCCCGACAGGTTCCCGAATTTCGAATTGGCTTCCGCCTGGAGATTATTGAGATCCTGGGCACTCGCTTTTTTCTGGATAGCTTGGTTCAACTGCGCCACAGCTTGGCGTTGCTGTTTTTGAATATTCGCGGCAAGCTGCCGGGCACGTCCGAGCTCCGCCTGCGTCAGTCCCAGTTTTTGACTCGTCACATCAAATTGCCCCTTCAACTGCGCATAGCGGTCGTCGCTTGCGTCCATCCGCCGCGACAGCAGGGTTAGCTGGTCCGTGTGCTTTTGAAGCAACTTCCCGAACTGGAACCGGTTGCTGACGGCCAGGGCAAGATTGGCGGCGATAAGCACAGCCAGGATGATCACCCACTTTGTCAGGCTGCTTCCCCCTGACGGAGCAGGAGGCGGAGTCCAGGCAGGTGGGGGGGCCTGAACATAAATGTATTGGGGAGCTTGGCCTGGCGTGGGAGCTGCCTGCGGCGCCGGCGGCGGCTGCCCGGGACCGCTTTGGGGTGCTCCAGATTGTTGTGGAGCCGGCCCGGCACCCGGCGTTGAGCCCTGGGGCGATTCGGGTTCGCCTAGGCCGAACATCGCGTGTCCAATATCACGTTTTCCCTTATCATCCGGCATATATTCTCCTCTTGCTCATCTGAATGCTGAACGGATTCCCTGCTTCCCCCGTGACCTATTGCGAGTTACAAAATATAGTGACGGCGTTCTTTGTACCGCCGCTCGGCGGCAAGCACTGCTTGCCTGAGCGGCGAAAGACGCGGGTCATAGACCTGCGCTACAGCGCTGGTTGTCACGATATTTTGCAATCATCAGCAAGAGTTGGACGGTGTTTCGCTCTCATGGCAGAAGCAGTCCCCCAATCGCGCGAAGCCTTTCAGGTATCCGCGTCCGTCATAAGGCATCAAAAATATCCCGGGCCGACGAGGCGCTCGATCCGCTTTTTGATGGGCGGGTGCGTGGAGAAAAGGCTTGAGAACATCTCGCGGCCGGTCAACGGCTGGCAGATAAACATGTGCGCCATGGAAGGAGACACCTGCATGGGCACGCGCTTGGACCACTCGTCAATTTTCTTGAGCGCCCGCGCCAAGCCTTGAGGATTGCCGGTGATCCGGGCTCCGGTAGCGTCCGCCTCATACTCCCGGGATCGGGAGATCGCCAGTTGAATCAGAATCGCCGCGAGCGGCGCCACGATCATCATGGCCAGCGCCGAAAGGGCTCCGCCTTCGCGGTCACTGCCGCCGCCCCCGCCGAATCCAAACATCTCACCCCAGAAAACGATGCGCGCGATCAACGTGATGGCGCCGGCAATCGTGGCCACAACGGCGCTGGTCAGGATGTCCCGATTCTTCACATGGCCGAGTTCGTGGGCCAGCACCCCTTCGATTTCCTCGTCGTCGCAAATCTCCAGAATACCCTGAGTAACCGCCACCGACGCATGATTGGGATTGCGCCCCGTGGCAAAAGCATTCGGCGAGTTGGTGGGAATCTTGTAAATTTTCGGCACCGGGATTCCGGCCTTCGCCGCCAGCCGCTCGACAATCTGGTAAATGCGCGGATCTTCTTCGCGTGAAACCGGCTGCGCCCCGGACATGGAGATCGCAATCTTGTCCGAGAAGAAATAGGTGCCCAAATTCATGACCCCGGCCAGCACCAGAGCGAATATCAACCCGCGGTCGCCCCCCCACAGGTCTCCGATGGCCAGGAACACTCCTGTCAAACCCGCCAGGAGGATGGTCGTCTTAAAATTGTTCCACATAACCCGATACTCCTAACCTAACTCCGGTCCCTTTTGCTTAGATGCTACCGCCCGGTGTTCCGGTTCCTTGCCCAACCATCCTGCCTGGTTCGACGCCTTCCACGGGTCACCGTTCGGTTGGATACCCCTTTTGTGCCCAATCGCGACCGAGATTATGGGCGATATAAAGCACTTTGACCCGCTTAAAGCCCATACGGTTGAGCGCCTCAAAAGCCGGGCGAATATTGGGGCAATCCTCCCAGGGACAGCAACCACAGTAAAGTAGGATCTCCCTCGTACGCGGAACTTCGGCAACACATTTCTTCAGTTTGGCGATTCCGCCGGGTCGAAAAGCCGGCCCGCAATACTTGGAGCCTGGAATATGACCTTGATCGTAAAGGCTGCGGAATCCAACCTGCAACAGCAGGGGCTTCTTCCCGGGCGCCTTTAGTTCTCGGACAAGCGTTGCGGGATCAACGACCTGCTTGAGGGTCCAGGGGTTCGAGGCAGAGAAAGCCCTCACATTCCCAGCAAGGCACATCAACGCCGCGCCCCACAGAATAATAAAGTGCTTGCTCAAACTACGACCACGTTTACTCCATAATCCGCTCATGTTTAACATACTAGCACGCCGCTTCCCCAGGGGATAGCGCTTCCGGTGGTGGGTCAATTTGGCCGGGGTAGCGGCGAGTTTACCTCGCCATGTGGCGGCATAAAGCCGCCTCTACGTCAAAATGACCCACTACCGCGCTTCCAGAAACGGGGGACGGCAACATGCCGCCGACAATTTCATGCGCACCCAGAAGACTTGCTCGCAGAATCGCTCGCGCCTGGGATGGTATAATTTTGCCGGGAGACTGGGACTCAAAAACTTACGGCCTGAAGGGTCAAGACGTTGCATGTTTGCTGGCTTTGAGAAGAAACATTGCGGTGTAACCGGGTGCTTATCGTTGTGTGCGCGTCATGGCTGCCAGCCGAAAATTTATCAGGGGCAAGATGAAATCACTTGAGGAATATCTTTCTTTGGCTGCTCAGAATCACGGCCACATGTGCCCCGGGCAGGTGCTTGGCGTGCGAATGGCGATGCTGGGATTGCAGGAGCTTGGGATCAACGATCCCGTAAAGCACCGCAAGCGGCTTCTCACTTTTGTTGAAATCGACCGCTGCGCCACCGACGCGGTAAGCCTGGTCACAGGATGCCGGCTGGGGAAACGCTCCCTCAAATATCTCGATTACGGCAAGGTCGCGGCCACGTTCGTGGATCTGGAGACCGATCAGGCGATCCGGGTCGTGGCGCGCGACGACGCGCGGCAAAAGGCCAAGGAAATGTTCGGAAACCTGGAAGATCCTTACCGGCAGCAGCTTGAAGCTTATAAGGTGATGGACGACGCCGAGCTTTTCATACGGCAGAGAGTGCGCGTGGAGCTGCGGCCGGAAGATTTGCCCGGCCGGCCGCGTTCGCGTGTGGCGTGTGCCGAGTGTGGAGAAGGCATCAACGACGGACGCGAGCTCCGCGTCAAAGGCCGAATCTTGTGCCGGAGTTGTGCCGGAGAAAGCTACTATCAATCCCTCGACGGCAAGCTATCTGAGAAGCTCTAGCTTTGCTGATGCGCCCGGCACGCCCGATGGGGTCGGCTGCGGCGCCTCGCGTTTTCTCCTTGCGGCAACCTGGCAAGAATTTGCGGGATCATGTCTGACGAACATTATTTGACGATCCATCGTCTGCCGCGGTTCTCCCACCGATGGCCGCGCTACTGGCCGGTCGCCACGCTGGTTCTCATCGGATTGTGTGTGTTGGTCTTTATTCTGATGACGCTCGGGGGCGGATCCAAAGATCCCAACGTCCTGCTGAATTTTGGCGCCTCTTACGGGCCTTACCTGCGGCGAGGCGATTATTGGCGGCTGGTGATGCCGATGTTTCTCCACATCGGCTGGTTTCATCTCGCCGTGAATATGTACGCGCTCTACATGCTGGGACCCATCCTCGAACGAGTCTACGGTTACGGCCGTTTTTCGGTCATCTATGTGGGCGCAGGCATCACCGGATCGCTCCTTTCAATGACCATGTCCAACAACGTCGCCGCTGGAGCCTCCGCAGCGATTTTTGGCGTGGCCGGAGCGATGCTCGTCACCGGGTACCTGCACCCTGAAGTCGTGCCCTGGCGCTGGAAGCGGGCCTTTGGCAAGGGTATGGTGATTCTGATTGTGCTGAACCTTGTCATCGGGCTTTCCTTGCCCCATTTGATTGACAACTGGGGACACGTCGGAGGCTTGGCGGGAGGGATGGCGCTGGCTTGGCTGATTCCGCCTCCTCTGCCAGACTTAGCCGGCACCCCGATGTTCAGCAGGCTCTCACAACAAATGGTGGTCATCCCCATCGCAATTGTTGCTGTGGCCATGTTCGCAACGGCGGACCATTATCGCGCCGCCCTGCAAGTGACCAAGCTGATTGGGCAAGGAAGAGAGTTTCGCGCTCGTCACCAGGATCGTCTGGCGCTCGCACGGTTTGAAACAGCGGCGCGCCAAAACCCGCACGATGAACGGCCCTACGAAGAGATGGCTTCGCTTTATCTCAGCCAAGACCGCGTGATGGAAGCCATTCAGGAATATCGAGCCGCCCTGCGGCTGAGCCCGGACTCGCCCCAGGCCCAACTCGGATTAGCCGTTGCCTACGAGCGCCAGGGAGAACCCAGCAAGGCCCAGCAATTGCTCGAAGCTGTGGTAGGAAAGAATCCTCAAACAGCCCAAGCCCAGGCAAGCCTGGGGGATCTGTGCGCCGACCAAAAGCTCTATCCCGAAGCCATCGAGCATTACCAGGCAGCCTTACGAATAAAGCCGGACATGGCTGAAGCCCACAATAATCTGGCGTGGCTGCTGGCGACCGCAGAAGACTCCCGGTACCGCAATCCCGCCGAAGCCCTGAAGCATGCGCAGCAAGCCGTCGAGCTGACCCATTGGAAGGAAGCAACCTTTATCGACACGCTCGCAGAAGCCTTTTATGCGAACGGTCAGTATTCGCAAGCTTTGGAAGTTCAGCAGAAGGCGCTGGCGCTCGATCCCGGCAACCGCGAGATGCTCGAACACATGGCCAAGTACCGCAAAGCCGCCGGATCATAAATCCAGCCTCCGGGTCGATCTGGCCTAATTCATCCCACCATCCCAATTGTCGCGGGCCCAGATTCGATGGTGGTAGGGATTAAGTAGAACTAAAACGGCGGCAAGGAGGGCTAAACGCTCAGGGTTGCTTAAACCTTTGAGTGCGTAACGCGGACGGCGGGCATGCCGTCCGCTTCATCGTAAATCTCGATATCCGGGAAGATGTTGGGGCTTTCGTTTTTGAGCACCCGGCAGATTTCAACGGAGAGCAGGCGGATTTCGGTATCGGCGTGCGGGTTACCTCGCATTTCGAGGAAGTGCCGCCAGGAGCGGCTGTTGCCGGTCACAAAGATTTTTGTCTCGCAAGCATTCGGCAAAATTGATCTTGCCGCCTGCCGGGCCCACTTGCGGCGGTCGCGGGGAGCCATTTCCGGGTGCTTTTGCTGGACGTATTGCGCCGTGGCGTCGGCGAGCTCCACGTAAGCCTTTCTGACGGTTTCGATGGTCTGCTGCCACCGGGCGCGGAGCGCTTCGTTCTCCTGATAGAGGGGCGGCACAACGTAGCGCGCGTCGCCTTCGTCCACGTAACGCTGCGAGAGCTGCGAGTAGCCAAAACCCGCGCGATGGCGAACCAGTTCGTGCGTCAGCGAGCGGCTGACCCCTGTGATCAGCAGGGACCAGACCGCGTGTTCCAGCACGCTACCGTGCTTGGAGGTCAGGATGTTATCGAGGTACTCCTGGTTGGTCTTGCGCCCCTTCCCAAAGGACATGTAGCAGGTGCGGCCCGCGATTTCCGCTAAAACCTCGGCGGCCGCCTGGGCGTCGGTCGTGAAGGATACGCCTTCGTCATCAAGAAAACGGGTGAGTTCCTCGCGGACAACCGCCTGGCGCCCCAGGAGGTAGACTTTCGGCTTCGTAATATAGGGATCGAGCGATGGGTTCGTCGCCAACAGCTTTCTCTGCCCTACCTGAATCTCGTCTTTGGGGTCTTCTTGAATACCAGGAGGATACCGGTCGCGCGCAGCCTCGATGTCTATCTTCCGGGGGTTGAGCTTTTGCCCGAAGAGGCCTCTGCCTCGCGCTCACGAAAACCCGCGTACTTTCTACGGAAGCGCTCCACGCGGCCGGCACTGTCCACAAGCTTTTGCTTGCCCGTATAGAACGGATGGCAGTTCGAGCAAATTTCGAGATGCAGCACTTCACTCTTGTACGTGGAGCGCGTCTTGAATGTGTTGCCGCATGCGCACGCCACGGTGACTTCGTGGTAATCAGGATGAATTTTTTCCCTCATGAAGCTCCTTGCAGGCTGCCTTGAAAACTTTATTATAACCGCCAGGGCCTAAACTTTCAATCGCCAATCATCCGCCCCATCCCTTGGAAGATTTTCTGTGGAGCGGGCCGGCCTTTCAGACTTTTACGGAATATCCGCTGTGGGAATCGGGTTAGCCAAGAATCGGAACCGCCGCCGAACGGACCGCGCGCGATTGATCCCCTAGCAGAAAGTGGATGACCTTCGCCACGTCCTCGGTTTTCACCCACTCTGAAGGGTTGGCTTTCGGCATGGCCCGCCGGTTGGCCTCGGTATCCATCGTGCCGGGCATGACACAATGAGCGCGGATCTCGTATCCTTCCAGTTCCCTTGCAAGAATTTCGGTCAACTGCCTCACCGCACCCTTAGTGACGGCGTAGGCCGCCATTCCGGCTCCGCCTCCGCGCAAGATCGCCCCGCTCGACACTGTAATGATACGTCCGAAATTCTGGCGGATCATGACTGGAACTGCCGGTTGGAGCAACAGGAAGACGCTGCGGAGGTTCAGGTCGAGCATGCGCGCCCAGGTGCGATCATCCGATTCAAAACTCTTGCCCGCAGCAAAACCACCGGCCAGACAGACGAGAAAGTCAAGGCGGCTGGTGCGCGCGAGAGAGTCTTGAATAAAGCGGTCTACCTGACTCGGATTGGTAAGGTCTACCAAGCCGCCCGTGAGGCGGTCTGCATGATTGCCGGCGTACGTTCGAAGCGACTTCCATCCTTCTTCCTCGAGATAGGGAACCACAACCCGGGCCCCAGCCTGCAAAAGGTCGAGCACGACGGCACGCCCCAGAGCCCCTGTGCCTCCCGTAACGACTGCTACGCGATCTTTAAAATCCATCATTCACCCCATCGTGAGTTATAATATATGCATTCGGATCGTAACGAAAGCAGCAGATCTCGACACGCACTGACCTCTCACTCCCGAGATCAACGGCGGCTCGCAGCCCTCTGCGAACTAGATATTGAACAGGATCAGGATGATGTAGAATTCAAAGGATGCGTATTCGTTACAGACTTATCGTTTCTCTGATTATCAGCATCACGCTGGTCGCGTTCCTGTTCGCGATTTTCCAGGTTCGCTCGGAAAATCACATTCTGCGAAGCGCTTTGGACAGGCACGCAGAGATTCTGGCTGAAAGTCTTGCCGACAACGTTGAGCCGCTGCTCAGAAGCCAGTCCTGGGATGAGTTGCAGCGTCTTCTCAATCGCTTCGAAAACCGCGAAGGGCTGGCGGGCGTGGCCGTTTATAACCGAGACGGAGAGAAAGTCGCCATCGCCAAGGGGCTTCAAGTCCAGCTTGATGCCGTCCCTTCTTCGATCCACGAGGCCATCGCCCAGGACAGAGGGCACAGCCAATTCGTCACGCTGGGCGGGGTGCCCATCCAGGTCTACGTTTTGCCCATCCATGGGGACCAGGGCGTGGAAGGGGCGCTGGCGCTATTCCACAATGCGAGCTTCATCCAGGCTCAATCTTTCCGCCTCTGGCGCGACACTTTTCTGCGCCTGCTTGTGGAAACCATCCTGGTGGCACTGATATGCCTTCTGATCATTCGGGTCAGTATATTGGAGCCTGTCACAAAGACGGCCCAATGGTTGCGCGCCCTGCGAACCGGCAAGGGGCTCCGAGGCACGCCTTTGCCGTCGGAAGAACTATTTCGTCCCATTACGCAGGAAGCCACCCAGTTGGCAAAAAGCTTAGAGGTCGCCCGGACAGCAATCGAGGAAGAGGCTCGCCTGCGTGAAGCCGGGGAGGCTGTCTGGACGCCGGAACGCCTGCGGGTGCATGTCCGTAGTCGCTTCAAGGACAAGCCGATTTTCGCCGTCTCGCACCGCGAACCCTACATGCATGTTCATAACGAGAAAGGTATTGAGTGCCTTGTTCCGGCGAGTGGCTTGGTAACCTCCCTCGAGCCCATTCTGCGAGCTTGTGACGGCACCTGGGTGGCGGCCGGCGCTGGCAACGCCGACCGCGAAACCGTGGATGAACACGATCACCTTCGCGTGCCTCCCGATGACCCCCATTACACCCTCCGCAGAGTCTGGCTGACCAAAGAGGAAGAGCAAGGGTTCTATCTCGGCTTCGCTAACGAAGGCCTCTGGCCGTTATGCCATATCGCCCACACGCGTCCAACCTTCCGCGAGGCCGACTGGAAGCAATATAAGGCGGTCAATCAGAAGTTTGCCAAAGCGGTCTTGCAGGAGATGGAGGGTACGCGAGAACCCGCCGTGCTCATTCACGACTACCATTTTGCCTTGCTGCCTCGCTTGGTGAAAGAGAAACGGCCAGACGCCCGCGTGGCGATTTTCTGGCATATCCCCTGGCCGACCGCGGAGGGATTCGGCATTTGCCCCTGGCAGCGCGAACTGCTGGACGGCTTGCTGGGGGCCGACCTTGCGGGCTTCCACATCCAGTCGCACTGCAACAATTTTCTTGAAACCGTGGACCGCGCCCTGGAGTGCCGCATCGAGTGGGACCGCTTTGCCGTCAATCGTCGCGGCCACTTTACGATGGTGCGGCCGTTCCCCGTCAGCGTGGTTTTTGACAACGCGGTGCCGCGCGATTCGTTAATGGCAAGCCGTCCGACGGCGGAGGATGTCTTCAAGGAGCTCGGAGTCGAGGCCACGCTCATGGGGGTGGGTGTCGACCGCATGGATTACACCAAAGGGATCGTCGAACGCTTCCGCGGGATCGAGCGTTTCCTTGAAAAATATTCCACTTATCAGGGCAAATTCAGCTTCGTGCAGATCGGAGCTCCCAGCCGGACAGACATCCTGCGATACCGCAACCTCGTGGCGGAAATTGAGAGCGAAGCGCAACGAATCAACGCCCGGTTCCAGAAGGGCGCCTGGAAACCGATCATGCTCCTCAAAAGGCATCACAGCCATGAGGAGATTGCACGCTATTACAGGGCGGCTGATCTGTGCATGGTCACCTCGCTCCACGACGGAATGAATCTTGTCGCCAAAGAGTTTGTCGCGAGCCGCGACGATAGCCAGGGAGTTCTGATCCTGAGCCGCTTCACGGGAGCCTGCCGCGAGTTGCGTGATGCGCTGGTCGTCAATCCTTACGATACTGAACTCCTGGCGGAGGGCATCCATTACGCCCTCGAGATGGACGCCGAAGAGAAAAGGCTCCGGATGCAACGGATGCGGCGCGTTGTTCAAGAGCATAACATTTATCGCTGGGCGGCAAGCCTGGTCCGGGAACTTTCCGAAGTTCGGCTCGACCAAACTGAACCCCTGAGAATCCGCTGACCCATCTCCAACAAGTGTCCCGCGGGCTGGGAAGGCGCGGGTGGCTTTTCTCTTCGGAGGGTCACCGCGATCAAGCATGAAGACAAACACTCAGAGGTCCGATAAGAAATCTGCTGGCCGGCAGATCTCGGCAAAGACAAAGAAGCCCGAAACCAGGCTTCACCAGGAGCCCCAACATCTCTTCTCTGCCTGGTCCAATGTATCCAGACGAGTGAGGCTGGCCAAGGCAATTGTCCTTTTCCTGGATTTTGACGGCACGCTGGTGCGGTTGCGGCGGAATCCCAAGGAAGTGTTGCTAGGTAAGAGTGCGCGGCGTTTGCTCCGCCGGCTGGCCTGTCATCCGGCCATGACCGTGTGCTTCATCAGCGGACGGCAGCTTGCCGACCTGCGCCGGCGCGCGCGGGTGGAAGGAGCGCTGTACTTCGGGCTCCACGGTTGGGAGCGAAGCAACGGACGAACAGCGTCATTGCCGAGTGCAGGCCAGCTTCGGGAAGGCATCGAATGGGTCCGGGAGCGAGTCCGCAGTCTCCCGGGAATAAGAGTGGAGGATAAAGGGATTTGCTTCGGCGTCCACTACCGCACAGCGCGGGATTCAGCAGTCCGTGAGGCAAGGGCAGTGGTCAAGACAGTTCTTGAGCGCTTGGGGCCTGGTTTCCGGTTGATGGCCGGAAAGAAAATCTGGGAAATTTATCCCAAGGAGATGGGGAGCAAAGGGAAGGCGGCTCAGGATCTGCTCCAGCAGCTTCCGGGCCGCAAGCTGGCGATCTATGCCGGTGACGATACCACCGACGAAACAGCCTTTGCCTTACTGAAAAGCGGTGTAACAATACGTGTGGGCAAGTTTCGAGAAACTCATGCGAAATTCTTTTTGCGCAGTCCGGCTGAAGTACTGACGTTCCTGAAGAAGCTGGAGGATACGCTCGCTTGAAAAAGGCTCAGTTCCCCTTTCGGTTTGCTACCGCGTCGTACCTGATCCGCATCTCGAACCCGAGGGCGGCCCGGCACTCGGAGTTACTCTGCGGTTCGGGCGGAGCGCACCGCCTCAAGATACTGGCGGGCGTTTGTTGTGATGCTCGCACTGTTCCCTTCCCTCAGCGCTTTTGATGAGACTAGTGTAATGCGTTATAAATAGATTTACTTATGTTCGGTCTTCGGATATCCTGTTGCGCATGAGCCGAAGAGCCGCACCGATTTTGCTTTCCGGGCAGGAGCGGGCCACCTTGCAGAGGCTGGCGA
>Ga0307372_10006628_pt1 | contig 16853 bp, 15 predicted proteins | sample OX1MG_FD_202533 | JGI IMG/M metagenome (GOLD analysis project Ga0307372, IMG submission 202533) | Soil microbial communities from Risofladan, Vaasa, Finland - OX-1 | ecosystem: Environmental > Terrestrial > Soil > Coastal area > Acid sulfate soil | place: Finland: Risofladan, Vaasa | collected... | reverse complement strand
GCCCAGCACCGCGTCCAAATGCGCATCATTACCTTTTCGGTCGGCAAATTTCATCAGAGGGATGTCGAATGTTAACACCAGAGCAGCTAGCCGCCAACCTTGAATATGTGCATGCGGCAATCGCGCAAGCCGCCGAAAGGGCCAGCCGCAGCGCGCAGGATATCACGCTGGTCGCCGTTTCTAAAACGGTGCCTCTTGAACTTGTGCGTATGGCGTATAATTTGGGAGTGACGAACTTTGGTGAGAACCGCGTGCAGGATGCGCTGCCCAAAATTGAGGCGTTCCATCCCGCCGGGGTGCGCTGGCATATGATCGGTCATCTGCAAAGCAACAAAGCCAGTAAGGTCGTCGGCGCTTTTGCGATAGTTCACAGCGTGGATAACGCGCACCTGGCGCAGGCGTTGGAGCGGCGCGCAGGAGAGCAGGATATACAACTGCCTGTGCTGCTACAGGTCAATATCTCAGGCGAGGCCAGCAAGGAAGGAATGTCGCCCGCGGAGGCACCGGAACTGGCGCGACTGATTGCCGCGCTGCCGCACCTCAAAGTAGAAGGGTTGATGACTATCGCGCCGCTGGCGCAAAACCCGGAAGACGCGCGACCGGTTTTCCGCCAGTTGCGGCTGCTGCGCGACCACCTGCGCGATCTCATTCCGCAGTGTGAATGGCAGCAACTCTCGATGGGCATGACCGATGATTATCGCGTAGCAATTGAAGAGGGAGCCACGATTGTGCGTATCGGGCGAGCGATCTTTGGCGAGCGTCTAGTAAACAAGGCTGGAAAGAACAACTCATGAGACCTGAAGATATGCTGTTTGGCCGTCGTATTCGACAAAATCACGCCATAGAGCACGCCACCATTACGATACTGAGCGGTTATGTTCCAGATCTGCGGGTGAGCGCGCGTTCAAGCTCGCGCGGCTTTATCATCTTCGGAGATGTAGACCTGGGGCAGTTGCGCCGCGCGCTGGACGAGGCTTTACAGCGTTTGCAGGCCGGCGAATCCGAACTCGCCATCCACCCAAATTGTGGCACCAACCTCGTCGTGGGAGCGTTGCTCTTAACCGTTGGAACGATGCTGGGCATGACTTCCAGCCGCGCGCGCACCCGTATCGCCTCTACAGCCGTCTCAGCAGGCGCGGGCTACGTGGCGGCGCGTCCACTGGGGCAGTTCGTGCAAAAGCATGTTACCACGCTGCCCGATGTAGATGGAGTGCGTGTGAGCGACATATTCCGCCGCAAATTTTTCGGTATGACCATTGTCGAAGTTCGAACCATTCAGGAGTAATCATCTATGTTTGATATCCCGCTAGGTCACGGTATTATCTATGGCATCATAAAATATGGCATCGGGATTTTGATTATCGCCATGATTATCCGGGTCTTCGCAACCTGGTTTGGCGCGGATGAGCGTTTCGCCTTCATCCGCTTCCTGGCACGCATGACCGACCCGTTTATTAAGCCTATTCGCCGCATTGTGCGTCCGGTGGGCGTCCTCGATATGTCATTCCTGATTGCCTTCTTCTTCCTCATCACTATCCAGGTGCTGCTGCTGCAGGCGCTTCCCACAGGCTGGTGACGCTTCGATGCGCCTGACGGTGCGCGTCATTCCGCGCAGTAACCGCAACGCCATCGAGTGGGAAAAGGGCATGCTGCGCGTGCGCCTGACCGCGCCGCCCGTGGACGGGGCCGCCAATGACGCGCTGATTGCCCTGCTCGCGCAACGTCTCGGTCTGCCCAGACGTTCGATTAGCATTGTACATGGCGCGACGGCACGCCAAAAAATTGTAGAGATCGTGGGCATGACAGAAGAGGCTGTAGAGCAAAAATTAAACCCGAATCAAAGATGAGCGGAGATATAGCGCTGCCGGCTATGTCTCCGCTCATCTTTGATTAACAGGTTTTCACCTGGAAACATCCCTGCACGGAATCGATCTGGATGAACCCACCCTGCACTACCTTCAATATCACCAGCGCCTTATTAGTTGGATTGCCCTGTGAGTCAAACGAGATTTGTCCACTGACTCCCTGAATGGCATTCGCGCCCTTAATCTGCTTCAAGCCTTGCAGGAAATCCGCCGGCGTCAAACTGGTTTTCGAGCCGGTAAGCGCATTCTGCGCGGCAGTCAACATGGTCAGCGTGGCATCATAGGACAGGATAACATCGCCATCGGCGCGCGTATAGCCATAGGGATTGCTGGGATGCCCGCCATTTGGATTAAAGGCAGCGGAGTAATCGGTGAAGAAACTTGGTGGGTTGCAGGCAAAAGTCAGCCTGGCTGCGCACAACGCGCCCCACTCGTCTGGATGGGCAAATGTGGTGAAGCGCATGCGCACGCCCGCCGCGTGCGAACTGCTCTGGTAGCCGCCAAGCTCGTACAGCGCGTCGCCGCCCATCACCTGCAAGCTGGCATACGTGCCAGATGTCGGTAGGTCGGTCAGCAGCACGCTGGCATCAGCCGCGTAGCCGGAAAAGTAAATCAGATTGGGTTGGTGATTTTCGGCATCATTGATCAATTGCACAAAGTTATCAGGCTTGCCGACTGTATAGGACTCGGTAACAACAATCGAGCCACCGTCCTGGGTGAAATTGCTGCTAAAAGCCTTCGCCAGCGTCTGGCTGTAGGGGTCGGAATTGTCCACGAATAAAGCGACGCGTGTGGCATGCAGGGATGTCACGGCGTAACGCGCGCCGATCACACCCTGGGTCACGTTGGGGGGAGCCACCCTGAAAAAGTAAGGTGATGCGCCGGTCAATGAATCGCTGGACGCGGTCTGCGACACTATCGGAATATGGGCTGCGGATAGAGTCGATAAGACCTGTACGACACGCGAACTGTACGGCCAGCCCATTACGCCTACAAAATGGCTATCCGCTTTCGAGAGTTGCACGATCTGCTGAGCTACAGGCGTGGCAAAGGTTGTCACGCTGCCAGAATTGGCGATCAACAGGCGCACTTCGACGCCGTTGGGCAATATATGCCCATCGTTATAATGTTTTTGCGCGACATATGCCCCCTGCAGATCGTCGCGTCCCACCGTGTAGGTGGCCTGGTCGCCGGTAAGCATAGTAGCAACAACGATATCAACGTAGGGGCTGCCGGAGTCGAGCACGCGCTGATCTTCCAGGTAAATTAGAGCCTCGGCATTGCTCGTATCGCTCGCCGCCGCCTGCGCCCACAGCGATTCCGCGCCGCCCGTATTGTTCTGCTTGAAGGCGTCCGCCGCCTGCTGCATCGTTGCGGAACTGGAGCGATTCGTACCAAAAACGGCGGCTCCTTCGCTAATGCCGATTGTCTCGCCGTTGGATGCCTTCGACACACCTATGCCATTGGCCGGGATGGTAGTTGTCACGACAGGCGTGGGCGTACCCCCGTTGCCGGTCGCCGGTGCGCGATTGAAGTACTTGTACGCGCCGAAACCGACCGCGAAGAGCAATAGAATCACGAGGATGAAAAGCAAAAAGGTACGTCCAACATTGCTCTGGCGTTTCTGCGGAGGCGGCGGCGAATAGTATCCTTGCTGGTATGGAGGTTGACCGCCCCGCTGTCCGGCCAGGGGCGGCAGCGGTGTAATGGGCGCTGGCTGTACTCTCGCTGGCTGGCCCGCAGGAGCAGTTGCACCCGCTATCGTAGCAGCACTCGTTGAGATGGATGATATTGGCCCCGACGTTCCCAGCGTATAGGTATCCATCGCGCCCGAAACGCCAAAACGTTTGAGCAAAATCGTATCGACATCGCGCCTCATGGCTGTGGCGCTCTGGTAACGCTGCATGACATCATTATTGACCGCTTTGGTCAGCAACCGTTCCACGTCGGGCGATAATTGCGGATTTATCGTGCGCGCCGGTGGGTAAGAGAATGGCGGATAATCGCGTGGATCGCGGTTCGTCAGCAGGTGATGCATTGTCGCGCCCAGCGCGTACAGGTCGGAACGCGGGTCGGCGTTGCCCTGGTACTGTTCAGGCGGTGCGTAACCGGGCGTTCCCAGGGCAGATGTCTGCTTGCGCCGCGCATTCTTTGCCACATCTGCGCGCGCGATGCCAAAGTCAACCAGGTGCGCCCGCTTGTCTATATTACTGATAATGATATTGGCGGGCTTGATGTCGCGATGCACAATCGGCGGTGTGTGCTGCGCCAGGTATTCGAGTACGTCCAGCACCTGGGACGCGTAGCCCAGCATCTCGCGCTCCTTCATGGGCTGTTTGGTGTGTTCCATACCCTCTTCCAGGTTTTCTCCCTCGACGTACTCCTGCACCATAAAGTAGCGCCCGTTCTCATCAAAGTTATCCGTGACATCAGGAATGAGGGGATGATTGAGATCGGCCAGCGTCACCACCTCTTGCTTGAAGTTGCGCTCATCCTCTTTGAGCTTGGCGGGATCGCTGCTATCCGAAACAAGCTCCTTGATAACCACCAGTTTGTTGTTCAGGCGTTTATCCGTTGCCAGCAGGGCCGCGCCCATGCCGCCCTGACCGAGTACCTTTTTAATAATATAGCGGCCCCCTTGCAACGGGGTGCCGATACTGAGCGAGTGCGAGTTGCCTCTGGCTCCTGTTGAGCCTGCGGCTGTATTACCCGTTGCTGTGCTCTGCGGAGCATTAAGTGGATTCGAAGAAACAGGAGCGCCGGGGGCATTTGCGTTGATCAACCTGCCGCAGTTGCTACAATAGCGCACACCATCGCGATTTTCAGCATTACAGTAGGGACATTCCATCTTTCGCCTACCTTCTCCGATATCAGGATTTTGTATCCGGGCCATCTAGTGGTCATGAACTAGCGACTAAAGGGCCACGCGTTAAGCCAGATTATAACCGCATTCGCCGCAATAGTCGAGAATCACTTTCAGCGCAACCAACCATTCACCGATACTGGTGATAAAGCCATTCTAAAATAGTATATACGTAATTGGGAAGCGAAAGTTCAGCGAAAAGCATTAAGTAAGTAGGGACGCCCCTGGTGGGTGTCCGCGTGTCCTCTGCCATGATGCGAGGACGAACGCGGACACCCACCAGGGGCGTCCCTACTTATGGTACGAATGTCTATAGATGCTGGCAGCGCAGGGAGATGATGCCGGGCGCGAAGTGATTTGCTTTTTGCAAATATTCTTGCTCATTGGCCTCGATCATCAGCTTGTGCATCACCACTACATCACCATCGGGCAGTGGTTCAGCCGGTTGCAGGCATAGCTCCATGACGGCACAACCGCGTTCGTAGACTTTCACCAGTCCCCCGGAGCCGGGTATGCGGTAGATACGATTGTCTATGGACGGGCTGGATACTTCAAGATATCCAAACTTGATTAGTTGCTGGTACTGGTTCTCTGATAACATCTCCCGCAGCAGGGCTTTCGCGCGGCTCTCGGCGGAGAGATGCTCGCTGACCGTTTCGCGGAAGCGTCCCACGCGCCCATCGGAAGCCTGGGACAGGTAATAGATCGCCAGAAGTAAGAACAGCAGCCAGATACCAAGAAAGAGGCTAAGAGTTTGCCACATAGCTGCTCTTTCTCCTTAGCCGCCGACGACGCGAGGTACCATGACAATTTGTTCGGCTGTGCGGTCGAAGGTTTCAAGACGCCCTACAGTTTTTCCAGATTCTACTTTGAAGGCGGTTGCGCCGCGCGCGCGTTCCTCGCTAAATATGCGCTCAGCTTCCCGAATTGCCGCTACGGCTTCGAGATCGTTCGTGTTTGCTTTGTTGTTATCCCACACGATCCGCTCGTCACCCTTACGGGACATAATCCGCAGCATACCCATGGTCTGTCTCCTTTTCTGTACAAGCAACCAGGCGTGATTCATCTATGGCACTTCACGTTCCCGACTATACCCCACATTTTAGGGACAGTTACAGCTTAGCATGCTTTTGTGCGTAAATCAAGGGCAAAAACTATCTCGCTCACGATAATAGACCGGGGATGGTAAAGGTAAAAGTACTTCCCTGGCCCGGCGCGCTCTCGACGCTGACGTGGCCGCCGTGCAATTCCACGATCATTTTGACGATGGCCAGTCCCAGTCCCTGACCGCTGGTGCGCCCGGAATGGTCGAGGGGGATCTGATAGAAACGATCGAAGATGCGTTCCTGGTATTCGGGGGCGATGCCACTGCCAGTATCGCGCACCTGTAAAGCGACAACCTTTTGAGGTTCAGTAGAGGGCGTTGTGTCCTCCTCCTCAATTACGCTGGCTGATATGGTGATACTGCCGCCGGAGGGGGTAAAGCGCAAGGCGTTACTAATGAGGTTGCGTAGCACTTGCTGTAGCCGTGTGCCGTCGGCATAGACGCGCGAAAAGTCAGCCGGTATGGTGGTCGTGATCTCGATCCCGTTATCGGCGGCCGTCAGTTCCAGTTCTTCAATAGAGTTGGCGATCAATTCTTGCAGGCCGATCACGCTGCGATTGAGGCGTAACTGACCCGAATCGGCGCGCGAGACGAGCAAGAGGTCTTCCACCAGCGCGTAGAGATGTTCGCTGCCACTGCGCGCGCGCCGCACAAATTCGCGCTGCTGCGTGTTGAGGTCGCCGGCGATGCCTGTCAGCACCAGGTCGAGGTAGCCGTTGATGGCGTTGATGGGCGAGCGCAGTTCGTGCGTAATCATGGATAAGAAGTTGGCTTTCATGCGCGTCAGGTCGCGGATGGCGGTCATATCGCGCGCGATGACCAGGCAGAACGGCTGATTTGCCAGTAAGACAGGCGTGATGCTCAGCCCGATAGAACGGGAGACACCTTTGACCGGTATATCTACCTCAATAGAAGGTAAGGACTTTTGCCCCTGTAAAGCTCGATGAATCAGGCACAATTCGCGGCAGGCTTCGTGTGAGTCCTCGTCCTCGCAGGCAAACAGTTCCAGGCACTCCATACCGGCGATCTGCTGCGGGTCAATGCCGAAGATCTGTCCAAAGGCGGGGTTGGCCTCGATAAAGCAGGTATCCACGCCGACCAGCGCGACACCATCGGAGCTAGCGTCCCAGATGGCACGCCACTGTTCTTGATCGGCGCGCACGCGGTAAAAGAGTTCCACGTTCTCCAGGGCGGCGGCAGCCATGTTGCCGAGGTTGCGCATCAGGCGCAGTTCTTCGCTGTTAAAGGCGGTTGCTCTTTGCAACACCAGCACTCCATACAACACTTCCTTCGAGACGAGCGGAATCGCCATCTCCGCCATTGCCGGGCCTGTTTCTAGCGCGCTGCCCTCGCCATTCTGAGTGGGCGCGCTGAATTGAGTCCCTACACCGGGGGCGCGCAGCATAGGATGGCGATGCATAGCGGCCCAGGCAACCAGGGACGTGGAGTGGTTGATATTGATAATTTCGCCCTGCGCTTCTCCAATTTTGATCCCGGCCCCACATGTCTCTTCCAGGCAAGCAACACTTGCATCATCAGAGATTTCGGCAACAGGGCGCAGCGCCTGCGAGTGATGCTGGTGGTGGTAGATCACGACGTGTTGAGCAGACACGAGACGCCGCACATTCACCAGGATGGTGCGATACAGGTCACCAGCTTCCAGGTGCGTGGTGATGCCCTGTGAAAGACTGATGAGCATCTCCAACTGGTCGGCCTGGCGCTGCGCGATCTCCGCCTGGCGCTCGTTGACAATGGCCAGCACGGCCTGATCTGAAAATATGGTCAACATGCGCAGTTCGCGCCCATCGAACGCTGCTTTGTCGGGGCTACTGGCGGTCAGCGTGCCGATAAATTCCTCTTTATCGAAGAGCGGGACGCAGACCATCGAGCCGATGGGCGTCCGCCCCAGGCGTTTGAAGCGCGGATCAAGGCTCACATCGTTGATGACCAGCGGTTCGTGATGTTCTGCCACCCAGCCGGCCACGCCTTCGCTTTTCTGGAAACGAGTTTGCCGTGGTCGGTGCCCCTGTTTGTGCAAGGTCGCCAGCGTGACGAGCGTGCTCCCCCCGGCATCCAACAGCGCGACCGAACAGTTATTGACATCGAGCAGCGCGCCAGCGTTTTGCACGATTTTTTGGAGCACATCCACCAGTTCTCGCGATGCGCCCGCAACGGGTGCCATCCCTTCGAAGGAACTCAATTTCTCGCGTCCGCTATTCTGTCTGGAAGATATGTTGGTCGTCATACTCATCCCTTTTCTACTACTCATGCGCTGTGTTGTTTATCAAAATTCATCACATATATATTGCTATGCACACCAGATATTATCGGCATCTATTGATCTTTCACCAGTAGTATAGCATTGCAGAGAATGAGTAGATGGAAAGTAAGCTATATGGGCTACCGGAATGGCATGGTTGTAATACCTGCCATTTGCTCCTGGTTTAAGACGGGGATGGGCAGGGAGAAAATGATGCGCGCGCCCCCCTGGGGTGCATTCTCGGCGCGCGCGCTGCCACCGTGCGCCTCGACGATGGCGCGCACAATGGCGAGACCAAGGCCGCTGCCGCCAGTGGAAATCTGGCGCGAGTTGTCGGCGCGAAAGAAGCGATCAAAAATGCGCGGCAAGGCATCTGGCGGGATGCCTTTGCCGCTGTCGGTGACGGCGACCTCAATCATATCACCCTGCTGGCGAGCCTCGACGGTGACTGTTCCGCCGGAAGGAGTATGGCGCAGGGCATTATCGCACAGATTCGAGAAGACGCGCATCAGCATATCGGGATCAGCCCACAGCACGGGCAACGTATAGGAGATGTTATTAAGCGGCTCGACATTGGCGCGTTCAAATTCGGGAGCCAGCACCGCCAGGCTTTCATCTACCAGCGCGGCCAGGCGTAAAGGTTTGCGCTTAGGCTGCATCGCGCCCGCTTCCAACTTTGCCATAATGTGCAGGTCCCTGACCAACCTGCGCAGGCGCAGCGTTTCACGCACGATGACACGCCCGGTCTTTTCGTAGTCTTCGTGGCTCTGGTTGACGCCATCCACCAGCGATTCACCCAGGCCAGCGATAGCTGTGAGTGGAGTTGCCAGATCATGAGTGATGTTCATGATGAGTTCGCGCCGCTCGTTTTCCTGGCGGCGTAACTCCTCCATGTCGCGCTCAAGTCGGCTTGCCATCAGGTTCACCGTATCGGCCAGCTCGCCCAGTTCGCTGCGCGCATTCGTTTGCACGCGCGCGCTATAATCGCCCGATGCCAGCACATGAGCCGTATTTGTCAATTTTGCCAGGGGCCGCGTGATGGTGCGCGAAAAGAGCAGCGCGACAAGCGTGGCTAACACCGCGACGATTATGGCAGCTATCAGGATAAACCACGTGATAGTAGCCAGAAAAGTCGGCGTGGTGCTCTGCGCGGAGGTACGCGGGACGGCTACCAATACCCCGACGATGGTGGCGTTGGTCTGCCCATTAGCATAGATGGGCTGCGCCACAAAGAGACTCGAAGAACCGCCCGGAGATGCCTGACCGATCTCCCCGGTCGTTGGGGTGCCCTGGCGCGCGCTGGCTATAGCGGTAAGCAGGTAGGTGTAGTCTCCTTGCTTGAGCGATGGATCGTTCGAGGCGATGATCAGCGCCGCTATACCGGGGCCGGGTGGGTTCTTACCAGTTCCGAAATGAGGATAGAGCAACTGGCGGTTCGTGTTAAAGACCAGCAGGAGAAACTCCTGATCTTGCGCGCTCTGCGTGGGTGTTTGTGGCAGAACGTTGGTAACGGCTTTCGCAAGCGTACCATTCTGAGTGTAACTGACGCCAAGGCGCTGGGCAGTATCACCGGCAAACGTGACGAGCCGCTGGCGCAGGTCAACTCCATAGTAGTAGTTTACTGCTACTAAGACCGTGATCGCCAGCAACGTAGTTGCCAGCAGCGATACCAGTATCGATCCAAGCGCCAGGCGCCAGCGAATGCTGCGCCACCAGGATACCCGCATGTTACTCCTCTATTATTATTTCGCGCCTACTTCAAATTTGTAGCCGACTCGCCAGACGGTTTTGATATAACGGTAGATGGAATTAGATTCTATTTTTTTGCGCAGCGCGCTGATATGCACATCTATGATATGTCCATCCCCATAATAATCATATCCCCAGATTTTATTCATGAGTACTTCGCGCGTATACACCCTGTCTGGCGATCCGGCCAGTAGAGCCAGGATGTCGAACTCGGTAGGGGTCAGCATGATCTCGGCGTGATTGACTTCAACGCGTCTCGCCAGTAGGTCAATTGTAAGGCTGGGAAAACGCAGTGTCGATTTGCTACTGGCACTTGAAGTATTATTCGTTGTGATAGCGTCAGCATCGCCATTCTGCTGACTTTCATCCGGTCCTCCGCTGCGCCTCAAGATGGCGCGCACGCGGCTGACCAGTTCGCGTGGGCTGAAAGGCTTGACGATATAATCATCCGCGCCGAGATCGAGGCCCGAAATACGGTCATCCTCGTCGCCGCGCGCGGTAAGCATAAGAATGGGCGTTTTTGACCAGGCGCGTATACGGCGACAGACCTCAAAGCCATCGAGCGCGGGCAACATAATATCCAACAAGACCAGGTCGGGATGCTCGCGCGCGTGCATCGCCAGCCCATCCGCGCCATCTTTAGCCACGACCACCTCATAGCCCGCATCTCTAAGATACAGGTTCAGCAAGTGAATAATACCATCTTCATCTTCAATAATAAGAATTTTTTGAGCCATTGTTTTCAACTCCGAACAATCCGCGTCTCCCTTGATATGCCCTTTGATGTGCGCGCAGACGGACACCCAACACGGACACCCACGAGGGGCGTCCCTACTGGGTATGGTACCATATCCGCCTGCTGAATACACGCTGGACGCGCTCAATTGCGACCTTACAGACCCATCTTGAGGAAATCTTGAAGTTTTACACATACTTTGTTCACATTTACGGTCTATGATTAAAGCGTCGCACAGAGATGGGTGGCGACAATGAATAAAAAAATGGACGCGACCAATCAATCACGTCTCTACGAAAAAGGATATGCAAGCATATGAAAAAAATCTTATTGATTGTGGGAGGCTCGGTCTTCCTGGTAGGCGCTATTATGTTTGGCGCGTTTTTCGCCGGCCCGATGCTCGCGTCGGCTCATTCGAGCAATTCGAGTACGACCGCGGCCACTCCGACTACCACAACCAACCCTTATTGCAACCAGTACCTGCAAGACCTGGCTAACCGCCTGGGCGTTTCCGTCAGCACATTGCAGCAAGATAAACTGTCGGCCAGAGAGGATGTGCTGGCACAAATGGTCAAGGATGGTAAACTGACACAGAGCCAGGCTAATACCATCGAGAAGAATCTTCAGTCACACCAGGCATGTACCGGCAAAGGTCAATCCGCGGGCAGACATATTGTAGTCAACTCGTTGAAACAATACCTGCCCAACATCGAGAGTCAGGTAGCCACGGGCTTGCACCTGACCAGCGCCCAGTTGACCTCTGATCTGCAGAACGGCCAGAGCCTGAACCAGATCGCTAAGACACAGGGTGTCTCGACGACTCAGTTGCACACCATTGTGTTGAACGCGGTGCAGAGCGCAGTTAACCAGGCCGTCAAAGATGGCAACCTGACGCAGGCACAGGGTACTGCTTTCATGCAGGCGCTGCAAAACCATCCTGGCGTGTTAAATCACATTCTTGGAATGAAAAAGGCTCACGCGAAAGCATAATACCACCTCCTTTTTCTTCCTCCTCCCCCTACAGAAAGGGTGGGTACGGTATATCCGTATCCACCCTTTTTGTATGTCACTACGCTCACTACGACTGGCTTTCGATCCAGTTCTTGAGGGCTTCGCCGCTCTCGAAAGAGACGATCAAAGCGTAACGCGGCTCCGGGCCGGGATGCCACGCGGCATGCCACATGCGCTGTGAATCGATCACAAGCTGGCGGTTGCGCGGCATGGAAATACGCGACTCCGTAGATGGGTCATCTTTATCTTCGCGCAAGATCATATAAGAGTCGGGGTTATCGGTCAATTGCAGCCACGCGCGCACCACCCAGCCTTCACCGTCGGGGTTCAGACGGTTGTTGTCGTCGAGATGCAGGTTATGAATGGCTTCCGCCTCGGTATTGGGGTTCAACTTGATGATGCGCACTCGCCCATACCTGGCCCCAACTTCTTCCGTCCACTTCACCAGTGTGGGGCAGTAGGAGGCATTTTTCGTCCATATGCCGTCCTTATCAGGCTTGCCGTGTTCCCAGAAACCAAAACACTCCATCTCACCCAGCGCGGAGGCAATGGGGGCAAAGTTGGTGTCGCCGCCGCTCCTCCAATCCATATATTCTAGTTGCATCCACTCTTCCGGTGGAACCTGCGGACCTTCATAATTTCGCAGGACAGCAGCCCCCTTTTCCTTCAGGGCATCCAATTTCACGTGCATTCAGTCACTCCTTCATTGTATAGAGGTCTTCAAAAACGTGTTACCTTCGCCGGTTCAACATGATACCCACCTGGGGCATCGTTCCATTTCATTGTATCATAGGACGGCCATGAGGATAGTACTACTTTCTTGTTTGACAAGTCTCGATACAGGCGCATATACTGCTTATGCTGCGTATATATAGATAGGGAAGCGATGAATTATGCCTGTGTAGAGAGTAAAAACTTATGCCTGGTCTGGAAGGAACAAGTTTAGGACGTTACCACCTGACGCGCCGCCTTGGACGCGGCGGGATGTCAGAGGTTTATCTTGCCAGTGATGAGCTTATGCACCGCGAGGTCGCCATCAAGGTGGTAAGCAGCACCCACACAGACTATATCGAGCGATTCAAGCGCGAAGCCGAGGCAATCGGCAGACTGCAACACGATCATATCCTTCCGGCTTTCGATTTTGGCGAGCAACCGCCCTGGCACTATCTCGTGATGCCCTATGTAGAGCATAGCACGCTGCTTGATGTGCTGGGAAAGGGGCCGATGTCGCTGGAATACGCGGGCGAACTGCTGCAGCAAATCGCCAGTGGCCTCCAATTCGCGCACGATCAGGGCGTCATTCATCGCGACATCAAACCCTCGAATATCCTGTTGCGCGATGACCACTATGCCTACCTGGCCGATTTTGGCCTGGCTAAATCGGTGGATGATGCCGGCAAGGTAACGCAGACCGGTGTGCTGATCGGCACCCCCGAATTTATGGCACCAGAACTGGCTGATGGCCCGGCAAGGGCGAGCAGCGACATTTACGCGCTGGGCATTCTGCTCTATCAGATGGTCACAGGCAAAATGCCGTTTAGCGGAGATACCCCCCTGGCAGTTTACTTGAAGCAGATGCGTGAGCAGCCTATCCTCCCTTCGCGCGTCAACCCGACAATCCCGCATTCGATAGACCTGGTGATTATGCGGGCGTTGGAGAAAGACCCGCGCCGCCGCTATCATTCCCCTATGGAGTTGGCGAACGCCTATATCAACGCGCTTGCGGAGAGCAAAGCCCATCCGCCCGCGCCATATCAGAATAGACCTTCGCTCTACGAAACAGAATTAATAGACACTGCACCCCCACCGCCGCCCGACTACAACGCTCATCCAGTCAGGTCGCCCTCTACACCGCCTCTGCCGATTATGGAACCGATCATTCCTGTTACCCTACCACCGCAGCAAGAAAAGCTGGTGCTTCCCGCGAGAAACGATGAGTACGCCCGGCAAACGCCTGTCTACCCACCAATCCCACCCTACCCCACTGACCCACGGCGCAGGCGCGTTTCTGCCCGCAAAAGTAACCGGGGATCAACAATCGGTCTATCCATGCTGATTGGCCTGCTCTTCGTCATTCTGGTAGGCGTGATCTTATTTGCCGTTTATAACAAATCCGGCAATACGGCTGCCGGGAAGACACCCACCGCGACCGCGAGCGGCAATACACCGTCTGCCTCCGCATCCTCTGCATCCTCACCAACCGTGACTCCCAGCCCGCAGCCTACACCGCCAGATTTTGAGGGCACGGCTACCGCCGTGACGAGCAATACCCCATTACTCAGCGATACTCTCAGCAGTAATAGCAATGGCTCCTGGAGCAATGGAGCCGGTTGCGCATTCCAGGACGGGACTTATCACGTCTTGGTCAACCAGCAAAATTTTCTCCAGCCCTGTACCAACGCGGACTTTACATTCACCGATGGCGCTATAAAGGTTGATCTCTCCCTGTTGTTGGGCAGCAATGCAGGCATTATTTTCCGCGTAAACGGCGACCAGTTTTACGATTTTGAAATCAACAACCAGGGCCAATACTACTTTCGCCGCCATGATGCCAACGCGGGGGGTAACTATGCCGACCTCATTTCCCCAACAGGGAGCACCGCCATAAAGCCCGGTTCCGCGACCAATACCCTGCTTATGATTGCTCGTGGCGGAGATTTTCTTCTCTATATCAATGGGACCTTTCTCCAGGAAGTGAAGGATTCACACTATAGCACCGGCTCGATCGGTTTCGACGCGGGAACACTCCCCGCCCTCTCCAGCGCCAATGCCAGTTTCTCCAACCTGACAGTCTACCCGCTTTCGTAAATTCTTCTAAATTCTCCAGTTCTGCCAGAAATCTGCATGAGATTTTTGTAATATTTTGTTGCCACAAGAGCAAAGTCACGTTATTATATGTTAACAGGGTTGCTTTTGCCTGCGAGTTGAGCGGATATTTATATCGAGAGATGAAAGGAATACATATGCAATCTGATAGATCAACGATGGTTTTGACACCGCATAGCGGCGCGGCACGCTTTCTTGATGCCTGCTATCATCGCCAGCCCGACGCTACCCCCGTCTGGTTTATGCGCCAGGCCGGGCGCTGTCTCGCGGACTATCGCGAACTACGCAAACGGTACGATATTCTCACGATGGCGAAGACGCCTGATCTGTGCGCGCAGGTCACGCTCATGCCCGTGCAGCAGCTTGGCGTCGATGGCGCGGTGCTTTATGCCGATATCATGCTGCCACTGGAGGGCATGGGCGTTTCGCTTGAGATTCAGCCCGATCTCGGCCCCATCATCCATAATCCTATCCGCACTATGCAAGATGTCGAGCGCCTGCGCGTCCCTGAAGCCGAGGAGTCTACACCCTATGTGATGGAAGCCATACGGCTGGTGCGCCGCGAACTGGCGGGGAAACAGGCGACGATTGGTTTCTCTGGCGCGCCTTTCACGCTGGCCTGCTATTTGATCGAGGGACGCCCTTCGCGTGACTACGGCATTGCCAAATCGCTCATGTATGGGCAGCCGCAGGTCTGGTTCGCCCTGATGGACAAACTGACCGAGGTGGTAATACGTTACCTGCTGGCCCAGATAGAGGCTGGCGTGGATGTCGTGCAGTTGTTCGATAGCTGGGTCGGGGCATTGAGTCCCAGTGTCTATCGCCATTTTGTCCAGCCCTACACGCAGCGCATTCTCGATGCTGTCAAAAAGACGGGCGCGCCATCCATTCACTTTGGGACAGGCACGGCCAGCCTGCTGGAAGCGATGACTGAAGCAGGCGGCGATATTATCAGCGTCGATTGGCGCGTTGACCTCGATTATGCCTGGGAGCGCATCGGCTACCAGCGCGGTATTCAGGGCAATCTCGATCCCACACTGCTGCTTGCTCCCTGGGAAGTAATCGAAGAAGGGATGCGCGATGTGCTGCGGCGCGCCGCTCAACGGCCTGGCCACATCTTCAACCTGGGACATGGCGTGCTGGCTCCCACCTCGCCCGACATGCTGCGGCGGCTGGTCGATGCCGTGCATGAAGAAAGCCGGCGATAAGGATTTACAGAAGATGATTACGACAAAAACACGCGTCGGCGTGCTGTTGATGACCTATGGTTCGCCCGCCACGCTCGATGACATTCCCGTTTACCTGCAAAACGTGCGCGGCGGACGGCCCGCCGACGAAGAGTTAGTGCAGGAGTTTCGCCGCCGCTACGCCCTTATTGGCGGCTCACCCCTGTTGCGTATCACACAGGAGCAGGCGGCGGCGTTGGAGACAGAACTGAATAATATGCATCCCGGCGGCGCGCAATTTCAGGTAATGGCCGCTATGCGCTTCGCCCCGCCCTTCGTAGCGGAGTTGGTGCCGCAGGTAGCAAATGGGTCTCAACAACTGGTCGGCATCATCATGTCGCCGCAGTATTCGCCCATCATTATGAGCGGTTATACACACGCATTGGAGCAGGCAGTTGAGAACCTCAATCGCCCCGACCTCACCGTCAAGCTGGCCGGCGACTGGCATCTACAGCCTCTTTTCTTGCAGGCGCTGGCTGAACGGGTAGAGCAGGCGCTGGCGCGCTATCCCAATGATGTACGCGAGCAGGTGCCGGTCCTCTTTACCGCGCACAGTATGCCCAAACGGGTTATCGACAAAGAGCCGAACTATATCGGGCACCTGCAAGAGACTGCAGCACATGTGGCCGAGTTGGTCGGGTTGCCCGCGCAGCGCTGGATGTTCTGCTATCAGAGCGCGGGTCACACTCCTGAAGAATGGCTCAAGCCCGACTTCGCCGACATAATGCCAGAGCTGCGCCGCGCCGGGCAAAAGCACGTGCTGATCGCGCCCGTGCAATTCCTGGCCGACCATCTCGAAATCCTCTACGATATCGAGATCGGCGCGCGCGAGCAAGCTGAAGCGCAGGGTATCGAGTTCGCCAGAATCGAGTCGCTCAATACCTCACCCACCTTTATCAAAGCTCTGGCAAGCGTGGTTTTAGAAACGCTCTAAGGCGTCCAGCACACATCAGGAGAGCAGGTCCGTTGACGCTGGTGGAAGAAGAAACCAGGTTCGCGTTGCTGTGGGTAAAAACTGAGCGAACCAGGTTAAAAATCATCTGTGTCTTATTGCTCTATAGTATAGCACGCCGCGCAGGTCTTTAAGCTGGGGAATTATATGCTTTTGATGTCGGGAACGCGCACATAAATGCTGCCGTCGGGGTCAACGCGTGTTTCTACGGTAGGCAGGGGCGCGAGATAGCGCACGGAGGAAGAGGAGTTATTAGTCTG
>Ga0307372_10006627_pt1 | contig 16854 bp, 11 predicted proteins | sample OX1MG_FD_202533 | JGI IMG/M metagenome (GOLD analysis project Ga0307372, IMG submission 202533) | Soil microbial communities from Risofladan, Vaasa, Finland - OX-1 | ecosystem: Environmental > Terrestrial > Soil > Coastal area > Acid sulfate soil | place: Finland: Risofladan, Vaasa | collected... | reverse complement strand
TCCCAGCACCAGTCACCGAAGCGGATCAGCATTTTGGCGGCGATGGCCTCGCCCTCGTGTTCGGCAAGGTAGAGCACGGCATCACCTTTACTGGCGAAGTGGCGCAAAATCTCGCGGTGGTAATCCTTCTGGTGAATGAAGAAGGCGTCGCGTTCGCTGGTGAGTTTGAGCAGCTTGTAGTAGGCGTCGAAATCGGCATCACCGTTTGCCTCGCGAATGACGACGCCCTTGCGCTCGGCGACGCGCACATTTTGCCGCCAGGTCATCTTGAAATCGGCCAGCAGTTTTTCGGCTTCGGGTCGAATATCGAGCACCCAGCTGCGCCGCCCATGCACGGCGTTGGGATTGGTCTGGAATCCCAGCGATTTGTAAGCATCGATCCAGGCACCCTCGTCGGGATCGTCGTCGGCAATATTGGGTTCCAGGCGCAGCACGACAGCGCGTTCTGCCCTCGCGATTTTCTGCACACTCTCGATCAACGCGGGCAGGGCTGCTGGAGCGGGCGCTTCAACCGTGGGTCCGCGCGAACTATAGAGCCAGTTCCAGCGCAATCCTGGCACAGGTACGGGAACAGGCGAGACGGTCAGCGACATGGCACCCACTATGCGCCCGTTTTCCAGCGCACCCAGGCGGTAGATATGCGCGCCCAGGTACTTGTTCAATTCGCCCCACTCGAAGGATTGCAGGAGATGCCCGCGCGGCTGGCTGGTCAGGAACCCGTTCCACTGTTCCCGGTCGGCGATTTCTGAAATCGTAATGGGCATATTATTTTTCGAGACTCTCTATGTATTCGCTTCTGAGGATGCTGTACACCCGCACATCGTGATACTTGCCAAAGCGGAAAATGTCCTGGCGCAGCGTTCCTTCTAATTTCATGCCTGCTTTTTCATCGGCTCGCCAGCCACCAATGTTTTCATCCATATCCTGCGTCTGGATGCGATTGAGGTTAAGCTCCATGAATCCGTAGTGGAACATCAATTTTGTGGCCTCGGTGCCATAGCCTTTGAACCAGGCCGAACGATCACCTATAATCACATAAAATTCCGCGCTCTGGTTGATGTGGTTGATATCCTTCAACCCGACCAGGCCGATCAGCCGGTTATCGCTGTTAAGCGCCACGCCGAAAATGATATGCTTGCCGTCTCTGTACAACTGCTCCAGGCGCTCTTTGCCACGTGCATCGCTGGTAGGGTAAATAGAGAAATAGCGGCGTATCTCCACATCGTTCATCCAGGTGGCATAGTGGTGATTATCCTGCACTGGCTCCAGCGGGCGCAGGTAGAGACGTTCGCCTACCAGAAACGGATTTTGCATAGACGATGTATCCTGTTGTGTCATAGCTTTCGTGTTACTCCTCCGAATGCTTCGCCTGCGCGTGTGGGTAGGTATCGCCGTTCAAATTGCGATCGGCAGGCGGAATGAGGAAAGGTTCAGTCTCATCAACCTGCTGCACATCAGCAGGAGTGAGGGGAGCAGCCATCTTCCTTTTGTAATTCGATACGGCACGCTCATCGTGATGCAGCGGGCGCGGCCCTGACTCTTCTCCAGATTGATTTTGCGCCTGCGGTGAAGTGGTGGGGGCGGGAAGCAAAGCTGCTTCGATGACGCGATCCATTGTATCTACAGTGGTAAAACGCATACTCTGGCGGATTTTAGCGGGAACGTCGGCCAGGTCCTTGCTATTCTCCTGCGGTATTATGAGGTGATAAATATTGGCGTGATGCGCCGCCAGCGCCTTCTCCTTGAGACCGCCTATGGCCAGCACGCGCCCGCGCAGGGTGATTTCACCAGTCATGGCCATATCGGCGCGCACAGGACGCCCGGTCAGCGCGGAAATCAGCGCGGTGGCAATGGTGATACCAGCCGAAGGGCCATCCTTGGGCAGGGCGTTTTCCGGCATGTGGATATGCAGGTCGATGCTATCTTGAAAGTTCGGATCAAGCTCAAGCTCTTCGGCGCGAGATCGAATATAGGAGAGCGCGGCATAAGCGGATTCGCGCATCACCTCGCCAAGCTGGCCGGTAATGAGCAATTCGCCTTTGCCCTGCATGGTTGCCACCTCGACGGGCAGTAGAATACCCCCCATTTCGGTCACAGCCAGCCCCATCGCCACACCTACTTGCACCTTTCGGCTGATAGGCGACTCACTATAGCGGGCAGGGCCGAGATATTGTTCCAGGTTGTGATTCGTGATGCGGATATGGCTATCAGGCTTCTCGATGATGCGCCGCGCAGCTTTGCGGCAAACGGTGGCAAGCTGGCGATCCAGATTGCGCACACCAGCCTCGCGCGTGTAACCCGTCACGATATGCTGCATGACCGTTTGCGGAATCTTCAACTGCTCTTGCTCCAGGCCGTGTTCCGCCAGCACTTTGGGCAACAGGTGGCGCAGCCCGATATTCACCTTCTCCTCAAGCATATAACCTGGCAGATCGATGATATCCATGCGGTCGGCCAGCACGCGTGGAATCTGATATTTCACATTGCCCGTGCAAATGAAAAACACCTCCGACAGATCAAATGGCGCTTCCAGGTAGTGATCAACGAATGCGCTATTCTGCTCAGGATCGAGTACTTCCAGCAGGGCTGCCGACGGGTCGCCACGATACTCGGCAGAAAGTTTGTCGATCTCGTCGAGCAAGAAGACCGGATTGCGCACACCCACCGTTTTCATAGACTGAATAATACGTCCCGGAAGCGCGCCAACATAGGTACGCCGGTGGCCGCGAATTTCGGCTTCGTCACTCACACCGCCCAGCGAGATACGCGCGAACTTGCGTCCAAGGGCGCGAGCGATGGAACGGCCCAGCGAGGTTTTTCCCACACCAGGAGGGCCGATAAAGCAGAGAATCTGTCCCTGGCTCTCGCTCCTGGAATTTCCGCTCTGGCTGGCGCGCTGCTGGCGTAACTGCCGCACTGCCAGAAATTCTATGATGCGCTCTTTGATGCCCTCAAGCCCGTAATGATCTTCATCGAGTATGTTGCGCGTGGTTTCGATGCTGAAGTGTTCCTCACTGCGTTCGCTCCACGGCAGGGCCAGTATCCAATCGATATAGGAACGCAGCACCGGAAGCTCAGCAGCCTGTGGCGGCGTGCGCTCCAGACGGTCAATCTCTTTGCGTACCCTTGCCTCCACATCCGGGGGCATGGCCTTCTGATTGAGCTTTTCACGCAGGTCGTTGACCTCGTTTGAGCTTTCTATGCCCAGTTCTTCCTGGATGGCGCGCAATTGTTCGCGCAGGTAAAATTCTTTTTGCGTGCGGTCTACCTGCGAGCGCACGCGGCTGCGGATGGTCGATTCAAGTTCGAGAATCTCGATCTCGTTGCCCATAATAACGCAGATTTTCTCCAGGCGCGCCAGCGGGTCAAGCGTCTCCAGCAGGTCCTGCTGTTGTTGTGGGTCGGTCACCAGGTGCGCCGCGAGCATATCCGAGAGGCGTGATGCAGTTTTAATGCCAACGATGGAGGTGATATCTTCAACAGAGAAACGTCGATTGAGTTGAGCATAGCGTTCAAACAGGTTGGTGGCGTGGCGCACCAGCGCGTCGGCCTGTGGGCCTTGCTGCTGCGGCTCCTGAAGCTGGCTGACAGCAACACGCATGAATGGTTCCTGCTCGATAAATTCGTCGATATGCACGCGGCGCAAACCGTTAAAGAGCACCTGAAAGCTGCCGTCCTGCTGCCGGTGCATCGTGGTGATTTCTACCAGCGTGCCGTTCAGGTAGATATCCCTGGGCTGCGGATCTTCAATCTCAACGTCAAGCTGGGAAGCGGTGATAAGCACGTGCTCCGGCTGCATCAAAGCTTCCTCGACGGCGCGAATCGACTTTTCGCGCAGCATAGACAGGGTTATACGAGTGCGGGGAAACACGACCATGTTTTTTAGCGCCACGAGGGGATATGGCGTAGGGGTATCGCTATCGCGACTATCCGTAATGCTTACCTCGCGTTCTTGTTCGCTCACGAGTCCCGCCTTTATAGGGACGCCATCTATAGCGCCCAGATAATTCGTTGGGACGCGATAAATCGCATCCTCCACTTGAAAAATCCCCCGGTGGACGCTTACAACGCGCCCGTCAGAAATAGATCGAGAAAGATAAATGAGTCTGCGTTATGCAGACTCATCTTCAGAATACGGTGCTGCGCGCTCGCTCCTTGTGATGAGCAGTGGTTTATGATGCGCGGTTATCACATCTCCGTTGATGATGACTTTTTTCACATCAGTGCGCGATGGAATTTCATACATCACATCAAGAAGCACATCTTCTATGATGCTGCGCAATCCGCGCGCCCCCGTGCGCTGTTTGAGTGCGCCTTCGGCAGCCGCATCAAGAGCATCATTGGTGAAGACCAGCTCAACCCGGTCGAGCTGCAAGGACTTTTGATACTGCTTGACGATGGCGTTTTTCGGCTCGGTCAGGATGCGTATCAACGCTTCCTTATCCAGGCTGTCCAGCGATACCGCGACAGGGAGGCGGCCCACGAACTCTGGAATCAGGCCAAATTTGAGCAGATCATCGGGGATAAGATGCGACAAACTCGAACCTTCCAGCTTCTTATCGCCGTGTTCCCCGCCCTTGAAGCCCATCGTTTTGTTACTACCCAGACGCTGCTCGACGATCTTGTCAAGCCCCTCGAAAGCTCCACCGCAGATGAACAGGATGTTGGCAGTGTTGATCTGGATGAAATCCTGGTGCGGATGCTTGCGCCCACCCTGGGGTGGCACGTTGGCAATGGTGCCCTCGATGATCTTGAGCAACGCCTGCTGCACGCCCTCGCCGGAGACATCACGCGTGATAGATGGGTTGTCGGACTTGCGCGCGATTTTGTCTATTTCGTCGATGTAGACGATACCGCGTTCGGCACGGGCAATATCAAAATCGGCGGTCTGGATCAGGCGCAGCAGGATGTTTTCGACATCCTCTCCAACATAGCCCGCTTCCGTAAGAGCAGTGGCATCCGCGATACAAAATGGCACGTCAAGAACTTTGGCGAGCGTTTGCGCCAGCAGTGTCTTACCGCATCCGGTAGGACCGATCAGAAGGATGTTGCTCTTGCCCAGTTCCACATCGTCGATCTGCATGCCCACGCCAATACGCTTGTAATGGTTGTATACTGCCACTGCCAGCGACTTTTTGGCGCGTTCCTGCCCGATCACATACTGGCTGAGCTGCTCGAAAATCTTCTTGGGAGCCGGTATTTTGCCCGTTTGCAGGCGCGGCTTCGCAACGGTCGCCTGTTCTTCCTCGATGATCTCTCGACACAAATCAATGCACTCATCACAGATGTAGACACCGCCGGGACCGGCGATGAGTCTCTGCACCTGATCCTGACTCTTACCGCAGAATGAGCAGCGATAGGTCGTCCGCATATTTTTCGAGTTTGCCACGTCTGTCACCTTTCCCTATCAGGCACCCGATCCGCGAAATCGCGTTCCGGCTAGCGTGCCTCTTGCGCGGCCTGCGCCTCGGCATCAGTATCGACGGTTGAGAGAGTTGTATCGGGTATTGCCGCTGCTTCTGTAACGTCCTCTGTTTCCTCTGCCTGTTCCTCGCCGGACTCGGTCACGTCAGCTTCACCCGCGAGGGCGGCAGCCTCAGCATTAGCCAGGATAGCTTCCTCTTCATCTTGCTCGGCATCGGGATCAGGGTCTGTGGCCAAATTTACCAGGTGCGTGACCGTTTTCTCACGTAGCATGCTCGTCGCCAGGGCACGTAGCTGATCCTCGCTGCGCGGCACCGCCTGCCCCATCTGCATGTAGGAGCGCACCAACTGCTCCAACTCTTCCGGGGTGACGGTAACTTCATCCTGCCTGGCGACCGCGTCCAGCACCAACTGGCGCTTCACACGCTTTTCCGCTTCCGGTTCGAGTTCTTCCAGGTACTCTTCCTTGCTCTTGCGCATCATCATCAGGTACTGATCCATCGGCATGCGCTGCTCCTCTAGCAAGTGCGCAAGCTGGCGCATCATTCCTTCCGCCTCTTCGTGGATCAGGACATGGTGTAGCGAGAAGGTTGATTGTTCGATAGCCGCTTCAACGACCTTCTCACGCAGGGCTTCAGCGTTGCGTCTCTTCTTATTGGCAAGCAGTTCGTCGCTAATGGCTTTACGCAGGTCTTCTACATTATCAATCTCGCCCTCACTGACTTCCATTGTCAGCGCATCGTCAAGCTCTGGAACATGCCTGGCTTCAACTTTATGCAGCGTGATCTCGTAGTGGCCCTCTTTACCTGCCAGCTTTTCGTTGGAATAATCGGCGGGAATGGTAGTGGTAAACGTCTTGCTTTCTCCGGCCTGCATGCCCAGCAAATGCTCGTCCATACCTGAGAACAGCCCGACACGCTCATTAGTCAATTCAAAGGGGTTATCTTTCAGATCAGAAATAACCTGATCTTCTATCGTAAGCTTTAAATCAACGGTGACGCGATCGGCCATTGCAACGGGGCGTTCAACTTCATCCCAGTGCGCTTTGCGGTCGCGAATCAACTCGATTTGCTGCTCAACCTCTTCAGAGGTGATGGTTGCCTGTTCGCGATCAAAGTGCAACGAACGGTAATCGCCAATTTCAACAGGCGTGAGAACAGGAATTTTCAAACTGAAATGATAGGGCTGGCCCATCTCTAAAACCGGCGCGTCTATCTCTGGCGGCGCGAGGGGAGTGATGTCGTTTTCTTTGATGGCTGCGCGGTAGGTCTCGTTCATCAGTTCGTCGAGGCCTTCCTGATAGATGTATTCCTTGCCGAGTTGTCGCTCTACTAAGGAGCGAGGGGCCTTACCCCGGCGAAATCCCCTGATGTCAATTTTCTGAACCAGCTTGCGAAACGCCTTGTCTGAAGCCTTTTCCAGTTCTTCCCAGGAATAATCGACGTCCAAACGCGCTTCACTGCCTGGCAATGTTTCAACCGAAACCTTCACTTTTCCTCCAACGTATGTGACATAGTAGGGGCCCAATTCATTGCGCCCTGACAGCACGCAAACCTCTGCCCAACTACAATAATATGAAATATGCGCTTTGAGATACACACACTAAACGGTAAGCATAAAGCCCACTGGGGCTTGCGAACGATGGGCGGTGAGAGACTCGAACTCTCATGACTTGCGCCAACGGATCCTAAGTCCGTCCTGTCTACCAATTTCAGCAACCGCCCTTGTTACCTGAATTTGAGCAGAAAATCCTCACTTCAGGATGATACATCAGTGCTGTACTGACTGTCAAGACAAATTGAAGCGCGCGCTCCGTTTGGGCTAGGAAGCAGGAAGCTTAACCAGATCATTCGAGGGCATCTGACTTATTGCATCCATGTAATTGATAGAGTTGAATATTCTTAACCGTATCTCAACCAGATCATAACCGTTCCGACCTTCCCTGTCCTTAGCAATATCCGCATAATTATCTTGAGAGTTTATCTACATTATAGAGTGCCAAACCACGCGAACTCTCAGGTACCTGAACGTTCATCCTGATATCGGTTTCTATTATTTAGTGAAAGTGAGGCCATTTCATGCGCTTCTCTCGACGCTCGAAGTTGAGCATCGCATTCAGTTTTGTCGCCCTCATCATCCTGGTGGGCGCATTTGCGGTGACGGGTTTTGTACGTGGAAACACCACCGGCGCAAAGGCTGCCGGAACAGGAATCCACACAACTTATGCGCAGCTTAAAGCGCACGGCACGACGACCTTTAAAGCAGCTGTTAAGGGTAAGGTAACTAACAACACGGTAGATGAACTGGGTCCCCAGTTGCCAGAAAACAGTTCAAAACAGCCTGTTGGTAGCACTTCTGGCGTGCCGACAAATGTACCCAATCCTGTCCCGCAGGGGATTACCTCGACGAATCCTGGTTTTAATGGCTTCCCAGGCATTAACCATGCCGATCAGCGCCTGGCTAACAACGGCAACCAGTTCAGCCTGGAACCACCCGACCAGGGATTGTGTGCCGGCAATGGTTTCGTGGTGGAGACTATCAATGATGCCGTAGAGGTTTATAGCACCTCCGGGCATTTCATCCTGAAGCCGATTACCACGTTGAGTTCGTTCTTCAACCTGGCACCAGCTATCACCCGCAGCACTCCTCCTGTGTTCGGCCCATTCGTCTCCGACCCCAGGTGCTACTATGATCGCCAGACGCAGCACTGGTTCCTCAGCATGCTGGAGATCGATACCGATCCCGTTACCGGCGCGTTCGGAAACCACGCCGCCACATTCATAGCCGTTAGCCAGACGACCGATCCTACCGGTCTGTGGTCAGTCTACTCTATCGATAACACCGATGACGGCACAAACAATACTCCCAGCAACGCTGGCTGCCCGTGTTTCGGCGATCAGCCCCTGATTGGTGCCGATAACAACGGCTTCTATGTCAGCACCAACGAATTCCCGATTAGCGTCGCGGGCTTCAATGGCGCGCAGGTTTATGCTGTTTCGAAGCACGCCCTCATCACCGCCGCTTCGAGTGGTGGTACCTTATCGCTGCCAACAGTCGTCCATATCGATGCCTCACAGGCGTTGGTACCCTTTGGTGGACTGTCCTACTCGATCCAACCTGCAGAATCGCCCACTGTTGGAACCGAGCCGAACAATGGCACCGAGTTCTTCCTGAGCGCGCTGCAATTTGGCCCGGCACCGCTTGACAACCGCATTGCTACCTGGGCTTTGACGAATACGGTCTCGCTCAACAAGGCCACGCCTAACCTAACCCTGTCTTTCACGGTAATTCACAGCGAAACCTATGGTCAGCCGCCCAATGCAACGCAGAAAAATGGACCCAGGCCGCTTGGTCAGGCGCTTGGTGATCCAATAGAACAGCTTGCCAGCAATGACGACCGTATGAACCAGGTCGTCTACGCTGATGGTTACCTGTGGTCTGGCGTTAATACCATCATCCAGAATGGCAGCCATGCCGCGCGTGTAGGCATTGCCTACTTCATTGTGCATCCCTGGTTCAGTTCAGGAACTTTGCAGGCCAATGTTGCCAGTCAGGGTTACGTGTCTGCCGGTGGTCAGAGCGTCCTGTTCCCATCCATCGGTGTCACGTCCAGTGGCAAGGCCATCATGACCTTCACATTGGTCGGGCCGAACTACTTCCCAAGCGCCGCGTATTCCTGGATCGACCTAAATCATGGCGCAGGCCCCATCCATATCGCCGGCGCAGGCCAGTTGCCGGATGATGGCTTCTCCGGCTATCCACAGTTTGGTGGCGCTGGCGTCGGTCGCTGGGGCGACTATACCGCCGCCGTTGCTGATGGCAACAACATCTGGATGGCAGCGGAGTATATTCCCAATACGCCTCGCACGCTCCTCGCTAACTGGGGCACGTTCATCAGCGAAGTGGCCGCGTAGGTCTCTTTGCACGAGGTTTGAATGAGACTGGTGGAGCATATGTTATGTATGCTCCACCAGTTTTTTGTGGTTGCGTGTTTTTCCGCTCCGATGGTACAATGAATCCAATCGCATCAGGCGCGAGGATAAAGGAAAGCATGCACCATAATCCCAAAACACCACCACATATCCCTGAACTGGATCAGCCCGACCTGTATATTAATCGCGAGTTGAGCTGGATTGAGTTTAATCGCCGCGTTTTTGAGCAGGCTCAGGATAATCGCCATCCTTTGTTGGAACGTGTCAAATTCATATCCATCTTTGACACCAATTTGGACGAGTTCATCATGGTACGCATAGCCGGCTTGAAAGATCAACTGGCGGCACATGTTCCCTCGCTCAGTCCTGATGGACTGACAGCCGAACAGCAAATGCTGGCCGTGCGCCAGGCGCTAGGCTCACAGGTGACGGAAGTCTGCCAGTACTGGCGCGGCGAAATGCTCCCGCTTCTGGCGTCCCAGCATATCTACATTCTGGACTATGAACAACTGAGCGAACGCCAGCGCACCAGCATGCGCTCCTATTTCGAGCGTGAAGTATTTCCCGTTCTTACGCCGCTGGCGGTCGACCAGGGACACCCGTTCCCGCACATCTCCAATCGCAGCCTTAACCTGGCTGTAGCCGTATCGAACGATCACTTCGCGCGTGTCAAAGTGCCGCCCAGTTTGCCGCGTTTAGTACCCGTTTCTGGCGGCGAAATCATGCCCGGCGCGGTTGCCTTTATCTGGATGGAGCAGGTCATCGCGGCTCATCTCAGCATGCTTTTTCCCGGCTTCGACGTGTGGGAAAGTTACGCGTTTCGCGTGTTACGTGACGCCGATATCGAGATTCGCGAGGATGAGTCTTCAGACCTGCTGGAAAGTATCGAACAGGGCTTGCGCGAGCGCCGCTTTGGTGACGTGGTGAGCCTGGTGGTCAACCCCTCAATGCCGCAGCGTATCCGCGACCTGCTGCTCGAGAACCTGGAAATCACAGAGGATGACCTGAGCGTTGTGGATGGACCACTCGGCCTGGGTGATGTCATGGAATTGTACCACCTGGAACGTCCTGATCTCAAAGACCCGCCCTTCACGCCGCGCAAACCGCCGGAACTGCTCCAGACAAGCGACCTCTTCGCCATCATACGCCGCCATGACCTGTTGATGCATCATCCCTACGATAGCTTCGATTCGGTGGTTGATTTTATTCACGCCGCCGCCCATGATCCCGGTGTGCTGGCAATCAAGCAAACCCTGTACCGTGTCGGCACCAACTCGCCCGTCGTGTCGATGTTGTTGGAAGCTGTCGAAAATGGCAAGCAGGTCGCTGTACTGGTAGAACTCAAGGCGCGTTTCGATGAAGAGAACAATATTGAGTGGGCACGTGCTTTGGAACGTGCAGGGGTTCACGTCGTGTACGGCCTGGTCGGTCTGAAAACGCATGCCAAGATCGCGCTCGTGGTACGTAAGGAAGCAGACGGCCTGCGCCGTTATGTCCATCTTGGCACGGGAAACTATAACGCCACAACGGCGCGTATCTACGAAGATTTATGCCTGTTAACCTGTCGCCCGGAGATCGGCGCGGATGCCTCGCTCTTGTTCAATTCGCTGACCGGCTACTCTCGCCATAGCGAATATACAAAGCTGATAGTCGCCCCTTTATACATGCGCAAGGCGTTTTTAGCACTCGTCGAGCGCGAAATCCTCATGCACCAGGAGCATGGTAACGGATATCTTCTTTTCAAAATGAACGCGCTGGTAGACCCTGCCATAATCCACGCTCTCTATCGCGCATCGCAGGCCGGAGTGCGTATTGACCTGATCGTGCGTGGCATCTGCTGCCTGCGTCCGGGCGTTCCCGGCGTAAGCGAGACCATTCGTGTGCGCAGCATCGTAGGAAGATTCCTGGAACACAGCCGCATCTTCTTTTTCGGCAACGGCGGGCAGGAGGAGGTCTACCTGGGAAGCGCGGATATGATGCAGCGCAACCTTGATGGTCGCGTGGAAACATTATTCCCGGTAGATGACCCCCTTTTGCGCGCTGAAGTCTACGAGCGAATCTTAAAGCCGGTACTGGCCGATACGGTTAACGCGCGAGAATTGACGCCCGATGGCCGCTATGCGCGCGTACAACCCGCACCCGCTGAAGAAGAGGCTCCATTTACCGCGCCCTTTGATAGCCAGCAGTGGTTTATCACCCATCCCCTGTCAAACCCCGATCTGTACAACGGAAACGCGCCCCAGTAGGGACCTGTCAACCAGTTTACGCAAAAAACTCCGCTCTCCTTCTTATATTGTCAGAAGGAGAGAAATGTCACTCCTGGGCCAGGGGCAAACTCCACATCGGCCACCTCCCAGTAATAGGCACCCCAGTTCATGTTACTGGCCACCACATGCCCATTGCTCAGAACTTTCTCCACCACCGCTACATGTCCTAATCCATATGCCCCTTCTACCCAGGGCTGCAGATCAACGATGGCACCCACCGTCGGCGTGCTTGAAACTCGCCAGTGGAAATCCGACGCGCGAGCCGTCCATTGCCAGGCATTCGACTGCGTTGTCCAGGGAACGTACACCTTGTTCAACTGGTAGAAACGTTGTGCCGCCCACCATGTACACTGACCATAGGGAAAGAAATTCCCGCGCCCGCGCACTGGCGGCGGACCGCTGTTCACTACCGTTTTTCCTGGAATGCACACCGTTTGATTGATGTAAATCATGTTGGGGTTCGCGATGTGATTGTACGACGCGAGCTTTTGCCACGTGGTGTTGAACCGCGCAGCTATGCCGCCGAGCGTATTGCCGCTCGCAACCACATAAGCCTGGTCGCCATTGGAACACGGGGATTGCGCGAATGCGCTAAATAGATGCGTCCCCAGTCCACTACCGAGTAAAAGTACCCCCACCACAGCCACCATACTGATATGCCCGATGACAATACTTGCCACCCGGTGCCGCGAAAAGAACCGCCAGGTATTCGTTCCGATGCCACCCTCTCTCACGCCCTCGCTCTCCTCGTCAGGCACCGGTATCAATTCGCGCTGGTATGTTTGCATACGCAAGTACACCTTTCCTCTAAATGTGCTAGCCTGGTTAAGAACAGGTCACAATCCCCCACCTCCACGCACACATTCCCCCGTAATCAATTAAATGGTACTGCTGGGCATATTAGCGCACCATCATGATGGATAAGCATGACACACATTGAAATATGGGAGAAAATGGCTAGATGATCGTTAAGGATTGTCACCCTTACTATTCCCTTTCGGTGCAAGCAGCAGAAACAATAGGGGCGCGCATCCAAGAAAGCCCAGGCCTGCCAGCAAACCGAAGCGTCCCGCGATGAGGCCGACAATAGCGGGTAACACCATCTCGATAGGCTGGCCTATGCCAATGATAAAGCGCACCATGCCCGAACGTCCAGGTAGGCGCGCATAAACCTCGGCCTCGACGATGGGGTAGAGGCAGACGCTGCCCAGTATGAACATTTTGTAATGAAGCAACCATTGGTCCCACCACTGATGAATTTGTTTTCATCAGTGGTGGGACGATTATAGAGCCAGGTCGAGTTACTATCGCAACTATAAACAACGTCCGAGACTGAAGTACCGCCCCCTTGCCTGTTTCCCTCACACATGCTACACTTGAAGGGAGGATTACAACTTTTTTAGATATTGCTCGTATAAACATTGTATAATGTTTTTTTCTGATATTGAGATCTCTACAGAAAAAGATTGCTAGCGGTGATAAAAAATGGATACATCTTTTGACGCTTCTACCGCGGTAGGAGTTTTCGGTTCTCTGCCGGTAGCGACGAAGAAAACGCGTCGCCGCCAAAGTAGTGGTGTGTTGTCTTCGCCCGGAATTTCGAGCGGGGATAGGGATATAGATGCGCAGGCTACCGTGGGAGCGCAAAGCATGCCTGCTAATCACGCGCGTGTGGAGGCATTGAGCGATGCAGAGCTTGTCCAGCTAACGCTGGCTGGTGACCAGGATGCTTTCTCTACGCTCGTTGAGCGGTATAAAGATGCTGTGCAAAATCTCGCATACCGTATGTTAAGCAACGTTACGGAAGCTGAGGATGTCACGCAGGAAGTATTTGTGCGAGCTTATACGCAGCTTGCCACCTATAAACCCGCGCACAAATTTAGTACCTGGCTCCTTTCAATTGCTTCTCACCTGGCTATAGACCAACTGCGGCGCAGGCGTTTTCTGGCATTGCCGCTGGAAGATGTGCCTTTTCTCGAATGGGTTGCTGATCTGGGAGCCGGGCCAGAGCAATCGGCTTTGGAGGGAGAGCAGCAGGATGAGATACAGACCTTCCTGCAACGTCTACCCGGCAAGTATCGCGCGGTTATTCTTTTACGCTACTGGTACGATCTGTCCTATGACGAGATCGCCCTGGCGTTGAAACTTACACCCGCGCTGGTCAAAGCGCGTCTCCATCGCGCACGTGAGTTGCTGGCTCGCTACATGAAAGAGAAAAATCTGAATGAGGAGGAACAGGTCGATGCGCTGCCGCGACGCTAAACAACAGCTAACCGCTCAGCGTGAAACTGAACTCGCACGGTCAGAGGTTCTGCAAGTGCAAGAGCATTTGGAGCAGTGTTCTGACTGCCATTCGTTTGACCTGCGTCAAGCACAACTTGACTCCAAACTAGAACCTTCACCACCTCGCGTGTATTCCAGTATCTCAACAGAACGTATCATGCAGGCAATCGAGCAGCAAAAACGCATTTCCCAGCAACTCGAGCACATCCAGGCCCAACAGCAGGCGCGCCTGGCACGTATGGGTAAAGCTGGACCAAAGATTGCAGGGATGATAGCTTTATGCACAGGCGTACTCACCGTCGGGCTGCTTTTCTTATTCCTGTTTCAACCTGATCTCCTTTTGACCGTACTCTCGGCACTCAGCGGCGTCTTCACTGTGATCTATACACTGGCGCAGTACCTGCTGGCGGGCTTGATGCTTATCACCAGTCAGAACTGGGTGTTGTCGGCGGTTGCGTTAGGCATTGTGGTTATGATGGGTATGTGGCTTCGCCTTATGCGCTACCCTGGAGAAGCGTAAACAGCGAAGGTCATGGTCAGCAGACCATGGGAGTTCCGATATGCTCAAAGCGGCGCGATTATCCCGATTCCTGCTTTTACTGGTGGGAATAGTGCTTATTCCTGCACTCTTAACAAATACGATCAGCACAGCTTTCTCGCTGGACCCCTCAAGCGCAATGGCGGCAGATAGCCAAATCGCAAGCAGTGAGGGTCAGTGTACCAGCAGCAGCCATTCGCAATCGTTTGGCGGGATAGTTACCGTAGCCCCACTTGAGGTACTATGCAGCAACATAACATCCTTTGGCGGTACGGTTGATATATTGGGACAGGTGCGCGGCAATATCCTTGCCGTTGGCAGCGCAATTATTGTCGATGGAGGTGTTATCGGAAATATCACGCAATTTGGTGGAAGCGTCACGTTCCACACCGGCTCCTATGTGCATGGCAATGTCAATCTTTATGGTAGCAGCGTCAATCAGAAGACAGCGTTTCAGGTAGATGGGACATTTGATGACCACAGCAAAACAAGCTGGCTGTTTGGCTTCAGCGATTTCAACTTCCCCGTCTGGTTTCTTTTTCTGATGATCCCACTGGGCCTGCTCAGCACCCGGCTCTTTCCAGAGCACGTGGTGTTTGTGAGCGCGACAGTGAAGCATAAAATGCGCCGGAGCCTGCTCATAGGGCTGCTAACTGCACTGTTAGCCCCGGTTCTTCTGATCGTGCTTTTTGCATTGATTATTTCTATTCCACTGGCATTAATCGTAATGCTCGCGTTGCTAGCTGCATGGATATTAGGCACTATCGCCATAAGTTGGATGCTTGGAGAGCAAATTCTGCGCGCGCTCACTTCGAGTCCGCACTCGCGCTACCTCCAGGTTGTAGTAGGAATGATTGCCCTGGCCGTACTCATTTCGCTGCCGTTCATTGGCTGGCTTGTCAGTCTTGGTACGGGATTTGTAGGGATTGGAGCAGTATTGCTGAGCCGTTTCGGAACCCGGCTCTATACTCGGCCTAAACAACCACTTCCAATTTCATTGCGACTGTGACGAACTTACTGTTCGGACGACTATACTAAGCAAAGTGGGTTTACTTTTTAGCAGTAACCCTCATTTGAACCTAAATGACGATACTACGTTGGAAAGATGTGACGGACACGGTAGATATGCTTTTATCAGGTGGCCGTTGAGGTGAACATGAGCATAGACGTTGAATTAACAGACCTTGCCTACGGTGGGGATGCTGTAGGTCGATACGAGGGACGCGTCTTATTCGTGCCTGGAGGTATTCCAGGAGAGCGAGTTCGAGTTGAGGTCGTGGAAGAGCGCCGGGGACACGCGCGCGCGCAACTACTAGAAATTTTGCGTTCCGCGCCGGAACGCGTCGAGCCTGAGTATCCACTCTTAACTGATAGCGGTTGCCAGTGGCAGCATATCGCTTATCCGGCGCAATTGACCTGGAAAGCGCATATTGTGCGCCAGTTGCTGGTGCGTATCGGCAAACAGCCCGATGCCCTCGTTCATCCTACTATCGGCATGCCGACCGGCGTCTCCCCCTGGCATTATCGCAATATCGCCCTGTTTTCCGTTGGCCCGTCGAACGAAATCGGGTTCAAACTCACCGAGAGTCACGATGTGCAAGACCTGGAGACATGTCCACTTTTGCATCCCGCGCTGGATATGGTCTACCAGCTTATACGCGCGCGCCTGCTCGAAACTTTTGGTGAATCGCTGGCGCAGATGATCCAGGGCTTCACTATTCGAGGCGCGATCGGCGCGGTCGCCTCAAACGGCGGGACGACGCCAGTGAAGGCCGTCCCCACGCTGCTGAGCATTCACGCGCGTCCAGGCTCGGTCATTGAATCGCCCCAGGAACTGGCGCAGGAGTTGATGACCAGCGCGCCAGGCATCGTGGGTGTGATTATTGAGCGCGTGGGTGGGCGATACGGGCGTGTCGTAGCCGGGCAAGAATTTCTGACCGATGTTGTACTCAACAAGCGCTTCCGCATCTCATCGGATTCGTTCTTTCAGGTAAACATGGCGCAGACGCCGGTACTGGCCGAACGCGCGGTAGCCATGCTGGATCCGACACGCTCCGAAGTGGCGCTAGACGGCTATAGCGGCGTTGGACTCTTCTCCGCTTTCCTCTCATCGCGCGCGGCACGCGTGCTGGCTATTGAGTCGCAGCCCAGCGCGGTGATGGATGCGCGCGCCAACGCTACGCTCAACAACCAGACCAACATCACAGTGTTGGAGGGTACATTAGAACGGTTGCTGGGCCAACTTTACTACCGGCGCGAACGCATTGACCTGGCGCTGGTTGATCCGCCCCGCGCCGGCTGCCATCCGAAAGCCATCCAGGCGCTACAGTCATTAGCGCCGCGCTCCATCGTTTACGTCTCCTGCGATCCCAGCACCCTGGCGCGTGACATAGCTTCGCTCTGCCTCAAT
>Ga0307372_10006625_pt1 | contig 16855 bp, 11 predicted proteins | sample OX1MG_FD_202533 | JGI IMG/M metagenome (GOLD analysis project Ga0307372, IMG submission 202533) | Soil microbial communities from Risofladan, Vaasa, Finland - OX-1 | ecosystem: Environmental > Terrestrial > Soil > Coastal area > Acid sulfate soil | place: Finland: Risofladan, Vaasa | collected... | reverse complement strand
AATCCCGCCCACGACGCGGGATTCCCACTTTTCCACCGCCGCTGCGGCGGCTGGTCATTCTTAACCCAACCGGACACATCACGTGCTACAAAAACCGGACATCTTGACGTGCTACCAACAGTATATTCCTACCACAACAGGCGCGTCCGTCTGAACCCAATGCGCGATGGGATGCCTGCGCAATACTGGCGGTATGGCCCAGCTGCCCATTCGTACCTGCGCGTTCGTCCATTCCAAGGATGTCCAGCTAGGGCGCGTAGACGCCAACAAAATGGTGGAAGCGATGGACGTCTGCGTCGGCCGTGCGACGCTCGCGCTCCAGAAGCCGCTACCGGGGTATACCCCATTCTCTCTGGAGCAGATGGCCCTCAAATTCCAGTGCATGAAGGCCACGGTGCTCAGCGTCCGCCGAACACTCAATCCCGGTTGTGAAGACCCGACCACGGTTGACGCACTGGCAATTGCGCGCCTGAACGTCGAAGATTTGTATACGCTCTGCTTGATGTTCGAGCACCCAAAATGGGTCACGATCTATCTGCAAGATGGTTGGCGGAAAACCTATGTCCGACACCTGCTTCAAGCCGAGGAAACAAAGCACCTCCGCCGGTTCGACCAGCACAACACTGTGACCGCGCCCGAAACGTTGGACAAACTGCGTACGATGATCGGAGTGACGGGTGCTCAGGTGGCGACCATTCACGCAGTAGAACTTGGGACCCCAATGCCCACCGGCATCAAACGTGAGCAGATTACTCGCTTCCCCCTGCCGTCCGGCGTCATCGAGCAGCTCCAAACGGGTCCAAAACGGACTATGCTCGAACGCCTTTACATCGAATACCGATATCTCAGTTCATTCACCCACGGACTGAACGACGCGATGTTCTTCAAGCTGTTGTGCAATGCCCTCCCCATCGTGCCGCACACGTTCTCGCCCGCAGAGCGAAAGGAGATGTGGCAACGCGAAATTGCAGAACGGTCCCTCACATCAGCTTTGCTGAGCCTTGCTCAAGCGACAGCAGAACTGTCTGCACTATATCCAGCCGACGCCGAACTTCGCGGAGCGGCCACGAAGCCTTGGGACGTGCTCGCAGACGGCCATTTGCTTGGTCAGGCAATTTGGAATATTCGGACGCGCAAACTGCTCGGCGTGCTGGATTTTCCGCCGCAATCTCCCTCGCACAGCGTCCCCTAATCGCTGACGGGGACACCCTGTGCGGGCAGCGAGGGTGGGTTTGTCAACCTGGTCTGGCCCCACTGTGACAGTCTGATTTGGCCCCACCCCGGGGCTGGTTGCGGTTGGCCGGGCCGGTGCCCGGAGTGGAGCCCGGAGTTCCGCGGAGCGGAACGGAGGGCGCAACGCAGGGGACCGGCCCGGGCGGCTAGGCGGCTCCTTTCTTTGCCCCCGCCGCGGTGCGGCGGAAGCGGTAGGATTCCGATCCGGTCTCGATGATGTGGCAGCGGTCGGTGACGCGGTCCAGGAGCGCTTTACAGAGCCGCGGGTTGGCGAACACCTGGGACCACTCGGAAAACGGCAGATTGGTGGTCAGCAGGATGCTCGCCCGCTCGGCCCGCTCGGCGATGACCTGAAACAGCAGTTCGGCGCCGACCTCGGCCAGGGGCAGGTAGCCGAGTTCGTCGATGGCGATCAGATCGAACTTGGTCCAGCGCGCCAGGGCGCGCTGCAGGGTGTTTTGCTGGCGCGCCTCCACCAGTTCATTGACCAGCGCCGCGGCGGTGACAAAGCGCACCCGCCGGCCCTGGCGGCAGGCGGCAACGCACAGCGCCGTCGCCAGATGGGTTTTGCCGGTGCCGCACTCGCCCAGCAGGATCACCGGCTCGGCGCGTTCGATGTAGCCGCCCTCGGCCAGTTGGCGCAGCACCCCGGCTGGAACTTGGGGAGCCTGGTTGAAGTCAAACTGTTCCAGCGTCTTGAGCCGCGGCAGGCGGGCCTCCTGGATGCGCCGCTGCACTTTGCGCTGGCCGCGCTAATCGAGCTCGGCCGACAGCAAACCGTCGAGGTAGCGCAGATGGCTGTGGCCGTCGCGCGCCGCCTCGCGCGACAGGCTGCCAAACTGGCTGGCGATGGCGCCGAGGAAGAGCCGCTTGCAGCTCTGGCGAATGGCGGCCTCCTCCAGGGCCACACCCGCCTCCGGGCGGTTGGGTTTCTTCATTGCAGCCTCCCGCCCCCGCCCAACAGCTGGTCGTAGCTGCCCAGATCCGGCAGCGGGCGGTCAAAGCGCGCCAGGCCGCCCACCTCGACCGGCTCCGGCGCCGGGCGCCGGAGTTGGCTCGCTCCCATCAGGTGCGCGATGGCCGCCGCGTCCATGCAGTTCAGCTCCAGCGCCCGTGACACCGCGGCTTCCAACTCCGCCCACCCCCGGTCGCGGCCGAGCAGCAGCACCTCCACCATGGCGCGGGTGCCGGCCAGCCGGCCATGGCGCGACTCCAGCCCGCGCCACATCCGGTCGAAGCACGCTGGCCAGCGCCCCTGCGCGCGCCACTGCGCCAGCGGCGTCGAACCGGCCATTGCCCCGGGCTTGCGGTGTAGCACCTCCAGGTAGTGCTCCAACTCCAGGCGCCGTTGTCCATGGCCGTAGCTGCGGGCGTGCCGGGCCACGGCCCGGCCGCCGTCGAACACCTCCACCCAGCCGGCGCTCACCTCGACCCGCGCCGCCGTCCCCGGCGGCAGCGGCGCCGAGTACCAGTTCCCGCGCACCTTGACGCAGCCCGTGGCGTCCACGGCGGGAAACGCCGTGTCCCGCAGGTCGAACCCCTCCGCCGCCAGCGGCAACAGATGCGGCTTCTCCAACAGCATCGCCTCGCCCACCGCCTGCTCGCGCCCCTCCAGCCGGCGCGCCCCGTCCTCCCGGCACCAGCCCAGCAGCATCTCGTCCAACTCCGCCGCGTCGCCCACCACCGGAACCGGCACCAGATGGTTCCGCCGGAAGTAGCCCACCTCCCCTTCCACGCCGCCCTTTTCATGGCCGCTCGCCGGGTTGCAAAACTCCGACCGGAACCCCCAGTGCGAGCGGAATGCGATAAAGCGCGCCGTCTGCTCCCGCTCGTAGCCGCGCAGCACCTTCTTCACCGCGCTGGCCAGGTTGTCGTAGCGTAGCACCGCGAACACCCCGCCAAAATAGGCGAAGGCGCGCTCGTGCGCCTCCAGGAACGCTTGCTGGGTGGCGCGCTCGTAGGAACAATGGAACGCCGCCCCGCTCGCCATGCTGCGCAGCGTGAAAAACTGCCGCCGCACCCGCCAACCTGCGGCCGTTCAAGCCTGGACAGAGCGGTAACCCGTCCGGCCGGCCGAAGAAGAAGCCCGTCAGCGCGCGCTACGAGCGCGCGCTTGAAACGCTATTGACGGACGTTGAATGCCAGCGTGAGGACGTAAGGAAGGGCACTCGCTGGGGGGACATCTTGGCGCGTGCACAAGTGCGGCAAGCGGCAATGGGAAAGACCGACGCTGTGCGCGAGATTCGCGAGGCGATTGAAGGTAAGGCTGTGGCGCGCCATGCGGGCGCGGATGGCGGTCCGCTCGAAATCAATATCGCCGAGCGGGTCGCGCAACTGCGGGCCGCGCGCGCCAATTCGCCCGCGAAGCAGCGCTGGCCTTGAGCCAACGGCTGCCGGAAGTCTTACCCCTGATCTTCCGCACCGGGGCCGCTTTGGAATCCACGCCCGATCCAAAGGAGAGCACATGCGAAACCCCATAGGATCATCGGAACCACGGCAAGGGATACCGTGAGGCCAATCGGGCGCAACTGGCGGGCTGCGCTTAGCCTTTCAGCATCCGCCTTCGCTGCCTCCGCACCCTCTTGGGCCGACGAGGTGGCACGGCCCGTCTCAATTCCACCGAGCTGCTTGGCGAGCGCGGCGTAATCCATTTTTGCCCCAAGCGCCTTTGCGAGACCCGCATCATGCGGCGACAACCACGCCTGCCTGCCATCTAGCTGCATGTGAACATAGTCGCGGCCTGCGCTCGTTGGTGGCCTGACAAGAACCCAGCCGGGCGGTAGAAGCGGAAAAAGCTTGTCCAATTTCTCGAAAAAGTCGGCGGGTAGCGTATTGGGAGCATCAAGAGATGCCGTGGACTCAGGAGGCGCGGCTCCAATTGTAGCCCCCGGCGGGATCGGTAAAGTGCCCGGCTGCTGCGCCGTGGCATTGGGGACGAGTCCCACCGAAAGATCAATCCCCGCATCGCGTACCGCTCTGTTTGCGCTCACCCATAGAGGCCAGAGAATCACGCCGGCCGCAACGTACCAACAGAAGGCGAAAACCACGAAAATGCGGGTAAGCCCGCGCTTCACGTTCAAGCGCGATAATTGGAGTCTGGCCGCCATCTCGGCCAGTATACTCTCCCCGGCGAAATCCCAGCACGAGCGTACCGGGTACAATTCCGGCGTGCCGGGTTGACCCTAGGAGTGACCGTCGCCCATGACCGCACGGAAACCGCACCCCGAGCCGCATGCGCTTGCCACTGTGCCGCCGCCGCAGCGCAAGCACCCCTGGAGCCGCCGACGCCCGGCGGGGCCGCCCAACCCGGCTACAGCCGATCTGCTGGGGCATGACTGGTTCATTGCCTGCGCCCGGCTCGGGGGCAAGGCGCGCTGGGCCGGAACCACCTTCGAGGAACGCTCCGCCTTCGGCCGCCGCGCGGCAATGAAGCGGTGGCACCCGGAGGGCTGAGTGCACAATACCCGCCTCCTTGATGGCCCCCGGCTACGGTCGGAGGTGCTTCATCCTTTCGCGCGCGAAGCGAACGCTGGGAGCAGTTGCTCGATAATGGCTCTCGCGCGCTTCATTTCATCGCGAATATTCGCGGCCTCCTGGACAACGGCGGGCGATGAGGACACCGCGGAATAGCCATTTACGTCCTCGATGTCCTGGCCAAGGACCGCGTCATAAACTGTGAGCTGTCGGGAAAGCGCGAACGCAACTACGGCGCGGTCTTTGTCCGTTTCCATGCGCCCAAAAATTCCGATCAGGATAGTGGCGCTATCGACCTGGACGGTTGCCATTTCGGCCGATCCGGTTATATCGTACGCGAGAGTCTGCTGGATGCCGTGCAGTTGCGCAGCCATTTGCGTCAGATCGCCGGTCTCGGAAAGCAGGCGCTGGCGCGCGGCATTAAGGCCGTTCTCTTCGGCCTGAAACGGCACCGGGACCGCCGCGCCTTGGGCCACGCATGCCAGTGCCAGCGCGAAAATCCAGCACGCGGTCCCCATTTGAACAGTTCCCCTGGCGGCCCCGAACTTCGGAAAAGCCACCATATTCCTAGGCCCAGCCTTTAAACGCCAGCAGTATAGCCTCCTTGCGGCCCGCGCGTCCAATTCGAGCCCCGGCGGGGGGCGTAGGCAAGCGGCCGATACCGGGCATGACCGGAGGGGGCAGTCCCGGCGATTCGGCGCAGTACGCGCCCGCGAGGCAGGCACCACTTCGATCGTCAAGCACACAGTGCGCGCAGCGCGCGCGTGGGATGGTTTCCGCACTTGTACGCGCGGGCGCGATGCTGGCATAGCCGGACTACGTAGACAGCCTTGGTGCCGGTTCTGGTGCCGGTTTGCATCCGCATTGGAGACAGTTCCGTGCGGACTGGTGCGGAGAGGCTATCGCTGGAAGGGCTTGCAAACACCGGCTATTTGCGGCATGACGCGGGTGGATGCGGAACCGTGCGTATCACGCTTTGACCCATTAAGAGTCACTTGCTCTGCCAATTGAGCTACCGGCCCCCGCGGGAGAACTCGATTCTAGCATAGCCCGCGCGGCTCCCGCCCCGCCTCCCCGTGCCGCCCGCCTCCACTCCGCTCTGCGGCGCGCCTCCCCCCAAAAGCGCCAATTCGCGCCCGGGGTTTGACCCGCCGCATGCCCCACGCCCACACTAAGGTCTGGAGGGTTCCCTCAATGTCGCGATATATTTTCATGGCCTCGTTCGTCGGGGCGATGGCGGTGGCGTTGGCGGCGCAGGCCCCGCAAACCGGCACCCAGTTCATCGGCACCTGGAAGCTCGATGTGGCCCGCTCCCACTTCACCCCCGGGCCCGCCCCCAAGGCCGAAACCGTCACCGTCGGTGACGCCGACATCTCCATCGAGGGCACCAACGCCGACGGCACCCCCTACCACCTCACCTACACCCCCATCAACGGCAAGTCCGTGCCGGTCACCGGCGGCGAGCCCGGCCAGACCACCACCATCACCCGCGTCAACAGCCGCACGTGGCGCATCCATGATGTCGCCGGCAAAGGCAAGATGTCGGGCCGCGTGGTGCTCTCGCGCAGCGGCAAGCTCGCCACCGCCACCTTCCAGGGCACCGACAAGGACGGCAAGCCCGCCCGCGCCCGCGAAATTTACACCCGCCAGCCCTGACGCCCCGCCCGCGCGGTGATGACCGATCGCGCGGGTCGCGCCGCTTGGCCTGCTGGCAATATCGGCGCGAAAGGCTGCGAAATTCCGCAGGCGCAGACGCGCCAGTGGCGCGTCTGCGCCCCCGGGAAGCGAATTCGGCGCGGCCCCCCAACCCCTAACGAAGCCGCGCAGCGCCATTTTGGGGCCACGGGGCCCCCAAATCGGCGCGAGCATGCCGCCCCGCGCCGTTGCAGCGGGGCGGCTCATAAGCGGGACGCGCGGCAGAGCCGCGCAGGGGCCCGCGCCAATCAAAGCTACCATTGGGCATGCGAGTTTTGCTTGCAGGATGCGTGGTAGCGCTGCTGGGCTTGGCGTCGGCTCTGGGCCAAGCCCCCGCGCCGATGACCGCTAGCCAAGTGGTGGCCAACAGCCTCCAAGCGCGCGGCGGCGCCGCCCGCTTCGCCGCCATCCACAGCCTCAGCTTCGTCGCCCATCTCGAACTGGGTGGCAAGCCCGCTCCGCTCCGGGTCTGGCTCGCCTCCCGTCCCTTCCGCATCCGCATCGAGCTCACCCTCCCCGCTGGCAAGCTGGTGCAGGGCTACGACGGCGCCCGCGCCTGGCAGATCGCCCCCGGCCAGACCCGGGCCGAGCCGCTCACCGGCCTCGGGGCGAAGCAAGTGCAGGACCAGGCCCTCAACTTCGTGGATCTGCTCACCGCCGCCAACACCCGCACCGAACTGCTTGGCCAAGGCACCCTCGATGGGCACCACTACTACAAGGTCGGCTTCACCCTCCCCACCGGCGACGGCTTCGTCCAATTTATTGACGCCCACACCTGGCTCGCCTTCCATGAGGAGTACCCCGGCGGCGTGGAAGAAATCTCCGACTACCGCCCGGTGCAAGGCCTGCTGTTCCCCTTCCGCTACGTCAGCGGCCCCCCCGGCCAGCCCGGCACCCCGCTGCTGCGCGAGGCGATCGTGATCAACCCCCCGCTCGACCCCAAGCTGTTCGTGCGCCCCCAGTAGGCGGAGCAAAACCCCACCCCTACCACAGCGTGTGCCGCGCCTGCGCCGCTTGCAGCCGCAGCGCATCGCCGAAGAAATCGTCCGTCACGATGCCGGCGGCGCGAAAGTCGTGCAGGGAAAAACCCTCCACTGCGGCCGAGCACAGCGCCGCGCGCCCGGGCAGGCCGCCGCTGGCGTGCGTGGCCGCCCGGTGATACCGGAACTCTTCCCGCAAAAACGCCTGCGGCAGCCACAGCACCACCCCGTGCACATACTCCCAGCGCAGGTAGCTGCGCCAGGCGCCGAGCGGCGTGGTGCGCAGCAGGTTCTCCACCACCTGAAAGTGTTCCGGGTCGCCCGGATCGGCCTTCGGACGCTGCCCCAGTGCGGCAAAATACGCACCCCAGTCGAAGTCCGGCGCCAACTGCCGCAGCTGCTCCCGCGCCAGCGGCCGATAATCCGCCCGCCCCGGATCCGCCCACCGCCCCAGCGCGATCTCCAGCCCCACCGCCGTCCGCGCCTCCAGCGTCGCCACCGCCGGCGCATCCCCCAGCAGCGCAAACTCCCGCGCCACGTGGTCCATATAGAGCGATGTCCGCAGCTTCGCCAGCGCCTCCGCCGGCGGCCCGTAGTCGAACAGCGCAAAGATGCCCACCCGGTGCAGCCCCGCCACCGCCACCGCCAACTGTTCGGGGCTCCGAATCGCCGCCAGCCGCCGCAGCTCGGGGGCCAGCGGAGCCAGCCCCCGCCCCTCCACCCGCCGCCCGTCCATGCAAGCGGCAAAAAACCTCCGCCCCGCCCGCTGCGCCGCCCGCTGCGGCCCCGTCTGCGGCCCCATCCCCAGCCCCACGATCAAGAGCAAGCCCGCCCACCCCACTCCCTCACAGATGCCGCCTCCCCTTCCCCCGTGCCTCCCGACCGCGCCGCGGCCGGTTCATCTCTCCTCCAGCCCAAGCGCCGCCACGCTTCCACTTCCCCCAATGCCCACGCAACCCCCTCAAACGCCTGACCTTAGCCAAAGTGTCCGAGTTCAGCCACAGTTCAGCCCGCGTCCATTGACCCTCCGCCACCATTTTCGCCACACTGCCCGCGACCACCGCAGCTCACATGCTGCGCAAACGCTTGCACACTCCACGGAGGACCCATGCCCGTCATCCCCGCCCGCTTCCGTCCCCTCCCCGGCCTCGTGCTGGCCACCGCTGGGGCGCTCGCCCTCCTCGCCTCTCCCCTGCAGGCGCAGGTCCGCACGCCGACCCCCACGCCGCCCCCCACGCCGACCCTGAAGCCGGTCGCCGCGGCGCCCGCCCTCCCGGCCCGCCCGCCCGGCATGTCCGCCAACATCCACGTCCACGGCCACTGGACCATTGTGGTGCGCAACAAGGACGGCAGCGTCGCCGCCCGCCGCGAGTTTGAGAACTCGCTGCAGTTCGCCGGGAGCGCCCTGCTTCCCATCGTCCTCGGCGGCTACGGCACCCCCGGGACCTGGGTCATCATGCTCTCCGGCGCCTCCAACACCGATTCCGGCCCCTGCACCATCTCTTCCATGGCCATCGTTGGACCCAACGGCGGCACCCCCGAATTTAACTCCTGCTGGATCTCGTCCGCCTCCCTTTGCAGCCTTCCTGACTTTGCCAGTAACAACAACTGCAGCCCCGGATTGGCAGTCTCGCTTATCAATTCCGGAAGCGTTGGCTTCAACAGCAGCATTTATGACTATGTGAATCTCCAACTCACCGGCCTAGCCAAAATGACCGAGGCGACCCAAGGCACCATAGATAACGTCGCCACCGCCCTGGTGCTCTGCAATTCCCCCACCGGCAGCCTCTCCACCGACACCCAGCCGCTGTCGAACCTGGCCTCGCTCTCCACCGCAACCCCGGGCGCCTGCACCATCGAGGGTGCGCCGAGTATCTTGCGGCCCGGCCCCGGCGGCGCCGGGGATTTTTGGACCTTCACCAGCACCGCCGTGCCCGGTGGTCCCATCTCGGTCCTCCCGCAACAGACGGTCCAGGTCACGGTGGTCATCAGCTTCTCGTAGCCGCGAGGCGCACCAGGGAGGCGAGTATGACCGCACCAGCTTTTCGGAGTTGCAGGCCAGCAGCGTTCTGGGCGCTGGTGCTGGCCTCTGCCGCCTGGACCCAAGCGCCGCCCCAGCGAAGCGCAGCGCCGACTTGGGGCCTCGGGGCCCCCAAGTCGGCGCGAGCACAAGCGGGACGCGCGCCGCAGGCGCGCTGGGGCCCGCGCCCACCAACGGCCAAGCTGCCTCCCCGCCTGGCCGCGTTCGCCCAGCTCCCGCTGGCCTTTGTGCCCGCCGCCGATGGCCAGGCCTTTGTCGCCCAAGGGCCGGGCTACACCCTCGCCCTGCGCTCGTCCCAGGCGACCTTGGCGCTGGGAAAGGGCCATGCCTTCCGCCTCCGGCTGCTGGGGGCGCGGGCGGCGGCGCCGCATCCTGCCCATCGCTTCGCCTCGGTCAGCAACGAGTACATCGGCAACGACCCCCGCCACTGGCGCATCCACCTCCCCAACTACGGCGAGGTGCAGTTCCGCCGCGTCTATCCCGGCATCGGCTTGCGCTACTACGGCCATCAGGGCCAGCTCGAGGCCGATTTCCTGCTGGCGGCGGGCGCCGATCCCGCCCGCATTCGCCTCGCCTTCCCCGGCGCCCCGCCCCCGCGGCTGGCCGCCGCCGGCGCGCTGCGCCTCGGCGCCGTCACCCTGGGCCCCCCCCACGCCTTCCAGACCCTCCACGGCCACCGCCGCTCAGTGCCCGCCCGCTACGTGCTGCACGGCCGCCGCGCCCGCATTCGCCTCGGCCCGTACGACCGCACCCGCGCGCTGGTCATTGACCCCACCCTCAGCTACTCCTACAACGCCCCCGGCGGCTACTCCACCCTCACCGGCCTGGGCCGCGCCTTCGGCCTCTACCTGGATGCCGCCGGCGACCCCATCCTGATCGCCTCCGCCGGCGACACCTGCGGCGACCCCACCGACGCCCTCAACAAGTACTGCACCGTCGCCATCTGGAAATTCAACCCGCAAGGCACCCAGGTGCTCTGGCGCTCTTCCCTGGCCGGCCCCAACGGCGAATACGAGTTCGCCAGCGGAATCGATCCCAGCGGCGGCATCTACATCGGCGGCTCGACCGATGCCCCCACCGGCTTTCCCACCACCGCCGGCGTCATCCAGCCCACCCCCAGCGGCCCCGGCATCCGCAGCTACCTGGCCAAGTTCAGCCCCAACGGCGCCCTGCTCTATTCCACCCTGCTCGGCAGCGGCGACCTGGAACTCTACGCCGTCACCGGCGATGCCAACGGCGATGCCTTCGTCGCCGGCTCGGACAAGGTCAGCGATCTTGACGTGCCGCCCCTCAACAGCCTCCCCGCCCCCTGCGGCGGCGGCTCCGGCAACTGCTTCGCCGGCTTTGTCGAAGAGCTCAACCCCAACGCCTCGGATTATCTCTACGGCACCTACTTTGGCGGCTCCGGCCTGGCCGACGCCAACGGCGCTCCCTACTCCCTCATCATCGGCGCCATCGCCGTGGATGGCCAGGGCCACATCTACATCGGCGGCCAAAACCTCGGTTTCCCCGACCTGACCACCGTCAATGCCTTCGAGCCAACCTGCCAACCCGACCGCGCCGATGACTGCCTCACCGGCTTTCTCGCCGAACTCAATCCCGCCGTCGGCGGCGTGAATGGCCTCATGTTTTCGGATTACCTGCTGGGCCAACCCTCGGCCTTGCTCCTGGACCAGGCCTCGCCCCCGAACCTGTATGTGGCCGGCGTCGGCGGCCCCGATCCCGCCTTCCCCACCCAACACCTCCTCGGCCTCGCCAACAGCATCTTTGTGGCGAAAATTCCCACCGCCACCCCGGCCCAGCCCGCCTTCCAAACCTTGTTCGACGGCAACGGCGGCATGAGCAACACCGAATTGGGCGGGGTCGGCTTCGCCCTCGACCCCGCCGGCGACCTCTGGGTCGGCGGCGCCACCGGCTCCGGCTCCCCGCCCTTCGCCCTGATGAACCCGATCTCGCCCACCTGCCCCAGCGGCTCCCAGGCGCAACCCGAATGCGACACCGGCTTCGTCAGCGAAGCTAGCCCCGACGGCGCCTCCCTGCTGTTTTCCACCTACCTCGGCGGCAGCTCGACCTACCCCACTGACACCGTGGCCGCCGTGGCGGCCGATGCCTCCGGCAACATCTACGCCGCCGGCACCGCCGCCTCGAGTGATTTCCCCGTCACACCCAGCGCCTACTCCTCCACCTGCTGCGGCGCCTTCCTGGCCAAGCTGGCGCCGCAGCCGGCGCCCGCCGCGCCCACGGTTTCCATCAGCCCCGGCAGCCTCGCCACCAGCTTCGTCGGCGGCGAGACCACCACCGAAATCCTGGTCACCAATACTGCACCCTCCGGGCCCTCGCTCGTCGTCAACAGCGTCACCGCCACCGATCCCAGCTCCGACTACACTGTCTATCCCAATATCGCCGGCTCCGACGGCCATCCCCCCTGCTATTACTACCAGACCAATACCCCCGATCCCGTGCCCCCCGGCGGAAGCTGCGACATCAGCGTCTACTGGTTCCCGGAACAGACCACGCCCGATCCCCTGTCCGTCGCCATCTTCGACAACGCCGCCAATATCGTGATTCCCCAGCTCGTCGCCTACGCCCCCACCGCCCTCAATGGGCCCCAGGCCTCCCCGGCCCCCGGAACCCCCATCGGCGACATCTTGCAAGGCAACCAAGGCGTCGAGACCGTCACCCTCACCAATACCGGCAACGCCGCCCTGGCCCTGTCCAGCTTCGGCCTCGGCGGCTCCCCCGATTTCGCCTTCGGCGCCAACACCTGCGCCGTCAATGCTTCGATCTACCCGCGCGGCTCCTGCAGCTTCACCATCGTCTACACCGCCAACGGCGCGCCCAATATCCCCGAAACCGCGACCCTCACCCTCAACGACAACAGCATCTCCCCGCCCGGACCCACCCAACTCGTCCCGCTCAGCGCCACCACCACCCCGCTCGAGCCCCTGCTTGCCATCAGTCCCAGCTCCGACGCCAGCGGCGTCAGCTTCCCCACCACGGCGCAGGGCTCGCCCTCCGGCCCCATCGCCCTCCAAGTCCAAAACCAAGGCTCGGCGCCGCTGCTGGTGGGCAGCCTGGGCCTCGCCGGCGCCAACGCCGCCGACTTCCACGAGAGCGACAACTGCGCCTCGACCGCCGTGCCGGTGTACAGTTCCTGCACGGTGACCCTCTACCTGCAGCCCTCGCTGCTGGGCCCCGAGAACGCCTCGCTCTCCATCGCCAGCAATGATCCGGCCACGCCACTGCTGGCCTTGCCCTTGACCGGCATGGGCGGCGCCCCGCTCGGCCTGCCCACCAGCCTCCCCTTCCTGGTCTCGCTCGACAACGAGGCGCCCCCGCAGCCCTCCTCCCTCGGCGCCAACACCTCCGCCGCCAGCAGCGGCGGCCAGTCCGTCGCCTTCACCTCCGGCGGCGGCTACGCCTATGGCCCCGGCAACAACCTGCCCGGACCCACCAGCTCCGTCCAAGGCATCGCCGGCCTCTACCTCCGCAACACCTGCAACGGCCCCAACGCCCCCTCCACCTGCACCCAAGCCACCCAGTTCATCGCCTACGGCCCCAGCAGCGGCCCCTTCAGCGACGGCGGCGCCGCCTGCCTCAACCAGCAGGCCACCTTTACCCAGGGCGCGCAGAATCCCCAAATCAGCAGCGACGGCCGCTTCGTCGCCTTCGAAGACGACGCCTGCCCGCTCAGCAACAACGGCTCCCAGCAGCCCTTCGGCCAGGTCTACCGCCGCGACCTGCAGGCCAACGGCGGCCTCGGCGCCACCACCGCCGTCACCAACGCCTCCGGCAGTCCGTTGCTGGGCTTCTTCGCCATGAGCGCCGACGCCCGCTTCTTCGCCTATTCCACCACCGCCGCCTCAACCCCCGAGTTGCTCGCCACCGACACCGCCACCCCCGCCGACGTGCTGGTCTCGCAAAGCAACAACGGCACCCCCGACCCCGGCACCACGCTCTCGCTCCCTTCCCTCAGCCCCGACGGCCGCTTCGTCGCCTTCGCCTCCGACTTCGACGACGTCAACGGCGTCGCCGGCAACGGCTTTCTCCAGGTCTACCTGCGCGACACCTGCTTGGGCGCGCCCGCCGGCTGCACCCCCAACACCCAACTGGTCTCCTCCCCCAACGCCACCGCCACACCCGCCTCCGGCGGCTCCAGCGGCGCCGGATACTTCCTCAGCGGCACCCAAACCCCCGGCATCGCCGTCTCCGCCGGCGGCCGCTACGTCGTCTTCACCTCCAACGCGCCCGACCTGCCGCAGCCGCCCCTCGGCAACGGCGCCCATCCCGTCGAGGTCTACCTGCGCGACACCTGCCAGAGCTTCGGCGCCCCCCTCGCGGCCTGCAGCAGCACCACCACCTTGCTCTCCGCCGCCGTGGACGGCAGCACCCCCAACGGCGACAGCCTCGCCCCCCAGATCTCCGCCGACGGCCGCATCATCACCTTCCAGTCCCAGGGCACGCTCGAGGCCAACGCCCCCGTCAACGCCCTCTACAGTTACGACACCTGCCTCTCCAACGGCCAGCCCGTCAACTCTACCCCCGCCTGCCAGCCTGGCCTTCAGGGCGTGGTCTCGCTCACCCAGACCTCCTACCAGGGCGTCCTGCAGCCGATCACCCAAGTCGCCGCCTCGCAGTTCTCCCTCGATCCCAGCGGCCAGTTCGCCACCTACACCGGCCCCCCCTTCAACTGCACCACTTGCTTCCAGGTCTGGCTCAACCCCACCCACCTCGCCGTCCCCGCGGGTGTCGTCGTGCCCCTGGTGGCGCTCACCGCCTCGCCCGCCACCCCCGGCGTTGGCCAAAACTTTAGCTACACCATCTCCGCCACCAACGCCGGCAGCGCCAACGCCACCGACGTCACCGTCGCCGACACCCTGCCCGCGAGCGTCGCCTTCGTCAGCGCCGCGGCGGGCTGCGTCCAGGCCAGCGGCGTGGTCACCTGCGACCTCGGCCCGCTCGCCGCCGGTGCCAGCGCCAGCGCCACCCTCACCGTCACCGCCCCCAACCAGCCCGGCGCCACCCTGCTGGACAGCGCCAGCCTCGCCACCGGCAGCCAAGCCAATCTGGCTCTGCAAACCTCGCTCTCCAACTCCCTCACCCTGCCCGCGCCCCCCTCCATCACCACCCTTGCCGTCCCGGCCGCCACCGTCGGCCAGGCCTTCTCCGCCCTCATCGCCACCAGCGGCGGCCTCGCCCCCGTCGCGGTCAACCTCGCCAGCGGCAACAGCCTGCCGCCCTGGCTCGCGCTCGCCCACAACACCCTCTCCGGCACGCCCACGGCCAGCGGCAGCTTTGCCTTCAGCCTGGTCGCCACCGACGCCTCCGGCTCGACCAGCGCCCCCCAGGCCTACACCCTCGCCATCGGCTGTCCCCCGATCGGGCTCACCGCCGCCTATGTCGTCCAAACCGCAGCCACGCCGCCGGTTCCCGCCACCCTGCCGGCCACCGCCGGCGTGCTCCTGCCCGCCGTCCAGTTCGCCGCCGTGCTGCCGCTCAACACCACCCTGCCGGTGACTTTTTCCGCCTCCGGCAATCTCGACGGCCTGGCCTTCGACCCCGCCACCGCCATCCTCAGCGGCGCCCCCATCTTCCCCGGCACCTACCCGTTCAGCGTCAACGCCTCCGGCGGCGGATGCACCGCCACCGCGCTCAGCTTCACCCTCGTGGTGGCCCCGCCCCCGCCCCTGGCCCTGCCCCCCATCCTCGAGGCCATCCACGTGGCCGATAACTTGGGCTCGCCCAACACCCTGATCTCGGCGGTCGTGATCCCTCCCATCGCCGAGGCCGTCCATGCCAGCGACACCCTGGGCTCGCCCAACACCCTCATCTCGGCGCTTGTGATCCCACCCATCGCCGAGGCCGTCCATGCCAGCGACACCCTGGGCCCGCCCAACTCCCTCATCTCGGCGCTTGTGATCCCTCCCATCGCCGAGGCCATCACCGTCAGCGACAGCCCCGCCCCCACCGCCTGCGCCGTCGCCGCCACCGGCATCACTATCAAGCTGGGCGGCTACTTCCGTCGGTTCGGCACCACCCTCTACTCCCAAACGGTCACCCTCACCAATACGGGCGCCACCCCGGTCGGCCCGCTCTTCTTTGTCGTGGACGACCTCCAGGGCGCCACCCTCCAGTCCCCCTCCGGCGCCACCGCCTGCGCCCCACCCCTCGGTAGTCCCTACCTCCTCGTCCCCGGCCCGCTAGCCCCAGGCGCCTCGGTCAACCTGATCCTGCACTTCAACGCCTTCGGCGCGATCCACTATGCGCCCCGCCTCCTCATCGGTGGGAAACCTTAATCAGGAGAGCCCTCATGCCTTCCCCTAAATGCCTTGCCTTCGCCGCCCTCGCCGCCGTCCTGGCGCTCGCCGCCGCCCCCGCCTGGGCCAACCCCCTCACCATCACCGACGCCGTGCAGATCAACACCAGCGGCTTCGTCGGCTCCCCCGACAGCTTCGAGCTGTACCTGCAGTTGAATGACGGCAATCAGACCGGCGACGCCAACAACTCCCTCGCCGCCACCAACTTCAACTTCGGCGCCGGCGGCGCCGCCGGCGCCCTGGATACGGCCAATTCCACCGGCAACTTCGGCGGCGACTTGAACCTCGGCTTGTCCCTGCTGGACGGGCAGCCGTTCAACGCCGTTGCCGCTTTCTTCACCCCCGGCAGCCTGTTGACCTTTACCCTCACCGACACCTTCACCAGCTTGGACTCGCCTACCCCCGACACCTTCGGCCTGGCCATCATCGACAATGGCGCGCCGCTCAGCACCACCGATCCCGACGGCAGCGGCAACCTGATGACCATCACCTTCGACAGCACCTCGCCCACCACCGCCGCCTTCTCCGACTCCGCCGACAGCACCGTCACCCCCACCATCACCCCGCAATCCTCCAACCCGGTGCCCGAGCCCCCCACCCTGGCCGACCTCGGCGCCGGCCTAGCCCTGTTGGCCGCCCTAGCCCTTCGCCGCCGCCCCCGCGCCTCCTAAAACCAATTCAAATCCCGGCAGCAGCGGGCACCAGCGTCAAAGCGACCACCGGGAGCGCTCCCCGAAGACCGAAATCCGCGAAGTGCCCGCCACGGCAGTGGCCCGCGGCAGTCGCCCACGGCAGTGGCTGCGCCGTAGCCTCGCCGCTCAGCCGGGCAGCAGCGGGTACCAACGTCAAAGCGACCAAAGGGAGCGTTCCCCGCAGACCCAAATCCGCGAAGTGCCCGCCACGGCAGTGGCCCACGGCAGTGGCCCACGGCAGTAGCTGCGTCGTAGCCTCGCCGCTCAGCCGGGCAGCAGCGGGTACCAACGTCAAAGTGTCAGCGCCGGTGCAAAAATCCCCATAACGCCGGTTGAAAAATCCCCCACCCCTGGCGGGGAGTAAACCAGGCTTGACTCTGGTGACAGAGGAGGGCCGCAACCTGTTAAGGGGGAAAGACATGC
>Ga0307372_10006618_pt1 | contig 16863 bp, 13 predicted proteins | sample OX1MG_FD_202533 | JGI IMG/M metagenome (GOLD analysis project Ga0307372, IMG submission 202533) | Soil microbial communities from Risofladan, Vaasa, Finland - OX-1 | ecosystem: Environmental > Terrestrial > Soil > Coastal area > Acid sulfate soil | place: Finland: Risofladan, Vaasa | collected... | reverse complement strand
GTTGGGCCGGCGGCCAATAGATGGGTTCGGCGGAGGTTCGGTGCGCGGTAATAAAAGGGACAGGTGAGCCGGCTGTGGACAGCCAGCTTCTCGCTGGGCCACCGGCCGGCCCGGGCGGCGGACCGGCAGGCTCACCGGTCCGGTCGGGCGAGGTACCCCCGCTGGCCGACTGCTTCAGTCTCCGGCCCGAGACCGGGCCGGGCCCGCTGGACGCACTCGCGCCAGGGCAGGTCGTGGGGCTCATGGCGCCGGACGTGCGGCCCGACCAGACGCACGACTGGCCGGGCGGCACCGGGAAGACGCAGTTCGCCACCTTTCTCGCCGAATCTGCCTGGCAGGCCCGGCAGGTCGAGCTGCTGCTGTGGGTGACTGTCACCAGCCGGGCAGCGGTCCTGGCCAGCTACGCGCAGGCGTTCGGTGAGATCATGCGAACCGGCCTGGCCACGGACGCCGAGACGGCTGCCGCCCGGTTCGTCGGCTGGCTGGCCACCACCAGCCAGCCCTGGCTGGTGGTCCTGGACGACGTCGCCGACCCGGCGGACCTGGACGGGCTGTGGCCGGAAGGCCCGGCCGGCCGGGTCCTGATCACCACCCGCAGCGCCGCCACGCTTGCGCACCCGCGCAATCCGCTGCTCTTCCCGGTCGGGGTGTTCAGCTCGCACGAGGCCCTGACCTACCTGATGGCGCGGCTGAGCACCGACCCGGACCAGCGGGTCGGTGCGGTGGACCTGCTGGAGGACCTGGGCCGTGAGCCGCTGGCACTCGCCCAGGCCAGCGCCACGATCGCAAGCTCCGGGCTCAGCTGCCGCGACTACCGTGACCTGTTCGCCCGCCGCCGGGAGCAGATCGCCGCCGCGGCCGGCGTCCAGCCCTCCGCCAAGGCGGTCACCTGGACGCTCTCGGTGGAGCAGGCCGGCCAGCTGTCGGCGGGCAGGCTCGCCCAGGCGTGCCTCGCGCTGGCGGTGCTGCTGGACTGCCACGGGATTCCTGGCGAGGTCTTCAGCACCCAGGCGGCCTGCGAGTATGTGGCGGCACACGGCGGCGCGGGCGGGCCTGACCCCAAGCGGACCCGCGGCGCCCTGCTCAGCCTGGAGCGCGCCGGCCTGCTGACGATCGACGCGGCCAGCACCGCGCGCACGGTGCGGGTCCACCCGGCGGTGCAGGCGGCGGTCCGCTCGGCCACGCCCGAATCGATGCGGGACCAGGCGGCACGGGCGGCGGCGAAAGCGCTGCTGCAGGCATGGCCGGCCGATGACACCCAGCCGGGGCTGGCCAGCGCGCTCCGTTCCTGCGCGGCCAGCCTGCAGGAGGCCGCGGCCGAATCGCTGTGGACCGGCGGCTGCCACGCCGTCCTGTTCCAGGCCGGCCGGAGCCTGGACAGCGCACGGCTGACCGGCTCCGCGGTCACCCACTGGCAGACGCTGGCCGCGGCCAGCGAGCGCATGCTCGGGCCCGGCCACCCGGATGCGCTGACCGCCTCCGACCGGCTGGCCGGCGCGATGCTGGCGGCCGGGCTCGGAGCCGAGGCCGTCGCGCTCTACCAGCGGACTGTGGACGCCCGGGCCGGGGCTCTCGGCTCTGACCACCCGAGCACCATCGCGGCCCGGGCGGACCTGGGCAACGCCCTGCTCACCGCCGGGCGGCCGGTGGACGCGATGGCCGTTCTCGAGGCGGTCGCGACCGCCTGCGACCGCGGCCAGGGCGGAGGCGAGGTCGACCCGCTCGACGTGCAGGACTCCCTGGCCACCGCTTACCAGGCGGCCGGGCATTACCCGGACGCGATGCGGCTGGCCCGGCGGACACTGGCCGAACGGGAGCGGCGGCAGGGCAGCGACCACCCGGACACGATGGCCACCCGGGCGAACCTGGCCAGCGCCAGCCTGGCGGGCGGCCGGCTGAAGGATGCCCTCACGCACAGCAAGCGGACCCTCGATGACCGGGAGCGGGTGCTGGGCGCTGACCACCCGGACACCATCACCTCGGTGAGCGCCCTGGCCACCGCCTACCACACCTCGCGGCGCCTCAAGGAGGCACTGCCGCTGTTCGAGCGCGCCCTGCGGGACCGGGAGCGGGTGCAGGGGCCGGACCACCCCGACACCCTCGGCGCGCGCGGCAACCTCGCCTCGGCCTACCACTCGGCGGGCCGGATGGCCAGCGCCCTGCCCCTGTACGAGCGCAGCCGGGTGGACTGCCAGCGGGTGCTCGGCGCGCAGCACCCGGACACCCTGGCCGCGCGCGCGAACCTGGCGCACGCCTACTACGCGATGGGCCGCGTGACCGAGGCCAGCGCACTGCTGCGGGACACCCTGGCCGACTGCGAGCGGGTGCTCCCGCCCGGCGACCCGCTGACCGAGGCGGTGCGGCAGAGCATGGAGGCCGTCGCCCGGGGGTGAGCGCTCCGCGCCCCACCCAGGCCGGCCGTGCGGCCAGCGTGGGTGGCGGCGTGCCTGCGGCTAGCCCTGGGTGATGCCCGAGCGGGTCTCGGCCATGGTCATCGCCCGGTCGAGGATGTCCACCGCCCGGTCGACCAGTTCCTTCTCCACAACGAGTGCGGGAATGAGCTGGAACCGGTTGTAGTAATAGCCGCCCTTCTCGAACAGCAGGCCTTCCCGGACGCAGAACTCCAGCATCCAGGCGGCCTCATCGGCGGCTGGCTCCTTAGTAGCCCGGTCCTTCACGAATTCCAGGCCGATGAACAACCCTCTGGCATCGATCCAGCCCAAGATCGGATGACGTTCCCGCAGTCCTTCCAGCTGCTCGCGGAAGTAGTCACCAAGATCAGCGGCCCGCTTGACCAGCTGCTCGGATTCGTAGATATCCAACGTGGCGTTCGCGGCCGCGCAGGCGAGCGCGGTCGCGGCGAACGTGCCGACGTGCGCGCCCGGCCCCCAGGACGCGGCGACCTCGTCGTCGGCGATGACGGCGGAGACCGGCAGCCCGCTGGCCAGCCCCTTGGAGGCGAGGATCATGTCCGGCACCACCTGCTCGTGCTCGCAGGCCCAGAACCGGCCGGTGCGGCCCATGCCCGCCTGGATCTCGTCGTCGATCAGCAGGAAGCCGAATTCGTCACACAGCTCACGGATGCCGCGCAGATAGCCCTCGCCGGGGATGATGTAGCCCGCGCTGGCCTGCATCGGCTCCAGCAGGATGGCGGCGACGTTGGAGATCCCGGCCCGGTGCTCGGTGAACGGTGACTCCTTGCCCAGCAGCATCCGCCGGGTGAACTCCAGGCAGGCCTCCGCGCAGTGCTCCGGGTCCGCCCCGACCGGGCAGCGGTAGGGGTAGGAGTACGGGATCTTCGCGTGCCCGGAGTCCTGCGGCAGGACCGGGTAGTAGTAGGCCCACATCCCGCCCTTCGCGGTGGTGGGCATGGTCGCGCCGGTGGTGCCGTGGTACCCGCCGTAGGCGGACAGGATGATCGGGGCGCCGGTATACCAGCGGGCCAGCCTGATCGCGAGCTCGGCGGCGTCGGCGCCGGTGGTGCCGAACACCACCCGCCGCCGGCGGTCGCCCGGTGCCAGCGCGGCCAGCCGCCCGGCCAGCCGTTCCCGCTGCTCGCCCGGCAGGTCGAAGTAGTGCAGCAACTGGCCCGCCTGGCTGGCGAGCGCGGCGGTCACGGCCGGGTGACAGTGCCCGGTGTTGGACACCGAGAAGCCGGCCAGCATGTCGACGTACTCCTTGCCGTCGGCATCCCAGACCCGGGCGCCGTCCCCGCGCACGATCGCGGGCGGGCATTCGAACAGGGCGAAGCCCACCTGGCCGGTCGACTCGTGGCTGACCTGCTCGCGCAGGATCTGTTTGCTCTTCGGCCCGTAGCCCGAGCGCTCTACCCGTTCCAGCAGCTGTTCCGGGCTGGTGTGCAGCCGCTCCCGCTGGCTGATGAGCCGGTGGCTGAAAGCTCGCTGATCCACTGCGCCCCCTCGGGCCTGTCGTGTCGGTGATGGCTTGCCGGTGTGCCCGGGGGCACTAGCCGGAGGGCAGCTGGTAGCTCTTGACGCCGCTGCGGCCGTCGATCTCGAGCAGCGCCCCGCGCAGTACCCCGTCGCCATATTCACTGCCGGGGTTGATCGACAGGGTCCGGCCGAGCCTGACCGCGCCCCTGGACTCGTGGATGTGCCCGTGCAGGCCGAGCATGGGCTGGTACCGCTCCAGCACCCGGCGGACGGCCTCGGAGCCGACCGACTCCATCACCACCGCCCCGCCCCTGACCCGGGGCTTGAGCGTGCCGTCGAGCGCCGGGGCCAGGTCGATGGCGGTGCGGGCGGGCGGGACGTGCAGGTTGAACACGGCCCGTTCCGGGCGCGAGACCTCGGCGGCCGTCTTCTCGATCCGCCGCTCCAGGTCGTCGTCGTCCATCTCGCGCGGGGTGTGCCAGGGAGTGCGGTTGGACCAGCCGCAGGAGATCATGGTGACTCCCTCGCCGATGTCGATCAGCCGGTCCTCGGTCTCGATCACCGCCGGCGACTGCCGCAGGATGTGCTTGAGCTCATGCGGATCGTCGTTGCCGGTCATCACGAACAGGCGGATGCCGGTCCCGGCCAGCCGCTGCTCAGCCAGATCCAGCCAGCGGGCCAGCGTCTCCCGCATCAGGGAGAGGAAGACGGCGTGCACGGCACCGGGCTTGTCCCAGGTCTCGTCGAGCTCCTCTTCCGTCGTCCGGTAGGGGTAGTACCCCATGTCCCGGATCTTCGCCTCGGCCTGGTCAAGCTCGGCGAGGGTGAGCACCTTCTCGCCGGAGAACTGGCGGACGAGGTAGCCGCCACCCGGCAGGCACACCACCGGGACGACGGCCTTGCCCGACACGTCGCCGCCCATGATCAAGGTGTCGGCGCCGTAGAACCGGCCCGCGTTCAGGAACTTGCGCCAGCACACCTCCGAGCCGTGGATGTCGGTAGCGAAATAGACCCGCATGGTCACCGGGTGACCTCCTCCGGAAGCTGATACCACCGCACCCGGCGACCCACCCTGGCGCGTACCTGCCAGCTCATCGACTTCGGCGCTGCTTCCAGCGCCTGGGTGACGGCCCCGATCCGGGAACCGATCCGGTCCCGGTCCGCGGCGGCCGTCACCAGGCTGGCGAGCACCTCGGCGCAGGCGCCGAGGTTGTCTATGACCGTGGTGTAGAGCCCCCAGTTCACGGCGCAGGTGGCCGCGATCCGGGAGACGTTGATCGAGCCTGGGCCGTCGTTGCCGGCTGGCTCGTGGTCCCAGAGCAGCATCGCGGTGTCGGACAGGTCCTTGTGGTTGACCTCGGCGACCTGCAGCTTGGTCAGCAGCAGCTCGGCCGCGGCCAGGGTCTCCGGCTCCGCCTCCAGCTTGGCGCCCAGGTCGAGGGTGTGCGACATCTCGAACGTGTCGAGGAACACGTCGATATGCCAGTCGTCCGGGCCGTGGTAGAGCAGCCGCTTGGCGCCGTGTGTCGCGTTGAACACCCGCTCCGGCTCGAAACCCGTCTCTTCCAGCAGCGCACGCAGCGGGCGCGACTGTTTCCTGTGCGCCACCAGGTCGACGTCGGGGTAGTCGCGGCCCAGGAGTTCCCGGGCCGCGGCTGACCCACGGATCCAGATCGCTACCCCGCCGAGCAGGCGGACCGGTATGGAGCGGGCCGCGGCCTGAGCCACGATCGACCGGCCCGCGGCCACCATCGGTGGCTCTGGGCCAGCGGCCGGCCTACGGCCCGCCCCTGCCGGCGTTCCAGATGTCTGCGGAGTGCGCTCACTCATTCCGGCGGGATCTCGGCGAATGTCTGGGTGAGCTGCATGCCCTGGCTGCGGCGGATCAGCCGGACAACGATGTAGTAGACGATGCCGATCAGCGGTGCCGTGAACGCCTCCAGCATCGGCTTGAACCCGAGCGACCCGCCGAAACCGGTGTGGAACGCCACGTAGATCACGAAGCTCCAGGAGATGGCGGAGATCACGGCGACCAGGGTGATCACCGGCAGGCCGGCCACCTTGGCCTTGGCCCAGCCCGGGCCCTGCGAGTGCAGCTGGGGCCGCCGCCACGGGGCAACCGCCGCCGAGATCGAGACGATGATGAAGGCCAGCGCCATCACCGCGATCACGTTCAGCAGGTAGGAACCCAGGCCCTGGTAGATGTTGAGGTAGTTGAGCACCTCCACGATGCAGCCGACGGTGACGGTAGCGATCACCGGGGTGTGGAAGCGGTCGGAGACCTGCGTGAGCTTCTCCGGCGCGAGCCGGTCGAAGGACCAGGCGAACATGTTCCGGGTGCCGAGCATGAACCCGGTCGGTGTCCACCACAAGATGGCCGCGACAAAGCACAGGGCGATGAAGACCAGCATCCACTGCGGTCCCGGCAGGAAGTTCACCAGCGAGGGCAGGTAGGGCAGGAACGGCAGGTGCCAGTGCGCCGAGCCGCCGCCAAGCCCCATGAACACCGACGCGCCGAAGAAGTTGAAGCCGTAGTACTTGTAGATCAGGGCCACCGCGACCACGTAACCGATCGCGGAGATCAGCAGCGCACCCAGGATCGAGCTGGTCGCGGTGCGGCGGACGTTGCGGATCTCACCGGCGAAGTACCCGGTCCACTGGAAGCCGGTGTAGACCTGGAACGAGTAGATCATCCCGAACAGGGTGGCGCCCCAGCCGATCGCGCCCGCGGCGCTGAAGCCGAGGTGGCCGGCCGACGCGATCATCGCGTTGTAGCTGGTGCCGGAGTGCGCGTTCCAGTTGGCAACGAAGTGCGCGTGGCTGCCGAAGAGCATGGCCAGCAGCCAGGCGATCATGCCGACCCAGACGATCGCGAAGGTGATCAGCATGTACCGGGCGACTGCCCGCACCCCGAAGATCATCAGGACGGTGAACAGCGCCGTCAGAACGGTCGCGATCACCATCATCTCGGCCTGGTTCGGCGCGGTGAGCCAGCCGCCGTGCCAGCCACCCACATAGGCGGCAGCCGGGCCCATCACCGACAGCATGTAGGTGAAGTTGAACGCGATCCAGGTGAGGAACACGAACGTCAGCGAGAAGTTCGTGAAGAAGCCGAAGAACGGGCTGAGCGTCCTGGACACCCAGACGTAGTCCCCGCCGGATCGCGGCATGATCACGGTGTAGTAGAGGTAGACCAGACCGCAGGTGGCGACCAGCGGCGTGGCCAGCAGGAACGACAGCAACATGTTGGCGTGCGGCCAGAACGTGGGGGTGAACGCCATCACCTCGGTGATCCCGACCGGGATGAGCACGGCCGAGAAGACCAGGTTGAAGGCGTCGAAGGCGTTGAGCTCCCGGACTAGGCCGGTCGCGTTGCGCACAAACAGGTTCCGGCTCCCGCCCGGGGGCTGTGAACCGGGCCGGGCTCCAATGGTGGTCACTGTCTCCTCCTGTTATCTTCGCTGGTCATGGCCTATCTGCACCTAGGCCCGGTCAGGCGCCTGCGGCGGCGGTCGTCGCCATGGCCTAAGTCTTGAGCAAAAGGGTTTAGGCGTCAATAACGGGCCATTTGGTGCCTGCGTGCTAGGAAATAGTACATAAGGCTTCTGTACCAGGCGGGGCTCCTGTGACAGCGGAGCACTTCACCGGCCCCCGGGCTGGTTGGCGTGCGGCGGGTGATGCTGCCGGTGCCATCGTTACGTCGCCCGGGGTGCGGTACCACGCACGGCGCCACACTGGGCGAACGGCGGGAAGCGGTCCGTCACGCGGGCGCGGGTGCCGGTGACTGACTACCTGCCCGTTACGCCCGCCAGGGGCTGAGCGGCACCAGCTCGCCGGGGCGGGAACTCCGGCGCGGGCGATTCCGAGCGGGCGGGCGGAAAAGGCGTGGCCGCCGGGAGGTCTGCTGGGTACGGTCCCGGTGATGGATGAGGACGGCTACTTCGGCGAACGTGTCGCGGCGACCTATGACGAGTCGGCGGCGGAGATGTTCGAGGCAGCGGCCCTGGACCCGGCGGTCGAGTTCCTGGCAGCGCTCGCTGGCGGCGGCCGGGCCCTGGAGCTGGGCATCGGGACGGGGCGCATGGCGCTGCCGCTGGCTCGCCGCGGGGTCCCGGTGCATGGCATCGACCTGTCCCGGGCGATGGTCGCCCGGCTGCGCGCCAAGCCGGGCGGCGACGCGATCGGCGTCACGATCGGCGACTTCGCGACGACGAGGGTGGACGGGGCGTTCTCCGTCGCATACCTGGTCTTCAACACGATCATGAATCTGACGACGCAGGAAGCGCAGGTGGCCTGCTTCCGCAACGCCGCGGCTCACCTCGAGCCCGGTGGCTGCTTCGTCATCGAGGTCATGGTCCCCGATCTGCGAAGGCTCCCGCCCGGGCAGACCGCGGTGCCGTTCACCGTGAGTCCGACGGTGTGGGCGTTTGACATCTATGACGTCGCCACCCAGGCGATGAGCTCGAACTACGTCGAGCTGGCCGACGGCCATGGCGAGTACAGCTCGATCCCGTTCCGGTATGCGTGGCCGGCCGAGTTCGACCTGATGGCCCAGCTCGCCGGGATGCGGCTGCGCGAGCGGTGGGACGGCTGGACCCGCGAACCCTTCACCAGCGAGAGCCGCCAGCATGTCTCGGTCTGGGAGAAGAGGGACGCCCGGTGACGCCGGTGCCGCCGCCGGCCCGCGCTGGCGCTAGCGGTTGAGGTGCGCATCTGCCAGGCCCGGCGGTGCGCACGCCAGCCAGGCGCCGGTGATCGCTTCCCGCAGCGCTGTGCCGGAGCCGTGCCGCTCGCCTTCGGTGACCTGGGGCAGCTCCGAGACCATCACGGCTACATCATCGATGCTCGCCACATGTGAACCGTACTGCGTTCAGCTGAGCCGGAAGGATGGGTGTCCGCCGCCTTGCGGTGGGCCGGTGCCGTTGGGGGGCGGCTACCCGATGCCCGCCTCCTGGCGCAGCAGGGCGGGCAGGTCCGCGGGGGCTGGGGCGGTGCTGCTCAGGCCGTGCGCGGAGAACCACCTGCCGGCGTTCGCGGCGTCCCGCTCCAGGAATTCAGCGCCACGCGGGTTGGCGATCACATCGACGACCTGAGGCAAGTCGATCATGATGAGCCGGCCACGGTGAACCAGCAGGTTGTAAGCGGACAGGTCGCCGTGGGCCAGGCCCTGGCCGGCGAGCGTGATGAGTGCAGCCACCAGCTGATCCCACAGTCCGGCCAGCTCACCGCCGTGCGGGCGGGTCTCGGCCAGCCGCGGCGCGGCGGTGCCGTCGGGCTCGCCGATGAACTCCAGTACCAGCTCGGTGCCGAGCACCTGCACCGGGTAGGGCACGGGGACACCCGCCTGGTACAGCTGGCACAGGGCGCCGAACTCGGCGTTCGCCCACTGCCTGGCGATCATCTTGCGCCCGGCCGTGGTGCGGTTTGCCATCGCCCGGTTGTCACGGGATTCGCGGACCCGCCGGCCCTCCAGGTAGGCGCTGTCCCGGTGGAACAGCCGGTGATCGGTGTCCCGGTACCGCTTGGCTGCCAGCAGGCATGACCGCCCGCCCCCCGGCACGCCGCGGCGCAGGAGGAAGACGTCGGCTTCCTTGCCGGTCTTCAGGATTCCCAGGCCGGTATCGGTGGCAGCCAGCTCGGTGACGAGCCAGCCCGGGTACGGCCGTGGTCCCCGCTCCCCGGCGGCGGACTGATCCCAGGTGGACCAGCGGTCCCCGTCGGGCAGGCCATCAGCGGCGTCCAGTGCGTCCGGGGCGGGCAGTGAGGCACGATGACGGCTGCGTTTGGCGAAGGTGGGCTCGTCGTCGTCAAAACGCCGCTTTCCGCGGCGGCTGAAGGTGAAGTCGGGCACTGATGGTGCTCCTCAGGCAAGCGGTCTGGAAGGGCAGCGGGTAGCGCGAAACGGGCGTCATCATCGGTAGCCCTCCCTTCCGCTCGGCCGGCATCGCCGGGCCATCGGCCTGTGGGGCCCGAGAGTGCCACGCACGAGCACCGGCAGCAACCGGATTTCACGCGGGAGCTGGCCACAGACCCCATCACCTGTCCCGGCCACGGCCGGGGCCGGGAATGCGGCTGGGCGGGACGGCATTTGAGCTGATGATGGACGTCATGGAGGAGCCGCTGCCGCTCGCGGTACTGGATTTCGTCGGGATCGAATACGGCGAAGGCGCCGTCGCGTCGGTCGCTGGTGCCGTGGGCATCGCCCAGGCCGTCGAGGCGGCCGGCTACCGCCGTTACTGGGTCTCTGAGCATCACAACATGACCAGCCTGGCGTGCAGTGCCCCCGAACTGCTGACGGCCCACGTCGGCGCGCGCACCTCGCGGATCCGGGTGGGCGCCGCGGGGATCATGCTGCCCAACCATGCGCCGCTCAAGGTCGCGGAGATGTTCCGGACGCTGCTGGCCATGTATCCCGGCCGCATCGACCTCGCGCTGGGCCGGGCGCCGGGCACCGACCCGCTGACCGCGCACGTCCTGCGGCGGGGGATGGTGACCGACCCGGCGGCTGAGTTCGGCGGCCAGGTCGGTGAGCTGCTGGCGTTTCTCGGCGATGGCTTTCCCGCCGGGCACCCCTACGCGCAGCTTGTGGCCGCGCCGATCGTCGATGAGCGGCCGGAGCTGTTCGTGCTGGGGTCGAGCGCTTATGGCCCGCACTTCGCCGCGGTCAACGGGATGAGTGCCGTGTTCGCCCATCACATGAGCCCCGATCTGGCGTTCGAGGCGCTGCGGTCCTACCGCCGCTCGTTCACGCCGCGCACGCAGGACGGGTCGCCGTACTCGGCGATGTCGGTGCTGGCCTTCGCCAGCGACGACGACGAGGCGATCACTGAATTCGCGGCGGCCTGGACGCTGACCATCCAGAACCTCCGCCGCGGGATACGTGAACCGCTGCGGCCAGAGCAGGTACGTGAGTTCGCCCGCTCGCAGGAGTTCCGCGCCAGCCGTCACGACGACGGCGCGATGGTGACTGGCGCGCCCAAGGACGTGGCCGAGCGGCTCCTGGAGATGAAGCAGCTCGCTCAGGCCGACGAGATCGTCGTTGTCACCCCGAGCCTGGACCGGGAGCGCCGCAAGGGCAGCTACGCGGCATTGGCGGACGCCTGGCGCATCGCGGCCTGAGGTAGCGCAAAGCGGCAGAATCGGTCATGTGGCGCGCTCTTTCCCCCGTGTCCAGCAAAGCGGCGATTGCGGGATTGCGCTGCCGGGGGAATACCGCCTGAAAGTACCGAGATTACCCATTACATTCGCCGTCTTCAGGCCGGGTGGTCGCGGTAGGTGACTGGCCTCGCGTTATGCTCACGATTCAGCATGCCAGCTGAGGTGTTCGCAGAGTTCCGCCTCATTGATAATCACTGGATAAACCAGGTCAATTGAGGCGGCGAAATGGAAGGGACCGGCAAGTGAGCTCTACCGCCAGCAGCAATCGTGCGGCCGGGGCCGATGGACCCAGGCGCCGCTTCCGGGGCAGGATGTCGCGGCGGACCCGGATCAACCCCGGCGTGCGTGCGGCCGTATCGGGCGCGCTAGCCGCGGTGGCCGTCATGACCCTGGCCGTCGTGACCCTGGCCGTCGGTGCCCTGGCCGCGTCGGCCGGCGCCAGCACGAGCACAGCCCGCGGCCTGGGCTTCGCGGCCCCTCGTGGCGCTCCAGCCGTTCATGCCCTGTCGCTGCACGCGATGCCGGTCGGGACGGTCACCTTCGGCTGGGGGCGCCATGGCCGCCTCACGGTCCATGCAGACATGTTCGGGCTCACGCCGGGCTCGTCGCACAATGTGATTCTGGTGATTCCCGGCTGGCTCCGCGCTGTCCGGTTCAGCACGCTCACCGCGAACAGCGTCGGCCAGGCCAACGCCACCCTCCACAGCGGTTTCACGGGCCGTGTTCCGCGCGGGAGCCGCCTGCTGGTGCTCATGGGAGTGGGAGGCCACGGCATCGCCAGGGAGCCGATCGCCAGGACCAAGCGGCTGAGACATCCCGGCCGCCGGCCACACCGGCTCATCTCGGTCGAGGTCGGCTCGGGCTGGTCCAGCTTCGGCACACCGCGGGGACGGGCGACCATCTCGTATAACGCCCAGCGCCTCACGCTGACCGTCACCGTCCACGCCAGCGGGCTCACCCCTGGGCCCCACGCAGCCCACATCCACCTTGGCAGCTGCATGAGCCAAGGCCCGGTCCTGTACATGCTGAAGGACCTGATCGCCAACACCCGCGGCAGGATCGCGCACGCAGTCCGGGTGTTCACCAACGTGACCGCGCCGATACCAGCCCACGGCTGGTACCTCAACATTCACCAGGGCAACAGCAGCAATATCCTCAGCAACGGCCAGCCCACCATCTTCTTCCGCCCGCTCCTGTGCGCGAACATCATTGGTTCTGGCTCCATCTCCTCGATTCTGAGAACGGGAGACATAACCACCGGTGTGCGGGGCACGTCGGACCGGAAGGTCGTGCTGACAGGCTCGGCCGCGACAGGAAATGGCGCGCAGACCTTTCCGTTCCTTTACCGGGGCCTGCTCACGGGTGCCGCGGCCGGAGCGGCAGTATCGGTGCTGACACCATCCTTTCGTGGCGTGACGTCGGCAACGTTCTATGGTCCTGACACCCACTCCTTCAACCCGACGGCCATCCCGCGAGGCCAGGTTCGCGCTGTCGGGAGTTACGAGTCGTCGTCGGCGCCGGCCGGTGTCGGCAACCAGGGCATGATCTACCTCGGGCCGGTGAGCGGGCTGGGCGGGTCATGGACATCCATCGACGTGCCCGCTGATGGCACCCATACGGTCGGGCACGTGCGGGCCTGCCCCAGGATCCGTGCCCACTGCTTCGTCATGGACACCATCGCGCACAGCACCATGGGCGATCTGGTGGTGGGCAACTACGACCTCAACCCCATTCCCGGGCGTGTGATCTCGGGCAATGCCTTCATCTACAACCTGCGCAGGCATGAGTGGACGTTGCTCCGCCTCGGCGGAAGCCTGTCGAGCAAGACCTCGCTGTATGGCATCTGGCAAGACGGCGGGGACAGGAGCTCGCGCTACACCCTGGCCGGCGGCTCAGCGGCCAGTGGAGCCCGGCGGGCCTTCCTCATGAACTACAACGAGCGGACTGGGCGCTTCGGAAGGCCGAAGTACTTCAGCTACGGCAACGCCCCGACCCGGTTCACGCACTTCGACGGCATCACCGCCGTGCCCGGCGGTTTCAACCTCGTGGCCGTGAGCTCGGCGCAGGATGCGTCGCTGGCTTTCGTTCCCGTCGGTGCCCGCAACGGGTTCTTTGGCACCGCACGGTGGCATCCCGTCAACGTCGCGGCAAGCCCGCTGTGCGCGGATGGCTGCGTTCTGGTGACCGGGAATGCCGTATACGAGAACCACGTGATGGGGCTCTACATCCCCACCAGCTCCGGTGCCCCCCATACCTACCTCGCCACCATCTGGTAGCCAGGCTAGTGCCGGTAGTCATCGGCGGAGCGGCGACCAGCCCCGCCACCTACCGGCTCCTCCCCGGGAGAAGCGTGAGCCGGAGCGTGTGACCGTGGCTGGCGAACTGGCTGGAGCCTTCGGGAACGCCGGTGATGACCTCGAAGACGACGGTGCTGCCGTCGCGGTGCTCACGCACGCTGGCCGTGGGCTCGGCTATGGCCGCGATGAGCGCCCAGGCCTGCCGCCGGATGTCGCGGCGGTTGCCGCTGGGGTTGTACTCGGCGGTGACGTCCAGCACGCCGTCGTCCCCGGTCTGGTAGTCCAGTAGCCGCAGTCCTGTCACCCTCGCCTCGCGCAGGTGAGGTATCAAGTGGACCTCGGGTTCCTCGCTGACCCAGCCCGGGCGGCGGGCCAGCACAGCCAGCGCCTCGACGGCAGCAGCGAACACGCTGGCGTCCGCCACGCCGACGAACCGGTCGTCTGTGTCCCACCTCTTGCGGGAGTCAACCGCATCTGCCATCTTCCAGCTCCTGGCCCGCGTGTCTTGCGCCATAGTTAAGCAGTGCGAGGCCGCCCTCGGGGGTCCGGTGGCCGCACAGGCGAGCATCCGGTTCCGCGACGCCGCCAGCCCCAGCAGCTTGTCCTGAGCGGACATCGTGCGGCGTCTTGCGGCGTCCGGCTGCCCGAACATCACAGCCGCCTCCGTCCCGGTATCTGCCAGTACGCTACCGGCGCTGGATATGCGAGGTTGTAGCCGCCGGCCGCCCGGAGGAGGATTACCTCACCGATCTTGGCCCGGCCCGGGCATACCCGCACGATGGAGGCACGATGTCGTTCGGCTCCGGCTTTGGGAACCTGCCGAACCCATCCGGCGGGCTGCTCGCGTCGGAGGCGGACAGGGAGGCCGCGCAGGCCGTGCTCAAGACTGCTTTCGAGCAGGAGCGGCTGACGCAGGAAGAGTTTGAGTCGCGGATCGGGCGTGCTCTGGCCGCGCGGACTCAGGGCGAGCTGGCCGAGCTGACGCGCGACCTGCCCGCCGACCCGGGCATGCCAGCCGCCACCCGCCGGGTATCGCGGACACCGCTGCTGGCTGCCGGGATCGCGGTGGTGCTGGCGCTGGTGATCTTCGGCGTTGTCCAGGCCTTGAGCCCCGGAACCGTCCAGCGTGCCGCTGCCCCGGCCAGAGCGCCCGGCGGCGGGGCCAGCCAGGCCGGCCCTGTGTCCAGTGGGCCGGCCGGGTGCCCGGTGGGAACGTCGCCCACCGCCCTGGCCATCGCCAACGCTCTCGCGCTCGACCCTGTCTACGTCGATCCGGCGTCGTCCCTGCTGACCGGGCCTCAGGCCGGGCGGCTTCGGGCGAAGATCGCCCGTGACGACCCCGGCCGGATCCGGATCGCGGCCGTCGCGCCCTCGACATTGCGCCGCGGCGGCGGAGCGCGGGCGCTGGCGAACGCGATCGCCAGCTGCCAGGCAGACGGGGCGGGGACCACCCTGGTCACCATGAGCAGCACGGCGTACGTGGTCACCAGCTATGCCGACTACTCGGCGGCGGCACACGCCGTGGAGGCCGCGCTCAATACGCATGCCAGCCTGGCGGCTGGCCTGATGGACGCGGTCGGGCGCATCACCACCGTCGATAACGGCAGCTGACGCGCCGATCCGATCCGCTCCGGTTCGGCGCTCCATGCACAGCGGGAGCAGGTATCAGGCCGCTTTGTAGGCTCGTTCGAGGCCGTCGAGGATCAGGTCGAGCCCGAACCCGTACTCGCTGCCGTAGTCGTAGCCAGCCTGGAGGACATGCCCGAGCGTGAGTTCGGCGAGGTGCGGGTACTCGTCAGCGGGGAACCGCGCCAGCATGGCTTGCGCGATTGCCGAGGACTCCGCTGGAGTGCTGAACGGCAGCCCTCGCTCCTGTAGCGCGAAGCCGTAGATGTAGCTGTCGAGGACCGAGTAGGCGTGCGCGGCCAGCTCGACCGAGAAGCCCGCGTCCCGCAGGCACCCGATGACGGCGTCGTGGTGCCGCAGTGTCGCCGGACCAGGTGAGGTGCGCGACTCCATCAGGCCGATGGCCCAGCGATGCCGCGACAGGACAGTGCGGATCGAGATCGCCCGCTGGCGCATGGCCGTCTGCCAGCTGTCCTGGCGTGAGGGCAGCTCGACCTCGCGGAAGACCACGTCGATCATGCCGTCGAGCAGGTCCTCCTTGCTGGCCACGTGGTTGTAGACCGACATCGCCTCGACCCCCACCGCCTTGCCGAGCTTGCGCATCGTGAGCGACTCGATCCCGTTCTCGTCGGCGAGGGTGATCGCGGCCAGCAGCACCCGCTCGCGGTTGAGCGGAGTGCGGGGCGCTGGAACGTCATTGGGCATCCGCGGGCTCCCATCATGCGGCTGGGCAGGCAACGTGGGCCGGCCACGCAGCTTGACGTGCTTACAGTGTACGTGTAACTTACAGTGTAAGCGTACAGCGTATGTCGCGTCGATCCCGCCTCACCTGGCGCCGGGAGCGCGCCAGGCCTCCCAGGAGGGACCATGAAGACAGCAACACCCGGCCGGCCGGCGGAGCTAATGGTGACGGACGGCATGAGGACGATGAGGGCGATCGTCCAGGACGAATACGGCACCGTCCCCGAGGACGTGCTCCGGCTCGCCAAGGTCGCCAGGCCCACCATCGGAGACGACGAGATCCTGGTCCGGGTGGTCGCGGCCAGCGTGGATCGGGGCACCTGGCATGTGATGGCCGGCCTGGCCTACCCGATACGCCTGGCGGGCTTCGGGCTCCGCCGGCCCAAGGGCCCCAACCCGGGCCGCAGTCTGGCGGGGACCGTCGAGTCCGCCGGCAAGAACGTGACCGGGTTCGAGCCCGGCGACGAGGTCTATGGCACCTGCGCTGGCTCCTTCGCCCAGTACGCGCGCGCCCGGGCGAGCAGGCTCGCACCCAAGCCGGCGAACCTCTCCTTCGAGCAGGCGGCGGCCGTCCCGGTCTCCGCGCTCACCGCGCTGCAGGCCGTGCGCGATCACGGGAAGGTGCAGGCCGGGCAGAAGGTACTGATCATCGGCGCGTCGGGAGGCGTCGGCACGTTCGCCGTGCAGATCGCCAAGGCGTTCGGCGCCGAAGTCACCGGCGTGTGCAGCACGGGGAAGACAGATCTGGTCCGCGCTGTTGGCGCCGACCACGTGATCGACTACACGCACGAAGACTTCGCCGATGGCCAGCACCGCTACGACGTCATCCTCGACATCGGCGGCAACCGCGCGCTGTCACACCTCCGCCGGGCGCTGACTCCTCGCGGAAGGCTCGTCATCGTCGGAGGCGAGACCGGTGGCCGGTGGCTTGACGGCACCGACCGCCTGCTCCGGGCGTATCTGCTGTCCCCGCTGGTGAGCCAGAAGCTAGGCGGGTTCATCGCGTCGGAGAACTCCAAGGACCTGAAGGTGCTCCGGGATCTCATCGAGTCCGCAAAGATCACACCTGCCATCGACCGGACCTACCCGCTCAGCGAGACCCCGGCGGCCATCCGGCACGTCCAGGAAGGCCGCGCCCGGGGCAAGGT